>JACXTT010007751.1_pt1 | contig 15057 bp, 11 predicted proteins | sample 9270951 | NCBI WGS metagenome assembly JACXTT01 (sample SAMN15532306, study PRJNA645909) | rock metagenome | isolation source: weathered quartz diorite | place: Puerto Rico | collected 2017-06-21
ATACCGCAGTCAAAGTCTTGGGTCGCGCTGAAGATATGGGAATTTTCGGATCGACTCGGTGAACTTGCCAAGGATGCGAGCGAAATCACGCTCGGGCCAGGCGGACGCGTGTATTTACTGTCGCAGGAGAGTTCGACATTGATCCGCCTGGAAAAAACCCTGAAAGCAAGCGAAGAAAAGATTACGGTGGATCATGACGCGTATTGGAAGCTTCCAGCCGGAATCGAAAAAGCGGAAGGTCTCGTAATTGATGACCAGATGCGCCCATGGATCGGCATCGATATCAAGCAGAAGGATAAATCCAATCTCTTCCTTTTGTCTCCTATCGGAGCAGGCAACTGAATAAGCCGTATAGCCCCAGGCGCAACACCTTATCGTTGATAGCCTGAAACTCCACCGCGGCAATTCGCGCGGCCAAAAAAGCCCGGTCGCTCAAACACAGTCGAGCCGGATCAACGTATACTGTCAAATAACGCCTATATCTCGATACAACTCCATGCAGTTTGCAGCAAACCGCGCGCTCACCACATCATACTTCTTGCCCCTCCCCCACCGTTGCTAAGCATAAGCTATAAACTCGCCGCTATCTTGGCAGTACCCGCTTTCCAGACAACGCAGCTATCCTGCGGGTTCAGGATTCCTGGGAGCTGGAGGTTTCCTGCGAAAATCCACACCGAGTCAGCCGTGGCTCTAGGACAGCATTTATTTCCGAAACACGTCGCTTCTTAATTAACCTCATGCGTTAATACAATAGCTGCTCGTTTCCCGGATTCTGAAAAAACCCTTCCAAATTAAGGTGTAATAAGGAGCAAGATTCATGAGGTCAGGAAAGTATCTTTCCATTTTTTCTCCCGCTTCAAGGCAACAAAGACAGGAAAACTTCGAGAACTACTGGCGATTCAGCCAGCGGAATAGCGGAGAACTGTTCGAAGATGACAAGGATTTATTCGAAAAACGGGAGCGCCTCAGATATTTCCGGAGCAATCCCGTAAAATTGCAGCAACCATTGACTGACCCGGAAGCTTTTTACCGCAACTATGTCGAGATGCAGGATGACCCCGCGTCTCTCGACCGGATGACGCTCATGCTGACTTGCCTGTATAAATTCGCCCGGCATGAATGGGTAGGGATAAAAGGCGCATGGGAGACAGTTCCGGACATGGCCCACTCGCATAAAGTAGTAGACAAGATCAGCCGCGTGCATTTAGCCGAAGAATTCTGTCACGTACGCCTGTTTGATGAAATGTTGCGTACGTGTGGCCTCGACGAAGTGGAGTGGGTGCCCTTAACCCCTTTCAAGGAAAAAATTTACGAACAATTTCCTAAACTCCCTGAATTTTTAATGTCTCCGCCGGCATTTATAACAGAGCTGATGGGAGTGACTTTCTATTGCCACTTAGCCCGCCTTATCGATGAATTATTGGCTGAAGAGCCGGAAGTATGTCAGCGCCTGAGAGAGTTGCTGGATGAAATTACCATTGATGAGGTCGCACACGTAGGCCAGAGAAGGAATTTTATCGGACCCATTGGCATGAAGATTTCCAGAACTCTGGTCAAACCTTTCTATACTCTTTTCTTTGACGATATCCCCGAAATCAAGCACCTGTTCGACGTCGATCAGATGATCAAGGATGGGATTTCTTTTGATTTCAATGAATTGCCCCATTATATGGTTGAACGCAGCTGGATTCCATCCTACTGCAAAGCCTGAATTTAAGAAATACGGGGACAACCGCTGAGTATTTCGCATGGGGGCATGGTGGTTCCGCGATTTCGCTCCCGCATCAATCCTTCCGATGCTTCGCCTGTTGCGTCCCTGTCAGAGCTTCCACGCCGGATATGACGTCAAACAGTTCCTCGTCGATTTTACTTTGGCGCAAGCGGTGAAAAGTCTTCTGCAGGTCTTCGCACAATTGATCGATATTCCGCTCAGCACGCTCCATTGCGGCAAGACGGCTTGCATTTTCACTCGCAAGAGATTCGGCGCATGCCCGGAAAAGGGACACGAATAGATATTCTCGTATGAGCGCCCGAACAGTTTTGATATCGCCGCCGCCCAGAACCTCGGGAAGTTTCTTTGTCGGCCAGGGAATACGCACCATCGAACGCCGCCAGGCTTCATCCAGAGGCAGCAGACGCTGGCTGACGGGCCCATAAATCGGCCCGGACCGGGAACTGTTATAGAAAAGATAGAGCTGCTGAACGCTCTCCCGTTGGCTTTCCCTTCTGCTGTCCCGCCGGCCTCCTTGCAGGCTTTCCTCTTGCTCGCGTGTTTGCCGGCATGGTTCTTCCCCTGCCAAAATTTCTATCAGGATCTGCCCGACAAGCAGAGTAATGGCATTGACTGATAGTGGAACTGTGAAAAGCCCCGCCAGAGGCAAGGCCGTGGCCGAGAGATGATCTTGCACACGCTCTCCGACTACCCAGATTCTTTTCCTGCCGGGCATTGCCGACAGCGCCTGGACAGCGTACTCACCTACGGCTTCGTTGAATTGACCGACCAAACCCTGGTCTGAACCGAACACGACCGCTCCCGTTAATCCGGTCCCTCGTTTCGCGTTCGGCTCAACAATTGATGTCGATTCGGTACTTGTATTTGCGCGCAGGCAGACGCTCAGGCCAAGCTGTACCGTTCGATAATACTCATCCAGGGCGCGCGTGGATTTTTCGAACTGGTTGATGCTTGCCGCCGCGAGCCCCTTCATTGTGCTTACCACTGAACGGAGATCTCTGGCTCGTTCGATTTTTCGGTGCAGACCAGGGAGGGTATCGCTCATGACGTTGTTGGGTTACGCTATGCTAAGCTACCCTGCATCTTGCTTTTGCAAGGCGTAGGGCGTCAATAAGCGAAGCGCGACCGCGCAGGACGAAGCAGTGTCTTCCGAAGGAAGATGCGACCTTGTAGCGGGATGCGGACGCCCCCGCGATATATGATGACGCGATCGTGGCATCCCCTTCGCCGCCCGATCCCGCTTCGCGGGTCCCTCGGGCGACGCTTCGGGGCGCATTGCGCCGTACGAGTCTCTCAACACTATTGCTATTGCCGTGTCTTGGACCCCTCCGAACAATTCCTCCGCTGAGTGCTCGGCTGGCAGCTCGGTTGGTAACCAAGTTGGCAAGATCGGAGACGTATCCAGAGATTCCTCAATTCAGCAATCACTTCAATTGTTCATACAATAGCTTCAATATACGCGTCGCGTCACCGGATTTCTCGGGGTCACCCTCTTTATTGAGCACTTTTACTTCGGTACTCTCGCCTGCTTCACTGAGCTGAATGCGATATTGACCCGGCTTGTCAGGATCCTCGGCGTTACGCCAGAAGAAAAATTTTGAAATGAAACCGGTTCCTCCCCCTGTGCCGCTGTCCGCGTCAGGGTTAACGTAGCGCACATAATAAATTCCCTGAGAACGATTACGATCTTCGACAGTAAAACCGATACGATCGAGGGCCAACCCGACGCGGCGCCATGAACGGTCGAATGCTTCATTTACGGTAAGGATGCTGCCCTTGTCGCGGAGGTTCGCACGCTCCGGCGCACCCCCTGTACTGGCAATCGACGATCGAGCCCGCTCCTCCGCTACGCCGAATCGCATCATCAATCTTGAAAGCATTTCCGCTTCGAGGTCCGGATCGGGAGGGCGTGGTTGCCAGACGGTACGTACATTACCTTCGAGCACTTCATCCATGCCACGATGGCTGATATAGATTTCAGTCGTACCGCCTTCTCCCCGCTCCAGGCGCGTCCGGAATTTATCGCGCTCGGCAGTCGAATACAACGTATCCAGAATCTTGGAAAGAGCGTTCCGAATCAAATCTTCCGGAATCTTGGCGCGATTTTCCGCCCAATCCGTTTCCATCACACCGGCCTCAGGCATTTCTACCTTGATGATGAAGCCCAGCTCCTGCCAGAACTCCTTTACGACCGGCCAGATATCGTCCGGCTCACCGTGTACCACCAGCCAGCGCTGAGTACCAGAGCGCTCCACGCGCACACCGGCCTCATCCAGCGCCGGAAGAACCGTGCTTCCGCCGACGGCGGCCTGCTTGGTGCGATCCTTGTTGTAAGCAGAAAATGTCGCGCTTCCCGACGGATTGATATCGGGGACAACATAACGCTCATCCGAACCTGGCGCCGTTAAATCAGGCGGTACTTCAAGTGGCGGGAGCTTTCCCGCCGACTTGTAATTCATTTTCTTGGCTTCCGGCAACAGACTCATTAGCTGGCAGCCAGCCAAGTTTACTGCCAAACATAGCGCAACCACTACCCGGCATTTCATGTGTAACGCTTACCCTTTTGATATTCTGTATCCTTCAATTTATACGGCAATCCCGGCCTTTCGCATCGCTTCCTTGATCACGGGCTGATATCGATCCGACAACGGTGTCAAAGGCAGGCGCAAACCTGGACCTATCAGGCCCATTTGTGCAACCGCCCATTTTACCGGAATGGGATTGGCCTCGATGAACAAATCCATGTGAAGCCCCAGCAGTTGACCATTGGCCGCTCGCGCGGCAGCAAGGTCTCCCGCGAACGCTGCAATGCACATGTCATGCATCAGCTTTGGTGCAACGTTGGCCGTTACCGAAATGACCCCTTGGCCGCCCAGCAATAACATCGCCAGTGCGCTCGCATCATCTCCGCTATAAACGGAGAAACCTTCCGGCACCCGGCACAACAGGTCGAAGCCACGCCCCATATCACCGGTCGCATCCTTGATTCCGGCGATATTGGGGATCTGCGCGAGCCGCAGTACCGTGTCATTGGAAATATCGGCCACCGTCCTTCCCGGCACATTGTATAAAATCTGCGGAATGTCGACCGCCTCCGCTATGGCCCGGAAATGCCGATATAAACCCTCCTGCGTGGGCTTATTGTAATAAGGCACTACCGACAGGCTTGCATCGGCGCCTGCATCCTTGGCATAAATTGCCAGATCAATGGCTTCCCGGGTGGAGTTTGCACCCGTTCCGGCAATTACCGGTACGCGGCCGGCAGCACACTCGACCGCAGTCTTGATCAGCAGGTTATGCTCATCGAAATCCACCGTCGGGGACTCCCCGGTCGTGCCGACCACCACGATGCCATCGGTTCCCTCGGCAACATGGAAGTCGATCAGGGTGCGAAACCGCTCCAGATCCAGCTCGCCCTCATCTTGCATGGGCGTGACGATGGCGACCAGGCTGCCTCTTATTGGGGCTCTACGCATGATGGTCCAATTCGGTAAAAAGCACTATTTTACCTGAATCTTCAATCTGCCAAGAATATTCCCGCCAGGGCGAATCAACACGCAAGTCAAACGACGGCGCAACCAGCTACAGCCTTTAATCCGGATATAACTCTACCGATGAAGCGCAATGCCCAAAACCGGCAGGCCGGGCTTTGCCCGGCAATTTCGCAGCGTCAGGTATAGCCTGACCTGCAACCGGAAAGCGCACTTCAACGGAGCGCCCCTTTCCCCGGCGGTCATTCCGCAAAAACGGAAACCCAGGCAGCAAATAGAATGAAATATAAATCGGACTTAAAGGAAATCGGCTGCAAAGTGTCTGGCCAGTCCATATTTCCGCCGCTTTTTCGGCCAATAGAACAACTATTGGTCTGCAAAATCGTCAAAGTCTGTCCTCGCCCAGTCACTTTTTCGCTTCGATTCTTCAAGTCCGACAGACTCTTCGGCCGCCCGGTTTATCCGGTTTAACTACCTGATCCAAGGCACACTTCGCTCATGACTTCGAAAACACAATTGCGCCATTTTTGCTGTCGACCGTTATGGTGTCGTTGGCGCCAAAGCGGCCTTCAAGTATTTCCTTCGCCAGCGGATTCTCTATTTGCGCCTGGATGGCGCGCTTCAACGGGCGGGCGCCAAAAACCGGGTCGAAGCCCGCTTGGGCGAGTTCCGCCAGCGCGGCGTCTGTCACCGCGAGGGTCATCTGAAGTTTTGCCAGCCGCGCTTCCAGGTATTGCAACTGAATCCGTGCGATGGATTTAATGTTCTTCTCATCCAATGCATGGAATACCACTAGTTCATCGATACGATTGATGAATTCCGGGCGGAAATAGGTTTTTACCTCGCCCATCACCGCAAGCTTGATGACCTGATAATCATCCCCCGACATTTGCTGGATCATTTGCGAACCGAGATTGGACGTCATGACGATCACCGTGTTCTTGAAATCCACTGTGCGCCCCTGGCCATCGGTCATGCGGCCGTCATCCAGCACCTGCAACAGGACATTGAACACATCGGCATGCGCCTTTTCAACCTCATCCAATAAAATCACCGAATAGGGCTTCCTCCGCACGGCTTCGGTAAGGTAACCGCCCTCCTCATACCCGACATATCCGGGCGGCGCGCCGATCAGGCGTGCAACCGAATGTCTCTCCATGAATTCCGACATATCGACGCGGATGAGATGATCTTCCGAATCGAACAGAAAGCCGGCCAGAGCCTTGCATAGTTCGGTCTTGCCCACGCCAGTCGGCCCCAGGAATAAAAAGGAACCATACGGGCGGTTGGGATCGGACAATCCCGCGCGCGAGCGGCGGATGGCATCCGATACCAGGCGCACAGCTTCGTCTTGTCCGACTACCCGCTCGTGCAGCTTTTCTTCCATACGCAGGAGCTTCTCGCGCTCGCCCTGCATCATTTTAGAGACTGGGATACCGGTCGCGCGCGAAACCACCTCGGCGATTTCCTCCGCGCCCACCTGGGTGCGGAGTAGCTTGGGCTTGTGCGCAGCCACTTCGCCGTGCTGGTCCTGAACGCTCAATTGCGCTTCCAGTTGTGGGAGACGGCCATATTGTAATTCCGAGACCCTTTGCCAGTCGCCCTTGCGCCGGGCCGCTTCCATCTCCAGCTTGACCTTCTCCATCTCTTCCTTAATGTGCTGAGAGCCCAGTACCTGGGATTTTTCGGCTTTCCAGATTTCCTCCAGGTCAGCATACTCGCGCTCCAGCTTCACTATTTCTTCCTCAAGTAAGCCCAAGCGCTTCTGTGAGGCCTCATCCTTCTCTTTTTTCACCGCCTCGCGCTCGATTTTGAGCTGGATCAGACGCCGGTCGAGCCTATCCATTGCCTCCGGCTTGGAATCGATTTCCATGCGAATCCGCGCCGCCGCCTCATCGATCAAATCGATAGCCTTATCGGGCAAGAAACGGTCTGTAATATATCGATGAGATAGCTCGGCGGCCGCGACAATGGCCGGATCGGTGATATCGACGCCATGGTGGAGCTCATACTTTTCCTGCAATCCGCGCAGAATGGCGATAGTGGCCTCAACAGTGGGCTCTTCCACAAGTACCTTCTGAAAGCGCCGCTCCAGTGCCGCATCCTTTTCGATATACTTGCGGTATTCATCCAGTGTGGTTGCCCCGACGCAATGCAGCTCGCCGCGCGCCAGCGCCGGTTTGAGCATATTGCCCGCGTCGATGGCGCCTTCCGCTTTGCCTGCTCCCACCATGGTATGGAGTTCGTCGATAAAAACAATGATCTTGCCTTCACTCTGCGCAATCTCCTTCAGAACCGATTTCAGGCGCTCCTCGAATTCACCGCGATATTTGGCCCCGGCGAGCAGCGCCGCCATATCCAGCGAAAGCACCCGCTTGTCCTTCAAGGTTTCCGGTACTTCATTATTGACGATACGCTGAGCCAGCCCTTCCACGATGGCAGTCTTGCCCACGCCTGGCTCACCGATCAAAACCGGGTTATTTTTGGTGCGCCGCTGTAATACCTGAATAGTGCGGCGGATTTCATCATCACGCCCGATAACCGGATCGAGCTTGCCCATGCGCGCCCGCTCGGTCAGATCGAGCGTATATTTTTTCAACGCCTCCCGGCTGCTTTCGGCTTCGGCGCTGCCTACCTTCTCTCCCCCGCGCACCGCTGCGATCGCCTGCTCCAGCGATGCGCGATTGGCGCCGTGCTGCTTCAGCAGATTGCCGGCTTCGCCCTTGTCCTGAAGCGCCGCCAAAAGAAACATTTCCGATGCAATGAATTGGTCGCCGCGCTTCTGCGCTTCCTTGTCGGCAAGATTAAGCAAATTGCCGAGTTCGCGCGAAACAGTGATTTCGCCGCCCGTACCCTCCACCTTGGGCAGACGCTCCAGGGCTTTCCTCAATGCTTCACGCAGCGGCGGCACATTCGCACCGGCACGCTGCAACAGTGATGCCGTGCCTCCATCCTCTTGCTGCAACAGCGCAAGGAGCAAATGCTGAGGTTCAATATAAGGATTATCCTGACCAACGGCGACGCTCTGTGCATCGGCCAGTGCCTGCTGGAACTTGGTGGTTAACTTATCGAAACGCATGGGAAATCCCTCGATGGGTTTGGAATGAAACTTTATATGTGGGAATAGCACGGAATTTCAAGGCCCTGGCGCTTATTTACTCAGCAAGAGCATCGGTCATCCACGCATCAAGCGGTAAAATCAGGAAGCCATTTTTAATAACCACATCTCGATCGAGTATGACGCGATGAACAGAATTCCCGCTCCCCTACCGTGTGTATTCAGCTAAAATACTTGACCCCATGCATTCTTATCATTGCAGGATATTCATGGACTTAACATCGGAAATCGAAAAAAGCATCAGCCAGGCGCTAGCCGAGGACGTCGGTTCAGGGGATCTTACGGCAAGCCTCATCCCTGCCGCAGAAACTACAGTCGCGACCGTTATGAGCCGCGAGAGCGCAGTATTATGCGGCACCGGGTGGTTTGAAACCTGCTTCCGGAAACTATCTCCGCAAACCCGGGTACGGTGGATGGCGGAAGACGGCGAAACGATCCAAAGTGGCGAAATACTCTGCGAGGTTTCCGGTAATGCCGGCGCGTTGCTCTCGGGCGAGCGGACCGCGCTGAACTTTTTGCAATTGCTTTCAGGCGTTGCCACACAAACCCGGCGCTACGTGGATGCCGTGGCTGGAACCGGCGTGGAAATTGTGGATACCCGGAAGACTTTGCCCGGCCTGCGTCTGGCGCAAAAATATGCCGTCAAATGCGGTGGCGGCACCAACCATCGCCTGGGGCTGTATGACGGCATCCTCATCAAGGAAAATCATATCATCGCCGCGGGAGGCATCGAGGCCGCCCTACGCGCCGCAGAAAAAATCGCCTCACGCAATATATTCATCCAGATCGAAGTCGAAACGCTGGACGATCTGCGCATTGCGCTGGATGCCGGAGCAAAGCTGATCCTGCTGGATAATTTCGATCTCGATGGACTGTGGGAAGCAGTGGTACTGAATGCCCGCTTGACCAATAGCGCAGCGGTGCTGGAAGCTTCGGGCGGAGTCACCCTGGAAAACGTCCGCGCAATTGCAAAAACTGGAGTGAACCGTATTTCAATCGGCAGCCTCACCAAGAATATAAAAGCAGTCGATTTATCGATGCGATTCTCTTCAACCCAGATAATCCATTAGAACGCGAGATGATGGCGAGGCAGGTTGCGAGACAGTTTTGCCGGTTGGGAGAAGTCCATAGCATGGCGCGGTATATGGCAGCACCTTACCGGGAGCATCTGGTTTCGCGATGGCGTAATGCGCTTCGCTTATTAACGCCTACTTCATACGCAGGCAGGCAAGCGTATGAAAATCAAGCTCTCCACCGAAATATTTCCACAGGCATTGGTTAAAAACTTCGTTGTCAGGAGCAACCTGCGCAAACAATGTCATGGAAGACTGAAACTTCATATAATCCGGGTAGCCGAGGATCTCTTCGATTGAACGCCCGCCAATGGCTGCCACGAGCCGGGCACACTCTTCCAGGCGCGGGCCGAGGATCGGATGCTCCAGATAAACCTTTGCCTCTTCCCGAGACGAGATGGCGTATTTTCACGCCATTTCGCTATGACCCAAACCCTTGATCTGGGGAAAAATGAACCATATCCAGTGACTTCGTTTTTTACCATCCCGTAGTTCCCGGCATGCTTCTCCATACACAAGCCGCTGAGCGTCCGCGAAGCGTTGCAGGTTGTAAGGATCACTCATGGATATATCGTTGCATGAGATTTCAGGCCGGGCCAAAAAGCTATGAGGCGCGGAACGCCGCGAGTGCGTGCGCCATATGAATGCCGCCACTTTCGGAGTTGCGCGGGTTGCGCTTCCCCGGGCCGTGAGCTAAGCTGAAATTTCCTGGATGCGCTCTGCTTTGAGATCCCGATTTTCAGCAGCCTGCGCGCAAAGGATACCTTTTTAATCCCGTATTGAAAAATGAGGAGAAAAAAATGCATAAATTACTACCGGCCCTGGTCACCCTAGCTCTTGCCAGCATTTTCAGCTTTAATGCTACCGCCGCCGAAAGTACTTCCGGTAAGCATGAATCTTATGGGGCTCATGGCACTCACGGATCAAAAGACCACAAGGACAAATCAAAAGCGCACGCCGAAAAAGACGAAGCTCATGCAAAGACGTCAAGGGAACACGCTGAGAAGGATGAAGCTCACGCCAAGAAAGCGAAAGAAGAGGCCGAAAAAAGCGACAAGAAGTGATTCCCGCTCATCCGCGATAATCGAAATAGTCGAAAGGCAGGTTTGGTCCCGCCTTTCGGCGCAGCGTAAAAGCCTGAAATCAGCACGGCATTGGCTGATGTGGCCCCCTTCCCGTTCATCTTCCCATTCTGGTTTATAATAACCGACTCTTCCAATTCCTCGCGGAAGGCGTAAGACATCAAAAGCGCATCATAGCGCCGTAGCGCATTCTGGAACCTGTTCCAGGCCGATAAATTCCAGCCACAGGCCCGGAAACGCGCTCCCTTACCCAAAGTTACCCAAGGAGGCCGGATGCATTCAAAAGTAATGTTTGCAGTTAATGCAACAGCCCCGTTTTCGCTGGCGCGCCGCAATAGCACATGACCTGGTCCGATTATCTCCCCATCTGGCCTCTCGTTATCAGCCCAGCGCTCTGGATAGCGCTGATGCTGGTTGTCGCCGTGCTGGTGGGCGAAATGTTGGTACGCCACCTGAGGCTGCCGCGCATCGTCGGTTACATCGGTGTCGGGCTATTGCTGGGCCCCGGCGCATTGGGCCTGATTCCCGGCTTTCCGGTTACCGAATGGCGCCTGGTAATCGATTTGGCGCTTGGCATTCTTTTATTTGAACTGGGAAGCAAGGTCAATCTGCGCTGGCTTATGATCAATCGCTGGATTGCGGCGGCCAGTCTGCTTGAAGCCGGTGCGACGTTCGCTGTGGTATTCGCGCTTTTGACGTGGTTTGGCATCGCTGGCGCCACGGCTGCGGTGGCGGCGGCGATCATGGTCGCCACTTCGCCCGCCATTATCGTACGCACTGTTACCGAGTCCCGCGCTCAGGGCCAGGTCACCGACCGGCTTCTGCTCATGACTGCCCTCAATTGCATCTATGCTGTGATCCTCCATAAGTTGACCATGGCCGCCATGCATGGAGCAGCCGGAACCAGCGTTATCCACACGATCTTGCAACCGCTCTACCTCATCGGCGGCTCGGCGCTGCTTGCTTGGCTGTTCGGTATTGCTTTCGAGCGGATTCATCATTATCTGGGGCACCACGAGGAAACGTTTTCCTTTATCCTTTTTGGAATGATTGCATTCGCGACGATCATGGCCTCCACCCTCAAGCTCAGCCCCGTCCTCGTGCTGCTGGCCGCCGGCCTGATAACGCGATACCGCCGCCAGCGCCCCCGGACGTTCCCTCCGCACTTCGGCTCGGCCGGCGCCGTACTAGTCGTGTTGATGTTTATCGCCAATGGCTTGGCTGGGGATCTCGGAGGACTGCGCGAGAGTTTCCTGCTGGTATGGCTGCTCGTCGGCGTTCGCGCCATGGCCAAGGTGCTGTCCGTGCTAGCACTGGCCCATCATAGCGGTATGAGTATGCGTCAAGGCATGGCGCTCGGGACTGCGCTGATGCCCATGTCCAGCGTCGCGCTGCTTATGACAATTGAAACTAGCGCAACCTTTCCTTCCTTCGCATCGGGATTGGGACTTGCGCTGATGAGCTGTATCGTGATTCTCGAGCTCGCCGGGCCGGTTCTCGTGCAGATAGCCCTGCGGAGAGCCGGGGAAACGCCGGAGAACAAGCCGGAGGGCAAGTCATGAGCCTGATGCCATTTGCATCATCCCGTCCTTTGAGCCTGGGGGTGGAGCTTGAGTTGCAACTTTTGAGCTGCAACGATTACAACCTCGTCTCCTCGGCCCCCGATATCCTGCGGCGGGTGGCGAAGTGCGCGCACCCTGGAGAAATAAAGCCGGAGATGACCCGCAGCATGATCGAGATCAACACCACGGTACAGCATGAATACGCCGGCCTGGTCGATGAACTGCACGCCTTGCGCGACGTGGTTTCCGATGCGGGGCGCTTTCTCAATGTTGCGGTGGCGGGCGGAGGCACTCATCCCTTCCAGCACTGGAGCGAGCAGAAAATTTTTGACGCGCCCCGCTTTCACTACTTGTCGGAGCTGTATGGCTACCTGGCGAAACAGTTCACTATTTTCGGCCAGCATGTGCATATCGGCTGCCCTGGCCCCGATGAAGCGCTTCACCTGATGCATATGCTGTCACGCTATATTCCCCACTTCATCGCGCTGTCGGCCAGTTCTCCATTCGTACAGGGGCACGATACCGGATTCGCCTCTGCCCGCCTCAATTCGGTATTTTCTTTTCCGCTGAGCGGTCGCGCGCCATTCGTGCTCCGCTGGGAAGATTTTGAGCGGTTTTTCAGCAAGATGACCGCTACCGGGGTCGTGGAATCGATGAAGGATTTTTATTGGGACATCCGTCCAAAACCGGAATTCGGCACAATCGAAGTAAGGGTGTGCGATACGCCGCTTACTGTTGAAATTGCTGCCGCTATTGCCTGCTATATTCAGGCAATGTCGCGTTATATCATGGTGGAGCAGCGTACGCCGCCGGAAGAGGACGATTATCTAGTATATACGTTCAATCGCTTTCAGGCCTGCCGTTTTGGGCTTGAAGGTGTTTTTATCGATCCACGCACCCACGAGCAGCGCAGTATACGGGATGATATTACCGATATGCTGGCGCGCATTGCCGATCATGCAAGGGAATTGCACGCTACGGAAGCAATGGAGCGGATTCGCGAAATTCTCATCGCGGGGAATGGTGCGAGCTGGCTGCGCAAAACATATGCGCGGGAGCACTATCTCGGCGATGTAATGCAGCTCCAGGCTGATTTATGGATGGGTAGCTAGGAGCCTGTCGGACTTGAAGAATCGAAGCGAAAAAGTGACTGGGCGAGGACAGATTTTGAAGGCCAATAGTTGTTCTATTGGCCAGAAAAGCGACGAAATATGGACCGGCCAGACGCTTTTGCAGCCGATTTCCTTTAAGTCCGACAGACTCCTAGGGCTATCTTTTAGTACATTCTAAGATATTTCCTCCTGACAGACTCAAACCAATAAACCAAACCGCGACTGGTACGTTAAAACAGTATCGAATTTCAATCCAGCGGTGCCGTAATCCCTATAATTATTCCCATAGTTATTCCGCGCGAACGGCACGCCGCGACGGCAATCTAAGTTAAATAGCAATATTTCCGACCGCCTTACACTAACCATCCAAGAATGACGCGCCCGCTACGGATAGGCCTGTCTCCGCGCATCCTGCACCAGCCGCCCGCGGAACTGGGGTTCCGCAACAAGACACTGCAATACCTGGAACAAACCGTTGCCCACTGGATCATGCGCCGCCGGGCGCTGGTATTCATGTTGCCCGCGATCGAAACCGGCGGCGTGGAACGGTCCCACGTACGCATAAGTGATTATGTCAAAGAGATAGACGGTCTGGTACTGCAGGGAGGCGCTGACGTCAGCCCCATTTCTTATGGCGAGACACCGTCGCGGCCCGAATGGGCGGGTGACAGAGTACGCGATCTCTATGAAATGGAATTATTTTGGGAATGCGTCGTACAGGGGAAACCGGTATTGGGGATTTGCCGCGGACTGCAGCTTATCAATGTAGCGCTGGGTGGAAGCCTTTATCAGGATATTGCTACGGAATATCCACATGCCATCGCACACGTTGACGCGGCGCTATACGATCGCCACCGGCACAGCGTTCAAATCGAGGAAAACTCCCGGCTGGCAAAGCTGTACGGAGAGCATTACATCCATCTCGTCAACAGCATCCATCACCAGGCAATCAAGCGGCTGGGACGGGACTCGGAAGTAGAAGCGATTTCCGACACCGATGGCATCATCGAGGCGATACGCATGCGTGGAGAATGCTATGTCACCGGCTTCCAGTGGCATCCCGAGTTTCACGCAGCCACCGGCGGGCTGCTCGACTCCGGCCCTATACTGGACGACTTCCTCGCCGCCGCCGAAAAGCAGCGTATGTGAATCGGATTACCGGAGTAACAGCCTACATCCCAACCTGCTCGGCAATCAATGCCTTGACGGCATCGGCATCGGTATTCATGACTAGGTAGCGTTGCGGCAGGCCTTCAATATTCTCATATCCCGGCGGACGGGGTGGCTCATGCCCAATGGCTTCGATAATGCTTTCGGAGAATTTGACAGGCAGCGCGGTTTCCAGACAAATGAGCGGCACATCCGCTTCGCGGTGCTCCAATCCTACTTTCAACCCATCGGCGGTATGGGGATCTATCAAAATTCCATATCGTTCATAAACTCGACGTATTGTGGTGATGCGCGCGGCATGATTGCCACTCCCCGACACAAGACCGAAATCGTTTACCTTCTCCCATAAAGGCGTTCCGGCGAGATCGAACGCGCCGCCCTCATCCACCAGCCGCCACAATTCCTTTACTCTGGCTGCATCCCGGCCGGTCAGGTCAAAAATGAAGCGCTCAAAGTTGGACGCCTTGGAAATATCCATCGAGGGACTGCTGGTCTGCTGCGTCTCTTCGGTACCGCGAGGCCGATAGCGGCCTGTCCTGAAGAACTCGTCCAGAACATCATTTTCGTTGGTGGCAAGTACCAGTTTTTTGATTGGCAGCCCCATCATGCGCGCCACGTGCCCCGCGCAGATATTGCCGAAATTTCCCGATGGCACGGCAAACGATACTTGCTCGGCATTTGACCGGGTCGCCGCAAAATAGCCTTTGAAGTAGTAGA
>JACXTT010007752.1_pt1 | contig 15055 bp, 13 predicted proteins | sample 9270951 | NCBI WGS metagenome assembly JACXTT01 (sample SAMN15532306, study PRJNA645909) | rock metagenome | isolation source: weathered quartz diorite | place: Puerto Rico | collected 2017-06-21
GGGGCTGGGCTAGAGGGCCTGCAAACCGGGGGAATCCGCATTGGACGGGGGCTGGCTGCAAGGGATTGTACGGCGCTTGCCCGAACTGGCGGCGGAACGCCCCGGGCTCTCCCTCCCCGCGCCTGCTGTCGAAGGCTGGCAACGCCGCCACTTCTTCGAGGCGCTCGCCCAAGGTGTCCTTGCAACGGCGCCGCTGCTGCTCTTTCTCGACGATCTCCAATGGTGCGATCGAGACAGCCTCGAGTGGATGCGCTTCCTCTTGCGGTTCGATCGCGGGGCGAGGCTTCTGCTGGTGGGAACGGTCCGCACGGAGGAGCAGGCGGACAACCGCGCGCTCTCCGAGGCACTGCTGGCGCTCCGCCAGAACGGCCAACTCGAGGAGATCGAACTGAGCTATCTAAGTGAGGCGGAAACCGCTACGCTTGCGCAGCGCATCGCCGAACGCCGGCTGGATGCACGGGCGCTGGCCGAGATCTTCCACCGCACCCAAGGCCATCCGCTGTTTCTGGTCGAGATAATCCGTTCCGGGTTCCCGTTCCGTGACAGTGGCGACGCTGCACAGGGTCCGGCGACGTTGCCACCCAGGGTTCAGGCCGTCATCGCGGCGCGCCTGGCCCAGCTGTCCTCGCCGGCTCGGGAGCTGGCCGGCCTGGCGGCGGCGGTTGGGCGTGATTTCCGTTTGGATTTGATCCGCGAAGCCAGCGACCTTGAGGAGCCGGACCTGATTCGCGCGCTCGACGAGTTGTGGCAACGTCGAATCCTGAGGGAGCAAACCGCCGACGCTTACGACTTCAGCCACGACCGGCTCCGCGACGCTGCGTACGCGGGGGTCAGCCCGGTCAAGCGCCGGCTGCTGCATCGTCGGATCGCTCAAGCATTAGAGCTCCTCCACCCGTCGGACCTGGATGCTGTCAGTGCCCAACTTGCCGCCCAGAACGACCAAGCCGGCCTCCCGGGGAGGGCCATAGAATTTTACGAGCGCGCAGCCCGCGAGGCCACGCGGCTCTGTGCGAGCGAGGAAGCCATTCGACACTTCACAAAAGCGCTCGGACTGTTACATCGATTACCCGAGAGTGCCCGGCGCGACCGGCAAGAACTCTCCCTGCAGCTGGCGCTCACCGAGCCTCTCAACGCGGTCTCGGGGTATGCGACACCGGAGATGGAGACCGCACTCGACCGCGCCCGCACCTTGGGAGAGCGGCTCGGGGACGACCGGGCCATCATGCGCAGTTTGTGGGGCTTGTGCGGGCTGCATTTCGTCCGAGGAAATATTCGCAAGCAGAACACGCTTGCGGACGCGTTCTATCGGTTGGCGCGAGAAAGCGGGCAGTTCCTGGTCGACAGCCTCCACCAGCTGGCCGGCGGCTTGGCGAGTGCTGGAGCCTTCGTCCAAGCGCGTGACTACTTCGAGCAGGCGATCGCTCTCTATGATTTTGCGCATCCCCGCCCGACGGCGTTCGGCTCCGACTTGGGTGTGTTCCTGTTAGCCTGGGAGTCCCACACGCTTTGGTTGCTGGGATACCCGGACCAGGCCCGGGAACGGAGCCTCCGGGCGATCCGCATCGCAGACGCGCTCGGGCACCCTTATAGCCGGGCCCTGGCGCGTGCGTATGCCGCCGTTCTGTTCCAATTCTGCCGAGAGATGGAGCGGAGTCGCACGTATGGGGAAGAAGCCCACGCGCTTTGTCGCAAATACAACTTTGTCTACTACGCGGAGTGGGGGGCCATCATCCGGGCCTGGGCGAGGTCCGCCGTTAACTCGGGCGACGACGCCATCGGCGAAATTGAAGACGCGCTCAACCGGCTTCGCTCGATGGGCGCCGAGACACGTCGGCCATACTTCCTGTCGTTGCTCGCTCAGGTCCATGCCAGGGCCGGACGGCCCGCGCAGGCGGAGGCCGTGCTGGAGGCGGCGCTGGCCACTGCAGCCGATCACCACGATCTGTGGTGGATCGCGGAATTGCACCGCTTGAAGGGAGAGCTCACTCGCCCGGAGTCGGTAGAACCGTCGTTCTCTAGGGCCCTGGAGATTGCCCGGTCCCAGGCCGGCAAGTCGCTCGAACTGCGCTCAGCGGTCAGCCTGGCCCGCCGCTGGGCAACCAAGGGCCGTCACGATGAGGCCCGGGCCCTGCTCGCCCCGATCTACGGATGGTTCACTGAAGGGTTCGACACACCCGATCTCTTGGAAGCTCACGCAGTCCTCCGCGGCTAACTCGGCGCGAACGCAAGGGCGAACGCTTCCCGAACGCCAGCCATCGTATGCTGGCGTCACTTCCAATGCGGTTTCAGCGGACTGGCACGCGACAATACGCACCATCTGGGAGGAGGACAACATGCGATCCTATCGGTGGCTGATCGTGGGTTCCACGCTGGCGGTGGTCATGATGGCAGGGAACGCGCTTGTCGTGGCCACGGCGGTACAGGCTAGTTCCGCCGGACCGACGACGGTGTCCCAGGCGGCATTTCCGGTGACTGTGGGTGACGACGCATACAACTTGATTAACCTGGTGCTGGATTTCGCGCCGGGGAGCGGTGTCCCCAAGCACTATCACGGTGGTCCGGTCGTCGTCACCGTGCTCAGTGGGGAAATTACCTTGCTGCAATCGGGTCGTGAACGGGTCGTCAAGGCCGGGGAGAGCTGGACAGAGCAGCGCGGAACGGTACATGCGGTCGTCAACAGAAGCTCCCGTGCGACCCGCGTCACGGTGAGTCTGCTTCTCCCAATGGGCGCGGCCGCGACCACGCTTGTCAAGCAGTAGCCTTGCTCATAGCTCGCCCGCGTCGAGGATGGCGCCTTGTCGGCGGGTTCAGGCGATCGAATGCGACCAACGCGGCAGGCACATCTGAGATGGGGGGGTAGGTCATGCTGAATCAGGCAGTCGTAGACACCCTGAAGAGCGGGTTTCGCGGTCAGGTGATCGAGTCGGGCGATGTCGCCTACGAGACGGCCCGCAGAGTCTACAACGCCATGATCGACCGGCGCCCGCGCCTGATCGCGCGCTGCGCGGACGTCGGGGACGTGATCGCCGCGCTGCGGTTCGGGCGGGAGCACGACCTGCGGGTGGCTGTCCGCGGCGGCGGCCACAACGCCGGCGGCCTGGGGGTCGTAGATGACGGCCTGGTGATCGATCTGTCGCGGATACGCTACACCCGCGTCGATCCGGCGGCCCGCACGGCGCGGGTCGGGGGCGGCGCCATCTGGGGCGACGTGGACCACGCGACGCATGCCTTCGGGATGGCCACGCCGAGCGGCATCATCTCCACGACAGGCGTAGGCGGGCTCACCCTGGGCGGCGGGCTCGGCCATCTGACGCGCAAATGCAGTCTGGCCATCGACAACCTGCTCGGCGCCGACATGGTCCTGGCCGACGGCCGCTTTGTCACGGTCGGCCCGCAGGAGCACCCCGATCTCTTTTGGGCCATCCGCGGCGGCGGCGGCAACTTCGGCATCGTGACCTCGTTCGTGTTCCGGCTCCATCCGATCAGCACGGTCACTGCGGGGCCGACGCTGTGGGAGCTCGACCAGGCTCCGGATGTGATGCGCTGGTACCGCGAGTTCATCACGACCGCCCCGGACGATATCAACGGGTTCTTCGCTTTTCTGACGGTGCCACCCGTACCGATCTTCCCCGAGCCGCTGCATCGGAAGAAGATGTGCGGGGTCGTGTGGTGCTACACGGGACCCGCGGAGCGCTTCGAGGAGACCTTCAAGCCGGTCCGCCACTTCAAGACCCCTGCGCTTGAGTTGGTGGGGCCCATGCCGCACCCGGTACTCCAGAGCCTGTTCGACGGGCTTTACCCGCCCGGCCACCAGTGGTACTGGCGGGCGGACTTCGTCAAGGAGTTGAGCGACCAGGCCATCGCCGAGCACGTGAAGTACGGGGCCGCGCTCCCGACCATGCAATCGACAATGCACCTCTATCCGATCAACGGGGCAGCCGGCCGGGTCGGCAAGCACGATACGCCGTGGGCCTATCGGGATGCCACGTGGGCCGCGGTCATGGTCGGAGTGGATCCCGACCCGGCGAACAAAGACCGCATCACCAGATGGGCCAAGGAGTACTGGGAGGCGGTCCATCCCTACTCGGAGCCCGGGGCGTACGTGAACTTCATGATGGACGAGGGCGAGGATCGCGTAAAGGCGACGTACCGCGACAATTACGCCCGCCTGGCCGCCATCAAGAAGACGTACGATCCGACCAATGTGTTTCGGGTGAACCAGAATATTAGGCCGTCCAATTAGAGGGGAGCAAAAGCCCAGCCCACGGCCGTCCGTTGCATGAGGTAAGCGGTATATCTTCTTGCGTCTATCAGCGCGCGAGGAACTCAGTGATCGGCGCGAAGACGATGCCGGCACGGCGGAACTCCGGCAGCATGCTCCGTAACACTTCGGGCGCCCCGGTCGAGATGTGGGCCGCAGCCACTGCCGCGCCCTGCTGTTTGGCAATGGCGATGAAAGCGCGGACCTTCTGGGCGATGTGGTCCGGCGGGATGTCCAGGTAGGTCATGGTGACAACGATGGGTACGTCCAACCGCCGGGCGACTTGCGGAACGACCGATCTCGTGGTCTCCGGATTTTCATTAAACCACAGGCCACGCGCTTTCACGGCACGCAGGACGGCCGTCATCACGCGGCCATCGGCCGTAGCCAGGGAGCCGGCGTGGTTGCTGACGCCGACGACCCCGGAAACGCTCTCCAGGTCTTCCTCGACCACCCGCATAATTTGTGCGTCGGTCATGCGGACCCAGACCGTGCCCCTCACCGACCCAAGATCGCCAGGGTGGATTGGTTCCAGGGGCAAGTGTAGGATCGGCGTCACACCGTGCGCTGCCGCAGTGCGCGCGATCTCCGCCGAGTAGCGCATGTGGGGGAAGATCCCCAGGCCGAACGGTTCGTGCATCGCGTAGATCGGTATCAGCTCGGCCAAGCTCGCGCCAGCGTGCTCGAAGACAAGCGCGACGCGAGGATGTGCTGCCCCAGACGCCGACAGCGGTACCAGCAGACCGAGACACACGAAGCTGATCAGCGTTAAGCGGCCCACGATGTACAGGTGGAACCTTCGGTGCACCCCCGCGACCGCGATCTTCATGGAGTCGGCCATGCTTCCGCGTGCTCGGTAATCACATCGCACTGTTTCCTTGGACAGGCGCACCGCTCCTGCCCTGGTCGTGGATCCCGGTCGAGCCAGGTGACTATACTCGAATCGGCGCGGGGAGGGATTGCACTGCCGCACTTCGTAGGAGTTCGGGTGGTGAGGCCGTAGAGGAAAATCGGCGTCTTTCGACGGGCACACGTTGATGACAGAGCTGGTTTGGATCCGCCGTTATGGCGTTGAAAATCGTCGAAAATCGAAGCCGGCAGCAGATCGGAGGGCGGAAGTGGTACGCAAATCGCCACGCCGCATAACTGCGCTGTTGGCAGGCTTGGCTTGCACCTTGGGCTTAGCGGTTGCCGCGGCGCCTGCGACCAACACGCGGGTAGGTACGGTTCCGGGTATGCCTCCCGTCGTCGATGCGCACAATATCTACAGCGAGACCGTCAGAGGTCAGCTATCCCCCGAAGTTACGCAGGACGTCCCACGCGTCTATGTGCCTAACCTGCGCTCGAACGATGTTTACGTGATTGATCCCTCCACCCTCAGGGTGGTGGACCGTTTCCCCGTTGGGCGCAGCCCGCAACATGTGGTGCCGTCGTGGGATCTACGCACGTTGTGGGTGACAAACAACGCCGAGGGCCGCGCCGACGGCAGCCTGACGCCGATCGACCCCCGCACCGGCAAGCCGGGACGCGCGCTGCCGGTGGACGACCCCTACAATTTGTACTTCACGCCGGACGGCAAATCCGCGATCGTCGTCGCAGAAGCCCGAAAGCGGTTGGACTTCCGTGATCCGCACACGATGAAGCTACAAGGCTCCATGGCGGTGCCCGAATGCGCCGGCATCAACCACGCCGATTATTCCATCGACGGCCGCTACGCGATTTTCACCTGCGAGTTCAGCGGTCGTATCGTGAAAATCGACGCCGTGCACCGCAAGGTCCTCGGCTATCTGAAACTGTCAATAGGTGGCATGCCGCAGGATGTGCGCGCAGGACCGGACGGCAGGACCTTCTTTGTCGCCGATATGCGCGCGGACGGCGTCGCCGTGATTGACGGCGATCTCTTGGAGCAAACCGGCTTCATCCCCACGGGCGTCGGCGCTCACGGATTGTATCCCAGCCGCGACGGCACGAAGCTCTACGTTGCGAACCGGGGTTCGCACTCGATCCATGGTCCGCGCAACGGCAAAGCCGGTGGCGTGTCCGTGATCGATTTCACGACGCGCAAGGTAATCGCGTCGTGGCATATCCAAGGCGGCGGGAGCCCTGATATGGGCAATGTCAGTGCGGACGGACGCTATCTATGGCTATCCGGTCGCTTTGACGACGTGGTATACGTCATCGATACGACGACCGGCGATGGACGCAAGATCGCCGTGGGTGCTGAGCCACACGGACTCACCGTCTGGCCGCAGCCCGGTCGCTATTCGCTGGGGCACACCGGCATTTTGCGTTGAACCCGGGTCCGGCGTCGCGATGATGGAGCTGACGAGAACGCCCATGCGGGGGGGCCTGAGACGGCTGGCGCGATCCTCGCGAACCTACTAACGTCTACGCAACGATCCGGCGATCGATCGCGGTGCTGGGTTGCATTGGGAACGGGCTTACGGATTCCTCGGAATCTTCGAAGGACGTCAGGGGAGGAGGGATGGCAGGTGAACGTCTTCGTTGCCGGTGGTACGGGGGTGCTCGGGCGCGCGACCGTGCAGGCACTGCGAGAGGCTGGCCATCAGGTCCACACGACCGCGCGCGGGACGGAGAACGCCCAACTGGCTCGCCGCCTCGGCGCGGTGCCGCTCGAGGTCGATCTCTATGACGCAGCCGAGGTTCGCCGCGCTATCGCTGGCTCGGACGCCGTGCTACGGCTAACGACCAAGATCTCATCGCTCATGAAGATGGGAAAGCGCGGCGCGTGGACCGAGACCAATCGGCTGCGGACCGTTGGCACCCGGATTCTCGTCGACGCGGCCATCCTGGAGCGGATCCCTGTCTACGTGCATGAATCGGTTGTCTTCGTCTACGCCGACGGCGGCGCAGAATGGCTCGATGAAAACGCAAGGACGGACGACGGCGGCACGACGATCCTGCGCGCGGCGCTTGATGGCGAGGAGGAAGCGGTGCGTTTCACGCAGGCCGGGGGGCGGGGGATCGTGTTGCGCTTCGGAGGGTTCTACGGACCGGACGCTCCCTCGACGCTCGAAACGGCGCAACTGATGCGGCGGCGGATGCTGCCCCAGATCGGGCGTGGCGCCAACTACATCTCGTCGATCTATGTCGCGGACGCCGGCCGGGCGGTGGCCGCAGCGCTCAGCGTGCCGGCGGGCACGTACAACATCTGCGACGACGCCCCCGTGCCGTTCGCGGAGTACCTTCAGGTCGCGGCCAAGACGCTCGGGGCGCCCCGGCCGCGGCGGCTGCCCGCCATGCTCGGGCCCATGGTCTTCGGCGAGGTCGGGAGATTCTTCTTCCGGTCGCTCCGCGTCTCGAACCGACGGTTTAAGGAAGCTACGAACTGGAGGCCAGATGTCGCGAGCATCTCCGAGGGGTGGTCGCGGACGGTCGCCGGGTGGCACGTCCCCACGTCCGCGGTGGCGACCGGCGGGTAACGGCGATTTCAGCGCTCAGACATCTGCCCTCTCGGACCCCGCGGAGATGGTGTTTGATGACGAACCGACCGCCGCATTCGGCACACAGCATGTGGCCCGAGAGCAGGTGTCTCGGTTTGCTACCATGCGTCCTTTGAATCCAGCGTCCATGCGCGCTGCTGTCGCCGTGCTCGTACACGGTCCCACAGGTCCTGCGGCACAATGCGGAGGTCCGGCGCGTCCACGATTGCCCATTCCCTTCGCGGGGGAACGCGCATCAGCCGCCTGCCGGTGCCTGAGTCGCGATTCTTGACGCTCCGGTTCCACACGAGCTGTCCGCGGTACATGGGATTGTTCAGAATTCCTGACCCTCTTGTTGTGGGGATCCTGGCCGGCGTCCCGCTATCGCCCGCCCGCGGTCACCGGGAGCGCCCGAAGGCGAGGGAGGATTTCCTCTCCGTAGAGTTTGAGAAACCGCCGCTGGTCCCTCCCGGGGGCGTGGAAGATGAGGTGAGTGAAGCCCATCTCCAGATAGGACCTGATCTGGTTGACATGTTCGTCGGGATCGTTTGAGACGATCCACCGGCTCGCGACGCGTTCCAGCGGCAACGCGGCGGCCCGGCGCTCCATCTCGATGGGGTCATCGACGCCGGTCTTCTCCTCTGGGGAGAGCGCGAGCGCCGCCCAATGCCGGGTGTCCTCCAGCGCTCGCCGCCGGTCGTGGTCAAACGACACCTTCATCTCGATCGTAAGTTCGATGAGGGAGGGGTTGCGCCCGGCCTTCTGCGCACTCTCCCTCACGTTCGGCAGCAAGGTCTCCGAGTAGAGAGACAGGCCTTTGCCGCTGGTGCAGATGAAACCGTCGGCGATGCGGCCTGCGAGTCTGGCGGCGGCCGGGCCAGACGCAGCGATATACAAGGGCAGGGGGACGGGCGGCCGATCGTACACCGTGGCATTCCGCGTACGAAAGAAAGTGCCGTCGTACGTGACGCGCTCCTCCGTCCAGAGACGTCGGATGAGTTCCGCGGCTTCACGCAGCCGTGCGAAACGCTCTTTCTGGTCGGGCCACTCGATGCCCAGCGGCACCTCGTTCAGGGACTCGCCGGAGCCGATGCCGAGCCAGACGCGTCCGGAGAAGAGGCAGGCCAGGGTGGCCATGGCCTGGGCGACGACCGCGGGATGGTAGCGGAACGTCGGCGTCACCACGCTGGTCCCGAGATGGATGCGCTCGGTCCTCGCACCTACCGCGCCCAACCAGGCAAAGGAGAACGGCGCGTGGCCGTCCGTGTGGTGCCAGGGCTGGAAATGGTCGCTGATCGCCACGGAATCGAACCCGCTCGCTTCCGCCGCGACAGCGAACTCGAGGAGATCCTTGGGGCCAAACTGCTCAGCCGATGCCTTGTAGCCCAGTTTGATCATAGCCGGCACTCACGCTCTCCACAGGAACGGAACGATTTCCACGTCTGCACGGGTCTTCGTGTTGGACCCTGACCCTCCCTCCGCGACACGGCACTCGTGCACCGCCCGTTCCAGGGTACCGAAAACACGGCGCAACACTGGCACGGGACGCTCCCACGGCGGCAGCTGCCGCTGCGGCGCTGCGTGGAGTTGTCCGAGTCTCGAATCCGTTTCGAGACGATGCCGGCTTGTACCCCGATCTCCTTGCCGCTGCCCTCTCCGGTGGATTGGGACGCAATCGCCGCCGCCCTGGGCGCGAGCCGCGCATGCCGATACCGCTTGCACTCCGGGGTGGTGCCGCCGAAGGCACCCCGCGGTTTAGCAGGGCAGGCCGAACTTTATCGGGCCGCCCTACGCAAACTCCGGAACCACGTGCCGGATCAGCAGGTCCAGTTGCCGGGGGTCGTCCATGACCGGGCCCAGGACCAGGTAGGCGAGGCCGGCGCCGAGGAGATCGGCGATCCGCTCCTTGATCCGATCGAGGCTGCCGATCATGTAGCACTCCTGCAAGTGTTCGTACGACCGGTGGCTGCCCATGACCTGAAGGAAGGGCGCCCGAGACTCCTCGACCGCCCGCGCGTGGTCGTCTGTCTCGACGAGATGAATGAAATTGCAGTGTCCGAAGGTGATCGCGGCTGGATCTTTCCCCACCGCTCGGGCATGCGCCTGGATCGCCGCCCAGTCGCGCTTGACCCACTCCTGTGTCCCGGAACAACGCGACAGCCAGCGGCCGTGCCTGACGATACGATTGAGCACGGTCTTGGACATGAAGGGCACGTCGTGTTCGTCCGGATCGGAAATCCGTGAGCCGCCGGAGACCCAGATCTCGGGCAGGGTCCGCGGCCGTGGGTCGATGGTTACGTTCGTGAATTGATAGTACCGGCCGCGATAGCTCGCGCGCGGCTGGGTCAGCAGCAGCGTGACGGCCTCCACGATCTCGTCGGTCCTGTCGCCACGCTCCTCGATCCGAGAGCCGGTGACTTCGAACTCCTGCACGTGCCAGCCAGGGCCGATGCCGAAAAGATACCGGTCCCCGGAGAGCCGGCAGAGCGTGGCGATCTCTTTGGCCAGCACCACGGGGTGGCGGACCGGGAGCACCAGGATGCCCGTCGCCAGCCGGACCGTCGACGTGAGGGCCGCCGCGTAGGCGAGCACATTCAGTGGTTCCAGCCACGCCACGCCGTACAGTCCCGGGGCCGCCAGGAGGTGGTCGATGACCCAGATATCGAGGCCGTTCTGCTCGCACCGGCTGATCCACTCTCTCAGCCGCTCGACCTGTTCGGGCCCAGCGTCCGGCCAGGCGTAGGTGGGAAGCCACACCCCGAATCGGAGTTTCGGCATGTCAAGGCTTTCATACTGAGTCGGCTTTCGTTTTGCCTTCTAGCTACCTTCACTCATCCTCGGGGCGGATGTGGTGAGGCTATTGATGGTGGGGGCTTGCCTATTTCGATGGAGTTCTCGATGGGCGGTACCTCCAGTAGGGTGTGGACGTTCCCGCGCATCTCTGTCCTTAGGCCGTCCTTCTCTGGTCGCGGGGTTACGACCCCATAGCCGCGCGTGTGCCTGGAACCTGCCGTCGTTCGGTCAGGGTCGCTATCGCGTCACAGTCCCCGCATAGATCTCGGGGTGACGAGAACGGGCACTGAGTAAGAGGCCGCAAACTGTGGCACCGTCAGACCAATGTCCTTGAGCCCCCGCTTGTACTTTTGAAGGTAGGCCTTGATCCTGGCTAGTGGCGGCCGTCTTCTTGAGACCACCGCTTCACCGATCAGGACTGCGACATCGCCGCCGTCTTTGCTAGTGTTGAGACTCAGCGCAACATTGCGGTTGCGGGCTATATGCTGCACTTTGGCCGTGTGTCGCTCACTGAAGATCAGTACCGTCCGGCCGTCCCAGTGAAACCAGACTGGCCTGGGTTGGGGACTGCCGTGCGTATCCACTGTGGTCAGCCAGATGATCTGCTCTTGGCGCAGACGCCGGTTGACCCGTCGCCCGAGGGGCGACGTGAAGTCAAGCATGAGCGTGGTCCTCCTCCAAGTATCCGCCCGCCTCAGCCCGCGTGAGCACCGCCTGGATCGTCTCAACCAGGGTGCGAGCCGACTCCACCGTGAGTTCTACGGCGACCCGCGCGCCCGGCCCCTGCGCCTCATTCACAAAGTCGATATTCAAAGCATGCTCCAGCGGGAGGCTGAAAGGGTGGTCATAGGACACGTTGGCCAGGCGCACGGTGAACCACCCGCCGCCCGCACCCTTGCCTCTGCCCTCGACCTCCACCTGCCTGGCGATCATGGTACACATTGTCGGTCTCCTCTCTACTGTCAACCAAGATGTTTCTGAAGGAAGGCGAAAACTTTCTGCCAGCCGTCCACCGCCTGCTGCTGCCGATAGGCCGGCCGGTCATAGTAGAAGAAACCATGACCCGCATTGGGATACATGTGAAACTCGTAGGTCTTGCCGAACTTCTTGAGTTCCTCCTCATGGCGGGTCACCTGTTCAGGCGTGGGGCCCTTGTCCTCCTCGCCAAAGAGGCCAAGGAGCGGGCACGATAAGTCCTTGGTGTAGTCGATCGGGGCCACGGGCTGCTTGGGCGTGAGTTCCTCCCTGGACATTACTACGCGCCCGCCCCAGCAGTCCACGGCCGCGTCAAAACCTCTCGTACGACACACCGTGAGATACGCCTGTCGGCCGCCCGAACAGGTGCCGAAGACACCTACCTTGCCGTTGATGTACGGGAGCGAGCGCAGGTATCGCATTGCTCCTCCAACATCGCCCACGACCTGGTCGTCGGGCACGCCCCCTGCTGCGCGCACTTTCGCGGCCACGTCCTCAGGGGTGCCGTGGCCGTCGCGGAAGTAAAGATTGGGAGAGAGCGCGGAATAGCCGTGGTGTGCAAACCTGCGCGTGGCCTCGCGGTACCATTCGTCCCAGCCGGGCAGGTGGTGGATCAGCACCACGCCAGGAAAGGGGCCAGGGCCCAAGGGTCGGGCAAAGTAGGCGTTGATGACGTCTCCACCGGCGCCGTGCATTGTGACGGTGTCTGCAAGCATCCCTTCATACATGTCAGTCTGGTACATGGCTCCTCCTTTTTTCATCTGCGCGCCTCACACATACATGTGACCGAAGTAGGCGATCGCCCCTTCAGAAGTCGCCTTGATCTCAAGGATCCTCCGCTCGATCATGTCCTGTTGCACGACGCGGTTGTTCTGTCAGATGGCGGAGCCGCGATCCGCACGGACCGCACAGCCGTAGTGTCGCACAACGTGCTCCCGCTGCCGCCGCCGGGGATCGAGGAAAATGGTGTTGATGATGACGTGGTTGTGCGCGTTGCCCACAGACGACCTCGTGCGCGCCCACCGCAGCGCGCGTGGTGGGAGAGAAGAAGCGGATGCCGCATGTTCGAACACCTCCTGAGCGACACTTCTCCGGATGACCTGCGATTTCCGTCTCTGGTCCTGCGTCGTCGACCTGAGGGGGGGAAGGGGGTAAGGACACCAGCGCGGTCGTCGTGCCTATGGCCCGACGCCTCCCGGGGGCGCACCCCGATCATCCCAAGCAGCGTGCTAGACATTGTCGCCCCAGGAGGTGTGCCAGACGTGCCCAACGATCCCGAGGCAGAATGGGATTCGGAGACCGTATGCGCGACGGAGATCAGACGACTCCTGGCAGGATCGGGATAGGGTGTCCACCGCGTCCGCATCATCGACGGCGTTGATGTTGATACCCTCCTTCCGTGGACGAGGCACTCCTTCGACCTGACTCGTCTCCCGGCCCGGGGAACTGGGTATGAAGCGCTAGGCGAGTGCGTTCGGTTGGGGGCCAGTCGATGGGTGCACGGAACGCGAGATCTCGTTCGTTGGCGATTATCGGTCTCGTCTGTGTCATTATGTTCGCCGGCGCCGGAGCGCACGCCGCGCAAACGGTCCACGGCGACGTGGCGGCGTGGAATGAAGTCCACGCCGCCTTCAAGAAACTCTGGGCCCTCTCCGCGTACCGCGTGAACGTCACGTCCAGCTATGCGTCGACGGTCATCGAGATCGTTCGGCCGGGTTCGTACCATTCCGTCTCCCGTGAAACTATCGGCACGAGCGTCCAGACGGACGAATTCATTGCTGTCAACGGGCAGATACGGAAACGCACGATCGGCGTACCCGGCGTCCCCGCGGACTGGCAGTGCTCGAATGCCCGCACGAGAACCGCGCAGAGCGGCCAGTCGCGTTTCGATCCCTTCGACCTCACAGCCTCGAACGGCACGCTGGATGTGTCACGCGCGCCGGATACCGTCATCGATGGAACGCCTGTGCGGACGTATCAATACATCTTCACTCAATCGGGACAGACGACGCGGACGAAAGACACCATATACGTGGGCAAGGCAAGTGGATTGCCTCGTAGGATCGTCAATGCGAGTGCCAGCGGCCATGTCGACGGGATAACGGACTTTTACGATTACGACGCGAACATCGTGATAACGCTGCCCACGTGCAAGTAGCCGTCGCACCATCCCGTCATCGAAGCGGCGCTGCGCCGGCACCTGCGGCGCGCCGATAGAAGGCGCGCAATTATCACCCCCTCGTTTTGGGCGTCAAGCGCTAGATTAACGTCCGGGGAGTGCGCCGGAGAGGCAACACCGACGGCCACCCGGGTCTTGTACGCCAGCTTAACGCGCCAGGCCCAGCCGATCTTTTAGGTGGAAATAGGCGCCGACGAATGGAAGGAACCAGGCGGTCCCTGAATAGGTTGGAAACGCCCGAGCCTTCAGGCGCCGCCAGGGGTTGGCTTCCGGATGCCCATCCATGACCTCCGGCATACGGGCACCCATGAGCGACGCCATTTGCACGCCGTGACCGGAGTACCCCATCGAGTAATACAGACCGCCCATTTGCCCGGCGTGCGGCATTCGATCAAAGCTGATTCCGACATTGCCGCCCCACACGTAGTCGATGCGGGTCCTCGCGAGCTGCGGAAACACGTGCAGCATGTCACGATGAAGGATCCAGGCACTCTTGCGATCCGAGCTGGGATTGGACAGGGCGAAGCGAGCTCTGCCGCCAAACAGCAGCCGTTTGTCGGGCGTTAACCTGAAGTAATGGCTCACATTCTTGGTGTCCACCACCATTCGGCCGCGCGGAATGAGTTCCCGCGCGAGCCGGTCGCCGAGAGGCTCGGTCACGATGATGAAGCTCCCGACCATCACCATGCGCCGACGAAGTCCCGGAAAGGCGCGGTCCGTGTACGCGTCGGTGGCGAGCAGCACCTGCCGCGCGGAGACCGAGCCGCGTGACGCCACGACGTGGTACCGTCCATCCGGTCTCTTTCTCACGGCCGTGACTCTGGCCATCTCGTGCAGGCCTGCGCCCGATCGCTCCGCGACGTCGGCCAGCCCGCGAACATATCGTCCCACGTGCAGTCCGGCGCTGAGCGGATCGAGCAAAGCCCCGCAGTAGTAGTCGGATCCGAGTTCGGCTCGAAGCTCGGAGGGACCGATCAGGATGGTTTCGTGGCGAAACTGCTCTGCTAGCAGCCTGTGCGTTGCCTTTTGGTGCTCGTAGTGCGACGGCCGGGACGCGACGCCGAGCCGCCCTGCACGATAGAAGTCGCAGTCGATGCCTTCGATACGCACGAGCTCCTCGACGAAATCGACCGCCTCAAGATAGGCACGATGGTAATCGCGCGCCGCGGCGAGGCCGTAGCGATCCACCGCGGCTCTCGCCCCGACCGCCACGCCGGTGGTGCACATGCCGCCGTTTCGTCCTGAAGCGCCGGACCCGAACCGGCCCTGCTCGAGTACAACGACGGCGGCGCCCTTTCGCGCCAGCCGGATCGCCGGCTTCAGCCCGGTTATCCCTCCGCCAACGCTGGCGACCTCCATCGAGTCCGGCAGCGGTCCCCCCGCCCGGCCAGGAAACGCGGGGCC
>JACXTT010007753.1_pt1 | contig 15054 bp, 12 predicted proteins | sample 9270951 | NCBI WGS metagenome assembly JACXTT01 (sample SAMN15532306, study PRJNA645909) | rock metagenome | isolation source: weathered quartz diorite | place: Puerto Rico | collected 2017-06-21
AAAAGTCATGACGACTCGTCAAAATGCGCTGTCAAAGATCGCGGAAAGATACTCGCGCCAAGTGCTCTTCTCCGAGATCGGGCAAGAAGGGCAGGAACGGCTCTCTCGAAGCAGAGTGGTTATTTTCGGCTGTGGAGCTTTAGGCACAGTACAGGCGGATGCGCTCTGTCGGGCAGGAGTAGGAAATATTCGCATCGTGGACCGGGACTTCGTCGAGGAGAGCAATCTGCAGCGCCAGACGCTGTTCAGCGAAGAAGATGTCGGGAAGGGCCTTCCTAAAGCGATTGCAGCTCAGCGAAGGCTGGGCCAAGTCAACTCTCAAGTCCAAATTGAGTCTCATGTTTGCGATGTAAATCATAGGAACATCGAGAAGTTCGTCAAGGACGCAGACTGTATCCTGGATGCCACCGATAATTTTGAAACCCGATTCCTGATCAACGACGTGGCAGTGAAGTACAGGATTCCCTGGGTGTATGGGGCCGCAGTGGACAGTCATGGCCTGACGATGACGGTCCTTCCTCTTGAGACTCCCTGCTTGAGATGTATCTTCGAAACAATGCCGCCGCCAGGAAGTTCTCCCACCTGTGATACCGTGGGCGTCCTTGGCCCGATCGTCAATGTCATCGCTTCGATTCAGGTTGCAGAAACTCTCAAAATTCTCACCGGCAACCTTCATCGTATCAATCGCCAAATGGTTTCTTTCGATGTCTGGCAGGGCTCTTGGAAGCACCTGGAAATTTCAAATGCGAGGCAAGAAGGGAATTGCCCCGCCTGCAAACTGGGAAGGTTTGACTTTTTGTCTGGCGAGGAAGGGTCAACCACGACCGTGCTGTGCGGTCGGGATTCGGTGCAGATCAATCCAAATTCGGCAAACGTTCTGAACTTTCAGCAACTCGCCAGTCGATTGAAAGCGCTGGGAAAGGTCCAGTTCAACCAGTTTCTGTTCAAGTTCGATCCAAAAGATAAACGTTATGAAATTGCCGTTTTCCCTGATGGGCGGGGAATCGTGAGAGGAACCAAAGACGCCGACGTCGCGCGATCGCTCTATGCCAAATATATTGGCGCGTGACGGCTGTTACTGCTGCTATGAAACAGAAGATACGAGTGGGAATCCTCGGCGCCACGGGTACTGTGGGGCAGCGTTTCATTCAACTGTTGGAAAGTCACCCCTGGTTTGAGGTTGGGGACATTGCTGCTTCAGACCGTTCGGAGGGGAAGCCTTATCATCAGTGTTGTCCTTGGAAGATCTCCGGACCCATGCCGGGTTACATTCGGAGCTTTGTGGTCAAGGACTGTTCTCCAAGTTTGGATTGCGAGCTTGTTTTTTCAGGCCTACCTTCTTCTGTAGCCGGCGAGATCGAGACATCCTTTGCCAGGGGCGGTTATCCGGTTCTGAGCAACTCAAAGAATCATCGTATGGACGAGGATGTGCCACTCCTCGTGCCGGAAATCAATTCAGACCACTTGGACCTTTTGCCTGTACAGAAGCACGGGCGCAATTTCAAAAATGGTTTTATTGTCACGAATCCGAACTGCACGACTATGGCCCTGGTGATGGCCCTAGCTCCGCTTCACCGGGAGTTTGGATTGGAAAAAGTTAATGTGGTTACCATGCAGGCACTGTCGGGTGCCGGATACCCGGGAGTTGCCAGCCTGGACATTGTGGATAACGTAATTCCCTATATCGATGACGAAGAGGGCAAAGTTGAGAGTGAGCCGCGTAAGATTTTAGGGAAGTATCAGGACGGGAAAATTGCCTTCGCGGACTTCAAAATCAGCGCACAGTGCCACCGAGTCAACGTTTCCGACGGTCATCTAGAGGCAGTCTCAGTGACCCTACGCCAGCGCCCCTCCACGGAGCAGTTCGTAGAAGCTTTAAAGAATTTTTCGTCGCTGCCTCAGCAACTTAAGTTACCTAGTGCGCCCTGCCGCCCAGTCGTACATATGGAGGGACAGGACAGACCACAGCCCCGCTTGGACAGGGATTTGGAAAAAGGCATGGCAACCGTGGTTGGCAGAATCCGAGCTTGCAACATCTTTGACTACAAGTTTGACTTGTTGGGGCACAACACCATTCGAGGGGCCGCCGGAGCTGCCATTCTCAATGCTGAACTTCTGGTAGCCAAAAATCTTTTGAAACCGCTCTAATATTTAAGGGGGCATGCATGCCGAATCAGGTGCGGATTCCAGTCCAACTCAGAGCGCTTACTAATGGAGAAGAAATGGTCAGTGCCACCGGCAGCTGTGTACTCGAAATTATCGAGGATATCGAGAAGAGGTATCCCGGAATAAAAGATCGCATCTGCGAAGCAGATGGAAAGGTCCGGCGTTTTGTTAATATCTTCGTTAATGAAGAAGACATCCGTTTCCTCAACAATCTTCAAACTCCCATCTCGGATAAGGATTAAGTATCGATTATTCCCGCCATAGCCGGAGGCTGACAGGGTTAGACGATTTCGAATCGAACGTGGGAACCACTCCCCGAGCGGCGATTTCCCGGCCGTCGCAGGCCACGGGTCGGAGGGGCTGGCGCGTTCATTTCATCGGGGCTCACTGAGGCGTATTGAGACTCACAATCCAGTCATAGGCGCCAGGTGCTTCCTTGTTAACCCAGTCAATATAGTGGCGCGCCACTTTTTCGGTATATCGCAGAAACAGGGGATTCTTGCGAGTCTTCCGGACTTCCTCCAAGAAGGGCTTTACTTTCTCCCAAACCGATAGCAGCTCTCCACAAGTTTCAAAGAACATCTCTTCATTCAAGATCTCCCGCGAAACAAACATGCAGGCCATCTCCCAATAGTTAATGACGTTACGAAAATAGGCGTTGGCTTCTGCGGTGGATGTTTGTTTTTGGAACTCATCTAAGCTGGTGGCCTTGAATTTGGTTTGAAACCAGTGGCGCGCCTTTCGCATCTTTTCTTCCCGGCGGAGGTCGTAGAGCCGCAAGATGATTTCGGCATCCTGAAAGCTTCCGGCGACCGCGTGCTTCTGAACAGTGGTTTGAGTCATAAGCCACCTCCCAAAGTTGCGGCCAAGGTCTTCTCAACTCCTTGGCCCGATTAGTTTGCTCGCCAAACCTGAGTGAGCTTTGTCGAGTGATGGCGTTGGCCTGCGACCTCCAATGTGTTTCACCATCTAACGATAGAACTGAGCACCTAATTAAGAAGGGTAGCACACCAGGTGACGGAGAAAAAGGGGGTCACCACGCTATCATCGGTGCAAGTTCGTACGGTTGGAGACGGCCAATTAACGACTGCATTTTGCCAGTTCAATAGCTTGGCTGACCGCTTCTTCAGGTCCAGCGACATTGTAAAGAAGGGGTTCATTACTGAAACTCCTCAAAGGCGAGGACAGGCTCCAACTACAGAGGGCAACAACCGGGGTTCGGCTTTTCAAAGCCAAGGCGATTTCTGAAAGGGTGCCGTAGCCACCGCTGATAGCGATGATCACCTGAGACGAGAGAATGTTTATGACGTTGCGGCCATCGCCCATGCCGGTCACGATGGGAATGTCGATGTAAGAATTGGCACTCTTGTCGTCTGTCTCGGGCAGAATTCCAACCGTAAGTCCATCGGCTGCTTTGGCGCCCTTGGCTGCGGCTTCCATCACGCCCCCGTGGCCTCCGCAAATCAGAATGGCGCCCCGTTGCGCGATCAGCCTTCCAACCTGCTCGGCCTGAGAGAAGATGTCGGCCGAACACTCTCCCGCTCCCATGACGCCGATTCGAATTTTTCGGGCAGACATAACTAACTCTCCAGAAGCTCGGCAGCGCGTTGGGTTGCTTTAACCACTGCCTTGATCAGAGTGACCCGCAGCTTTCCCTCTTCCAGCTCCAGAATGCCATCAATGGTACAGCCGGCGGGCGTCGTGACAATATCCTTCAAAAGAGCAGGATGCTCCTTGGTTTCCAGGACCATCTTGGCTGCACCTTGAGTCATCTGCGCCGCCAGTTCAGTAGCGACGGCTCTGGGAAGTCCTACCTTGACGCCCGCCTCTGCCAAAGACTCAATAATAATGTACATGAAGGCGGGCCCACTGGCGCTGAGGCCAGTTACTGCATCCATGTGCTTCTCGTCCAAAATGAGCGTGCGGCCCACAGAGTCAAACATCCGCTGTGTCTCTTTCAGGTGTTCCCCATCAGCATAGATTCCTTTACAAATGGCTGTCATTCCAGCGCGCAGCAGGCAAGGAGTGTTGGGCATCGCACGAACAACCGGTATGGGCGCACTCAGATTGCGTTCAATAAAAGCTGTCGTTACCGAAGCAACAACAGAGATGACGACTTGCTCGCGGACGAGTTCGCCGCGTATCTCCTCCAGCAATTCACGAACGGCCTGCGGCTTCACCGCCAGCAATACGCTGTCAGCTCCTCGAACTGCCTTACGATTATTCAAAGTCGTAGCAATCCTATACTTCTGCTTGATTAACTCGAGCCGCTCGGTATGCTTGGCCGTCGCAATGATCTTGTCTCTCGGAATGATCCTGCCGTCAAGCATACCCGAAATTAGAGTCTCCCCCATTTTGCCAGCACCGAGCACAGCGAGTCTCTTTCCTTTGGTCATGAAAAATGGAATTCCTTTCGGCTTAAAAGAGTGGCAGTGTCACGGTAACTATATTATATTTTGCTCCCTGGGATAAGGGGCGAGATCTCCATGGTCAGTGACAGAACGCAGCCAGCGCTTTGCAAGGATGAAATTCCCACTCCAGCACTCCTGCTGGACCTCGACGCTTTTGAAGCTAACCTGGAGAAAATGGCAGCTTATCTGAAAGAGAAGGAAATTGAATTCCGCCCTCACGCCAAAACTCATAAATGCCCGATTATTGCCCGTAAACAGCTGGCCGCAGGAGCCAGAGGGATCTGTGTCGCAAAGCTGAGCGAAGCCGAGGTGATGATTTCCAAAGGTATCCAGGACATTCTCATAACTTCAGAGATTGTGAGCCCTGCCAGAATTTCCCGACTGCCCACTTTAACGGCCGCCAACCCAGGTCTGATGGCCGTTGTGGACCAGTCCCAGGCAGTGAACGATTTCAATGAGGCTGGCAACGCGAACAAAGTGAAGCTCAATGTGGTTGTCGATATTGACGGTGGAAGGCACCGCACCGGAAGCCCTCCTGGTCTCCCATCTGTCAAGCTGGCCGAACAGATTGTACAGTCCAACTGGCTGCGATTCCGTGGCCTTCAATGTTATGCCGGCCATGTCGCCCACACCGTTGGCTTTGAAGCACGGAAGCAAGGCTCGCGAGAGGCTTTGGAACAGGCTCTGGAGACAAAAGCGTTGCTTGAGAAGCGGGGAATTCCCGTGGAGCGGCTTACTGGAGGAAGTACGGGCACCTACAATGTGGACAGCGAAATTGCGGGCTTTACCGAGTTACAGGCAGGCTCCTATATATTCATGGACTTGGACTATCAATGCATCGGCGGTGAAAACCGCGAATTGTTTCTCGATTTTGATTTCGCGTTGAGCGTTTTGACCACAGTCATTAGTAAATCGCATAAAACCTTGGCGACTGTCGATGGTGGTTTTAAAGCTTTCGCAACAGACAAACCTTTCACGCCGCAACTCAAGAACATTACTGGAGTGAATTTTCGGTGGGCAGGCGATGAACACGGCATTCTTGAGCTTATCAACCCGAGCCAGGAAATCAAGCTGAATGATCGGCTGGAGTTTCTGACGCCTCACTGCGACCCTACGGTTAATCTTTATGACCACCTCTACGCGATCCGTGGCGAGAGGGTCGAAGAGATTTGGCCAATCACGGCACGCGGCTGCTCGCAGTGAAGAAGGCAGCAATACTGTTATGGTGTTACAATGAGTACTACTTTTTGGAGACTCTTAGGATTGAGAAAGGGGATTGATGGGATTCTTGAAGAAAGATGACGTTGTCAGCGAGGCCGCGATTCTGGAGGCTTTGAGGGTCGTGAAAGACCCTGACCTTCACCAGGACATCGTTAGCTTAGGATTTATCAAAGATCTGAGGATCGACAAGGGCAAGGTTGAGTTTGCGGTTGAGCTGACGACACCTGCTTGTCCAGTAAAGGATCAACTCAAGGCAGAAGCTCAAAACGCAGTGGCCCGACTGCCTGGTGTCACCAGTGTGGATGCCAGAATGACCTTCAAAGTAACTTCACGACTCGGTCCTCAAGCCAGGACGCTTATCCCTCAGGTTCGGAACACCATTGCGGTAGCAAGCGGTAAAGGAGGAGTTGGAAAATCGACGGTGGCGGCCAACCTGGCAACCGCTTTAGGGAAGTGTGGAGCGAGTGTCGGGCTAATGGACGCGGACGTCTATGGTCCCAGTATCCCAATCCTGATGGGAGCTTTTGAGCCTCCCAAGGTGACGCAGCAGGAGCGTTTCATTCCGCCTGTCATGCGCGGGGTCAAGCTGATCTCGATGGGCTACTTTCTTCCGAAAGAGGAGGCTGTCATTTGGCGAGGGCCGATGCTGCACAAGATGATACAACAGTTTCTCGGTGAAGTTGAGTGGGGCGAGCTGGACTATCTCGTTATTGATTTGCCGCCCGGCACTGGAGATATTCAACTCAGCCTGTGTCAGACGATCCCCTTGACCGGCGCCGTCATTGTGTCTACTCCTCAGGATCTTGCCCTGGAGGTAGCTTCCAAAGCGATAGCTATGTTCCGCAAGCTGAAGACTCCCATTCTTGGGATTGTAGAGAACATGAGCTACTACATCTGCTCTCATTGCGGTGAAAGGGATGAGGTCTTTGGACATGGGGGCGCCCGTAGGGCGAGCCAAAAGCTGGGTTATCCTTTCCTTGCGGAAATCCCGCTGAGTTCCACTATCCGCGACCGTAGCGATCATGGAGAGCCCATAGTCCTGGGTGAGGGAGACAACCCTCCCGTCAAAGCTTTCCTGGATATTGCCAATGCGGTTGCCGCTCAGATCAGTATTGCCAACCATACCCCACCTCCCACGGTCGCCATTGAGGCATAGGCACCTCATGGATCCTCTCCCGACCTCGATCAAGCTTTCCGCGCCCGGCGGCGTTGCCATCACTTGGAGCGACTGTCACCAAGCCACTTATTCCTACGCCTATCTCCGAAAGAGCTGTCCCTGTGCTACCTGTCGCCATCAGCCACCGGAAGTTAAGACAGAGCCTGCCCCTTTTCCTATTTTCGGAAAGGCCCCAATCCGAGTTACGGGCGCGGCTCAGATCGGCCATTACGCAATCCAATTCAATTGGAACGACGGCCACACTACGGGAATCTATTCATTTACCTATCTGCGTGAGATCTGCCCTTGCGCGCAATGCCAGGTGGGCTAGGAATTTTCGGCCGACGCTCAAGAAGGGCCGAGACATCGCGGTTCTCGGTATCGGAGGATCGATTTGGAGATCCGATAGCGATGCCGATGTCGCGGTGCATGCCGATGGGAGGGGTTCTTTCTGACAAGCGGAACTAGCGCTCCGGGCCTACGCTTTCGAGGTGTTCGGATTCTTTGGAGAGCGAGCCTTTCAAGCTATTCAACACTTCGGACAGTTCCTTGGTGTCGACAGGTTTAGACAAATAACCGTCCATGCCTGCCTCCAGACAGCGCTCGCGATCGCCCTTCATTGCATGTGCAGTCATAGCGATGATCAACTGATGGGTTCCGCTCTGTTTCTCCTTTTCCCTCACCAGGGCAGTCACTTCGAACCCGTCCATGTGCGGCATCTGCAGGTCCATTAAGACGAGATCGAAGGCTTCCTTTTGCAGTGCCGCCAGAGCTTCACGACCATTATTGGCGACTGCAACGTTATGTCCCCATTTCTCCAACAGGCGGATTACCAGCCGCTGGTTTACTGGATTATCCTCTGCAAGCAATACGCGCAGAGGGGCTGGCGATGGGGCGGCCTCTCGCAAAGAATGTTTAGTGAGTGGAATGACTCGTCGATCCTGTTGGCCCGTCCCGAGGGCATGGAGAATTGCATCTCGTAATTCCGACTGACGAATCGGTTTTGTCAGATATGCGGCCACCCCTAGCTCACGACAGCGCACTGCATCTCCTTTCTGCCCGCCCGACGTCAGCATCATAATGGTGGCGGGAGCCAGCTGTGGTTTCTCCCGAATCAGCTCAATGAGACGGAAGCCGTCCATCTCCGGCATGTGCACGTCCGTTAGGAGTAGCTCAAACGGCTCGCCGGCCTCTGAAGCTGCACGCAGCTGCTCCAAAGCCAGCCCTCCGCTCTCCACCGAGAGTGGCCTCATATCCCAGCGGCTCAGCAGATCTTCCAGAATCCGCCGGTTAGTGCGATTGTCATCCACGACCAGCACCGTCAGACCTTTCAGTTTCTCGGGCGGAGCTGATACAATCGCAGGTTTCCCTTCACCTAGGCCGAAGCGGACAGTGAAATGGAATCGGCTTCCCCGACCCAAAGTACTCTCAACCCAGATTCGCCCGCCCATTATTTCGATCAAGCGACAACAAATCGTCAGCCCCAGCCCCGTTCCCCCATATTTGCGAGTGGTAGAATTGTCTGCTTGAGAAAACGCCTCAAAGATCAGCTTTTGTTTTTCTTCAGGAATTCCAATCCCCGTGTCACTCACTGTGAAATGCAGGTCGACACTTCCTTCGGGAGCACCTTCGCTTGCAACGGTAATCGCGATTTCACCCTGCTCAGTGAATTTGATGGCATTGCCAACCAAATTAACCAGTACCTGACGTAGACGAGTGGGATCTCCACGGACCACAGCTGGCACTTCGGCGCTGACTTCGCACAGGAGTTCCAGTCCCTTTTGGTCGGCCCTCAGGGCCACGGTCTTCACGGTTTCTTCGAGGCTGTCGCGCAAGTCGAATTCGATCGAGTCCAGGTCGAGCTTACGCGCTTCAATTTTCGAGAAGTCCAAAATGTCGTTGATCACCGTGAGGAGCGAATCTGCCGAGAGTTTCACCATAGCCAAATATTCGCGCTGCTCTGTAGTCAAATTCGTGTCCAGCACCAGGTCGGTCATACCAAGAATGCCATTCATTGGCGTACGAATTTCATGACTCATGTTGGCTAAAAATTCGCTTTTAGCCCGATTGGCTGCTTGGGCAGCAACCATCGCCTGCTGAAGTTCGTGTGTTCGTTGATCCACGATGACGGTAAGTTTTCTTTCGCGCTCCCGAAGCCCACGCAGGCGAAGTTGATGGATGCCGGTAACAAACGCGAGGAGAGACAAAATTGACAGAGCATAGAATGGTCGGGTTTGATAAAAATGCGGCGCCCAGTAGAACGTCACCCCTGCGGCCTGAGTATTCCAGTGGCCTGTCTGGTGCGAGGCAGCCACCTGGAATCGATAATTTCCTGGTGGAAGGCTAGTGTAATACACAACACGCCTAGAACCGGCGCTGACCCACTGCCCATCGTAGCCTTCCAACTGGTACCGGAACAGGACCTTCTCTGGGTCTAGCAGGCTTGGTGTTGTGTAGCGGATCTCAATGTCTTTGGCTTCTGCAGGTACCTTGAACTCCTCTCGAGCGTTTACGGCTCGACCGTCTACAATTACCTGGTCAATCACGACCGGGTAAGAAGCAGAATGGGTACGAAGATGACCGGGATCGACAACGGAGATCCCCTTGCCGGTGGCAAACCAAAGCCTTCCATCGGGGCTCTTCCAAGCTGCAGGCTGATTTGTGCCTCCACAATCGGTTGTTGCCAGGCCGTCCTGCACTCCATAGGGCTCTGATGTAAAGGAGCGGACAGATCCGGCAGCAAAGCCCTCAAGGTCCTGTTTCCTGATACGGAAGATACCTCGCAGGCTGCTCATCCACAAGTGACCACCGTTGTCCTCGATAATGGAGTAAATGCTGTTATCGAACAATCCATCCCTAGTTGTATAGACTCTGAACCGTCCATCTTTGAATCGAGACAGGCCCCTTTGAGTGCCGATCCATAGGGCACCCGCCACGTCTTGATAAAGAGATAAAACCGAATCGTCGGGTAGACCCTCCTTCACTGTGAAGACGATTCGGCCTTCCTGGCGGAAGTGGTACAGCCCAGAATGCTCGCCACCGACCCAGATACTGCCATCGCGGTCTTCCAGCAGGGTCCGGACTCGCCCTCGCAACGTTGTCAAAATCGCCAGATTGCCTCCGCGCACCTGGCCTATTCGCCCCTCCTCGCTTCCGATCCAGACGGTATCATCACGGGCCGCCAGAACGACCGAAAACTGGATTTCCGGTCGGACAATGCTGGGAATGATTTGTCCATCAATCAACCGGAATAGGCCGTCCTCGGTCGCTGCCAACCAGAGCGCCCCGTGCCTGTCTTCGGAGAGTGAGAGGAAAGTGTCAGCTTTCCGATTTTTGGAGAACACTTTGAATTGACCGTCTCGCCACCTTACGAGCCATCCTCCTTCGGTACCAATCCAAACATTGCCGTCTCTAGTCCCGCAGATACTCTTAACATCGTTCTTCGATAGACCTTCGGTCTCAGTGAAGCTGGTTACGTCCCCGTCCTTCAGCCGGCCCAGTCCGCCCCCGCGTGTTCCAATCCATAGACTGCCATCCTGGTCCTCGTATAGAGCATCAATATAATCACTGGAGAGGCCGTCCTTGGCTGTGTAAGAGACAACCTTGCCCTCTTGAAAACGGGCCAGCCCTCCTCCCATGGTCCCAAGCCAGAGAGTCTGGTCGCGATCTCGCAGGATTGCCCAAACATCCTTGTCGAGGAGACCCTCCTTGAGACTCCAGGAGGTGAACCTCTCGTTCTTGAGGCGATTCAAGCCGCCGCCGTCGGTGCCCACCCACACGGTACCATCCAGATCTTCGTAGAGCGCCATGGTATCATCGTCGCTCATGCCCTGTGCAGTGCCATAGTTTACGAATCGGCCATTTCGGAAAAGATTCAGTTGCTTTCGCATTGTACCCACCCACAGACTGCCATCACCGCTTTCCAAGAGGCTGGTTACGTCCAGGCCGGACAGACCGCTGTCTGGACCGAAGTGAGTGAAGTGCCCCTTACTGAACCGGTTCAGCCCACCGAAATGGGTGCCAATCCAAAGTGTTCCATCATTTGCCACCAGGAGCGAGGCCACGGCATTATCTGACAGGCCTTCGGCTGTTGTGTAGAGAGTAAATTTGCCATTCTGCAAATGCAGCAAACCGCTTGCTTCAACTCCAGCCCACAAGCTCCCGTCCTTATCCACGCAGAGAGCAGTAACCGAACTCTCGGGCATGGCGGGAGTGTTCTCCTTGTCGAAGGTCGTGAAGTGTACGCCGTCGAAGCGAACGAGGCCAGCGCCAGTGGCCAGCCATAGGAATCCATCCGGCGTTTGCGTGATCGCCCGGACTGTGTTTTGCGGCAAGCCGTCAGCTGTTTGCCAAACCGTATACACATATTGTCTAAATGTCTTACTGGGGTTCAACGCCAGTGCTGAGCCGCCGAGCGGCAGTAACAGTAAGATGCTGAGGAGAATCGGGCGAGCCAGGCGAGCAGAGATCGCCAGTCGGAAAAACGGCGGTAAGATCCCTATTGCCGGCGGGCGCCCTGACGCGCCTCGGCAGCCACCGCCTTCAACTCCGTTCTTACTCATAGGCTTTAAGGATTAGTGACCAGAGGCTAGCCTTGCCCTCTCGATCAAGGACGGTTGCCTTCCTTTGAAGCTTCAACGGGACCGTCTAAGGAAGGCAGAGCCAGTGGCCAGATTTTCAACCGTTGTCTTAATTAGAATCGACCGCGGGCGGGGTGAATATGACAAAAAAATCCCTACAATCCGAGGGGAGCTCGAACATCCGGTGCTCGAATCGGGTGTTTAGTCCATTGAAAAAGAGGTCACAATCCTCTGAGCTTCATCAAATCCTTGTCCAACGCCTTTAACGCTGTGAGTATCTGATCCGTAGATCAAGGGGATCCCACGTTTCAGCGCTTCTTCGATGATCCAGGGCGCAGGATAGATTTCCTGACAGTCCGGTTTGAACAAGCCGGCGGCATTGAGATCTAGCTCAAGGGATTTTGACCGGATGAGATCAAGAATCTCGAGAATCTCCACGCGGAACTGCTGGGGGTTTTTGAGAGGATGTTTGAGTTGAAACTTATGGCACAAGCTCAGATGGCTGATCCGAGTGGGTTTGTACGGCCCGAGATCCTTCAGGACCGCCTGCTTTACCATTGACCAATAGGCTTTATGGACGGCTTCCACACTACCGTACACGGAAACCAAGCCATTCGCAAAATCCTCCGCGCTGTAATCGACGCAACGCCAGCCTCCCTCACTTTTGAGGAAGTGCACTGACAAGAGTGCGTCGTCCAGGTCAGGTCCGACTTGGGACAGCAAATGGGAGGTGTCCAATTCAAATCCTGGAATATAGTCCACCTCCAGCCCAACTCGTATGTCGATTTGGTCTGCGTACTTCAGTTTGAGCCGGCGGGCCATTTCCAGATACGGCTCGAGCTCCTCCGGTTTCATTGAACAACTCTTGTCTGGAGCGGGGTCCTCGAATCCCTCGGGCAATGGCGGATGCTCAGTAAGGCTATAAGTCTCGAATCCTAATTCAATCGCCCGCTGAATAAACCGCTCGGTTGGTTCTCTTGAGCCGTGCGGACAAATCTCTGTATGGGTATGACCGTCTCTTCTTGGGAGTTCCATTATGGCTTTGCTTTACCGACAGGAGTGATCCGTGGCGCACCTGAAATGGGGTTGCGGTCCACAAGCAGCTCTGTGCGGAAAACCTTCATGAGCTTGGTTTCATCGAGGACGTCCTGCGGAGGCCCAAAGGCCAAACCGTGACCGCCATGCAGCAGTAACACCTGTTCGCTGAATTCGGCTGCAATATTTAGCTCGTGAGTGACCATAATCACCGTAAAGCCTTTCTCTCGGCTAAGAGACTTAAGGAGCTGGACCAGTTCCACCTGGTATCCTACATCCAAGTGCATCGTGGGCTCGTCCAGAAGCATCAATTGTGGCTCTTGGACCAGCGCTCGAGCCAGGATGACCCGTTGCTTCTCACCACCCGAAAGCTCTTGAATGTTGCGATCGGCCAGCGACTGCGAGTCAGTGCTGTCAAGTGCCCACTCCAGGATTTGCAGCGACTGGCGATCCTCAAACTTAAACCATGAAAGGTGGGGGTGGCGCCCCATGAGCACGAACTCGCGCACCTTCATGGGAAAGCTCAGATGACTCTCTTGTGCCACCAGGGCGATTTGACGGGCACGCTGCTGCAGAGTCATCTGATGGACGCTCGAACCCTTGAGCAGAACGGTCCCCACCTGCGGTTTCAGATATCCACTCATAAGTTTGAGTAAAGTGGATTTTCCGGAGCCGTTGGAGCCAAGTACGGTTGTGAATTCTCCCAGCCGGACCTGAAAGTTGATGGCCTGCAGTGAAAACTTCGGGTACCCAAAAGAAAGGTTCGTGACTTCTACAAATGTTGCCGCGTCTTCGATCCTGGAATTTACGGTCAAGGCCGGTTGAATGTTTAGGTCCACGCTTTCCCTGCAACGCACCATTACGAACGTCCTTTTCTGAGCAGATAAATGAACATTGGAGCTCCTGTGAGGGCCGTGATCGCTCCGACAGGCAATTCGGCTGGCGCTAGAAGCGTTCGCGCCAGCACGTCTGCCAAGACGGCAAATGAAGCGCCCGCTAGCGCTGAGGCGGGCAGCAGCAGACGATAATCCGTCCCAAAAATCATTCTGACAATGTGCGGAACTAGTAGACCAATGTACCCGATGGAGCCGCTGACCGAAACCGCTAGTCCTGTGAGGAGCGCTGCCAGCAGATAAACTGATCGTTTCAGCCACTTGACATTAACACCAAGGTGTTCCGCCTCCAGTTCGCCGCTGATGAGGACATTCAAATCGCCGCTACGAAACAAGATCAAACTGATGCACACGACGATTGCTGCGAAAATGATACGAAGGTGAGGAACGTCGATAGAGCTGAAATCGCCCAATAACCAGAAGGTGATCTGCTGCAGTTGCCTTCCGCTCAGGTAGGTCTGTAGGAAAATGATAATGGCAGAAAGAAACGAAGAAGTGATAATTCCAGCCAGTAACAACGTATGCGTGGAGGAGTGATGGCGGTGGGTTCCCAAAAAGTAAACTGCAGCGATCGTGACGAGCGCGCCCACAAACGAGGCGAGAGGGGTTCCAACCGTATATTGAATCCCCAAGACAATGGAAAGCATCGCTCCTAAGGCCGCGCCGCTGGAAACGCCCAGCACGTGCGGATCTGCTAACGGGTTGCGAAGCAGGGCCTGGAAAGAGGCACCCGCCACCGAGAGTGCCATGCCCACTGACATGGCGAGAAAAACCCGTGGGATGCGAATGTCAAAAAGAATGGATTCGCGCTCGGGGCTCAAAAAGCCTTTCGCGTTGAATAAGCGGCTCGTCATCATGTTAATGATCTCTCTGGCTGGGATCTGGGCGCTCCCGGTCGAGAGAGCAAATAAGCAGAGGAGAGCCAAAATCAGCACTAGTCCCAAAGAAACCAGCAACACTCGTCGGTAAGACAATATCATCTACTCTCCGAAAGCCTCAGGATGAATTCGGCGCGCCAGCAGTTCCAATGCCTCGATAATTCTCGGGCTCGGGTGATTAACACGATCGTCCAGTAGATAGATCCGATTGTGCTTCACTGCTGAAGTTAACTTCCAGCCGGAAAGAGTACGCAGAGCTCTTGGGCCCGACAAGGCTGACGGCATCTCCGTGACGAAAATAATTTCAGGGTCCTTCTCCACGATGAATTCGATGTTAAGGCGCGGCCAATCCTGCGCCAACACTGCGGTGATCGAGGTCCCGCCTGCGGATTGAATGAGGTCCGTGGGATAGGTGTGGCGTCCTCCAGCGACAATTGGATTAAGGTCGTAGAGGATCAAAGTGCGCGGTCGTTTCAAACCTTTCACTTTGTCCAAGACATGCTGTCGACGCGATTGAAGTTCATTGACCAATTCCTGCGCACGATCTCTCGTGTTGGTGGCTTCTCCCATCAGGTGTATGCTTTGAAACACCCCTTCAATGGATCTCGGGCTGGTCGCAAAGACTGGGATGTGGAACTTGGCCATTTGAGTGAGGATCTCAGCCTTGTTAGCCTCAGTAGTAACCAGCAGCAGATCCGGCTTCAACGCGATGAT
>JACXTT010007754.1_pt1 | contig 15053 bp, 13 predicted proteins | sample 9270951 | NCBI WGS metagenome assembly JACXTT01 (sample SAMN15532306, study PRJNA645909) | rock metagenome | isolation source: weathered quartz diorite | place: Puerto Rico | collected 2017-06-21
GGGGGTTGTGTCCCAGCCGAGTCGGCGATGGCGCGCCAGTTGTACGTGGCTAAGCTGCTGCGCGTGGCGCATGAGGCCAGCGCTCGGCTGGTGGCGCCCTTGCAACGCCTGGCCCAAAACATCACGCGACATCCATATGCCCTATGTCACCGTGATTATCATGGCCAGAATATTCACCTGTTTAATGACTTGCTTTATGTGATCGACTATCAGGACTTGCGCCAGGGGCCCGACGCGTACGACCTCTCCTCCCTCCTGCGCGACCGCGGCGTGGCGCGCATCCTCGGCGAAACGACCGAGATGGAGCTCGTCGAGTACTACGGCGGCCTCCGCAACGCCGACCCCGGACTCCGCCTCCGCTACTTCGAGACCCTCCTGCAGCGCTCGCTGAAGATCCTGGGCACCTTCGCCAAGCAGCCGATCGCGCGCGGACGGCTGCACTACCTCGACTTCATCCCCGCCACCGTGGAGAGCATCCGGCGCTGCCTGGCGGAGCTGCCGGAGTGCGAGGAGCTGGGGCGCCTCTTCCCCCTCGATTTCTCCCTCGACGCGGCGCGCGAGCGCGTGAAAGGATTGCTGCATGGCTCAACACCGAATCACGCTGCTGCCCGGTGACGGCATCGGCCCCGAGGTCACCGCGTCGGTGGTGTCGATCATCGAGTGCGCCGGCGTGGACGTGGAATGGGAAAAGTACTTCGTCGGCGCCGAGGCCATCACGCGCTTCGGCGATCCGCTGCCTCCCGTGGTGCTCGAATCCATCCTCCGCAATAAGGTCGCGCTCAAGGGGCCGGTGACCACGCCGGTGGGGACCGGGTTCCAGTCGATCAACGTCCGGCTGCGGAAGACGCTTGACCTCTACGCCAATCTGCGCCCGGTCAAGTCGATGCCGAACATCATCACGCGCTTCGAGAACATCGACCTGATCGTGGTCCGCGAGAACACCGAGGACCTCTACAGCGGGCTGGAACACGAGGTGGTGCCTGGCGTAGTGGAGTCGCTGAAAATCATCACCGAGCGCGCTTCCACCCGCATCGCGCGCTTCGCCTTCGAGTACGCGCGGACGCACGCGCGGAAGCGGGTGACCGCCGTGCACAAGGCCAACATCATGAAGATGTCTGACGGCCTCTTCCTGCAGTGCTTCCGCAACGTGGCGAAGGAGTACCCCAACATCGAGGCCGACGACAGGATCGTCGACAACCTCTGCATGCAGTTGGTGATCAATCCGAATCAGTTCGACATCCTGCTGATGGAGAATCTCTACGGCGACATCGTCTCCGACCTCGCCGCGGGGCTGGTCGGCGGCCTTGGCGTCGTGGCCGGCGCCAACATCGGCGAGAACGGCGCGGTGTTCGAGGCAGTACACGGCAGCGCCCCCGACATCGCAGGGCAGAACAAGGCCAACCCGCTGGCGCTGCTGCAGTCCGCGGTGCTGATGCTGCAACACATCGGCGAGACCTCCGCCGCCACGCGCCTGCACGACGCGATCATCAAGGTCCTCGGCTCCGGCCCCGAGCACCGCACGCGCGACATCGGCGGAACGGGGACGACGGCGGACTTCACCATTGCGTTGTGCGAGACGTTGCGGCGGGGGACGAGGGTGGGGGACTGAGGTTGCTGAGTTGCTTGGTTGCTGGGTCGCCCCAGCAACCAAGCAACCTTGCAACCCAGCAACTCATCCAAGCCCGATTACCAAACGCACTTCCTGGAAGGCGTCCGCCACTTCAACGCGCACGAGTTCTGGGAAGCGCACGAGGCGTGGGAGACGATCTGGCTGGTGGCGGAATCCGACGTCGAGCAGTTCCTCCAGGGGATGATCCAGCTCGCCGCGGCGTACCACCACGTCAAGCGCGGCACCTTCCGCGGCGCGGTGCGGCTGTTCGACGCGGCGCTGCGGCGCCTCTCTCCCTTTCCGAATCCATGGAGCGGCATCGACCGCGGGGAGGCCGAAGAGGCGGCGCGCACGCACCGTGAGAGGGTGGCCGCCTCCAGCGAGAAGGTGCCGGAGAGCGAATTCCCGGCGCTTGTCTTGCTCACGAATGACCAGTCGCCGATGCCGCCGCGCGAACGGTGGTGATTGCATCGGCGAATCAAGTTACAATTCGCGCGACCCCCAATCCCAGCGCGCAGCAAAAAAAAATCTGCCGAGGATCCGAATGCAGGCAATCGATCAACGGGACCGGGAGCTGATGGGCGCTCTGCAGAACGAGATTCCGCTGGTGTCGACTCCCTTCGCCCTCATCGGCCAGGCGATCGACATGTCCGAGAAAGAGGTGATCAAGCGCACCGAGCGCCTGAAGCGCGAGGGGCTGATCCGCCATCTGGCGCCGCACTTCGATCCGCGCGCGCTCGGCTATCGCTCGTGCCTGGTGGCGGCGAAGGTCGATCCGAACCGTATCGACGACGCGGCCGCCATCGTCAACGCGCACCCCGGCGTGACGCAGAACTACCGGCGCAACAACGATTTCAATCTCTGGTTCACGCTCGCCGTCGCGCCGACCTCGCAGCTCGGCCTGGAGCGGACCATCGAGATCCTGGGCGAAGAGGCGGAGTGCGAGATCGTCCGCCTGCTGCCGACCCTGCGGCAGTTCAAGAGCAGCGGCGACGGCGTCGACGAGATGCAGGGCGATGCGAAGTACGAGCCGCTCACGCCGCGCGAGATCGAGTGCGTGCGCATCCTGCAGCACGATCTGCCGCTGCAGCCGCGCCCGTTCGAAGCGATGGCCAAGAACAGCGGCGTGGCCGCGGACGAGCTGCTGGCCGCGGCGAAGTCGATGCTCAAGCGCGGCATGCTGCGCCGCTTCTGTGCCGCAGTGCAGTCGCGCAAGCCGGGCTTCTCGGCCAGCGCCATGGGCGTGTGGGTCGTCCCCGAGGAGCGCGTGGAGGAGATGGGGACGAAAATGTCGCAGCACAAGGCGGTGTCGCACTGCTACCTCCGCCCGGTCTACGCCGACTGGCCGTATAACCTCTACACCATCGTGCACGGCCGCTCGGTGGACGAGTGCGAGTCGATCATCAACGACCTGGCCATCGACAGCGGCCTCAACGAGAAGCAGGCGCTCTACCCGACCAAGGAGTACAAGAAGGCGCGCATCAATCTCTTCTCCACCGAGGCGGAGGAGTGGGAGGCCGCGCACGGCGCGCAGAGCGCTGCGTCGGCGGCGTCGTAGCGCCTACCGGATGTTCTCGGGGAAGAGCGTGACCTTGCTGGTCATGCGCAGCTCGTTGGTCAGCTTGTTCACCGCCGTCATCACGTCCGCCGCCTTCTGACTGAGAAGGAACTCGCGCACGGTCGACCGCACCTCCTCGTACGGCTGCGTGCCGGCCGGCTGATGGTCCTCGAGCAGGATGAGGTGATAGCCGAACTTCGACTCCACGATCCCGCTCATCGTCCCCTTCTGCAGGTGCCACGCGGCGTCTTCGAATGCCAGATCGAGATCGCCCTTGGCATGCCAGCCGAGATCGCCGCCGCTGCTGGCGGAGCCGTCTTCGGAGTATTTGCGCGCCGCGTCCGCGAAGTAGACAAGGCGGAGCTGCGCCGCGGCGGCGGGGTCGGTGTTGCGCTGCTCGATGTTGTGGCTCATCAAATCGGCGGCGATGGCCTTGATGCGCTCCAGCGCCTGCTCCTTGGTCTTCGGCGCCGGACCGGTGTTCGTCGGAGCGATGACGATGTGCCGAACTTTGATCCGTTCCGGGACGGCGAACTCCTCCTTGTGGTCCTCGAAGTACTGCTTGATCTCGCCCTCGGTGACGATCGGTGCGGCGACGACGTCGCGCACGTAGCGGTCGAAGATTGCCGACTCGCGCGCGGCGTCGATGTCCACCAGCACGTCAGGCCGCCTGTCGAATCCGCTCTTGATCGCTTCCTGGATCACCAGGCGCTTGCGCAGATAATTCTCGAGGAACGCCGGCTTGCCCCCCGCCTTCTCGTATTGGTCGCGCATCCCCACGCCCATGTTGCTCCACAGGTAGTCGAGCCGGTCGGCGGTGATCACCTCACCGTTGACGATGGCCACTTGCTTCGGCGCCGCCGGCGCAGGCGGCGCCGCCGCTGCGGCGGGTGCCGCCTTTTCCTGCGCCGCCAGCGGCAGCGCGAGCGCAGCGATCGACACCATGAGCATCCGTTTCATCCACATTCCTCCAGACGGGGGTTCAGACGACGGGCTGGGCAACAGGGTTACGGCGGGGGTGCATTCCGGTGGGGCTCGAGGCTCGCGCGCCTGATTCTACGATTCGTAGAGAGACTCGAAATCGTGTCAAGAGGGATTTCACTTTTCCGCAACTCGTGGAGTTCGTTTGCTAATCTCCAAACGACTCCCCAGCCGATCTCGTTCCGGATCGCGGCGAACGTGTGTGTGCGCTTGTGGAAAAAATGTGGAGGGCGTGCTGCGGAAAATTTTTCGAACCTGCACAAGGTCCGCGGCGATGGCTCCAAACCACACTTACTATCACGAGCCTCGCGTCCAATTTGATGTGATCAAGCCGAAATGACCATCGCGCAACTCGACGTCGCGCTCGACCGGCCGATGCCGCAGTCTCCCGATGCGGAGCGTGCGGTGCTCGGCTCGATTCTCTGGAACGCGAATGCGTTTTACCGCGTGATCGGGATCGTGGGGACGGAAGATTTCTTCAAAGATGCTCATCGAACGATCTTTTCCACCATTCGGCGACTCGCTGAAGCTAGCCGAGAGATTGACCTTCTAACCGTCAGAGAAGAGCTGGCCAAGCAAGGTTTGCTCGATCAGGCGGGTGGATCGACTTACGTCTCCTCGCTCACCGACGGCATTCCCGACATCGCCAACGTCGAGCGCTACGCGCACATCGTCAAGGAGAAGTCGACGCTGCGGCGGCTCATCGTTATGGGCAACAGCGTCATGCGCGCGGCGCTGGACGCGCCCGGGGAGCCGACCGACGTCCTCTCCATCGCCGAGAAGTCGATCTACGAGATCGCCGAAGGGTCGATCGAGAAGGGGTTTGTGGCGCTCGATCGCATCACGCGCGCGAACATGTCGGCCATCGAGCAGCTCCAGCACGCCGGGAAGCTGATCACCGGCATCCCCACCGGCTACGACCGCTTCAACGAGTTCACCTCGGGCTTTCAGCCGCAGGATCTGGTGATCATCGCGGCCCGTCCGTCGATGGGGAAGACCTCGTTCATGATGAACATCGCCGAGGCTATCGCCATCCCCGACCGCAGCGGCGCGCCGCGGCCGCCGTCGCAGCGGCTCTATTCCGTCGGCGTCTTCTCGCTGGAGATGTCGAAGGAGCAGATCGGCCTGCGCATGCTGTCGTCGGAGTCGGGCGTGTCCAACCACCTCATCCGCGCCGGGATGCTCAGTGAGCGGAACTGGCGCGACCTGGCCGAGGCATCGGCGCGGCTGGCGAAGGCGAAGATCTACGTCGACGACACGCCGGGCATCGACGTCATGGAGCTGCGGGCCAAAGCGCGGCGCTTGAAGATGGAGACGGGGCTCGACCTGGTGATGGTCGACTACCTCCAGCTCATGGCGGTCAAAGGGAAGGTAGAGTCGCGCAACCAGGAGATCTCGCAGATCTCGCGCGGCCTCAAGAGCGTGGCCAAGGAGCTCAACCTGCCGCTCATCTCGCTCTCGCAGCTCTCGCGCCGCCCCGAGCAGCGCACCGGCGACCACCGCCCGCAGCTCGCCGACTTGCGCGAGTCGGGATCGATCGAGCAGGACGCCGACCTGGTCTGCTTCATCTATCGCGACGAGGTCTACAACAGGGACACGGAGGAGAAGGGCATCGCCGAGATCATCATCGGCAAGCAGCGCAACGGCCCCATCGGCGATTTCAAGCTCGTCTTCCGCAACGACATCACCAAGTTCTTCAACTACGAGCCGCAGCCGGCATACGGGGAGCAGTAAGAACAATGTGGGACGGGTTCTCAACCCGTCCGCCGCCGAAGGCGGCTGCTTCGCAGCCGTGGACGGGTGAGAACCCGTCCCACATGGCGAAGCCACCTCAAGCATAGTTATTTGAAATACTCCCGCTGCCGCGCCCGTTCCCCTTGCGCCGGCCTGGAGCGGCTCTCCCCGCCGGAGCCCCGGGAATCATTGATTCATCGAAGTCGGAGGCCCGGCGTTGTCGGACGTACTGCGGAAGAAAATCCTGGTCGGCGATGCCGACCCAATCGTCGCCGTCATCACCTCCCACATCCTCACCCGCGACGGCTTCGCCGTCGACACTGTCCACTGCACTTGCGGCTTGAGAAAGCGCCTGGAAACGGACCGCTACCACGCCATCGTCCTCTCTGACGCGTTCGCTACGGAGCTGGCATCGGCGCTCGATCCGGCCAGAGTGGTTCTCCTGGGCGACAGCATTCCGCCGTTCAAACCCTTCGTGCGTCTGCGCAAACCTGTCGAGCTCGATCTCGTAAGCACTACCGTGCGCGCCTGCGCCAATCAGTGACCATTTGACCGGCGAGGCGCGCGGCAGGAAGCTATGCGCATGAAACGAGCCCTTCTCGCCGCCGCGCTTACCCTTCTCACCGCCACCGTAGCCGGCGCATCGGTCCTGCGCCTCTCGCTCAACCAGATGATCCATCCGATCAGCGATGAGTTCATCGGCCGCGCGCTGGCGCAGGCGGAGAAGCAGCGCGACGACGCGGTGATCATCGAGATGAGCACGCCGGGGGGCCTGCTGGAATCGACGCGCGACATCGTGGAGAAGATCATGACCTCGCGCGTGCCGGTGATCGTCTACGTGGCGCCGGCGGGCAGCCGCGCCGCGTCGGCGGGCTTCTTCATCCTCGAGTCGGCCGACATCGCGGCGATGGCGCCGGGAACGAACACCGGCGCGGCGCATCCGGTGATCCTCGGCGAAAAGATGGACGAGATCATGAAGGCCAAGATGGAGAACGACGCCGCGGCATTCATGCGCACCATCGCCGCGCGGCGCGGCCGCAACGTGACGGTGGCGGAGAGCGCCGTGCGCGAGTCGAAGTCCTTCACCGAGCAGGAGGCGCTGTCGCAGAAGCTCATCGACGTGGTGGCGGGAGACCTCCCCTCGCTGCTGCGCGCCGTCAACGGCCGCGCCATCCGCCGCTACAACGGGTCGACGGTGACGTTGAAGACCGCCGGCACTCAGATCCACAACTACGAGATGACGGTGAAGGAGAAGATGCTCTCCACGCTGATGGACCCGAACATCGCCTTTCTCCTGCTGGTCCTCGGCGGCCTGGCGCTCATGGCGGAGTTCAACCATCCCGGCGCGGTCATCCCAGGCGTCACCGGCGTGATCTCCATCCTCCTGGCGCTCTTCGCCCTCAACCTGCTGCCGACGCGCTACGCCGCGCTGGCGCTGCTGCTCGCGTCGTTCGCGCTCTTCGCGCTGGAAGCCAAGTACGCCACGCACGGCGTGCTCGGAATCGGAGGGATCATCTGCATGGTCTTCGGCGCGCTCTTCCTGGTCGACGGTCCCATTCCGGAGATGCGCGTGCACCTCGGCACGGCGCTGGCGGTGAGCATCCCCATCGGTCTGATCGCCGTCTTCCTGATGACCATCGTGCTTCGCGCGCGGCGCTCGAGGGTGACCACCGGGCGAGAGGGGATGATCGGCGAGATCGGCGTGGCGCGGACTGCGCTCGGCCCCGAGGGGAAGGTGTTCGTGCACGGCGAGCTGTGGAACGCCACCGCGCGCGCCGCGATCCCCGAGGGGACGCGCGTGCGCGTGGCGGGCGTGGACGGCTTGCATCTGGTTGTCGAGCCGGCGGAAGTGTCATCCTGAGCGTCAGCGAAGGATCGGTGTGGACGGGGGATTTTGTGCGCCCCCCCCCAACCCACACCGATCCTTCGCTTCGCTCAGGATGACAGTTAGAATCCGCACTCCCGGAGGTGCGCATGTTCAATCCATTCATCCTGATCGTCGGCTTCATCTTCATCATCTACATCCTCAGCTCGATCAAGATCCTGCCGGAGTACGAGCGCGGGGTCATCTTCCGCCTCGGGCGGTTGCTGCCGGAAGCGAAGGGGCCGGGCATCTTCCTGGTCTTCGCGCCGGTGGACAAGATCGTGCGCGTCTCGCTGCGGCAGGAGGCCTTCGAGGTGCCGCCGCAGGACATCATCACGCGCGACAACGTCACGCTGAAAGTCAACGCGGTGGTCTTTCTCCGCGTGGTCGAGCCGCGCCGGGCGGTGGTGGAGGTCTTCGACTACCGCTACCAGACCTCGCAGTTCGCGCAGACCACGCTGCGGTCGGTCCTCGGCGAGGTGGAGCTGGACGACGTCCTGGCGCACCGCGACCGGCTGAACGAGCGCGTCCAGTCCATCCTCGACCAGCACACCGAGCCGTGGGGGGTGAAGGTGGTGAACGTGGAGCTCAAGCAGGTCGACATGCCGGAGTCGATGCTGCGCGCCATGGCCAAGCAGGCGGAGGCGGAGCGCGAGAAGCGCGCCAAGCTCATTCACGCCGAGGGCGAGTTCGCCGCCTCGCAGCGGTTGGCGGACGCCGCAAAGGTGCTGGCCACCGAGCCGACGACGCTGCAGCTCCGCTACCTGCAGACGCTCACGGAAATCGGCGTGGAGAAGAACACCACCATCGTCTTCCCGATCCCCATCGACATCATCGCCGGCTTGGGAAAGCTCCTCACGCGCAAGACTGAATGAGCGATGTGGTGATGCTCGAGGCCGCGCTGTTCCAGTTGCGGAGCGGCGCGGAGAGCGTGGATCCGCTCTACGCCGCGCAGCTCGAGCTTTGCTTCAGCGTGCTGGCCGGCGTCATCGCCGGCGCGCATGAGGGCGTCAACGCGGCGCGCGTGAACGACATCGAGTTCGCGCTGAACGACCTCACCGCGGCGGTGGACGAGCTGCCGGCCACCGACGCAGCGCGCCTCGCGCCGCCGCTGCGGATGATGCGCGACGATCTCGCGCGCCTGAAGGAGGAGACCGCCCTCGGCGCGGCGATCATCGAGGCCATCGGCGCGCTGCAGGCAAAGCTTCGCGCGCGCCGCGCGGCCATCGAGCGGCAGACGTACCGCGAGGGCGATGCTGCCCCCCTACCCCACCCGCCAGAGGCGCTGCGCGAAGATGCGATTCCTCTGCGCGAACAGCTCGCAGCGGCGGGCTTCGCCACGCCGGCGCTGGACGGGCTGATCGACGATCCGTCGTCGCTTCGATTTCATTCGATCAATGAGATCGTCGACGAGTTAGATGTGATTATCGGTTGACCGTTGAGCGTTGACCGTTGACCGAGGTCCGGCAGCCAGCGGCCAACAGTCAACGGCGAGCGCTCACGGCGTCGTCCCCGCCGGCGCGTCGGTGGCCGCCTTCTCCGGCACCTTGAATCCGAGGTACGTGCCGGAGCTGATGCCCATCAGTCCAAGCAGAGTGGTGCTGAACTGCGGCATGGCCAGGTTCTTATAGACCGAGGCGATGAAGATCACGCCGAGAACGAGCGTCCAAGCAAACATCTGAAAGCGATGGAGGCTGACGCTTCCGTCGGCATCGCTGAGGACATCGCGAATGAACCCTCGCGACTTACCGCCGGGCATCTCGGGCGCCGGGGCGGCCTTCGACTTGTCGATCAGCGTAGCGCCGATGGCCGTCGCCGCGCCGATGCCGATCAGCGCCAGCACCGACTCGGTGATGGAGTCCAGCTCATCGTTGATCAGCCACATGAAGACGTAGGCCACGATGACCAGGAAGAACCAGAACGCCATCTGAAAGAGCGACAGCGAGTACGGGCGCTGCGCGACGGGCAGCGAGCCGCTGCGGATGATCCCCGTCCTGCGGGCCAGGATCACCACGAAAAGGGCGAACAGAATAGTGAGGCCGATGAAGAGGAAGAACGGCCCGCGGGGGATGACCTCGAAATCGAAGTTGTCGACGCTGCTGGCGATGGAGAACTGCGGGTCGTGGCCGAGGCTGATGCTGACGGGCTTCAGGTAATGATGCGGGCTGCCGAGGATCTTGCGCCAAACCTCGTCGGAGTCTTCGGTGCGGCGGAGCAGGTAACGGACATGTCCCCGCTTCTGCTCGCACGATTCCGGCTTCAGTCCCTTGATTGGCATACCGTTGATGAAGAGGACGATGTTCGAGCAGTTGCCGCCGGCGTCCTTCAGCAGGCCGGCGAAATTCTGGACGTGTACCGAAAGGCGGGCGTCGAGGCCGGCCACGTTCGGCGTCTCCGCGAAGTACGAGTGGACGAAGTAGACGCGCGGCTCGCCGCCGTCGTCCGGAACCCTCGGCGCGTTGGGCGGCTCCCATTGCGCGAAAGCGGCGGCGACAGTGAGGAGCGAGAGGAGCGCGGTGATGGTCGTTCGCATCAGTGACTCCGTTCGTAGATCGTTTTGCCGTCGAAGATCGTGAAGTCCACCTGCACGCCGCCGATCTTTTCCGGCGCGATGGCGAAGAGGTCGTCCGATAGGACGACGATGTCGGCGAGCATGCCGGGCGCGATGCGGCCGATCTCCTTCTCCCGAAACATGGCGTAGCCGTTGTTGGCGGTGTAGCAGCGCAGCGCTTCCTCCACGCTGATCTTCTGCTCGGGGATCCACCCGTTCGGGTTCTTGCCGTCGAGCGTGCGGCGGGTGACCGCGGCGTAGATGCCTAGCAGCGGGTTGAGCGGCGCCACCGTCCAGTCGGAGCCGAAGGTGACCACGGCGCCGGCGTCGAGCAGCGAGCGGAAGGCGTACGTCCAACGCGCGCGCTCGTGCCCGATCTTTCCCTCCGCCCACCGCCCGTCGTCGATGGCGTGGTAGGGCTGCATGGAAGCGATCACGCGATCGGCGGCGAAGCGCTTGATCAGATCGGGAGTGAGATGCTGCGCGTGCTCGATGCGGAAGCGCCGCTCGCGACCATTGGGAATCGATTCGTAGATCTTCAGCACTTCGTCGTTGGCGCGGTCTCCGATGGCGTGGATAGCGATCTGCAAGCCGTGAGCGTCGGCGTCGGAGACCGCGGCCTTCATCCGGCCGTCGGTCATCGCCTCCATGGTCAGCCCGCGATTGTTCGGATCGTCGGCGAAGGGCTCGAAGAACGCGGCGGTCGAGGATCCGAGCGAGCCGTCGGCGAAGCCTTTCAGCGCGCCGACCCGCAACCGTTCGCTGCCGAAGTTTTTCTCCACCGACGCCTCGGCCATCCGCTTGTAAGCGAGGATCGGCGTGAAGAGCGTCACGCGCGCGGTCAGCTCGCCGGCGCGGTCGAGGCGCTGGTAGGCGCGGAAATCGTCGTAGGCCTCGCCGCTCGACATGTCGCAGAACGAGGTGACGCCGAGGCGCGCTGCTTCCGCCAGGCCGGCGCGCGCGGCGGTGACGCGCTCGTCGAGCGTCGCCGAGGGGATGACGCGGTCGACGAACGATTGCGCGGCGTCCTTGAGGATGCCGGTCGGCTCGCCGCCGCTGTCGCGCACGATCGTGCCGCCGGGCGGGTCGGGAGTTTCGCGCGTCACGCCGGCCAGCTTCAGCGCCGCGGAGTTGGCGAGCGCCATGTGCCCGTCGAGGCGGGAGACGAAGACCGGATTGTCGGGCGTGACGGCGTCGATGAGCTGCCGCGCCGGCAGCGACGGCGGCGACCAGAGCGTGTGGTCCCACTCACCGCCGGTGATCCACTTCCCCTTGCCGATCTTCCTGGCGTACTCGCCGATGCGGCGGGCAAACTCCTGCGGCGTCGCGGCGTCGCGCAGCATCACGCGGGAGATCTGCATGCCGCCGTCGACGAAGTGCGTGTGGTTGTCGATGAAGCCGGGAACCGCCAGGCGGCCGTGAAGGTCGATCACGCGGGCGCCGGGCGCGACGACCTTGGCGATCTCACCATTGGAACCGATGGCGACGAACCGATTTCCGTCGATGGCCATAGATTGAGCGAACGGCCGCGCCGCGTCGCCGGTCCAGATCTTCCCGTTGGTCAGGACGATCATCCCCACCGCCATCATTGAAAGCATACGCAAAGCTTACAATCGACGGCGGCATGCTCGGCCCCGGCGCACTCGTCGGCCCCTACGAGATCGTGTCCTTGCTCGGCGAAGGGGGAATGGGGCAGGTCTACCGCGGCCGCGATCCGCGCCTGGGCCGCGACGGGGCCATCAAGGTGCTCCCGGCCGACGCGGCGGGCGACGCCGACGCCGTGGCGCGCTTCGAGCGCGAGGCTCGCGCCATCGCTTCGCTCTCGCATCCGAACATCCTGGCCATCTACGACGTGGGACGGCAGAACGGCACGATCTACGTGGTCACCGAGCTGCTCGACGGCGAGACGCTGCGCAAGCGCATCGATGCCTCGCCGCTCAATTGGCGCAAGGCGGTGGAGATCGGCGCCGACATCGCCGAGGGATTGGCCGCGGCGCACGCGCGCGCGGTGGTCCATCGCGATCTCAAGCCGGAGAACGTCATCGTCACCACGGACGGCCGGGTGAAGATCCTCGACTTTGGCCTGGCGCAGACCGACCCCTTCATGACCGCGCCGGACAGCGGCGATCTGCCGACCACGAAGTTCCAGACCGATCCCGGCACCATCGTCGGCACGCTCGGCTACATGGCGCCCGAGCAGTTGAAGGGCGAGCTCGTTTCGCCGAGCGCCGACATCTTCTCCCTCGGCTGCATCCTCTTCGAACTGGTCACCGCCAAGCGGCCGTTCCAGCGGCCCTCGGGCGCCGCGACCATCGCCGCGATCCTGAAGGACGACCTCCCGCGCGAGGAGCTGAGCGACGCTGTGCCGCTCGAGTTCCAACGCGTCATCGAGGGGTGCGTGGAGAAGAATCCGCTGCAGCGTTTCCAGTCGGCGAAGGACCTCGCGCTCACGCTGCGCGCCATCGCCAGCAGCTCGGCGGTGATGCCGGGCGACATCCTGAAGTCGATCACGCGCAAGGCGCGCCGCGCCTCGATGGCCATCGACTCCATCGCCGTTCTGCCGTTCGAGAACGTCGGCAGCGAGAGCGGCGCGGAGTATCTCTCCGAGGGGATCACCGACGGGATCATCAACCGGCTGTCGCAACTGCCGAAGCTGAAGGTGATGGCGCGTAGCACGGTGTATCGCTTCAAAGGGCGCGGAGCCGACGCGCAAACTGTCGGCCGCGAGCTGCGCGTGCGCGGCGCGGTCACCGGGCGCGTGAAGTTCGTCAGCGACCGGTTGATCGTCAACGCAGAGCTGGTCGATGCGAACGACGGCTCGCAGGTGTGGGGAGAGCAGTACAACCGCCCGCTCGACGACATCGTGGCGCTGCAGGAGGAGATGTCGCGCGAGATCGCCGACGCCCTGCGCATCAAGCTCACCGGCGCGGAGAAAAAGCGGCTGCGCCGCAAGAGCACCACGAACAGCGAGGCCTACCAGCTCTACCTCAAGGGACGCCATCAGTGGAACAAGCGCACCGAGGAGAGCCTCAACCGCGGCATCGCCTTCTTCCGCACCGCCATCGACGCCGACCCGACCTTCGCCAGCGCCTACGCCGGGCTGGCCGACAGCTTCGTCACGCTGGCCACGAACATTCCGCTGCCGCCGCGCGAGGTGATGCCGAAGGCAAAGGCGGCGGCGGAGAAGGCCATCGAGTTGGACGAGAACCTGGCGGAGGCGCGCGCGTCGCGCGCCGCGGTGCGCTGGTGGTTCGAGTGGGACTGGAGCGGCGCGGAAGCCGACTACAAGCGGGCCATCGAGCTGAATCCGAACTACGCCACCGCGCACGACGGCTATGCCATGTTGCTCTGCGCGCGCGGGCGGTTCGCCGAGGCTATCGAGCAGGTGACCAAGGCGGCGGACCTCGACCCGCTGTCGCTGATCATCGCCGTGCATGCCGGGTGGCCGCACTACTTCGCGCGCGACTACGACGCGGCCATCCGCTGTTTCGACAAGGCGCTGGAGCTCGACGCGAACTTCATCCCCGCGCACGGCTGGCGCGGCATGGCGCTGGGCCAGCAGAAGCGCTACGCCGAGGCGCTGGCCGCGTTCGAGCGCGCGCTGGCGGTCGACCGCATCCCCATCCTGTTGGCCATGCTGGCGCACGCGCACGCCATCGCCGGCCATCGCGCCGAGGCGGAGGCCACGCTGACCTCGCTGCGCTACGAGGCGCTCTCGCGCTACATTTCGCCGTACGACATCGCCGTGATCTACGCGGGATTGGGCGACGTGGCCTCCGCCCGCGCCGAAATCGCCAAGGCGCTGGAGGATCGGTCGGCGTGGATGGTGTTTTATGACGTCGATCCGCGGTTGGATGCCGTTCGAGGTTCTGCGTCCTGAGTCCTGCGTCCTGCGTCCACTGAGAGCACGCAGGACGCAGGACGCAGGACTTGATACGCTTACCCCATGTCGCGCAAAGAGCTCCTATCCAATGTCATCGAGCATGCCATCGTCGGCGTCGTCCGTGAGAATTCCGCCGAGGCGGCGGCAGCGGTGGCGGACGCGTACGCCCGCAACGGCATCCGCATCATCGAGATCACGCTCACCACGCCCGATGCCTTCGATCTGATCGCCAACATCGCGCAGCGCCATGCCGGGGAGATCACCGTCGCCGCGGGCACCGTGCGCAGCTCCAACGACGCGGCGCAGGCGCGGCGCGCGGGGGCGGAGCTGATCGTCTCGCCGCACACCGACGTCCGCGTCATCGAGTACGCCAACGAAAACGACCTGCTCTCGATCGCCGGCGCCGCCACGCCGACGGAGATCATCCGCGCCTGGGAAGCGGGCTGCGACATCGTCAAGATCTTCCCCGCCGCCGCCCTCGGCGGCCCCGATTACATCCGCAGCGTGCGCGGCCCGATCCGTGACATCCCCATGCTCGCCGGCGGACCGATCCCGCTCGACCTCATCGAGTCGTACCTCGACGCCGGCTGCATCGCCGTCAACCTCGGCGTCTCGCTCGCCGTGCCCGACCTGGTGCGCACCGGGCAGTGGGAGGAGATCGGACGCCGCGCCCTCTTGGCGTCGTCGATTGTGCAGTCGCGCCGCACCCAGACCGAGCCCGATCCGACGTACGTGCACTGACCGTGGCCGATCTCCTCCAGAAGGCCTACCTCGTCCCAGGGCAGCCGCACATCCTTCTGGCACCCGATCGCAACGCCGGCTGGGCATCGCTCAAGGCGAGTTACGAGGCCGTGGGCCGCGAGATCGAGAGCT
>JACXTT010007755.1_pt1 | contig 15053 bp, 12 predicted proteins | sample 9270951 | NCBI WGS metagenome assembly JACXTT01 (sample SAMN15532306, study PRJNA645909) | rock metagenome | isolation source: weathered quartz diorite | place: Puerto Rico | collected 2017-06-21
AGCGTAAAGCTATAGGCCGCGTTTTCATCGAGGTATTTGGTGATGAGGCACACCAACTCACCGATGTAAAATGGCTGGGGCAGGGCACCATTTATCCCGATGTGATCGAATCTGTATCGGTAAAGGGCCCATCGGCTACTATCAAATCGCACCACAACGTTGGCGGTTTGCCCGATTTTATGAAATTGAAGGTTGTTGAACCGCTAAAAACTTTGTTTAAAGACGAAGTGCGCAAAGTGGGCCGCAGCTTAAAAATAGACCAGAACATATTGGGTCGCCATCCTTTCCCGGGTCCGGGCCTGGCCATCCGCATTTTAGGTGAGGTAACTCCCGAAAAGGTAGCCATTTTGCAGGAGGCCGATGCGATATACATAAACAATTTAAAGAGTGCAGGGTTGTATGATAAAGTTTGGCAGGCGGGCACCATTTTCCTCCCGGTGCAATCGGTAGGAGTGATGGGCGATGAGCGTACTTACGAGAACGTGGTTTGCTTACGCGCCGTGGAATCACTGGATGGCATGACCGCCGACTGGTGCCATTTGCCTTATGATGTGCTGGCCAAAATATCAAACGAGATCATTAACAATGTTAAAGGAATTAACCGCGTAGTTTATGATATCAGCTCGAAACCACCAGCAACCATTGAGTGGGAGTAAATGGTGGCTTATTGTTTGGTTTGGACTGCTTTTAGCCGCTTGTTCGCCTAAACTACAGCAGCCCACGGCAAAGCCGCAGCCAACCGCGCCGGTTGTCGAAACAAAGCCTGTAAAGCCGGTTGAAAAACCTGTTGTAGTGCCTCCTGTGGTACACAATATAGCTTTGTTGCTGCCTTTTGATCTGGATAAACTCGACCTCAGTTCATCGGCCAATAACCAAAACCTGAGCCAGGCCACTTTAGCTGCCGACTATTACCAGGGCTTTAAATTCGCATTAGATTCGCTTACCGCGAAAGGCTATAACTACAAGTTACAAGTATTCGATTCGCGCGGCGAAGCCTCCGAGGGTCACAGCCTGGCGCTCAACCCCAAAGTGCGCAGCAGCGACCTGATCGTTGGTCCTGTTTTCCCCGAAATATTAAAACCTTTTACCGCAACGTTGGGCATCAGTAAACCCATTGTCTCGCCGTTGTCGCCTGCTCCGGCATCCGATTATAAAAACCCGAACCTAATTACCGCCATACCGCCTTTAGAGTACCACGCCATTTATGTGGCTAAATACATTGTTCAAAAAATTAAACCGGTAAGGATATTCGTACTCAGATCAGGTTACAGCGAAGAGAACAAGTTTATCCTTCCTTTTGCCCATGCTGTTGATACGATAAGCAAAAAGTATATTACTGTTGTGAACTTTTCTGTTATCCACGGTAACCTCGATGCCCTGATACCACAACTATCCCACACCTCCGAAAATATTTTTGTAGTACCCGCCACCGATGAGCCTTTTCTAATTGTTACCTTAGCAAGCCTCGGTAAATTGGCGCAAAACTATCCCATAACCCTGTTCGGTCACCCTAACTGGGCAAAAGTTACCTTTTTACAACCCGATCTGTTGCAACACCTTAAAACACATATCACCACATCGGATAAGGTGGATTATAAATCGTCCGCGGTTACAAGCTTTATCCGCAACTATAAAAAGGTGAACCACATTGAACCCGGCGAGTACGCTATCAAAGGTTTTGATCAGGGCTATTATTTTGGTAGTTTGATAAGCACCAATCCGAACGCCTTTAAGCGCCTTGATACCGTTGCTTACAAAGGTTTATTGAACGACTTCAATTTTAAAAGATCGGAAGGGAATGGCTGGATAAATACCAACGTAAGAATGCTGCAATACCAAAATTTTGAACTCAAGCCCGTACAATGAAGGCATTCAACCAGCTAAAAACCTTTCAGCGTATTTTAGAAAGCTACCGAGCCGATTCGCCTTTAGGTAAATTTTTGCCCGGCTTTTACCGCCTCAACAAACAAATGGGTTCCGGCGACAGGCGGGTAGCCAACCGGCTCATCTATAACTATTTCCGTTTGGGAAAAGCCATTGCCGATGCACCAACCGAAGAACGCCTTTTTGTCGCCGAGTTTTTATGCAATACTCAAAGCAATTCATTCCTCGCCCATTTTAAACCCGAGTGGGAGGCCTGTATCGATTTTAGTTTGGATGATAAACTGGCTTTGGTAAAGCAAGCATATCCCGCTTTTAAATTAGAAGATGTTTTCCCATGGAGTGATAAGCTTTCGCCATCCATAGATAAAGAGGCTTTCCTCAAATCATTTTTCACCCAACCCGACTTGTATATCCGCATCCATAAAGGTTTTGAAAGCAAAGTAAAAGCCACACTCACCGATGCAGGTATCAGCTTTCGCGAAGAAAGCCCGCAATGCCTCGCCTTGCCAAACGGTACACGATTAGAAAACATCCTCCCCGAACAAAACTGGTTCGAGGTGCAGGATTTGTCATCACAACAAACTGCCAACTACTTTAAACCCGCTAAATGGGAACACTGGTGGGACGCCTGCGCTGCTTCGGGCGGCAAGTCATTGCTGTTGTACGAATTGGAGCCCACCATAAAACTCATAGTGTCCGACATCCGCGAAAGCATTCTCGCCAATCTCGATGAGCGTTTCCGCCGTGCAGGATTACTAAAATACCAACGTAAAATACTCGACCTCACCAAAACAGTCGACCCCGAACTGCACGATTACGAGTTTGACGGTATCATCCTCGATTCTCCATGCTCCGGTTCCGGCACATGGGGGCGAACTCCCGAAATGATCAGTCAGTTTGAAGATTACAAGATCCAATCCTTCAAAAACCTGCAGCAAAACATTGTGCCCAATGTGGTCAAATACCTAAAACCCGGCAAACCGCTCATCTACATCACCTGCTCCGCCTTCAAAGCCGAGAATGAGGATATGGTTGAGTTTTTAGTGAATGAATTGGGTTTTAAGTTGGAAGAGCAAACCACGCTGAAGGGCTATGAACATAAGGCTGATACGATGTTTGTGGCGAGATTGGTAAAGAGTTAACGATCTTGTCATTGCGAGGCACGAAGCAATCACAGAGAAAGGTAGCGAATGATATTATTGAATTATGTGTGACGTAAATGTCCGCAGGGATTGCTTCGTCGTTCCTCCTCGCAATGACAAATATTTTTCAAACATCTTCCATCTACAAATGCGTATTACTCCTAAACAATTTAATTGCAATAGCCAGCAAAATAATCCCAAAAGCCTTGCGCAATATCTCCAACCCTGTTTTACCCAATAAACGCTCAATGTAGTGCGTATTCTTCAACACCAGAAAAACCACGAGGGTATTAAGTGTAATGCCGATAATAATGTTGATGGTTTGATATTGCGATTTGAGCGATAACAGCGTAGTCATGGTTCCCGCCCCGGCGATAAGCGGAAAGGCGAGGGGGACGATGGATACAGAAGTGATCTCTTCGGTAGATGGTTCTTCTTTAAAAAACTTGTGCCCCAATATCATTTCCAACGCAATAAAAAATATCACCAGCGAACCCGCAATGGCGAAGGAAGAAATATCCAAACCGATAAGGGCCAATAACTGGTTACCTACAAATAGGAAAGCTACCATCAGTATCAATACTGCCAGCGATGCTTTTTCGGCATCAATACGGCCGGCTTTTCGCTTTAGCTCGATAATGACAGGCACGGTACCCACCACATCAATTATAGCGAACAAAATAAGTGTTACCGAGGTGATCTCTTTAATATCAAAGCCGTCAAAAAAATCCATGGCAGGTTGTATTGGTTTATGTAAAGCTACAAATAAAGGTGCGTTTCGCATAAGTGATTCTCACACATCATTCGCTATATTTACCTTACTAACCTTATCATAATGAAGAAACTATTGACACTAATCGCGTTTGTAGCTTGCTGGTCGGCCTATGCACAGGCACCCGGTACATTCGCTCCGCTATACGCCCTCGCTGGAGGTACCTGGCAAATGAAAACCAAAAAAGGCTATATCTGTGAACGCTGGAAGAAGATCAGCAAAACCGAAATGTACAGCGAGGGTTTCAGAGTTACCGGAAAAGATACCGTAATTGAGGAAAAGGTACGCGTGGTACAAAAATCTGATGGCATATACTACATCCCTACAGTTACCGGACAAAACGATGGTAAAGAAGTACACTTCAAACTCACAAGCTCAACAAACAAAGAATACATATTCTCCAATCCCGAACACGATTTCCCGCAAAGGGTAATATACCACCTTGTAGCACCCGACTCACTCCACGCCTGGATAGACGGCCAGTACAAAGGCAAATACGTAAAACAGGATTTTTATTATAATCGAGTTAAGTAAGAAACTATCAGGGAGCCTTCAATACATCTAATGTATTAAACATCTTTTGCTTAATGCTTGAACCCTTGCCGTTATAGTTATTTACCATGATAGAAAAGCAGACCTCCTGCCCCGATGGCGTGGTATGAAAACCCGCGTAGCATAACACACGGTTAATACTGCCGCTTTTCATCTTCATATTGTTATAAATGGGTAAGCTGGCGTAAAAATCGGGGAACCAGCTTTCTTTATGGGCCTGTAACAGGATGTGTGCAAGCGTCGAAGTCGTCACCCTGTCCTCCGGCGAAAGCCCGCTGCCATCGTGAATGTTGAGCGAATGCGGGTCGATGCCTTTTGCTTTCCAGAAATCTTGTAAAGCAGCGACACCATTAACGGTTGATACCTTCTTACCCGATGCCAATGCGATCATCTTCAGCAATTGCTCTGCATATAGGTTCACACTTTTTTGGTTGAGCCAGTAAATAATCTGACTGAGTTTTGGCGAATAGTAGGAGGTAAGCAACTGGTCGGTACCCTGTTGTAAAACTATTTTCTTTTCAGCTGCATCTTGCGTCGATTCCGGGCCGGTAGCTACATCAATGCCCAGCCTTTTCAACGTATCGGTTAAGCGGAAAGCGGCATCAAAAGCAGGGTCGGGTACCGAGGCCGAAATGCCTTTTTTGGCTGTGCCTGCATCATAAGTACCGCGCAGGTACATGGTGTTAGCATTTAGCGGGATGTATGAGTACGTATTATCGCCAGAGCCATCCACCGTAGTGGTCACTTCGCTTTTAAAATTAAGGTAGGGCATATCAGGTACCTCTTTCACCACATCCACAGGTGAGCCCGCCATAATACCTGTGTGCAGTTTAATATCAAACTGGTTCTCACGCCAGCATAAAGCCGATGGCGCCGCACCAAAATATGTTCCCAGATCCTGCCATATCCAGCCATCGGGTATGCTCTGACTGTCGAACAATGAGGCATCGCCGACAACCCGACCTTTTACATGTTTTATCCCCGCCTTTCGTATAGCATCCACCCAAACCGATAGCACAGCGTTCTCTTTAGTAGCATCATAGCGCCAGCTGCCCAGGGTAGGATCGCCGCTGCCTTTAATGATGAGGTCACCATTAAGGGTACCTGTCGAATCGATAGTGCCGCGATAGTTCAGGTCGGTTTTAAACTGGTAATCCTTGCCCAGCATATAAAAAGCCGTAATGGTTGTAATGGTTTTCAGGGTCGAGCCTGTACACAAACCCTGGTCGCCGTTCGAGCTGTAAATAGTTTCGCCCGTTTTGGTATTTAAAACAGTTAGCGACAGCGACGAATAGCGGCACTGGCTATCCTGCTGTAAATGGGTAAAAGCGACATCCAGCTTATGCTGAAGCGTTTGCGCGTTAACTGATATCGAAAAAAAACAAAAACTAAGCAGCAGTAGTCTCTTCATCTGTAATATTACGTTTCGAAACAAAGTATATCGGGATACCTATCAATACAATAATAAGGCCAGGCCAGGTAAATTGTGGCTTGTAAATAATGAGCAGGGTGCAAAATGCCAATCCCATCAAAATATAAATTGCAGGCAGTACCGGGTAACCGAAGGCTTTGTACGGGCGTTCGGCATTTGGCATCTTCTTTCTTAAAATATAGATACCTAAAATGGTCAGCACATAAAATATCACTACCACAAATGATATCATATCCAGCAGATCGCCGTATTTACCGCTCAGGCACAATATTGATGCTACAAGGGCTTGTATCCATAAGCCAAACTCAGGCACCGCAAACTCGTTCAAAGTCCCCGTCTTTTTAAAGAATAAACCGTCTTTAGCCATGGTATAATAAACCCTCGCGCCCGACATGATCAAACCGTTATTACAGCCAAAGGTTGATACCATGATCATCAACGCGATGATCACCGTTCCGGCCTGGCCAAATATTTGTTGGGAGGCAGCCACGGCTACACGGTCTTTAGCGGCGGTAGCTATATCATGCAGTGACAAAACACCCACATAAACTACATTGGCCATCACATAAATAACAGTTACTATCAGCGTACCGAAAAATAGACTCAAACCAATATTCCGCTTAGGGTTGGTCATTTCCCCGGCAATGAACGTTACATTATTCCACGCATCGCTGCTGAATATCGAGCCTACCATCGCCGCCGCGATAGCGCCCAGGGCTGCAGCCATGGTATAATCCATCACGCCGTTGCTGCCGTCAGCTTTTATTTGGTGCATGTGCCATGCGTCGGTCCAGTTGGCATGCCATACATCACCTTTTAACGCTATCAAACCAAAAATAATCAGGCCAAACAAACTCAATAGCTTGGTTGAAGTAAATACGCGTTGAATTATCTTCCCGCTTTTTATTCCTTTGGTATTGATAAAAGTGAGCAATACAATAATGCCAATACCTACCAATTGCGCGGCACTTACGTGGAAATTTTTATCGATACCGTGTTCGTCAACACCATATTTTAGTTTCAGTAAAATATTGTCTTCACTTAAAAAATTACAATAGGGTAAATATGATGCGAATTTTGAAAATGCCACACCCACAGCTGCAATAGTACCGGTTTGTATCACCGCGAAAAAACTCCAGCCATACAAAAAGGCTACCAGTTTATTGTAAGATTCCTTGAGGTAAACATATTGTCCGCCTGCTTTGGGGAACATACCGCTCAACTCGCCATAACTCACTGCAGCGGTTAGGGTCATAAAACCGGTTATCAGCCAAACTGCTATCAGCCATCCGGCCGAACCCACATTGCGGATAATATCGGCGCTCACAATAAAAATACCCGAGCCTATCATTGAGCCTACCACCAGCATGGTGCCGTCTAAGAGGCCCAGTTCGCGTTTCATTTCCTGTGGTTGTACCTGTTCTTCCATATTGTTGATGTGTGGTTTAGGTTACTAATCTATTTAAAAAAATTAATTAATGAATGGTTAACCCGATAAACATGCAACAAATTTTATAGTCTTCCGAAGTCCAACTCCTATCAAATCTTCATGTTTATGATGCTTTTTTGAGGATATTCGCAACCTTTTCGAGCCAAATCGGTAAAAATAATAAACCAATTAACCGAATATACTTTTTACTGTCACCGGTTGCATTTTTATTTGCTTCTGTCAGGCTCAAATCGTACAAATTAAATTTGCTAATTAGCTTGTTCTGCTTATTTTTACCGTCCTTTAAATTAACAGACCTAATAAAGAGAATAAACACGTTATATGGATTTTTTGAACAACTACTTAATTTATTTAATTCCTGTTTTTGGCCTTGTCGGGATACTTGCTATGCTGATAAAATCGGCATGGGTAACCAAACAAGATGCCGGTGATGGCAGCATGACCGAACTATCAGGCTATATTGCCGATGGCGCTATGGCATTTTTACGTGCCGAGTGGAAAATACTGAGCTACTTTGTTGTATTGGCGGCTATTTTACTGGCCTGGTCGGGCACTACGGTTGCTACCTCTAACCCTATAATTGCTGTATCATTTTTATGTGGCGCTTTCCTTTCGGCTTTCGCCGGATATGTAGGTATGCGCATTGCTACAAAATCTAACGTGCGTACCACACAAGCCGCTAAAACCAGTTTAGCGCAGGCTTTAAAAGTATCGTTTACAGGAGGAACTGTGATGGGTCTTGGTGTTGCCGGATTGGCCATTATTGGTTTAGGCTCGTTATTCATTGTTTTTTACACCATGTTTGTTACCAGTAAAGGCGAAAACGTTAATGGCGAGGCTATGGCTAAAGCGCTTGATGTTTTAGCCGGATTTTCGCTGGGTGCCGAGTCTATCGCTTTGTTTGCCCGTGTTGGTGGCGGTATTTACACCAAAGCTGCCGACGTAGGTGCCGACCTTGTAGGTAAAGTTGAAGCAGGTATCCCTGAAGATGACGTGCGTAACCCTGCTACCATTGCCGATAACGTAGGCGATAACGTAGGTGACGTGGCAGGTATGGGTGCCGACTTATTTGGCTCATACGTTGCTACCATGTTGGCTACAATGGTTTTGGGTCGCGAAATTATATCTCCTGATAACTTTGGCGGTATAGCCCCGGTTTTATTACCAATGGTTATTGCTGGTTTAGGCTTAATTTTCTCGATAGTAGGTGCCGCTATGGTTCGCATTAAAAACGAAACCGACAGTGTACAAAACGCTTTGAACATTGGTAACTGGGCATCTATCGTTTTAACAGCTGTTGCAACCTATTTTGTGGTACAATGGATGTTGCCTGCGGGTGAGTTTCACATGTCGCGCGATATGGCAAACGGTGTGCTGAAAGAAGGCTCATCGCACTTTACTAAAGACGGTGTATTCATGGCCATCCTTGTGGGATTGGTTGTGGGTACATTAATGTCGATCATCACCGAATACTACACAGCAATGGGTAAACGCCCCGTGCTAAGCATTATACGCCAGTCATCAACAGGTCATGCTACCAATATCATTGGTGGTTTAGCTATCGGGATGGAATCTACCGTGTTGCCGATCATCGTTTTGGCAGCCGGTATTTATGGCTCATACCACTTTGCAGGTTTATACGGTGTGGCTATTGCCGCAGCAGGTATGATGGCTACAACCGCTATGCAATTGGCTATCGACGCTTTCGGACCTATCGCGGATAACGCAGGTGGCATTGCCGAAATGAGTGGTTTACCTCCCGAAGTTCGCGAACGTACCGATAACCTGGATGCTGTAGGTAACACCACCGCTGCTACAGGTAAAGGTTTCGCTATCGCATCGGCAGCATTAACATCGCTGGCTTTATTCGCGGCCTTTGTTGGCGTTGCGGGTATCGAGCATATTGATATTTACAAGGCTGATGTACTTGCCGGATTATTTGTGGGTGGTATGATACCGTTCATATTCTCGGCATTGTGTATATCGGCAGTGGGCCGCGCGGCCATGGCTATGGTTGAAGAAGTTCGCCGCCAGTTCCGCGAAATACCGGGCATTATGGAGTACAAAGCAAAGCCTGAGTACGAAAAATGCGTAGCCATCTCAACACAGGCCTCTATCCGCGAGATGGTAGCTCCGGGCCTGATCGCATTAATTACACCTATCGTTATCGGTTTCGCTTTCGGCCCCGAAGTATTGGGTGGTTTGCTTGCCGGTGTTACCGTATCGGGCGTGCTGATGGGTATTTTCCAAAGCAACGCCGGCGGTGCATGGGATAACGCCAAAAAATCATTTGAAAAAGGAGTGGAGATAAACGGCGAGATGTACTACAAAAAATCAGAACCACATAAAGCATCAGTAACCGGTGATACCGTTGGCGATCCGTTCAAAGATACTTCGGGCCCGTCAATGAACATCCTCATCAAACTGATGTCTATCGTATCATTGGTTATCGCACCGCACTTAAACAGTGCCAAAATACCGCCATCTGCTGTATCAACAAAACCTGTTGTTAAGTCAGTTACAGCGGCTACCGTGGTAGCTACAAAATCAAATACTGTAAAATACCAATAAAACTATTCAAATTGTTACCAAAAAGGGGTTACACCAATGTAATCCCTTTTTTAATTTAAGGTAAATTGATTATGTTTGGAAAGACATTAAATTAAAACACATAAACTGACTAATGAGCTTATTTATTAAAAAACCTATTGCCCAACTCATGGCTGCCGCTCAGGAGGGTGAAAAAACCTTAAAGCGTACCCTTGGTGTTGGTTCACTTATCGCATTGGGTATTGGTGCTATTATTGGTGCCGGTATCTTTGTTCGTACAGCCGCTGCCGCAGGTGAACATGCCGGGCCAGCTGTAACCATTTCTTTCCTGATAGCCGCCGCAGGTTGCGCGCTCGCAGGTTTGTGCTATGCCGAGTTTGCCAGTATGATACCCATCGCCGGCTCGGCTTACACCTATTCTTACACCACTATGGGCGAGTTCATCGCCTGGATCATCGGTTGGGATTTGGTGCTTGAATATGCATTAGGCGCCGCTACCGTAGCTATTGGCTGGTCGCAATACTTTAATACCTTCCTCGAAACTTTCTTTGGTTGCCATATACCTTTCGCATGGTCGCACTCGCCATTCGAAGTATCAACCACCACAACCGGCATGTATGCTGCCGAATTAGGCACACATGGTATCATTAACCTGCCTGCCGTGTTTGTTTTACTAATGATAACGCTGTTACTGATAAAAGGTACAGCCGAATCGGCAATTGTAAATAATGTTATCGTTATTATCAAAGTAGCTATCGTATTATTGATCATCGCTTTAGGTTGGGGCTTCATTAACCCGGCTAATCATACACCTTATTTGATCCCTGAAAACGCGGGTGACGTTAAAACCAATACCGGTATTGTGCATTACTCTGATCTGTTCAACCACGGATGGCTCGGTGTATTACGTGGCGCCAGTGTGGTATTCTTCGCCTTCATAGGTTTCGATGCCGTATCTACCGCTGCCCAGGAAGCTAAAAACCCTCAAAAAGATATGCCAAAAGGTATCCTGATATCGCTGGCATTTTGTACCCTGTTGTACATCCTGTTCTCGCACGTATTAACCGGTTTGGTATCTTATAAGGACTTTTTGGTACAAGGTAAAGAATCATCAGTTACTTATGCCATTAACCACGTGATGACAGGTTATGGCTGGTTAGCTAAATTTGTTACTGTGGCTATCCTTGCAGGTTTCTCGTCGGTTATTTTGGTGATGCTGCTTGGCCAAACCCGTGTGTTCTATACTATGAGCACCGATGGTTTAGTTCCACCTGTATTTTCAAAACTGCACCCTAAATTCCGTACACCGTATAAATCACAATGGTTGTTCTTTGTAATGGTATCTGTATTTGCAGGCTTTATTCCTGATAGCATTGTAGGCGATATGGTAAGTATAGGTACCCTGTTCGCTTTCGTACTGGTTTGTTTAGGTATTATGATATTACGTAATACCGATCCCGGCCTGGTTCGTCCGTTCAAAACGCCTTTATATTTTATTGTTTGCCCGCTTGGCGCATTGATATGCCTTGCCATGATGGGAAGCGAAGGTACCGAGAACTGGCTGCGCCTGTTCATTTGGATGGCTATCGGTTTCGCGGTTTACTTTGGTTACAGTAAGAGCCATTCCCATGTACGTCATGGCAAGTCGGAAGATGCTAACGATCCGCCAAACCCTAAATTTGTAGAGTAATTCAACATCCCATAAACAAAGAAACCCGAAGCAAATACTTCGGGTTTCTTTGTTTTAAAGCCTTTTTATTTTACGTGCGTATAGTAATAATCCTGCCTGTTGTATTTGCCTTTGTATATGCCCTCTAACCAAAAATGTGCCGAATCCTGCGATACCAGCTTATAAGTTATTTGCTGCGGGAAAGTGTGCAGCTGGTTCAAAAAAATAAAGTTGTTATTGATAGAGCTTTGTAGCTTGAACCGAATAGGTAAACCGCCACTTGGCCCGTTAACTGAAACCTCGTAATATATACTGTCACCGTTTTGTATCAGTTTGGTGTTTTTGAGCCTCACGGTGTCTTTACCTATCACTTCAAATGCAAAACCATGCATATTGTTCTTATCTGTTTTTTCCCAGCGCTCACAGGTATAACCTTTGGCAGTTTTCATTTGCCAGGTACCACCGGAGAGTACATACATGGTATTAAATGTGGTGGGGTGTTCAATGTACATGAACACGCACAAAAACAAAACAATAGCGATAAGGTATTTCTTCATAGTGTAAGGTAAGGTTGCGTAAATATAATTATCACGCCGTAAATACAAGGGTGTAATTTGCTTTTTAGTTACTGTGTTAACTATAACAATATCAGGTAGCTATGCCACCTCTGCCACTACAAAGGTGCTGCCGCCAACAAAAACCAGGTCATTAACTCCTGCCGCCTGTTTGGCCGCTTCAAAAGCCGATGCCACATCTCCATAAACCAAACCATGCAAGCCAAAGCTTTCTGCTTTAAGCTTTAAACTTTCGGCTTCAAGCCCACGTGGAATATCCGGTTTGCAGAAATAATAAATGGCATCTTTCGGCAGCATATCCAACACCTTACTATGGTCTTTATCATTCACCATACCTATTACAAAATGGAGTTGCTTATATGGCGTGGCTGTAATATTTTTCATTACTTCGGTAATGCCTTCAGGATTATGCCCGGTATCACATATCACTAATGGGTCATGGCTCAATATATCCCAACGCCCGCGCAGCCCTGTAAGGCTTTTAACATGATTAAGAGCTTTCGAAATATGCCGATTACTAATATTGTACCCCAAAGCATTCAATTGCTCCACAGCGCTTAAAACGGTCTTTACGTTTTTGGTTTGATATGAGCCTGTTAGATCAAGTTGTAAGCTATGGGTTGTGAATGGGGAGTGGTGAGAAGTGAGCGAGACATCTAATTTTTTGAATTTTGAATTTTGAATTTTGACTTCTTCGTACCACTCTTCAGATGCGAATAATAAAGGCACATTCTCTTTTTCCGCTTTCGCGATGAAAACATCCGCCACCTCGGGCTGGTACTCGCCGATAATTACGGGTACATTAGGTTTAATAATACCAGCTTTTTCGCCCGCGATAAGTTGCAAGGTATCGCCAAGCATATTCATATGGTCCCAGCCGATATTGGTAATAACCGACAGGAGCGGGGTGATCACATTGGTCGAGTCCAACCTTCCGCCCAGCCCAACTTCAATGATAGCAATGTCAACCTGCTCTTTTGCGAAAACACCAAAAGCCAAAGCCACCGTCATTTCGAAAAAGGAGGGCTGTATCTCGTCAAAATCGGCTTTATGTTCGGCGACAAAATCAACAACGGTTTGCTCACTTATCATTTGCCCGTTAACGCGGATACGTTCCCTGAAATCCTTTAAATGCGGCGAAGTGTACAGCCCGGTTTTATAACCCGCTGTTTGCAAAATGGCAGCCAGCATGTGCGATGTAGAACCTTTACCATTGGTACCACCAATATGTACACTTTTAAATTTATGCTGCGGGTTATCCAGCCTCGCGCAAAGCTCCAACGTATTATCCAGGTCTTTTTTAAACGCTGATGAACCTACCCGTGTGAACATTGGCAGTTGCGTATATAGATAATCGAGGGTTTGCTGGTAGTTCATGGGTAATAGTTCATGGATCATAGTAGCGCCTGCTACGATCAAAGGCAAAGGTAAATTCTTACCATCAACTATGAACCATTATCCATGAACAAAAAAACTAATCCACCTTAAATATAAAGGTCATTCTGCCTTTTTGGTTGCCCGATGCCTGTATGTTCGATTTGAACTTTGAGTTTTTGATGGCGTTCTCGCAAAGTTGTGCCTGGTCTAATGGCGCGCGACTATCGCGGCTAATGCTGCTTTGTATCACATTGCCGTTTTGGTCAATGGTAAAATCGATAATTACTTTACCTTCAACCCGGTGAATGTTCCTTACGTCAGGCGTATTCACAAACTCCCAATGCGGCAGGTTCAAACCATTGCCTGAACCACCTGGCCCGTAATTATCGCTCAGGTTCGAGCCGGTTGGGCTACCCTGGTTACCCGGGGTACCTGTAGTACCGTCGCCTGCGCCGGTGCCGTTATTCTTCATCCCTTTGAACAAAGCGCGCTGGTCGGGTACACGTTGTGGCTTATTGGCATCGGCCTGGGCGGTGGTAGTACTGGTGTTCTTTTTATCGCTTACTGCCGGGGCATCTTCGGCATCCTGTGTAACTACTTTTTGGTTACTCGCATCGGCCGATGGGCTGGTATTTTGGGTAGTATTTACTTTATTGGGCTGGGTTCTGTTGGCCTTATCCGATTTGGAGGGTTCCTCCATACTCATATAATCGCTCCCCGCTCCCTCATCCGTAGTACCATAATTAACCAATATACCACCCGAACCCAACTCCGGCGGAGCAGGTAATGCGAAGGTAATGAGATAGCATAACGCAAACAACACGCCCATAATAAGCGCGGTGGCGGCATATGCCTTAGGGTAATTATTTTCTTCGGTATGCTGCATGCTTTATTTTGGCTCGGTAGCCAATACCAGCTTAATATTCAGTTTTTGCGCTATGTCCATCACCGAGACTACGTTTTGGATAGCTACAGTCCTGTCTACAGATAAAATAATGGTCAATTGCGATGCCACATTTTTATAAGCCGCCAGGGCAGTGTTCAGATCTTTTTCGGCCACTTCTTTTTTGTCAACGTAATACTTCAGGTCCTTACTGATAGCTACATTAATTGTCTTTTTCGATACCGATTTGCCCGAAGCTGATTTTGGTAATAACAGCTTGATAACGTTGGGGTTAGTAACCGTCGACGCGATCAAAAAGAACAACAGCAAAAAGAACATGATGTCGTTCATGGCCGAGGTATGTACCTGGGCGCTTTCGCGTTTATGTCGTCTGCTTAAATTCATTTGCTTGGTTCTTCTAACAGGTCAATAAATTCAATGGCATCGGTTTCCAGTTTCAATATCACTTTATCAACCATGATATTCAGGATATTGTACAACACATAGGCAATGATACCCACCAACAAACCCGCTGCGGATGTTACCATCTTTACATACAAACCGCCCGATATTACACCCATGCTGATGTTATCGGTTTTCGATATATCATAAAAGATCTTAATTACACCCGCGATTGTTCCGAGGAAACCAAACATAGGCGCAATACCCGCTACAATACCAATAATGGCTATGTTTTTTTCGAGCTTGGATACTTCCAGTTTGCCGATGTTTTCCACCGCGCCCTCAATATCCTTTATCGGTCGACC
>JACXTT010007756.1_pt1 | contig 15052 bp, 20 predicted proteins | sample 9270951 | NCBI WGS metagenome assembly JACXTT01 (sample SAMN15532306, study PRJNA645909) | rock metagenome | isolation source: weathered quartz diorite | place: Puerto Rico | collected 2017-06-21
TCCCTGGGGCTGCAGGACATCCGCTGCAGCCTGCCGACCCAGCGCGTGAAGGATTCGTTCTCGATCGCGCTCGGCATCTCCCACTCGACCATGTGACGGGGCTCTTCGGACCAGGTTTCAGCGATCTTGAGGAACCGACCGACGATCTGTTCCGTCGTCTGGAGCGGGGGATCGCCGGCCTCGGCGTAGTCTGGCAGGCGGCGCCTGTACCGCGGCGACACGAACGTATTGAGCAGGATCAGGCTCTCCACCCGCTCGGGGAAGTCCGCAGCGAAGAGCTGGCCCATCACCCCGCCTTCGGACACACCGAGGAAATGTGCTCGCTCCCATCCCACCGCGTCCATCACCGCCATCACGTCCTCGTTGCGCTGTTCGAGGGTCGGTGCCTCGTCGAATCGATCCGAGAGCCCGATGCCACGCTTGTCGAACATCACGCAGCTCATGTGCTTGCCCATGTGTTCGAGCGTGCGGCGGTACAGCTCGTGCTCCCAACAGATCTCGATGTTCGAGATGAGGGCAGGACAGATCATGAGCGGCGGCCCCTCGCCCCACCGTTGGTAGGCGATGCGCAGGTCACCAACGCGCGCGTAACGTGTCTCCGGAACCTGCATGCGATCCTCCCGACGTAGCTACCTGCAGCCGTCAGCTTCGGCCAGTGTAGCGCTAAGCCCGAGCCTCCAACCAGTCAGCGTCTCGAACCGTAGTCGCGACAGGGGTACGAGAGCTGACGGAACGCCCGGGGTCGAGCATGCGTCGCCATCGCGCCAGAAGGAGGGACCAGCCGCGCTAGCGCCCAGGTCTTGGGCTTCCACATCGAAGCGGCTTCTGGTCCGGCTAACGATCGGGCGCTGAGCGGCCGGCGACCAGTGCCGGTCGCCGGGGCTGAGGCGTTGGGCCGCCGTTCCGCTCCAGCGCCTTGTTAGGTGAGGGCGGCCGCGCTAGGCTCGTCCCCGTGACGAAGGCAACGAGCAAGCTCCTCGAGGACGCACTGAGGCTTGACGTGCGTGAGCGAGCGGAGCTGGCCGCTGGGCTGCTCGCGAGTCTCGACGCCGAGTCTGACGACGACGCCGAAGCGGCCTGGGCAGCCGAGATCGAGGAGCGCGCGGCCCGAGCGCGATCCGGCGAGGACCTGGGCAAGCCGTGGCCTGAGGTTCGCGATCGCCTGGAACGCGACCTCAAGCACCGTTGAAGCGTCGCGTCCGGATTGGCGTTGGGGCGCAGGCCGACATGGCCGAGGCGTCTCGCTGGTATGACGCACAGCAATCCGGTCTCGGCCTCGACTTTCTGCGCTCGATTGGAAGTGTGATCGCGCGGATTGAGGCCGCTCCGCGCACGGGTTCGGCCGTGCCCGGCGTTCCCGACGCGGATATCCGACGCGTTCTCGTCCGCCGGTTCCCTTACCACGTGGTATACATCGAGCTGCCCGATCGGGCTCAGATCTTGGCAATCGCCCATCATCGCCGGCGTCCCCGATATTGGATCGGTCGCGTTCCTCGTTGACGATTCACGAGTCACCTAACGACTGGCCGATAAGCGGCCGGCGAAGCCGGTCCGCTTCATCGGCGCGTTAGCCTCGTCGCACTTGCCATGCCGCTGGATCCCGATGCGCGTGCAAGACCGCGAGGATGACCACCGCCTCTCCCTCGATTGAGAAGTAGACGCCGTAGGGAAAGCGACGAAGCAGCGTTCTTCGAATCCCCGACCTGAGCTCGCGATACTTGAGTGGGCCATCGACGATTCGACCATACGTGACGCGGAGCTCATCGAGGAACTCCAGCCCAAGGCCCGCACGCTCATTCTGATACCAGGCGAATGCTGCCTCGACATCCAGATCGGCCGCCGGCTCCGCGACGAGCCGATAGGTCGTCACGGTGACTTCTTCGCCAGCCGATCGAGAACGTCATGCGCCGGTTGAGCGCGGCGCGGGTCGCTGCGGTACGATGCAAGCCGCTCCTCGACGAGCTGCAGGTGGCTCTCCGGTGCAGCGAGGTCGCCTGGCTGGTCCGCGATTCTGTCCCACAGCGCCTGCAGGTAGCGGATCTGTTCCGCCTTCGTCAGGTCGCTGAAGCCTGGCGGCTCCGGGATCGGAAGGTCTGCCATCGCACCATCTCCTATACCGCTTCTCCGGTTCCCCGGCCACCCTTTGCCGCGGAGGCTAACAACGACTCGGCGGTTCAGCGGCGGCGCGCTGCGCCGTCCGCTGCAACCGCGGGTTGGGCGGCGCGCTACTCATCAGAGGACATGAGTTCCTCAGTGAAGCCACACACGGGACACATGACTAGGAGATCCCTGCCGGTCGAACCCATGCCGGTGATGTCGGTAACTTCCAAGGGGGTCAGATCCTTCGGGCACTTGATGACGCGCCCTTTGAAGTGTTGGCGACGCATGAACTGTTTAGCCTATGCTGATAGACCTCCGGGTTGAGCAACCTTCCTCGCGGGTTTCCGTTCCGTGCGCTCTTCGTTCCGGGGTGGCGGCTCGCCTGACACCCGCACAAGATTCCGTCCCAGACTCTTCGCTTCGTATACCGCCCTATCAGCTGCCTGTAGGAGGTGCGGCGCACTGTCAGCGTGGTCCGGGAAACAAGCGACTCCGAAGCTCGCGGTCACCGACAGCCCGTGGATCGGCTGGCCTTTTAGAGTTCGCCTCGCACGCTCGGCTACTGCTGTCGCCTCGTCAGGCGAGTGATTGGGCAGAAGAAGAACAATTTCCTCGCCCCCATATCGGTAGACGCGCCCCTTACCTTCCGCAATGGACTGGAGTGTAGCGGCGACACCCTTCAGAACTCCATCTCCCGCACTGTGTCCGCGTTCGTCGTTCACCTTTTTGAAGTGATCAAGATCGACAAAGACAGCCCCGAGCGGTCGACCGTCTATGCGCGCCTCCGCTATGCGAGCGGACACATCGCGATCCAGCGCTTCTCTATTCAGCAAATGTGTCAGGTGATCAACGCTCGCGCGCGGCAGGTCCCTCTCGACCGGCACTCCCCCCGCGACCGTCCAACCGATCTTTTCGAAGGCCGTTCGAAGGTCCGGCTCGATACTTGGCTCTCGCCGAATCATCTCCTCGGTGACGATCCGTTCAAACTGGCGTCGACGATCATCATCAAGGGGTCCTACCTGGAGGTCGATCGCACTTAGCACCTGGGACTTTGTCGCACCTCCAGAGCCCGCGACCTGCTCAAGATGAGCCATGCGGGAGAGATCGAGGCCAGCACGTCCGACGACCGCCTTGATGGACCCAAACGAGAATGTCTCGTGGAGGAAAGATCGGAGAATGCCCCACACGCCGTCAGCCTGTGACACTTGTTCGCTCATGCCGCCCAACGACTCTGCGGCTCAGCGGCCGCCGCACTGGAACGTAGCACGTGTAGACTCCGAGAGCTCAAAGTCCCCGCGGCCGCGGGCCGCTGCAGCCGCAAGTTAGACGGTCGTCGCGAGCTACCGGCGCCCATCTTCCTTGTCCACGGTTACTTCGACACGACCGTCGGTGCGTGCCACGCGTGCTCGGGGCATGCGACCTTGGTACCCGACAGGACGGGTGCCGACGACGTCCCACCAGCCATTGCGCAACGTCGCCACGTAAGGTTCGAAGTGCGAGACGTTCTCAGGACTCAGTTCGCTTTGCCAAGACGCCTTGTCGTAGACACCTTGGAATCCGCGCTTGGCTGCGACGATGGCGGCCTCCGGTGTTTCGACGGGTTGCGATTCGGACGCTCCCAACAGATCACCCCCGACCAGGCACAAGACGATCATCCACGCGGCGAGGACTGCTCGCTTCGTGCCGGGCCGGTGCAACTCAGCCACGCTCGCCAACCGTCTAACGACCGGCGGTTGAGCGGCCGGCGGGCAGAATGCTCGGGATGACTATGACGTCCCAGTCCGCCGGTCCGCTCCAACCGCTGGTTAGGTTGCACCATAGCTCTGTCGCTCCTCGTCGGATTCACGCAGTGAACTTGGAGATCATGTCGCGAATGACAACGCTGTGATCAGCTACCACGACGCGGCCCGCCGATCCACGCGCGATAATCATATCGGCTTGAGAGCAGACATGATGAGCCAGGCTTGTGCCCCGCTGAAAAGCGTCTGGCGATGCTCCGTCAGCCGGCTTGTCGACACTCTTTATCGTGTCGAAGACCAGTCCGCTGGGGTTTGCGACGAACAGATCGGGGTATGCGTCCGCCGCCGCCATCGCGATCTTGGGCAAGGTCTGGCGGAGAACGTCTTCGAACTTAGCGCGATGTGCCGCTGTGAGATCCTTTCGGTCATAGTAGAGGCTGATGGCGTCGACCAGAGTACCCGAACGCGCTATGCGAGCGACCGCCGCCGCCACTCCCGACAAGATGACCTGCGACCACACATTGTCGGTGCGGCTCATCCGAGGGATGTCGTCGGTGCCATCCTTTTCCCCAGGCGGGAGGAGCTGACTTGGGACGTCCGCGTAGACGAGAACGGCGATCCCGCCCACGCTTTCCAGGAATGCATCGATGGCGGGAAGTCGCCGGCGGCCGCCAACAGCACCGACCGTCGCCGCCTGGGGGTGGAGGGCCATCCAGCGATCGCGACCAAAGACACAGCAGCTGATGATTGTGCGCGTGCGGCTGGCAAGAGGCTTCAGTCGTTCATCGACGAATGCGATGAGAGGGAGGGGACTGGCCGAGACGGACATCGAGCTGCAACCTAACGACTCGGCGGCTCAGCGGCCGCCGCGCCACCTCCGCGCCTTGGTTGAATTTGCTCGCATCGGAGCACATGCGGCCGCTGCTGCAGCCGCGGGAGACGGTGAAGTCAAACCGATCCTCCTCCGAACACTCGGTGCGCGACCACGATCACGGCGATCCAGAACGCGAAGCCGATCCACGTGCTCACGTCAGAGAACAATACGAAGCGGGCGGGCCGCTCCGAAGTGTACAAGTCCCAGCGAGGTTTGTGGTGACCGATTGTGATCATGGAGAGGACGAGCTCCCCCGTGAGGCAGAGGAACATCTCGACGGGAATCAGCAACGCCTCGAGGATCAGATCGCTCATCGCCGAATCCGTCTAACGACCGGCGCATGAGCCGCGGGGGCAGCAGGCTCCGCAAATAGCACATCTGATCATACCCGTCTGGCTCAATGCGCTGGTTAGGCTGCTGCGTTCCTCAAAAGGGTTCCTGACGACTATCGCCGGCCACGAGCTCAACTGGGAACCTGATCGTGCCGGAATGTTCCCACTGCCACCACTTGTCGTCCGGCGTGACTGCGCGCGCCGCGAGGCGCGCGACAATCGCCGATCGGCTCACCTCTTCGATGGTCATGTTCCCCTGAACGCTGGTCGTTAGCTGTCTGGCCGGGGCACGGATCTGCCAAAGGAACGTTTCAACCCCTGCAGACGGGAACGTCAGGACTGTCCCGGGCAACATGACTGTGGGATCGGCGGCGACGGCGAAGCAGAAGCCGGAGAAGGCATCAGGCATTGGAAAGAACCGGCCTTCACAGAACTCGAACACGCTGCGCGTGCCGTGGCGGACCTTGTAGTACCGATCGAACTGTTCGACAGAAGCACCTGCGTACAGAGAACGGTGGCCCCACCGACAGGCATTGACTCCCAACAACGCGAGCACGAGCGCGACGCGGATCGGCATCAGCAGCCTAACGACCTGCGGTTGAGCAGCCCGCGGCAGCCGACATCAGCCTGAAGCACCCCGCTTGCCCGCGGGCCTGCTCCAACCGCGGGTTAGACCGTGACATCTTAGCTCGCGGGTCCCTGAACGGCTTTGAGCTCATGGGATCCTTCACCAGGGTCCTCGTCGAAGGGCCGCCCCTTGATCGGGAGAGGGTGGCCGCAGTTGCCCTTCCAGAAGTGGGTATCGCCGAGAAGCCAGTGGTAGAGGTTCGCGTATACGAAGTCCGGATGGATTTTGAGCCCAATGCCACCGACTCGGGAACGATCGACCCGAAATAGCGGTAATACCAAATCGAAGATCTCGGGCGAGTAGTCGGATTCTCCAGCGACTCGCGCTACGGTACAGCTCGTCACGATGTCGGCGAGCTGAAGAAGGCGAAGCTGCTGACTCTTGGCAGTTAAGACTCCAAGCGCGATGCGGTCAAGTTTCATGAACTCGGTGCCGGCCTGAAGAAGCTCGGCACAATCCGCCAAAAACTTTCCCTGCCCCCTCGCGGCTCCCTGCGGCGCCGCCGCGACGACTACTCCGAGCCGGTGTGCATTGGAGAGGCTCCAATCGGCACGCTCCAAGAAGAGAGCGGTCACATCATGCTCATGGTTCTTCGACGTCGTGCGTGCGCGACGCCGAGACTCATCCTCGACTACGATCAGAGCTTTTGCGTGATGATTGCGTGCGAGCTCGAGAAGCTGCCGGTAGAACTCCACCCGGGCCTCACCAGTAAGGTGGTTTCTCTGGAAGTCCTCCTTCTTCCCGGGCGACCACTTGAACTCCTGATCCTTGGGAAACCCCACAGATTCGCAAACCACCCCGATCGCACGCTCAAGCTGACCGACCTGCTCCGCAGGAACATGGATGCCACCCATCGCAATGAGAGGTCCCGCACCGGTCCTGGAGGGCGACCGCTGTTTCGAGTCGTCAGCAAGAATCCAGTCCACAACCGCATCCTATTCCGGAACGGGACACTCGCAAGTCGGTCTAACGACTCGGCGGCTCAGCGGCCGCGAAACACCGCGCTGTCGCGACCGTTGCCGCGGCAGATAACGAACCTGCGGACCCGGGCCGCTGCAGCCGCGGGTTAGAAGGCTCCCTACCGATCATGGCTCGAGTACTCCGATGTTCACTCCAATAATCAACGCGACGAATGCACTGAAGACGAACGCCACGATTCCCAAGGGGAACGAGAGAACACACGTGGTCAATGGTCGTGAGACGGCCCGGCCCAACGCGAACCAGAACCGCTCTACGCCGAAGGTCGTAACCATCGGAATCCGCGACGAAAATGAAAGCGCCGGCGCTTGGCGTGCTCGGCGAGGGGCTGGAGGCCGCGCTCGCCAAGTAGAACGCCGGGGCCATGATTGCGGTGAGGAGGCTGCAGACGGTCCAGTAGACGGTCCTCGGTCGGGCGCGTAGGACCGCCGCCGCTACGGCAGCCACGGCCGGCGGAGCGATTAGTACCAAGAGCGTTCCCGACATCCTGTCCTTCTAACTACCGATTGGACGGTTCCGTATAACCCACCCGACGCAGCAAGCGCCGTCTGTGTATCACGAGGGGCACCGGGTGAGAGTTTACAGCAGAAGTCCGTATCGGAACAGACGATTTCCCCTCACCGATCCATTCCTCCCGGCGGTGTTAGCCTGCGAGGCGCGGCCGTGTAGCACGGCAGGGAGCGGCCGGCGTCGACGGCGGACCGAGGTTGATCGGCACCTCTGCTCAACAGCAGGTCGACCGGAGACCGAACCGCGCCCGGACCCTGGTTGAGGACGTGCGTGTAGATCATCGTCGTCGCGACGTCTCGGTGACCGAGCAGCTCCTGGACGGTCCTGATGTCGTAGCCATCCTCGAGGAGGTGGGTCGCGAACGAGTGGCGGAACGTGTGGCAACCCGCGGCCTTCGCGATTCCCGTCGCTCCGATCGCGCGGCGAACCGCGCGCTGGAGGACGGTCTCGTGCAGATGATGGCGGCGTCGCTGGCCCGTATCGCGATCGCGGTAGAGCCGGGTGGCCGGGAAGACCCACTGCCACGCCCACTCCCGTCCCGCGTTCGGGTACTTTCGACCGAGGCTCCCGGGCAGCTCGACCCAGCCGGCGCCGGTGGCGACATCGTGATCGTGGAGCCGCCGCACGCGCTCGAGGTGACGCCGTAACGGCTGGTCGAGGATCCGGGGCAGGACCGTCATCCGATCCCTGTCACCCTTGCCTGCTCGTACGACGATCGACCTCGTCTCCAGATCGATGTCCTTCACGCGAAGCCGCGCGCACTCGAGCAGCCGCAGGCCGGCACCGTAGAGAAGGCACGCCATCAGCTTCGGCGTTCCCGAGAGCTCGGCGATGACCGCGCGGACCTCGTCCCGCGACAGCACGACCGGAAGGCGCCGCGGGCGTCGTGCCCGGACGAGCTCGTCGAGCCACGGCAGCTCGACGCCGACGATCTCCCGGTAGAGAAAGAGGAGCGCGGCGAGGGCCTGGTTCTGTGTCGACGCGCTCACCTTCGCGTCGACGGCGAGCGCCGTCAGGAATCGCGTGACCTCGGCGGAACCCATCTCGCGAGGGTGGCGCTTGCCGTGAAACACGATGTAGCGCCGTATCCACCCGACGTAGGCCTTCTCCGTCCGCCGGCTGTAGTGCCTCGTCCGGAGCGCATCCCGGACGACGTCGAGAAGCGTTCGCCCTCGAGGTGCCCCGCCCTGCGCGGTCCGGGTGAGCATTTCTGGAGAAGCAACCGCGGATCCGCGCGCGCGTCACCGCGGCAGCACGCGGGACGTCCGTGCCGTGCAACGATCCGTTACACGCTCGGCGATCCGCGCGGTTTGACCTCACCGGCGGCCGCGTGATGAGGTCGACGTCGTGCTCCGTCCGCTCCGCTCGCGCGACTATCGGCTCTTCTGGTCCGGCTCCCTGATCGCGAACCTCGGCGTCTGGATCCAGCAGACGGCGCTCGGCTGGCTCGTCTTCGACATGACCCGCAGGCCCATCCTGCTCGGGGCCATCAGCCTGGCGGCGAACGTGCCGATCCTCGTCCTCGGGCTCGTGAGCGGAGCCATCGCGGACCGCGCCAGCCGGCGGACGATCGTGCTCGGCAGCCTCGGTATGATCTCCGGGGCCGCGTTTACGCTCGCCGTCCTGACCGCGACGGGCCACGTCGCCATCCGGCACATCGTCGCGATCTCGATGGTCTCGGGACTCGGGAACGCCCTCTTCGGCCCGGCGATGCAGGCCGTCATCCCGAGCATCGTCGCCGACGGCGAGCTCCTGAGCGCCATCTCGCTCAACTCGGTGCAGTTCAATGTCGGCCGCACGCTCGGGCCCGTGGTCGCCGGCCTCGCCTACGGCCTGATCGGCCCGGCCGGGTGCTTCGGGCTGAACGCGGCCGGTCTTCTCGTGATGCTGCTCATGGTCGCGCGCGTCCGCTTCCCGCGCCACGTGGCGGTCTCCGCGCCACCGGTCGGTCGCGCGCTGCGCGAGGCGCTCGGCTATGCGCGCCGCCACCCGGTGATCGCCCCGCTCCTCGTCCTCGTGACGGCGATGAGCGTCTTCGGGTTCCCCTACATCGTGCTGCTCCCGGTGATCGCACGCGACACGCTCGGGCTCGACACGCTCGGCCTCGGCTGCCTCCTCGGCCTCGTCGGCGGCGGGGCGGTCATCGGCGGGCTCGGTCTCTCCGCGCTCGGCGACGTTCCGCGGAAGGACCTCACGGCGATCGGCAGCGCGATCCTCTTCGGGCTGACGATCGCCGCGTTCGCCGTCGTACGCAGCGCCCGCGGCTTCGGACTGCTCGTCTTCGTGATGGGCGTCCTGCAGACCGTCTGCGTCGCCTCCATCAACACGACGATCCAGCTGAGCGTGCACGACGGCATGCGCGGGCGGGTGATGAGCATGATGACGGTCATTCTCTTCGGGTTCGCGACCGCGGGTGCACTCCTGATCGGCTTCGTCGGCGAGCGCATCGGCGTCCCGGACGCGCTCGCCGCCGGAGGCGTGGTGATCGTGCTGGTGGCCGTTGCGGTCCTGGCCCGCGCCGAGGCGCCGGCGCCGGTCATTGCATCGGGCAGTGGGCCTCGACGATCTCCAGCAGGCGATCGAAGTCGATCGGCTTCCTGAGGTACGCGACCGCGCCGGTGGACAGCGCTTTCGCCTCGACGTCCAGCGCAGAGCAGACGAGTGTCGGGATCCTCGCCAGTTCCTCCTCGCGGAGCTGGGCCGAGCGGAACTGCCAGCCGTCCATGACCGGCATCATCAGGTCGAGGACGATGAGACCGGGGCGCGGCCCGCCCCTGAGGGAAGAGAGCGCCTCGGCACCGTTCTCCGCGCCGATCGCCGGGTAGCCGCACGCCTCGAGGACGCCGAGCATCGCCTCGCGCACCGCGCGATCGTCCTCCACGACCAGCACGTGGGCGGCGCCGCTCGGGGCGGGCTCTGGCGTGTACACTGGAGCCTCACGGGCCTCTGCCTCTGCCTCTGCCTCTGCGGCCGCGAGCGCCCGATCGACGAGGTCGACGAGTCCATTCGCCGCCGCCTTGATGCGGAGGACGAGGTGCTCCCGCCGTGACGGATCGCCCGCGGGGTCCTCGAGCATCTCGGCGTACCCGATGATCACATTGAGCGGCGTGCGCAGCTCGTGCGAGAGCGTCGCGAGCAGCTCGGCATGGAAGGGGTGCTGGAACGGGTGATCGAGGTCGATGACGCGGGGGTCGTCCACCATGGAGAACCTGGCGACGGCGCGGCGCCTCAGGCGTCGGCGTCGAGGCCGGCGAGCTTCGCGACGAGCGCGACGAGCTCCGAGGGATCGAACGGCTTCGGGAGATAGACCTGGTACCCGGCGAGCAACGCTCGCGTACGATCGGGCGGCGCCGCATACGCGGTCAGTGCCAGCGCGGGCATGCTTCCACCCTGCCCGGGACCGAGCTCCCGCACGCGACGGATGAGCCGGTGTCCATCCATGCCGGGCATCGCGATGTCGCTCACCAGCACGTTGGGGCTCGTGCGCTTGAGCACCGCGAGCGCCTCGGCCCCGCTCGCAGCCGGGATGACGTCGGCACCGCATTCCTCGAGCACGGCGACGACGGCGTCGCGCGCGTCGTCGTCGTCGTCCACGACGAGCACCTGGATGCCGTTCAGCCGCGGGGGGCTGTCGAGCGCCTCGTCGTAGTCGGTGGGAGCCAATTCCGCCGTCGATAGGTTCTGCATGCGCTCGCTCTCCGTTCGGCGCCGACGATGCACGGGCCGTGCCCGTGACCTGCCCGGGGGCGAGACGCGGCCTCCCGCCGCGGGACCGGGAACTCCGCGCGCGGGGGTCGCCTCCCGACGTTCGCCTGCGCGAAGTCCCGTCCGCGGAGCGCGGACCGTCGCCTGATTTCCCCGGCCGGCTCCTCGCTGTATGGGATCGCCGGGCCGTGGCGCTCGCCATGCGGCGCAGGCACGGAGTTGGCGGCTACTCTCGATATCCGTTCATTGCTGGACCGCGCGCGGGAGGTCGCCGTGCACACCCGCGTGCGCGAGGCAGCGTCAGGCGGCGGGGCGGCTGTACACGCGGATCTCGACGATCTCGCGGCACGTGTCGCAGGGCACGTCCTTGATGACCGGGAACGAGGTGAAGTAGGCCCGGATGCGCGCCAGCCAGCGCTCCCGCGTCCGGCGGCAGCAGTCCTTCTCCTCGGGCGCCTCGGCCATGCGGCAGGACGTATCTATCGGAAGCGGATGTGAGCGCCAAGCGGAAGCCGGGACTGACCCCCGCCGAGTGCGCGGTCCGCGCGGCCCTCCGCCGCCGGGGCCTCGTCTGGAACGGCGAGCGGGACCCGACTCCGCTGCTCGTGCCATCGGATCGCACGTCCGCGGGGCACTACGCTCTCCTCCACCACTATTCCTACCGTCTCTTCCTGCGCGACGTCCTGAAGCGCCGGAAGGACCTCCGCGTGGCGGAGCTGTCGCGCTACGTCGCCCCGGACGTCGCGGGCCGATACCTCCGCTTTCTGGTGCGCGCCCGATTGGTGACCCGGGACCGGCGCGGCGGGCTCCGTCTTCGCGAGCCGCGGGTCGTCTCCTTCGGCGGCTCGCTCGAGTGGTACGTCGCCGAGGTCCTCGCGCGCGAGTTCGGCTGCGCGGCGACGCATGGGCTCCGGATCGCACACGCCGCGCACGGCGGCGACTACGACGTCGTCGCCGTCGCCGACGGCGAGCTGCTCTACGTCGAGACGAAATCGGCGCCGCCCCGCCAGATCGTGCAGGAGGAGGTGCGTGCCTTCCTCGATCGCGTCGGCACGCTCCGGCCGGACGTGGCGCTCTTCCTCGCCGACACGACGCTCCGCATGCGCGACAAGCTCGTCCCGCTGTTCGAGGCCGAATCCGCCCGCCGGGGACTGGGCTGGGAGGCGACCCGACTCGAGCGCGAGACGTGGCGCGTCGGCCCGGAGGTCTACCTGCTGAACGCCGACCCCGACCTCACCCGGAACCTGGGTCTCTGCCTCGCCGCGCACTTCCGCCGACGCGGCATCGCGCTCGGATGACCCCCTCAGCGCGGCTTCTTCGGCCGGAGGAGGCTGCCCGAGCGCTCGCGCATGACGTCCGCCTGGGCGCGGGCCTCGCCGATCGACCCGCGTGCGATCGCCCGCTTGAACTGCTCGGCGACCGCCCGCATCATCGCCGCTTCCGCCGGATCGGCGTGGCTCGCGAGCCCGGCGAGGAGGTCCATCGCCTGCCCGATCTTCGCGACCGCCAGGCCGACGTCGCCCCGCTCTCGGGCCGCGAGGCCGTCGCGCAGCTGCGCCGCCATCTGGTCCAGGCCGGGCGCCGCCGCCGCTCCGAGGACGACCTTCAGCTCGCCGACGCGCGCGACGAGCGTCTCCAGCACCTCCGGGAAATCGATCAGGTGCGAGTGCCCGGGCGTGTCGGCCATCACGAGAAACGATAGACGGCGGCCCGCCGGCCGCGCAAGGAGGTCCCCCGGCATGCTGTACGTGATCATCGGCCACGACGCGCCCGACGCCCGCGAGAAACGGCCGCAGGTGCGTCCCGCCCACCTCGCGCACCTGGATCCGATCGCGCGCGCGGGCCGCGTGAAGCTCGCGGGGCCCTTTCTCGATCGCACCGGCAGCCTGATCGTGGTCGAGGCCGACTCGCTCGCCGACGTGTGGGCCCTCGTCGCACGCGACCCGTACGTGACCGAGGGGATCTTCAACCACGTCGAGGTGAAGCCGTTCCAGCAGGTGCTGCCGTGAGCGTGCCACGTCGGACGCCGCGTGTTACAAGTCGGGGATGAGCCTCTCCGCCGAGGAGAAGGACCTCCTCGCCGCCCGACGGGGACGGATCATGGAGCGCCTCGGCGGCGGCGTGCTGCTGCTCGCCGCCGCGCCCGAGCGGCCCCGGACCGCCGACATCCTCTATCCGTACCGGCAGGACAGCGACTTCGCGTACGTGACCGGCTTCCTCGAGCCCGACGCCGTCTGCGTCCTCGCGCCGGGAGCGCCGGAGCGCTACGTGCTCTTCGTCCGTCCCCGCGACCCGGAGCGCGAGGTCTGGATCGGGACGCGGGCCGGCGTCGAGGGCGCGGTCGAGGGCTTCGGCGCGGACGCGGCCTTCCCGATCGGCGAGCTCGAGAAGACGCTGCCGCGCTATCTCGAGAAGGCGCCGCACGTCTACCACGCCGTCCTCCGCGACGACGCGCGCGCCAGCCCCCTCCTTACCGTCATTCGCCGCGCCCAGGAGGCACGTCCCCGGACCGGCGCCGGACCGGCCGCCATCCACGAGCCCGGCGAGCTGCTGCATGAGATGCGGCTCACGAAGGAGCCGGCCGAGATCGCGCGCATGCGGGAGGCGATCGCGATCGCGTGCGAGGCCCACCGCGAGGCGATGCGGAGCGCGCGTCCCGGCATGTACGAGTACGAGCTCGAGGCGCTCATCGACTTCACCTTCCGCCGCCGCGGCGCCACCGGGCCCGCCTACCCCTCGATCGTCGCCGGGGGACGGAACGCGACCATTCTCCACTACATCGACAACGACCGGGCGCTCGCCGCCGACGATCTCCTCCTGATCGACGCGGGCGCCGAGCGCGCCGGCTACTGCGCCGACGTGACACGCACGTTCCCCGTGGGGCGGCGCTACGCGCCCGCGCAGCGCGACCTCTACGAGGCCGTGCTCGCGGCACAGCTCGCGGCGATCGCGTCCGTCCGTCCCGGGACCACCCTCGAGGCGGTCCACAAGACGGCGCTGCGCGTGCTCGTCGAGGCGCTGATCGCGCACGGCCTCCTCCAGGGCTCGGTCGACGAGGCGATCGAGAAAGAGGCGTACAAGCGCTTCTACATGCACCGCACGAGCCACTGGCTCGGCCGCGACGTGCACGACGTCGGGAGCTATGCCCGCGACGGGAGTCCCCGTCCGCTCGAGCCCGGCATGGTGCTCACCGTCGAGCCGGGGCTCTACGTCTCGGCCGACGCCGACAACGTGCCGGCGGCGTTCCGCGGCGTCGGCATCCGCATCGAGGACGACGTGCTCGTGACCGAAGGGGGGCACGAGGTGCTCTCCGCCGCGGCGCCGAAGCAGGTGGCGGAGATCGAGGCGCTCCGCGAGGCCGCCGCCTGATGGCCGGCCCGATGGCCGGTGTCCGCGTCGTGGAGCTCGGCTTCTGGGTCGCCGGGCCTTCCGCCGCTGCCGTGCTCGCGGACTGGGGCGCCGAGGTCGTGAAGATCGAGCCGCCCGACGGCGATCCGTTCCGGGGCCTCTATCTCAGCGCCTCGGGTGTCGAGGTCCCGGCCAACCCGCCCTTCGAGCTCGACAACCGCGGCAAGCGGAGCATCGCGCTGAACCTGCGGACTGAAGACGCCCGCCGGATCGCCGACCAGCTCGTCGACGGGGCCGACGTGTTCGTCACCAACGTCCGGCCCGAGATCCTCGCCGGGTTCGGCCTCGACGACGCGCGGCTCCGGGCGCGCAACCCCCGCCTCGTCTACGGCCGCATCACCGGCTACGGAGAGACGGGGCCCGACCGCGACCGGCCAGCGTACGACATCGGCGCGTTCTGGTCGCGCGCCGGGATCGCCGCCGCGCTCACGCCCCCCGGTGGCGACCCACCCTACCAGCGCGGCGCGATGGGGGACCACGTCGCCGGCATGACGCTCGCCGGCGGCGTCGCCGCAGCGCTCCTCGCGCGCGCGACGAGCGGCGTCGGCCAGATGGTGACGACCTCGCTCCTCCGCATCGGCGTCTTCGTCCTCGGCTGGGACACGAGCGCGACGCTGCGGCTCGGGATCCCCGCGACACCGTTCACGCGCACGACGACGCCGAATCCCGTGATCGACTGCTACCGCGCGGGCGACGGGCGCTGGTTCTTGCTCCTCGGCATCCAGGGCCCGCGCCACTGGCCCGATCTCGTTCGCGCGGTCGACCGCCCCGAGGGGCC
>JACXTT010007757.1_pt1 | contig 15052 bp, 10 predicted proteins | sample 9270951 | NCBI WGS metagenome assembly JACXTT01 (sample SAMN15532306, study PRJNA645909) | rock metagenome | isolation source: weathered quartz diorite | place: Puerto Rico | collected 2017-06-21
CCGGTGGTCATACGATTGATTCGGTAGAACCCATTTACGGCCTGGTTGCGTTGGGCCTGGTGCACCCCCAACGCGTCAAACGCAATGCCGATGCACGCGTCGGTGACCGGTTGATTCTGGGCAAGCCACTGGGGGTGGGCGTGTTGTCGGCCGCGCTGAAAAAAGAGAAGCTCGATGCCGCTGGTTATGCCCGCATGCTGGCGGTGACCACCCAGCTCAACACGCCCGGGCCGGACCTTGCGGCGCTGGATGGCGTGCATGCGCTGACCGATGTCACTGGTTTTGGCCTGGCCGGCCATGCGCTGGAAATCGCCCGGGGTGCGAACTGTGTGGTGCAGGTGAACTGGTCGCGTGTGCCCTTGATCGACGGAGTGCACGCCCTTGCCAGCGCTGGCATGGTGACGGGGGCTTCCGCCCGCAACTGGGGCGCCTATGGTCATGACATTGCGCTTACCTCTGCGTTCGACGCGGTCGATCAAGCGCTGCTCAGCGACCCGCAGACCAGTGGTGGCTTGTTGGTCAGTTGCGCGCCGGAAGCGGTGGCCGCTGTGCTGGAGGTTTTTGCGCGCCATGGCTTTGAGGCGGCTACTGAGATCGGCACGGTATTGCCGGCCAAGGCGGAAAGTGCCGGGCGCCTCGTCGTGGTAAAGGACTAAGACCCGGCCTGGCGAAATCGCGCTACCAGCCGCCGGTCCATCCAGTTCTTCCACCACCACACCCAGCGACCTTGTGCGCTGAAAGCCTTCCAGGTGGCCACTGCATATCGGCTGCCACAGGACAGCAATTGCAAAGAAGTGGTGGGCGCCTGATGGGGTTTGAGAGCCGTACCGCTGATGGCCGCTGCAAGGTTGAACGCCAATGCAGTGCCGGCACGTACGGCATGTGCAGTACCTGTGGCAACACCACCGGTTGCGAACACACGGCTATGGCTGGTCGAGCGCAGATACATGTCCACCGCCAAAAAGCCCTGTGCATCCAATGCCAGACCAGTGCCGGCCAACCAACCGGGCGCCTGCGCGCCGATGGTCAGTAGCGGCACGTCGCAGGCCAGATCGGCGCCACAGCCGAGTTGAATGGCGTCGCCAGTCAACGACATGGCCACGTCGTGCAGCACGGTGACCTTGCGCTTTTTCAGCACCTCCACCAGGCTGCGCTGAACGGCAGGCGCATAGTGCGCTGCCAGCGGCTCCATGCCGCAGACCAGGGTGACGGCGGCATTGGGCAGACGGTGCCGTGCGGCCAATGCCAGTTCTATGCCGTCGAGACCATTGCCAACGACGGCTATGCGCAGCGGCCGCGCCTGCCCCATCTCTACCACGCGTGGCCACAGTGTGCAGAAGCCCTCCATGGGGCGCAGAAACAAACCGTGCTTGCGAGCCCCCGGCATGCTGCGCTCCAGCACGTCGCGGTCTTGCACGCGCCCGGTGTTGACCGACAGCCAGTCAAACGGCAGTGTGCTGCCGTCGTCCAGTTGAATGCTTTGCCTTTGTGGGTCGATGCCGATGGCACTGCGCTGCATCCAGCGTATGCCACTGCGCTGCACCAGGGGTTCCAGGCTTGTGGAGCAGTCCTCCTGCGCATAATGGCCGGCTACCAGGCCAGGAACCATGCCGGAGTGCAGTTGCTGCGGATGGGGTGCCACCAGGATGACGCTTGTCCCCGGCAATGCTTGTACGGCGAGCTGTGCCAGTACTTGGACATGGGCGTGGCCGGCGCCCAGCAATACCAATTGCTGGGTTCTGGGCGCGGGGCTGGGGGCTGTGCTGGCAGTGGCAGTCATGCCAGCTATTGTTTCATGACTGCGCCATGGGCTCCCAGGCAAGGGTTTGCCGCAGGCTGTGCTGTTCACCCGGTGCCAACACAACCACGTCAGAACCGGCATTGGCTGTCTCTACACACAGGAAATTGCGCCATTCGCCCTCGGGCAAGTCCGCCATGCGGCGCGCCTGGTTCGGCCCCGGATTCCAGACCACGACCGATTGGCTGCCTTCCGTGGTGACATGTATGCAGCGCCGCCAGGCCCTGTCTTGCAGCGTGTAGCGGTGAACGGCTTGTGCCGAGGCACTTTGAAAAATGCGGTCGCAGGCCTGTTCCAGCACAAATTCCCCACGCTGCACGTGCACGGGCGCGGGCATGGGTGCGGCGTGGAGTTTGTCGTCATAGCGCAAACCCGCCAGTCCGATGACGGGCACCTGGGTGGCATCGTGGACCGCGAAATAGTTGTGAAAGGCCTGGGTCAGCGCAAAGTCATGGGTACCGTTGTTGCGCGTCCTCAGCGTCTGCACCACGGTGTCTCCAATCTCCATGTGCAGTGACACTTGCAGCCCCGGCGCCAATTGCTGCAAGGGGTCGTCTGCGGGCCCGCCCGTGCGCGGAACCCAGGTCACGCGGATGCGCTCCGGGTCGTCGGCATCGACGTTTTGCACTTCCCACAGTCGGTTGCGCACCGGGCCGTGCGCCATGGCCGAAGTCGGCATGCCTTGGGTGCCAAACCAGGGCCAGCAGATGGGCACGCCGCCACGTATGGCGGCCGGTGGCGCCAGCGTGGTGGGGGACATCCAGAAGATCTCGCGCTGTCCGTTGGGGTGCCAGGACAACAGCTGCGCGCCGTGCATGGCCACAATGGCCGTGCCATGCTGGGTGAAAAATTGCAGACAGCGGTGGCCGGCAAAGGCGACTGGCTGGATGCCGGTAAAGCAAGTTGTTTCCACGGTCAACGCAAGCCTTCCGCAAACGCGCGTGAGTAGGCCAGTGCAGGCTGCGCATTGGTGCTGCTGCATGTGGGAGAAACGGCGGTGGAGCCATCGGCGCAGGGCGTGTCTCTGTCCAGAGACCAGAAATGCAAACCGCCCAGACGCTGCTGCTTGACGTATTGCGCCAATTCCTTGGCATTGGCGGTCGTGAACACGTTCTCAACGACATCATTGATACCAATCATGGCCGTGACTTCTATATGCGACAGCGGCACGCCATAGTGCGTGTGCAGGTTCTGCACGGCTTGTCGTGCAGATGCTGCCATGTCGCACTGGCCCGCGCGCACCACGCAATTGGCAGCTTTGGCGGGGCCGAAGTCCATGACCATTAAATTGATGAAATAGTTTTCCACTTGGCTGGCCTGGATGGCCGCCAGCACCTGCTGGCCTTGCGCGTTAAGGCTGGCGCCTGCCGCATCGCTGGCGGCCAGTGTCGCCAGTGTAAAGCTCAGGCGCAAATGGGGGCGGCGCAATTGAACGCTGCGAATGCGCTGCAACAGGCTGCGAACCATGTCAGGTGTTTGCGCCGCCTCTATGTCAAAGTCCAGGCCCAGCAGCATGGGCGTGTCGTAGCGGGCCACAAATTGTTCCATCGCGGCATCGCTGGCGCAACTGAACACATTGCCCTCGCCACCGGTCGAAACAATATAGGGTATGCCGGCGCGGTTGAATGCCGCCATATTGGCATCTGCAACGGACTGGGCGGCAAGCGGCCCCCAGTGTTCGCTGCCACATTCGCCGGCGGCAAAGGCCAAGGTCAGCGCGGTAGCCCCTGGTAGCAGGGTGGCGCGTGGCGCAGTGGCAATGGCCTGCGGCGAACCTGTCACCTGGCTGCTGGCAACGGGCGCCGAAGCGTTGACCGCAATGTTGAGGTGTTTGTAGGGGCTGTAGACGAATGCGTCGCGGCGGGTGTCGGTGTTGGCGTCAACGGGGCCGGCGGCGTTGGCCCATGCGCCGGCGCACAGTGTGGCGGCAGCCATGCCGTAGTGGAGCCATTTGCACATGGCGTTGTTTGGGAAGTTGGTTTTGGCCATCAGGGTCAGGAACTGTGCCATGGGCGGTAAAGAATCGTAGCGGGCAAAAGATGGATAAAAAAATGGGCAGGAAAATTGCTTTTCCTGCCCACCAAATTGACTGCGTTCGCCCCCGATTCAAGCAGCCCCCATCGCTCAGGAAAAATTCTCAGCTATCAGTATTTCACACGCAGGGTTGCGAACAGTGTGCGCCCTTGACGGCCCACATCGACCTGGTCGCCGGTGCGTGCCGACGTTGTGCTCATGATCGGGTCCAGCAGGTTTTGTCCTTCCAGGGACAAAATGGTGTTGGCGTTGATGTTGTAGTTGAACGCCATGCCCAACGAGCCGCCTGCATCTACGTACACAGAGCGCGATGGCTGCGTGCCAAACAGGTAGGGCGAACGCTTGCTGTAGCTGATGCGTGCGCTGAAGTCGCTGTTCTCATAGTAGGCGCCGATGTTGTAGGTTTGACGCGAGGTACCAAACATCGTGCAGTCCGTCACGTTCAGGAAGCTGTCGCCTGCGCACAGGGAGCCCTTGATTGGCGTGATTTCCTTGCCTTCCGCATAGGTGAAGTTTGCATCCACACCAAAGCCGTTGGCCAGGGCCTGTTGGTAGCTCACTTCCATGCCGCGAACCTGGGCGTCGGTCGCGGCGGGGCCACCGATGGTGTAGGTTTCAACTTGCTTGCTGATCGAATTGAAGAAGTTGGCCTTGCTTTCGCCGTAGGTCACGTAGCCTTGCAGGTTGTTGCTGAAAATGGTAGCAGCCAACAAGGAACGCGGAGCAAAGTACCACTCAACACCCACTTCGAAGTTGTTGGACGTGGTGGGCGCCAGCGTTGGGTTGGCACCGGTACCGGTATCGGTAGTGTCGTTCTTGTTCAGACCAGCATATTTACCAAAGTCGGGGTGCGACATGGTCTTGCTCAAGGCCATGCGACCGATCAACTCCTTGCTGAAGTCCCAGCGCAGATTCAAGCTGGGCAGCACGTTGTTGAACGATGCCGATGTATTCCATGGCGAGAACTTGTCGGTGCCCAGCAGCAATGTCTGCAAGGTGCCGTTGACGTTGTCCACCTGGTACTGGTTCACATCGTCCTTGGTCTGCACCATGCGCAGGCCGACGTTACCCGACAATTGACCGGCCGAGAAGTTGCCTTGAACGTAGGCCGCCGTCACCGTTTCCTTGAAGGTAAAGGCTTGGTTCCAATCCTGGTCCGCTGGGTTGAAGCGCACATTCTGGTCACCCCAGGCCTTGATCTGGTCCGGTGTGAAGGTCCAGAAATTGGAAATGGCCCCGCCGTTGCCGGCGTCAAAGCCGGTGTAGGCTGTGGGTGTTGGCAGGTTCGCGCCCAAATTGCCAGCGGCCGTGCGACCACCCACAATCCAGCTGCGGCTGCGGGTGTGCTCGGTGGCGCGTGCGCCGAACTTCAAGGTGTTGAACACACCATCCATGTTCCACTTGCCGTCTACGTGCAGGTAGTTTTCGCTGTCGTTGGTGTCCATGATGTTGGCCCAACCTTGCACTTCGCTTTCCGTGCCCAAGCCGCCTGCGGTGCGAATGGCAGCATTGGTCGCGTTGTTGCCGTTGGCAAATGTTGGCGAGCTGGGGAAGTTCATGGTGAAGGCGGTGCCTTGGCCATTCATGGTGTAGCCCGACGTGGCATAGGGGCCCCAGATTTCAATCGCGTAATCCGTGGAGTGGCCCGTGCTGTTGGTCTTGCCCAATTTGACGTCGAAGCTCAGGTCTTCGGTGACTTTGAACTTGGCGTCGAAGTTGGTGTAGTCGGTCGTGGTTTTCGCGTCGGGGCGAGCGGCCAAGTCCACGGCATTGGCGTGGGCTGCGGCGCAGCGTGCGGCGGTTTGGGCGGCAGTCAGGTTCAGTGACGGGGCAATGACGCAAGGACCGCTGAATTGCAGGTTGTCGATGACGCCAGCAGCGTTCACATGCGCGGTGGTGGGCACCACACCCTGGTTCAACATGGCAAAGCCGTCTTGCATCCAGTTGACGTTGAAGTTGGCGGCTTTCATCTGGCTGGAGAAGGCGTTCAGGTCCAATTCCACATTGGCCGATGGCTTCCATTGCAAGTCAATCAGCCCACCTTCGCGCTTGCGGTCTTGCGTGAAGACTGCGCTGCCGTTCAGCGGTGCGTAGCGGTGCATCTTGCTCAGGTCCACGCCGGCTGCAGCCAATGCCGCATTGGTGTCGCCACCCCAGCTGGTGTCTTCATACAGTTTCCAGACGTTCTCAAACTCTTCGCGTTTGAGGGTGCGGGCCTGCGAGAAGGCTTGCAACAGCACGCCGAACGTGTTGTCGTCGTTCTTCCAGGCGCCCAAGGCGGACAATTGGGGGTCGTTCTTGCCAGCGTAGTTCTGGTTGGCAACACCAATATTGGCCGAGAAGTTCATTTGCTTCTTGAAGTCCAGCGGACGGCGCGACTCGATGTCAACCGTGCCGGACACGCCACCTTCAGGAATGGAGGCTTCGGAGCTCTTGTGCACCGTGATGCGCCCCACCACGTCGGATGGCAGCAAGCTGTAGCTGACGCTGCGGCCGCTACCGACGATGTCGGCCCAGAACCAGTCGGCGCTGGCAACCGAGTGACCGTTCAAGGTGGTCAGCGTCAGGTTGTCGGCAGTACCGCGAATGGACACTTTCTCGTTTTCACCCAACTGGCCCGCAGCACCGCCGGCCGTGGTGTTGACGCCGGGAACGTGTTGCAGCGAGTCCGCCACGTTCTTGTCCGGCATCTTGCCAATGTCTTCAGCGGTGATGACTTCAATCACCGAGTCGGCATTGCGCTTTTGGTTGATGGACCGCTCCAGGGCTCCGCGAATACCGGTAACCGTTACCGCATTCAGTTCAGCGTCGGTCTTAGGAGCCGCCGGCTGCGTCTGCGCCGATGCAACACCCAGCAGGGTGAGCGCTACGGCGGCAGCGATTGGGGTGCGTATGAGTTTCATGTTGTCCTTTTCTTCAATAGGTCAAGGTGGGCCACTGGGTAATAAATCTCTTTTTCCATCCCTTCGTACGCCTGCGCAATCCGGTCGTACAAGGGGCTGTGGAACGTTTGATGTGCAAACCAATTAATACCACATCAAAATTCTCAGATGCCACTATGCTACCAATTGTTTCTATTTGCAAGATTATTTGATTCCAGACGGCTAGGGAAAAACCCTATTTGTCTCTTTTTTTACTCTTTTTTTAGGGACTTTTATGGTGCGCGCAACGGTCATTTATGGTGCCATCGCGCGTGGCGGCCACTTAGAAGTCGCAACTGTTTTTCAGAGGAGGATTGGGGCTTGGCACTTTGTCAATCGCGGTGCTGCCCGCACGCCTCAGGGTTTGCACCAGCGTGTCGACCTGGGGCGCTGTCAACAACTGGTCTTTGACATGCAAAACCCAGTCCACATCCTGCTCGTAGACACGCGGTTTTTTCGATACCGGTAAGAGACCACCCGGTGAAAACCATTGGTTGAAGTTCAAAGACATGGGTACCACGGGGTAATTTCTGCCGCCATGCACCGCTAATTCAACGCCATCCAGAATGTGGTGCGTCTGCCCGTCCTTGATTTGCAATACCAGTGTGTGCCATCCGGACACTGAGCGCTTTTCCTGGTGTGCCTGGTTGAAGGCCAGCCAGGGCTCAACGCGCACGGTTTGCCAGGTAATGCCATAGAGCCGTGTGCTGGGATCGCCCCAGCCGCCATTGGGTAGATATTCCCAGTCCACTTCACTGAACTCGGGGTCGAAGTCGTACCGGAGTGGGCTGACCAGATAGAACGATTGCACGACGACATCACCATCGGCGCCAGAAACAGGTTCGTCCGAAAAACGGATGCGGGCTGCAAATGTTCCCTCCAAGTATTTCCGGGCATGGCAGATTTGTGCCTGGAAGGTGCCTTCTGGCGTGCCATCGGTACTGGCGCGCAGGCGCAGGAACTGGTTGCCCGGCAGCTGCGGGTCTTGGACTAGCGCAATGGTTTGCGGGCCCCATTGTGCGCCTGCTATACCGGGGTGCCCCTTTTCGGTGCGTTGTGTCCAGCCGTGTGCCGCCAGCTCCTGCAAGCTGGCGTGGCTGAAGTCGTCAAAAAACAACTCTTGCGGTTGGGCGGTGGCGCTGGCGCAGGCCACGCCCAGGCTGAGAAACAGAGTGGCGAGCGAAAAATAGGGCCTGGCGTGCATGGGAACCTTTCATGGTGGTCAATCGAGAGACTGCGAACGAACCCCCACGCCGGCCGTGTTGCCCTAGAGTGCTTTCAGGAAGGCGCTCAGGTCCGCCAGCTCTTGTGGGGTGAACTGGATGGAGAATTTCTTGTCGTAGAAGGCGATGGTGTCGTCAATGGTCTTGGCCGAGCCATCGTGGAAATAGGGCGCGCGCATGCTCAGACCGCGCAGCGACGGCGTTTTGAAGCTGCCGATGTCTTTCCACAGGCCGCTGGTCATGGCGCGGCCGGGGTCCTGGGTTTGCACCACTTCGCCCGTCTTCTTGTTGCGCAAGGTGTACAGCGGCATATCGGGCGTCCTGTTCTGTGCGTCAGCCGTGCCGATGTTGAAGTAATGCGGCTCTGACAGGTTGCCCACATTCGGAACGCTGTGGCAGGTTCCGCAGGTAAAAAAGCTGAAGCGCAGCGCCTCCGTGCCGGGCACGGTCGTGCTGACCGTAAATTGCCGATTGTTGAAAATGGATTGCCCGCGTGCGATGGACTGGCGGGCCGCGACGGCTGTCGGGTTGGTGGACGACGCGTCGGCAATCCAGCTGGAGAACAGCGTAAAGATATTCTGGTTGAACAGGTGCGAGTCGCCGGTGGCAACGGCTGTAAAAATGTCGTTCATGCCAAAGGAAAAGCCCGTCGTCGACAGGGCTACCGCGCCGCCGGTACCGTCGGCCGCGAACAGCAGGCCAGCCGTTGCATCAACCTGCTGCGCTGCAAAAAGGGTTTTTTGGAACGCGACGATGGCATCCTGGTCCGATTTTTTCAAATCGACGCCGGCCTGCGCATGGCCCCGCGTGGCGGTGTTGGCCTGGTGGCCCAGATTGAAGTCCAGCGGTGCAAAGCAAGTACCCTGGATGCAGTTCGTGCTGCTGTTGTCGGTCGCCGTTTCGCGGCCATCCCACATGACGTCTGCCAGGAACGTCAGGTTGGCGGTCGGCAGGGGTCGGCGGTACAAGGACAGCTCACGCGCACTGGCGTAGGCATAGGGGTCGTCAACGCTGGCGAGGTCAAATTCGGCGCCAGCAGGGATGGGCAAGCCAATGCGTATCACGCCCCGGTTGAGCAGCATGCTGTAGGCAGCACGCTTCTGGTCCAGGGTGCTGAAATCCACCCGCGGTGAGTTGCTGCCATCGACGAGCTGAAAAATGGGATCGTTGCCATTGGTCTTGGCAAAGAGGTCCTGCATGCCTTTTGCCGTGATCGAAAAGCCATTTTCTTGCTTGTGGCAACTATTGCAGGTTCTGCCGTTGCCAAACGTCTGGAAGAAGGGGCCGTTGGGGTCGATCTTGCCCGCCGTGCTGTAGCTGCGGCCAAAACCATTGTCGTTGGGGAAAATGCCGGCTTCCAGATCGGTTTGGAAGTTGTGGTTGGCATCCGGGTACAAGCCATGGCTGTTGGGTAACACCGACGGCGTGGGTGTTGCCGCCGGGGTGGGGGGGGCCGCAGGCGCCGGCGCGCTGTTGCCGCTGCCGCCGCCACCGCAGGCATTGAGCACCATGGCAAGCGTTGCAAGCAAAAGTTGTGGTTTCATCCTGACCTCACAAGCGCCCGCTGCAAGCTCGCCGTCGGCGCGGTTTTATGTAGGGATTGGCTCGGCGATTTTGCCAGCCGGTTCAGGAAACTTGACAAAAAACATCAAGGCCAGGGCTGGCAGGCCACAGCCAATGGTCCACAAAAAGAAGGGGCCATAACCCAGGTGGACCTGGATGTCGCCACTGATGGTCTTGGAGATGATGAAGCCCAGTTGCATGACGCCGGAGCCCAGCGCGTAGTGCGCGGTTTGGAAACGTCCCGGTGCCACGGCCTGCATGATGAACAGAATCATGCCGACAAAGCCAAAGCCATAGCCCAGCATCTCCAGTGCGACAGCGCAGCCAATGTGCACGATGCCGGTTGGCAGCGCAGTCGACAGGTAGTAGAACACCACATTGGGTACCGCCATGGCGATCAGCAACACGGGTATGGCGCGGCGCAGGCTCATCCACGACGTAAAGTAGCCGCCCAGAATGCTGCCCACCAAAAAGGCCGCTGTGCCTACCGTGCCGTAGATGCCCCCCACCTGTTCGGTGGTGAGGCCCAGGCCGCCGTGCTCGCGGCTCTCAATCAAAAACAAGGGACCAATGGTCTGCACCTGGCCTTCGCCAAAGCGGAACAGCACGATGAACAGCATGGACACCCAGATGCCGGGCTTTTGCAGGAAGTCTCTGAGCACTTCCACCAGCGTGCGCCACACTGTGGCGGCCGTCAGGTCGGCGTGGTCCGTGTTGAGAACCCCGGGCAAAGCCCAGGCGTTGTAGCTGGCCAGGGCCGCTAGCAGGCAGGCCAGCAGCACAAAGATGGCCGACCATGCCGAGAAAATGCCGAATCGGGTTTCCAAATGGCCGGCCAGCACCAGCAGACCACCCAAGGTCAGAAACTTGGACGCATTGAAGAAAGCGCCCTGCCAGCCGGCATAGGCCGCCTGTTGCCGGTCGCTGAGGCTGGCCATGTACAGGCCATCGCAGGCAATGTCGTGGGTAGCGGACGCGTAGGCCAGCAGAAAAAACACGGCAATGCTGGCCGCGAAGTACGCAGGCAGTTGCAGAGCCACCGCCATCAGGGCCAGCCCGACCGCGCCGGTGAACTGCATGGCAACGACGATCATTTTTTTGCTGCGAGCCATCTCCAGAAACGGACTCCACAGCGGCTTGAAGGCCCAGGCAAGACCCAACAGCCCGGTCCAGCGGGCGATCTGGTCATTGGCCACGCCCATGTTCTTGAACATCAGCCCGGCGATCAGCATGACGACGAAGAACTGCATGCCCTGCGCAAAGTACAGGCTGGGTATCCAGCGAATGGGCGATTGCGACGGGGGTGCTGGTGTATTCATGCCATGTGTCCAATCAAAGTGGGTTTGTTCAGGCGTGGGCCAATGCCACGGGGGCGACGCCGGGGGCGCTTGCATGGCCTTCCAGCCAGGCCTGCAGCGCGGCCAGTGCGCCGTCGGCGTAGCCCCAGGTCACGATGGCGGGGGCCGCAATGTCCAGCACCTGAAACGGGTTCCAGATAGCCAGGTGCAGGTCCACGCCGGATGCGGGTGTCATGGCGGGGTAGCGGCCATGGTGGTTGGACACCAGCACGTTCAGTCTGCCGTCGCGTGGCAACTGCGTGACCTGCAAATCACGCAAGTCCTGCACCGGCATCAAGGCGACGTCGCCAAAGCTGCTGAACAGGGCCTGCACCTGCTCCATGGGCAGTCCCGCTTCCGATACGCCATCGCTGACCACGGAGGCCTGTGCAATCACGCGCAACGGCACATGGCGTGCGGGCGCAGTGGGGTGGCCAATGGCGGTGAGGCCGGCGGCCCACGCAGTGGCCATGGTTGCGCTGTCCCGGGCGCGCTGTTCATCGCTGTAGGGTGTGGTCTGAACGGGAAAACGTTGCGCCAGCCGATCTACGCGGTCGCGGGCCAGCTCCAGCACATTGGCGTCCAGATCACCGCGCTCAAGCGCCGCGTCTATGGCCTGCAAGGCCGCAATCTGTTCAAACCGAGCACCCTGTGCCAGCACCAGGTCGGCCCCGGCTTGCAAGGTCAGCACAGCGGCCCGCGCATGGCCGTAGCGGTCATGCACGGCCTTCATCATCAGTGCATCGGTGATCACGACACCGCCATAGCCGATGGCATTGCGCAAGACGCCGGTCAGCACCTTGTGTGACAGGGTGGCCGGATGGTCTGGGTCTATCTGGGGGTAGACAATGTGTGCCGTCATCACGGCCGGAGCGACGGCGGACAGGCGCCGGAACGGAATCAGCTCCAACTGCTCCAGGTCGGCCAAGGACTTGTCGACGCTGGGCAGTGCGTGGTGCGAGTCGGTATGGGTGTCGCCATGGCCTGGAAAATGTTTGACGCAGCAGGCCACGCCCTCGGACATGGCGCCCTCCATCCAGGCGCCTGCCAAGTGGGCCACCACTTCGGGGTCGGCGGAAAAACTGCGCTCGGCAATCACCGGGTTGGCCGGGTTGTTGTTCACGTCCAGTACCGGTGCAAAATTCCAATTGATGCCCAGGCTGCGCAGACCGCGTGAAACAGCGGCGCCCACCTGATAAGCCTGCTCGGCCTCGCCCGAGGCGCCCAACGCCATGGCCGCCGGTGCCTGCGGCAGAAATGTGGCCCGCACCACGGAGCCGCCTTCCTGGTCAATGGCAATCAGTGCCAGCGGACCCATGACCGCACGCAGATCGGCGGTGAGTTTGCGTACCTGGGCGGCGTCGCGCAGGTTCTTGCGGAACAGGCAGACCGCGCGGATGTGGTTGCTGCGCAGGAAGTCGGCGGTGTCGGCATCCAGGACCGTGCCTTCCATGTCCACCATCGCCAGTTCACCGGCATGCAGTGTGTTGTGCTTCATGTGGGCTCCGCCGCGTTCAATGGGTCTTGGTAACCTTGGCCAGGAAACGGGGCTCGTCCGGGTTGTGCCCCCGCTCGCGCGCCAACTGCTCCACCATGGGGTAGAAACTCTGAATGAGGGAGATCGGGTCCAGGTCAATCGACGCCGTTTCCACCATGGGCAGATTGGCGCCCGGCGTGCCCAGCGGCGCTGCCAGCAGCACCTTGGCGCCGCGCAAACGCATTTCTTCGGCCAGGGCCAGCAAGCCCTGCTGTGCCGGACCGCGTGGTGCAAACACCAGTAGCGGGTAGCCTTCTTCGATCAAGGCCATGGGGCCGTGCTTGACCTCGGCGCTGGAAAACGCCTCGGCCTGTATGCCGCAGGTTTCCTTGAACTTGAGGGCTGCCTCCAGCGCAACCGGCATGCCGGTGCCGCGCCCGATGACGAACAGGCGGTTCACATCGCGCAGCACATCGACCGCAACGGACCAGTCCATGAAGGCCGCGCGCGACAGCACACCCGGCAGTGCCGACAGCGACGATTGCATCACCAAGTCATCCTGCCACGCCGCAACGACACGAGCCCCTGCTACCAACTGTGCGATATAACTCTTGGTGGCGGCCACGCTGGTTTCGGTTCCTGCGTGCAGCGGGAACACCCACTGTGCAGCTTGGGCCAATGGCGAGTCTGGTTTGTTGACGAAGGCCGCGGTCACCGCGCCACCCTCGGAGAAGAAGCGCATGGGCGCCACCAGATCCGGGCTTTGGCCAGATTGCGAGAAAGCCATGGACACCAGGCCCTTGCAGGCAATCTGCGACTGGTACAGCGTGATCAAGGACATGGGTAGCGACGTCACCAGGCGACCCATGCGTGCCATCACCAGGTATGCCAGAAAATGCGCCGCATGGTCGGAGCTGCCACGGGCCACCGTCAGCACAGCGCTGGGATCCTGCTGGCGCAGCAGCGCGCCGAATGCGGAATATTCTTTGTCGTTGTGCGCCAGTTGGTGGGCTACGGCCTGAGCCGCTTCGCGCGCCTCAGAGAGCATGTGCGTGGTCAATGGAATTCCCTTCGATGTAAACAGATTGCAGTGTCAAGTCGCGGTCGAGCACGACCACGTCGGCCCAGGCGCCCATGGCCAGGCGGCCACGGTCCACCACACCCAGATAGTCGGCGGCGTGGGTGGAGACGCGCTTGGAGGCGTCCAGCAGGGAGAGGCCCAGGTCATTGACCAGGTTGCGCAGCGCCTGGTCCAGTGTCAGCGTGGAGCCGGCCAGCGTACCGTCGGCCAGGCGCACGCCGCCCAGGCATTTGAAGACCTGGTGGCTGCCCAGGCGGTACTCGCCATCGGGCATGCCGGTGGCCGCGGTCGAATCCGTGACGCAATACAGGCAGGGTATGGAGCGCATGGCCACGCGGATGGCACCGGGGTGCACGTGGATCAGGTCGGGAATAATTTCTGCATACTGGGCATGGGCCAGGGCTGCGCCCACCATGCCGGGGTCACGGTGGTGCAGGCCGGTCATGGCATTGAACAAATGGGTAAAACCCCGTGCACCCTTGGCCATGGCCTGCACGCCATCGTCATACGTGCCCATGGTGTGGCCGATTTGCACCCGGTAACCAGCGTCGCACAGCGACTCGATGAGGTCCATATTGCCCGGCACCTCGGGCGCCATGGTGATCAGGCGGATGGGGGCCAGCTGGTTGAGCTGGCTCAGCTCATCGACCGCCACGGGCCGCGCAAAGGCTGGTTGCGCGCCAAGCTTGCCGTCGTTGATGTAGGGCCCCTCCAGGTGCACGCCCAGTACGCGGGCACCGCCGGGGCGGCGTTTCTGGCAAATGCCGGTCAGCGCCTGCATGGCGGAGACCAGGTCCTCCATGGGTGCGGTCATGGTGGTTGCCAGCATGGACGTGGTGCCGTGCTGCGCATGTACTTCACTGACCCGCGCGGCGGCGTCGCCACCTTCCATGATGTCGCGGCCACCGGCGCCGTGTACGTGCAGGTCGATATAGCCGGGCAGCACCAGTGGCTGGCCCGACGCACGGGCCGCGTCTTCGGAAATCGCCTTGCCCTGGATGCGTTCAATGCGCCCCTCCGGCGTAAACGCCATCGAGCCACTGACGAAGCCGTTAGGCGTCAGGATGTTGCCGAAAATCGGACTCATTGTTCGCGCCTCATCTCAGCCACGAAGTCGTAGTAGTCGCTGCGGCAATAGGAGTGCGTCAGCTCCACGGCCTGGCCCGATTCCAGGTAGCCTATGCGGGTGATGAACAACACGGCCTGCCGGTCGGGTATGCCCAACTGCTCGGCCAGGCGCGGTTGCGCATTCAAGGCGCGAATGTGCTGCAAGGCGCGCACCGGTGCGCGCTGTACGCTGTCCAGGTATTCGTACAGCGAATTGCCCACCAGCATGGGGTCGGCAATGATGGTCTGCGGCAACACGCTGACCTCATAGGCCATGATGACGTTGTCCGCCAGGCGCAAGCGTTCCAGCCGGACCACCTTGGCACCAGGCGACAAGCCCAGCGAGAGCTGTTCGTCGGTCATGGCCAGATCCACCCGGCGCTCCAGCCAGCGTGACGACGGCGTGTAGCCACGGCGCAGCAATTCTTCCGAGAAGCTGGTCAGTTGCGACAGCGGCTGCTCCAGCATGGGTGCGATGTAGTTGCCCGACCCACGCCTGCGCACAATCATG
>JACXTT010007758.1_pt1 | contig 15050 bp, 16 predicted proteins | sample 9270951 | NCBI WGS metagenome assembly JACXTT01 (sample SAMN15532306, study PRJNA645909) | rock metagenome | isolation source: weathered quartz diorite | place: Puerto Rico | collected 2017-06-21
CGCCGGAGACACGCAAAACAGCTGCCCTCGCGAATAATGCCGATCCGCCCTGTTTCTTATCGACTTCGCGTTACGAATTGATGGTACAAGGCCGCAAGATCGTCGGCAGCGCCCAGCGGCGGGTCCGCCGGAGTTTCCTCCAGCACGGCTCTATGCCCATCACGTGTAACCGGACGGCGCTTGCCCGCGCGACACGGTTGCCCAGCAGCGACCCGCTCGAGCAGGAAATGGCGGGGGTTGCCGAGTTCCTGCCCCACCGGCCGGACTTGGAGGAACTGCGGAGCACCTTTATTGGAGCTTTTCAGGACTATTTCTCGATTGCATTTATGCTATAAAAGGCGCATGGCTGCGAGAGAGGATGCCCGCCAACTCGACGACAGGCCCCGCGAAATCCTAAAACTCATCATCCGATCTTATGTGACTTCCGGAGAGCCGGTCGGCTCGAGAACTCTTGCCAAGACGATGGAATGGAAACTAAGCCCCGCGACGATCCGCAACATCATGGCGGATCTCGAAGACGAGGGTTATCTGGCGCAGCCTCATACGTCTGCTGGCCGGATCCCTTCCGAAAAGGGGTATCGATTCTACGTTGACAATCTTGCCGACTCTGGAAGACTGAGTAAATCCGACGAACGGTATGTCAGCCGGATGCTTGCCGAAAGCGAGAATCCGGAGGACGTGATGTCACGCACTTCTTTCGTGCTCTCCACGATTTCCAAGAACGTTGGGATTGTCGTTGCTCCGCCGATGGCCGCGACTATTCTGAAGCATATAGAATTTGTAAATCTCACAGATGGAAAGATCCTGGTCATCTTCGTATCGACGTCGGGGCTGGTGCAACGCAAATTGATTCGCGTCGGCGAAAGGTACACGCAGGACGAACTCGACAAAGCCGGCCGTTATCTGGTCGACAAATTTTCGGGTAAGACGCTTACCGACATTCGTAATGAACTGCTCCATATGATGCAGGCCGAGCGATCGCTCTTCGATCGCATGCTCTCGTTGCTGCAGACTTGGCGGGAGACGCTTGACCAGCAAAGCATCGCGATTGACAGCGTTTATTTGCAGGGGACGGCAAACATTATCAGCCAGCCGGAATTTGCGGACGTTGAACGCATGAAAATGCTATTCCAGATGTTCGAAGAAAAAGGACGTCTGGTGAAGATCTTAAATGAATGCATTTCTGGCGCTCCGCCGGAAGGTGTAAGGATTGCAATCGGATCCGAACTTGGTGTGCCGGATATGCGCGACTTTACTCTAATTACCTCCTCATATGCGTCTAGCGACCATACGACGGGTTTTCTGGGAATTATCGGTCCCACTCGCATGGAATACGAACGCGGCATATCTATTGTCGGGTATCTCGGCCGTCTCATCGGTGAGATGATCAACGCCTAGCCGGCACCTACACTATAATCAAAGGTATGGAAGAGAACGATAAGTACGAGGGTATTGTGGCAGATCACGAACTCCCGCCCGCACAGCCGCCCGACCAGCAGGAGTGGGATAACTTGAAGAAGGAACGCGACAGTCTGTATGACCGGCTGTTACGAAAGCAGGCGGAGTTTGAAAACTATAAAAAGCGCATCGAACGCGAGAAATCGGAATACGTGCAGTTTGCTTCATGGGAGTTGATGAAGGAACTGCTGAACACTTTGGATTCATTCGATCTCGCAATACAAAATGCTGCTAAAAACGGACCAGGTACTGAAGACAGTTTGCGTGGCTTCGAACTGATTTATAAACAGCTCCTGGATACATTGGCTCGATCCGGCCTCAAACCAATCGAGGCAAAAGGGAAGAAGTTTGATCCCAATTTCCATCAAGCGGTCTCGACCGAGGTGTCAAACGATCTCGACGAGAACACCATCATCCAAGAAATGCGAAAGGGCTATACACTCCACGGCCGCCTGCTGCGGCCGGCAATGGTCAGTGTTTCAACAAAGGGCTAATTAGATTTGAACGGAAAACGGGATTATTACGAGATCCTTGGCGTCTCGCGCACCGCCAGCGATCAAGAAATCAAAAGCGCATATCGCAAGCTCGCACTCCAATATCACCCCGATCGCAATCCGGGGAATGAAGAAGCTGAAGAGAAATTCAAGGAAGCCGCAGAGGCTTATTCGGTTTTGAGCGATGCTCAGAAACGAACAAACTATGACCGATTCGGTCACGCCGGCGTTGGCAGCGCTGCGGGCGCCGGTTTCGGCGGTTTTGATCCCAGCACCTTCGCGGATTTCAGCGATATCCTGGGCGACCTTTTTGGTTTCGGCGATCTCTTCGGCGGCGGCCGCCGCGGTAGTGGCGGTGGTGTTCAGCGCGGTGCCGATCTTCGCTACGATCTGGATCTGACTTTCGAAGAAGCCGCGTTCGGAACGACAACAAAGATCAAAGTGCCGCGGCACGAAGTCTGCGAGGAATGCGGCGGAACCGGCGCGCAGAAAGGCTCGAGCCCAACCACGTGCCAAACCTGCAACGGCTACGGCCAAGTTCGTTTCCAGCAGGGTTTCTTCAGCATCACCCGCACCTGTGTTCAATGCCGTGGCTCGGGGAAAATCATCAAGAATCGCTGCACACAGTGCCACGGTGATGGCCGCATGGTTCGAGAGAAGACGCTCGAGCTGAAAATTCCGGCGGGAGTCGACAATGTCTCCAAATTGAGAGTGTCCAGCGAAGGCGACGTTGGCTCAAAAGGAGGCCCGCCGGGTGATCTCTACGTCGTGCTTCATGTGCAGGATCACGAATTTTTTGAACGGCGTGAGCATGATCTGTATTGCCATATTCCGCTTACGTTTCCTCAAGCTGCGCTGGGCGCTCAGATCGCGATCCCAACACTGGAAGGCGGAGAAGAGAAGATCTCCGTCCCGCCTGGAACTCAGACGAATTCCACTTTTCGAGTGAAGGGCCGCGGCATCTCCAAACGTGGCGGGTCCGCCCGAGGCGATCTTTACGTGACAGTCGACGTTGTGGTTCCGACGAGGCTATCGCGCGATCAAAAGGAACTGTTGACGAAGCTCGCTTCAACGATCGAGACTGAAAACAAACCGATACAGAAGAAGATACTCGAGAAGGTCAAAGAGATATTTTCGTGATCAGGCTAGCAAAGCTAGCCGATAGGTATAAGCGCGTGTATTCCCCTCCTCACGAGGAGGGGAATACGTCCACGCCATCAGCTTGGCAGTTTCGGATTATGTCTTGGAACCAACTTACGCTCGATGTTCCGGACGATCTCATTGATGCCGTCGTTGGGGAGCTTGTTGGCGACGGTGTCGCCGGTGTGTGGGAAAGCGCCTCACCCCTGCCGGGGTTGACGCGGTTAGTCCTCTATTTCAATCGTCGCGCCGATCTCGGAAAAATCGAAACGATTGTGCGTTCGATCTTTCAACGCGCGCAAAAACAAAGTCCTGCTATTTCGCGCAGCGTCGTTGAAGAGTGCGATTGGACCGAGGAATGGAAAAAATCCTATCGGTCCTTTCCCATCGCCGACAGTTTCTTCGTTATTCCGAGCTGGGAGAACTCGGCATGCCCGGGTGACCGCCTACCCATCCGCATCGATCCCGGCCAAGCTTTCGGAACAGGAACCCACGAAACGACGCAACTGACCATGGAAGCTTTGGAGCGCTGGATCGAGCCGACTCAAGTTGTGCTCGACGTTGGTACCGGTTCCGGAATCTTGGCGATCGCATCACGGCTCCTGGGCGCTAGGCAAGTCTTTGCGTGCGACATCGATCCTGTGGCCGCGCATGTCGCTCAAGCCAATATCGAACGAAATGCAGAGCACGACGTATTTACATTCTGCGGATCGCTCGATTCAGTAACGACCAATTCCGTTCATTTGATTCTGAGCAATCTGACCGCTGACTTGATTATGAATTTATTTCCGGAATTCGGCCGCGTTCTGCGGCTGAACGGCCTGGCCGTACTTTCCGGCATTTTGCACGAGCAGGGCGAAGATGTGCGCGACGTTGCTCGAAAGCACCAATTCAAGGTGTTTGAAGAAATCACGCAAGGCGAGTGGCTGGCTTTGATCGTGGAAAAGCATGGCAGTTAAGTCCGTTTATCTGCCTGAACCGCTCTTCGAAGACAACCGGATACTTATCAGCGGTGACGAACACCGGCACCTGACAGTCGCGCGTGCCGAACCCGACGAAGTCATCGAAATCTTTGACGGGAAGGGCCGCGTATGGACCGCTTCCGTCGAGTCCATCGCCAAACGCGAGACTTTTGTGCGCATCAAGGCGGCGCGATCGATCCAGCGCGATCCGCTGGAATTGATTCTGTGCCTGGCGATAATTCGTGTTGCCGCCTTTGAATTGGCATTGGAAAAGGTTGTCGAAGTCGGCGTCAGCCGCATTGTTCCCTTCAGCGCCGAGCGATCGAATGCTGTGGCCGGGAACCGGTGCGACCGTTGGATGCGAATTCTCATTGAAGCGGCGAAACAATCGAAGCATTACTATCTGCCGGTTCTGGATCCACCGGCCAGTTTTGATCAAGTGATTTCCATGCGGTGCACGTCGAAGATTCTGTTTGCCGAACGCGACGGGGGTCCGCTAAAGTCGGCTCTCGCAGGTTCGCCCGTGCTGTGTTTAATCGGTCCCGAGGGTGGGTGGACCGATCGGGAAAGGAATACGGCGCGGGACCACGGGTTTCATGCAGTATCACTTGGAGCAGCAATCCTGAAAGCGGAAACAGCAGCGATCGTCGGTGCTTCCCTCATTCGTTATGAAATGGGGAAGTAAGACCGCCGCTCCGCGGCTGTTCACTCTCCTTTGTGCCTTGGTGTCTTGGTGTTTCTTCAGTTTGAACGTTTTCGCCCAACAGCGCCCTCTCCTAACGGAAGATCCACGACTCATTCCGAACGGCGCCTTCGTGATGGAATCCGGTTTCGGTTACGCCCGAAAAGCTCAATTCCCACTCTCCGGACTGAAAGGCGACGAATATTCGCTTTTCGTGAACGGCCTCAATTTCAGCCTCGGTCCGCGCGCGGAGTTTCAGGTCAACGGCACGATTCAGAATTTCGTGAAAGCCGGCGCTGAGTGGCGGAACGACTGGGGTGACTGGTCCCTTTCAACGAAGATCCGGCTCTTGCCCGAAACCCATGCATTGCCCGTTATCAGTTTCCGTCCGACTGTGACGTTGCCCAATAGCAACGATTCGCGCGGTATTGGCACCAACAGCACAAACGTATTCGGTAGCTTCCTTGTGGGAAAGAGCGCCGGCCCGGCTTTCGTTTTTGGAAACGTTGGCGTTGGGATACTCACGGACACGGTCCATGTGCGAGCTCAACAGGACGTTTTGACGTATGGACTCGCCAGCGTGCTTCCGATCAGCACGCGATTCAGTCTATTGTCCGAGTGGAACGGATGGAAAAACCCTCGTCAGGGCCCGAGTCCGGGCACAGAGTCCCGGAGTCAGGTCCGCTTTGGCATGCAGATTCGAACAGGCACCGTCCGGTGGGATGTTGCGGGAACCGCAGGAGTCACCCATTTGGACCCGCGGGGCGGCGTGGTTTTCGGCTTGACGAAAGAATTCAGGCTATGGAAATGACGATGGCATTCGGCTAAAATAGCGTTTCCATTTTGTAGTGAAGGATCCTACCAAGCAACATTCGTATGACAACAGAGCCCGAACTTCAACAAGTCTCCGCCGGAGAGACGGACAGTAGAACACTGTCAAACATGCCGGCCGCTGCTGCCGCCTCCGGCGTGGTCGGCGAAATCCGCGGATGGGCCCGCGACGTCTTTTTCGCCATCGGCACAGCTATCCTGATCGTTGTGTTTCTTTACCAGCCGGTCAAGGTCGAAGGCACCAGCATGTTGCCGGAGCTGGTCGACCAAGAACGCATCTTTGTGAACAAATTCGTTTATCGGATTGAAAGAATTCAGCGGAAGGACATCGTCGTGTTCTGGTATCCGCTCGACCCCACGAAGTCCTATATCAAGCGTGTCGTGGGTATGCCCGGCGACGTCGTCGAAATCCGCCGTGGCATTGTTTACGTCAACGATAAGCCACTCGATGAGAATTACATTCTTCCTGAATACCTCGATCACCGCACTTATCCTCCGATCTACGTCGAGCCAGGCCATTACTACGTTCTGGGCGATCACCGAAACCAATCCAACGATAGCCGCATGTGGGGGCTGGTGCCCGAGAAGTACATCTACGGCAAAGCCGTTTTTAGATACTGGCCGATAGACAAAATGGGATCTTTGGATTGATGGGCGGGGACTGGCCAACGCCATTCAAAAAGACCGCGCAGCGGTGTACCAAATACAGCTGGCCGGGCGAAGCGCATTCCCGGCAGGGCGCAGCTAAAAGCAAAGCCCCGACATTTAAGAAATGAAAAAGCACGCCACGTTACTGCTCGAAGATGGGCGTGTTTTTCGTGGCAGCGGACATGGCTTTGATGGCGAAGCTGTAGGCGAAGTCGTTTTCAACACTTCAATGACGGGTTATCAGGAGATCCTGACCGACCCGTCTTACGCCGGCCAGATCGTGACGATGACTTATCCCCTGATCGGCAACACCGGCATCAATACCGAAGACGTCGAATCGCGGAAGCCATTTCTCGAGGCGTTTATCGTAAAGCGCCTCTCGCCATTGCCGAGCAACTGGCGCACGACTGAAACCCTCGACGAGTACCTCACAAAGAATCGAATTCCCGTTATCTCCGGCATCGACACGCGCGCGCTCGTGCGTCACATACGCCTGAAGGGTTCGATGCGCGGAATTGTTTCGCTCATTGATCACGACGAAACGTCTTTGAAGAAGAAGGTTCATCGAGCACCACAGATGGTTGGCCTGGACCTTGCAAGCTCGGTTACGATCGAGGAGCAATACGATAACGCCGACAAAAACGTCAATTTCGTAGAATTTTCGTCGCTGGCGGATTTTGAGCCGTATCCATTTCATGTCGTGGCGTACGACTACGGGATCAAGTCACATATCTTGCGCAATCTGACCCGGTGCGGTGCTCGCGTAACCGTTGTGCCGGCGACTACGTCGGCTGAGCAAGTTCTCGATCTCAAACCCGACGGAGTGTTTCTCTCGAATGGTCCCGGCGATCCGGAGCCGCTGGAATACGCCATCAAGAGCGTTCGTCATTTGCTCGGGAAAAAGCCTGTCTTCGGGATTTGCCTAGGCCACCAAATACTCGGCCTCGCACTGGGCGGTAAGACGTACAAATTGAAATTCGGACATCACGGTGGGAATCATCCGGTGCTCAATATCGAACGGAAGCAGGTCGAGATCACCGCACAGAATCACGGCTTCGCAGTCGATCCGGAGAGCCTCAATTCGAACGACGTGAATATCACGCACGTGAACCTAAACGACAACACAGTCGAAGGTCTCGAACACCGTTCACTTCCGGCCTTCAGCGTTCAATACCATCCCGAAGCGTCGCCTGGCCCGCACGATTCGTATTATTTATTCAAAAAGTTTTTTGATTTGATGCGGAATGCCTAAACGGACTGACATTCACAAAATTCTGATCATCGGGTCTGGCCCGATCGTCATCGGCCAGGCGTGCGAATTCGATTACTCCGGCACACAGGCTTGCAAGGCGCTGCGCGAGGAAGGCTACGAGATCGTCCTTGTGAACTCGAACCCGGCGACGATCATGACGGATCCAGAGTTGGCGGACCGTACTTACATCGAACCGCTTACCACGGAATTCGTCGCCTCCATCATCAAGCGGGAGCGGCCGGATGCACTGCTGCCCACAGTCGGCGGTCAGACGGCGTTGAATATCTCAGTAGAACTGGCGGAGAGCGGTGTTCTTGATGAATACAAGGTCGAGATGATCGGCGCCAAAGCCAAGGCGGTGAAGATGGCTGAAGACCGGCTCCTCTTCAAACAGGCCATGACTGAGATCGGGCTTGAAACGCCGAGAAGCGAAGTCGTCAGCGATATCCGTGAGGCGCAGCGCGTTGTTCAAAGTCTCGGCTTCCCCGTCGTCATTCGTCCGTCGTTTACACTCGGCGGAACCGGTGGCGGTATCGCGTTCAATAGCGAGGAATTCGAAAGCATCGTTCAACGCGGTCTCGACTCGAGTCCCGTACACACGGTGCTGATCGAAGAATCCGTCATCGGTTGGAAAGAATTCGAACTGGAAGTCATGCGCGACCTCCAGGACAACGTCGTCATCATTTGCTCGATTGAAAACTTCGATCCGATGGGTGTGCATACCGGCGATTCGGTCACCGTTGCGCCGGCGCAAACACTCACGGACCGCGAATACCAGCGCATGCGCGATGCTGCCGTGGCTGTCATTCGTCAGATTGGCGTCGAGACTGGCGGTTCCAATATTCAGTTCGCGATAGACCCGAAGGACGGCAGGCTTGTCGTCATCGAAATGAATCCTCGCGTCTCTCGCAGCTCTGCGCTCGCATCCAAAGCAACGGGCTTTCCTATCGCGAAAATTGCGGCGAAACTGGCTGTTGGCTATACGCTCAACGAAATCTCGAACGACATCACGAAGAAGACGCCCGCTTCGTTCGAGCCGATGCTCGACTATGTCGTCGTTAAGATTCCGAAGTGGGCATTCGAGAAATTTCCGGAATCGGATCCAACGCTCGGCACGCAAATGAAATCCGTTGGTGAAGTCATGGCGATCGGCCGGACTTTCAAGGAGGCTTTCTTAAAAGGCGTGCGCTCGCTGGAGAACGCCAAGGATCCCGGTTCAGAGAAAATCGACACGGACCTCATTCGTCATAAGCTTGTCACGCCGACACCGGACCGTATTCCTTATCTGTTACATGCGGTCGGAAACGGCTTCAGTATTCCCGAGCTCGTGGAACTCACGCACATTGATCCGTGGTTTTTGAACGAGATGAAAGAAATCACGGATCTCATCAAACAGATCTCACAGCACACGCTTGAAAGTTTGCCGCCGGAGTTGCTACGCGAAGCCAAAACATCCGGTTTTTCCGACGCGCGAATTGCCCGGCTCGTGGGGGCAAAATCGCGAGACGTTGCCGCCAAACGCGGCGACTACGCGATTGTGCCGGTATACAAGCGTGTCGACACTTGCGCCGCAGAGTTCGAATCTTATACGCCGTATCTGTACTCGACGTATGAAGAAGAGGATGAGGCAGAACCCGGCACGCGCAAAAAGATCATGATCCTGGGCAGCGGGCCCAACAGGATTGGACAGGGAATTGAATTCGATTACTGCTGCTGCCACGCGGCCTTTGCACTCAAGGAAGAGGGCTTCGAAACGATCATGGTGAATTGCAATCCGGAGACGGTGTCCACGGACTACGACACTTCGGACCGTCTTTATTTCGAGCCTCTGACACTCGAGGATGTCCTGCACATCGTGCGGGAAGAAAAGCCAAATGGTGTGATCGTACAATTTGGCGGACAGACCCCGCTTAACCTTGCTTTGGATCTTCAACGTTCCGGAGTGCCGATCATCGGAACATCACCCGATTCGATCGATCTTGCTGAAGACCGTAAACGCTTCGGTGATCTGCTGCGCAAGCTCGACATTCCGCAACCGCAAAATGGAACGGCTGTCACGCTCGAGGAAGCGCGCGGCGTCGCACGTCAGATTGGATATCCGGTTCTTGTGCGTCCGTCCTATGTTCTAGGCGGCCGTGCGATGGTTATCGTCTATGACGAGTCCACACTCGATAACTATATGAGCGCGGCGGTTCAGGTTTCGCGCGAGCGTCCGATTCTCATCGACAAGTTTCTTGAAGATGCCTATGAGGTCGACGTCGACGCGCTCTGCGATGACGAACAAATTGTGATCGGCGGCATCATGGAGCACATCGAGGAAGCCGGCATTCATTCCGGCGATAGTTCCTGCGTCTTGCCCACATACCAGTTGAGCGAAGATCTGCGGGAGACGATTCGTAAGCACACCGTCAAGCTTGGCCGCGCTTTAAACGTTGTAGGTCTCATGAATATCCAATTTGCGATACGCGCCGGAAAGGTTTACGTTCTCGAAGTAAATCCGCGAGCGTCGCGAACCGTGCCGTTTGTCAGCAAGGCAACGGGTGTGCCATTAGCCAAGATCGCCGCGAAGCTCATGACGGGGCGAAAGCTGCGCGAGCTTGGCTTGCCGAGCGAGCTCAAGGTGAATCAATTTTGTGTGAAGTCGCCAGTGTTCCCGTTCGCGCGCTTTCAGGGGGTCGATACGATCCTCGGTCCCGAAATGAAGTCGACGGGCGAAGTTATGGGTGTGGACGATGCGTTCGGAAAAGCATACGTCAAGGCGCAGATCAGCGCGGGTTCTGTTCTGCCAAAGTCCGGTGTGGCTTTTATCAGCGTTAATCAGCACGACAAGAACTTCATTTCGAAAATCGCGGCGGACCTCGTTGAAGTGGGTTTCAAGATCATCGCGACGCGAGGGACGGCCCGCGTGCTCAGGAATTCCGGAATCGAAGTCGAGACTGTTTACAAGGTGAACGAAGGCAGGCCCCACGTCGTGGATTACATCAAGAGTGGAAAGGTCGACCTGATCATCAATACACCGCTCGGCCGCGAGTCGTTCTTCGATGAGAAAGCTATTCGTCGCGCCGCGATAAATCACCGTGTCCCGTGCATCACGACGATTCCCGGCGCTGCCGCCGCGGTAAATGGTATTCGCGCGATCCGCCGCGAAAGCCTGGATGTGAAAACGATCCAGGAATACCATTTGAAGGAGAACTAGCCACAAAGAGGCACAAAACTCACAAAATATTCTTGCGACCTTTTGTGCCTTTTTGTGTGTGATTTCCAGTAAATCATGCGCGTTCCACTTCTCGACCTAGGAGCTCAGTACGCTGCAATTCGCGAGGAAATTCGTTCCGCAATCGATCGGGTTTGCGATGCGCAACGTTTCGTCCTCGGTCCCGAGGTCGAAGCACTCGAAAATGAAATCGCTGCTTACTGCCGGTGCGCTCACGCGATCGGTGTCTCTTCAGGAACCGATGCACTGCTCGCGTCCCTTATGGCAATCGACCTCAAGCCGGGTGACGAAGTCATTACGACACCGTATTCTTTCTTCGCGACGGCTGCTGTAGTGGCGCGTTTAGGCGCGACGCCGGTATTTGTCGATATCGATCGTCGGACCTACAACCTCCATCCCGCCAAAATTGAGGCGAGAATTTCGCCAAAAACTCGCGCCGTCATTGCTGTTCATCTGTTTGGTCAAATGGCGGACATGCCGGCCATGATAGACATCGCGCGCCGTCATAAGCTCACCGTCATCGAAGATGCTGCACATGCGATCGGTGCGGAATTGCGCGGCCAACGTGCCGGATCGGTTGGTCACCTTGCCTGTTTCAGCTTTTACCCATCCAAGAATCTTGGTGCGTTCGGCGACGCCGGCATGATTACGACGAACGACGCGAATCTTGCGGAACGTCTCCGCCTTTTGCGCAGTCATGGATTCAAGACGAAGTACCAGAGCCAAATCTTGGGCGGCAATTTTCGCCTCGATGAAATCCAGGCGGCAGTCCTTCGCGTGAAGCTGAAGTATCTCGACGGCTGGACAGAGGCTCGCCGCCGAAATGCCGGGCTGTATCGGGAACGCCTGCAAGGAAACACTTCTGTGCAATTACCATGCGAAGCACGCGACTCGCGACATGTCTACAATCAGTTCGTGATTCGCACCAAGCAGCGTGACGACGTCATCACAAGGCTGCGCCAGCAGGAAATCGGATTTGAAATCTACTATCCGATTCCATTGCATCTTCAACCTTGCTTCAGAAACCTTGAGTATCGTGAGGGAGATTGTCCGGTGAGTGAAGAGGCGGCGAAGGAAAGTCTAGCGCTGCCGATCTATCCGGAACTGACTCCCGAGATGATCGGCAGCGTGTGTGCCGTGTTAGGGAACTAACAGTTCGTTAATGCGGTCCGACTGAGCTTCCAGCGCGGATACCTTTTCATTGAGTTGCTTAATTTTTAGCACAGCGTTCGTCGCTTCAACCTTCAGCACTCGATTCTCTGATTCTAAGCTCGACCGACGCAGATCGCTAATCCTTGGAGGAGAGTTAAATCCAACCCAAACCACCGCGAGGAACGACAGCAGAAATGCGAGGACCAGAATCGTGATGGCGCCCCGCGACAGATGGAGCTTAAACGAATGCGGGGACTCGGGCCCAAGAATGATCAGACTACAGAAGTGTTCGCTCATTGGTGCCTCCTACCCCTCTCGGTAGGCAACTGGGGGGCCATTCTTTCCCCTCTTGTTTCCCAGGGTGTTAGGGGGGATATCGCACCTGCTGGTTCCATCAACTAACTGGAGTTTCGTGCGTGATACATAAAAATGCGGTGCCAACCGGAAATTTGTAAGTGGGTCTATATGGATGCTTCAGGTCTACCTAAGGAGGGACAAATGAGAGCGGTACTATTTGCAACCGCCATGTTGATTGCTGCCATTCCTGTGTTGGCCCAGGATGCCGGCTGGATAGGCGTTTCGATCGAAGATCAGAAGGATAAGGGCGCGATCATTCGCCGGGTCGAGCCCAATAGCCCGGCAGAGAAGGCCGGGTTGAAGGAAGGGGACGTTATCCTCGAATTCAACAAGGAACAGATCATTGGCGTTCAACAGTTGACACGGCTGGTTCGGGAAACGCCCGTGGGCCGCACTGTTGACGTGAAGGTGCGGCGGGATAACCAAGAACAGACTTTAAAAGTGACAACGGATCGGGCGTCCGGATTCGGCTCCGGCCGGTTTCAACTGGATCTGCCGGATGTCCAAATTCTGACAGATCGTGCCATTCGGCAGATACCGAGGATCCAAATGAGCACCGTGTATGTTCAGTCGGGCATTCGTGTCGAGCAGTTGACCGATCAGCTTCGAGATTTCTTCGGTGTATTTAGCAACAACGGAGTGTTGGTCACATCCGTCGATTCCGGTTCCGCTGCGGAAAAAGCCGGCCTCAAAGCAGGTGATGTCATCACAACCGTAGACGGCAGAAATATTCGAACGCCCGCCGATTTTAGCCGCGAGATGCGCGCCGACTCCAAGCCGATGATCAAGATTTTCAGGGATAAACAGGAACGCGAAATCCGGATTGAATAAACACGAAGGCACCAAGGCACCAAGAAAGCCGGCATCAAATAGTTTTAATGGCCGGCTTTCTTTGTGCCTTGGTGCCTTGGTGTCTTCGTGTTGTCACCAATGCCAAATCTGGTCATGCTGGTCGAAGATGTCCGCGACGTCCGATCGCCGGATCATCTTTGGGCCCGTGATGCAGCGGCCCGCAGCGATCCCCCTCTCATCAAGGTCATCCTGGACCACGTAAACCTCGACACCCTTCTCGCGAAGCTTGGCGATGTCTTCGTTCGGATTCGCTGGGTGTTTGATGGAAACGTTCCCGATGGTCACAGTCGGGCATTCCTGCTTCACAACATAGTTCACGGCATTGCCGCGGATCAGAACCGACAGATCGGCACCGGCGTTTTTCAAGGCGCGGCTGATCCAGAGAATCGTATCGTCCTGCTCTTCCAGTGTTCCTCGATAGGCGGTCTCAACGATATTTAGAATTTTCATCGCACGCCCCCTACTTTGTTGGGATAACGAGAGTGTTGGTGGATTCGGTAGCCAGCTTGAAGAAATCAGCCGGACTGCCGCGCTTTACACCATCGACGACATTGACGGCGCCCCGTTCGTCCACGCATAGGCCGCAATTGATCCAAGTGAGCTGTGGGCTCGCCTTTCCCAATTCCAACAAGCTTCGGACAAACTCTTTCGTGGTCGGATGCTCCTCTTGCTCGACGGTCGTGCCTTTCACCGGATTCGCGTGCGGCGCTTGATCCTTCATCGCGAGATTGACGGCGCCTTCATATGCGAAGACATTCACATCGATGCCTTTCTTCAAGGCGGCAGAAACGATGCGCAGGGCCGTCGTCGTCGAGGCCTTCTCGTATGGCGCATCCATGAGGGCGATCGTCAGTTTTTTGTTAGCCATACAACCTCCTTAGTGCCAAACGGCTTTTGTGTTTTCCTGGACGAGCAGATCGACAAGTTGATCGATGCTCGCCGTCTTTACCGCGCCTTGACATTCATCGAGCTGAATACCGCGTTCGCGCAATGAGAAATCATCCGCCAGCACCGTCACGCCCGCTTCAAACAACTGCGGCAGCGATGATTTGCGCGCTTGTTTTCGCGCAGCGAGTACTCCGTTTTGAACCAGAAACACGGTGACAGTACTTCCACGCTTTTTGAGCGTGCTTGCCGTGTCTGCCAAAAACGAAGTGTCTGCTGAATCAAACGGGTCTCGCGATTCAATAAACACGTAGTTCGACACAAATCCTCCTTTGTAACCGTTCTTCGGAAGCCAATAGCGTATCAGAAAAGAAAATGGCCACAAAAGGGCACAAAGATCACCAGGAAGCTCATCCGAATTGTTTTGTGTCTTTTGTGCTTTTTTGTGGCCATTTCCTTGCTTTCTCGACCAGCTCCGAAATCCTGTCGAGTTCATCCTGCGAAATTCTTGTGCCTTCCGAACCGAGTAGTGCGGCCACGACCTTGTGCGTCGATCCTTCGAAAAACGTATCGACGAGATGCTTCAGCGCGGACTGGCGGACTTCATGTCGTGGCACCGTCGGTGCGTAGACGTATCGGAGTCCGATGTCCTCGTGGTGCACGTGCCCTTTTTCCTCGAGCACTCGCAGTTGCGCGCGGACTGTGGAATAACTGAGATCACTGGGCAGGTCCGATAGCACCTCTCCGGCCGTCGCTCGTCCACGACGATACAGGATGTCCATGATCTGTCTTTCGCGTCGCGTCAGATTGAGGTGCGGAGCCTTTGCCATATGCGATTGTTGTAGCAGAGATGCTATGGGTATAGCACGGTCCGTGGTTATGTCAAAAGTGCAAAATCAGGTTCAGCGATCGGCGCATCGTGACACGATGTCAAAATTCAAAATCGCTGAAATAGGCGGCCCGTTTGTGTTCGACGAGGCTGTACAATAATTCACGCGATGAAGATGATTCGTTCGATGCTCATTATCGTTGCTGGAATCGCGTCGACGACTGGGGCTATTTGCGCAGTCTCTTAAAGCACCTCGACATCAGTATCGATTCTCAACTCCTGGTCTTTTCGAAG
>JACXTT010007759.1_pt1 | contig 15048 bp, 6 predicted proteins | sample 9270951 | NCBI WGS metagenome assembly JACXTT01 (sample SAMN15532306, study PRJNA645909) | rock metagenome | isolation source: weathered quartz diorite | place: Puerto Rico | collected 2017-06-21
GGTGCTCGAGAACCTCCAAGCAGAGAACAAAATCGAAAGACGATGCCTTGCGGTTCAGCTTGTAGATGGATTCCTGACTGACCGGAACACCGGGATTGCGTTGCCGGGCCAGATGAACGAGCTCGGAACGAAGCTCGGATGCCTCGAAATGCACCGCCGCAGGCAACATTCTCACGATCCTCTGGGTCGAAAATCCTTCGCCGGCACCTATCTCCAGAACCGTGTCCGCTTCCGATATACGTCCTCGCAACAACTCTCTGACAGCAGCATAAAAACGGTCTACCAGAACACCGCCCACGCGGCCTGGCTTGGTGTACTTATCACGAAAATTTTCGCTTTGTGCCATCAGTCTTACCGGATATGCCGCGAGACATTCGCGTCGCTAATCATATTGTGCACTTAATTGTCCCATGCGGGTGACTGTTCCGGTTGCTGAGGCCGCCAATTTCTTACCCGCTCATTCAGTTCTTTCCTGTCATGCTCGATAATGAGCTTGGCAAACGACCGGCCAGCCTGTTCTGCGATTTCGCGCTGCCTTGACGTCTCAGCGTACCTTGCAGCCAACTGATACCAGAAATAAGACTCGTGATCGTCCCTGCGGACTCCCACGCCGTGCTGATACAGAACACCCAGGCTGAACTGTGCCGGCGAAAAGCCCTGATCAGCCGATTTTCTGAACAGGCTGATCGCTGCCTGAATATCTCTCGATATGCCATCACCCTCAGAAAACATCGTTGCCAAGGCATATTGGGCATTTCTGTCATTCTTGTCTGCCGCCTTGCGCAACCAGCGTACAGCCGCCGCCATCGACCGAGATGTTCCGGTTCCGCGAGCATACATCAAACCCACTCGCGATTGCGCAAGCAACTGATCCTGTTCCGCTGCTTTTAAATACCACGCAAATGCCTCGGTCTCACTTTTTGCAACTCCAAGGCCCATCTCACAAAGGAATCCGTAGTTATATTGAGCTGTAGCATTCCCTTCTTTCGCTGCGGAATAAATCAATTGCGCCGCGACTTCGTCATCTTTCTCGACGCCACGCCCTTGCAGATACATCAGTCCAACATTCAGACGCCCGTCAAGATCACCTTGGGCGGCGGATTTCTGAAACCACTCAAAAGCCCTGCCGTTATCCCGTTGTATGTCTGAAAACCCGTTGAGGTACATCAACCCCAACTTGTTCTGCGCTGCAGCATCTCCTTCTTCGGCCAACTTCCGAAACCAGCGGGCCGCCATGGCATTAATATTCATTGGCTTGGGTTCGGCTAAAAAAACCAGATGGCCGATTTCCACCGGTTTATCCGCCAGGAAGCTCTCGGAAAACAACCTCAGAAAACTGAAGTTTGTTATTCCCGATTCTTTCACGTTCACCTTATATTCCGTAAGAACGTAATACGCCGGACAAGGACGCCGATCATGCGCAGCAAATGCGCAATCCCGCGGCGGCAGGATATAGTCTGGCGGGAAAAAATACCGGTAGTCCAAATAATATACAAACCATTTTCCATGCTCCGGCTGCATCTCAAAATTCAAGGGTACCGAAAACTCCGCCGGGCTGTATAAACGATTCTGGACAGACAGTTCCCAAAACGGCGGCTCGGCAGTCAACCCGATAAACATATCCTGGCGCGCCATATCGCCCTTTCCCAACTTCGGCACATTGGACCGGAGCTGGGACAACACGGTTTGCCTGACCAAATAGTCGTACATATATGACTTACCCTGCTGGAAACCGGACATCAGAAACAGCGTGATGAGCCCCGACACGATCAGGAAACGCCCGCGTGCGGACGGGATCTTGGCCAGCATAATCGACGCCATGACGACGCACCCGAAGCCGGAAACATAAAATAACCGGCTGTTGAATTCTCCCGGGGCGGGGGATCTCCCCGCCAATATATAAGGAGCCGCGCCCATGAGAAACAGCAGCACAGTCATAAGCAACAACAGACTGGTATTTCGGCTCCCAGGCTTCGTTTCGGACGCCGGCATCATGCGAGCTACCGCAAGTGCAATTGCGGCGGACAGAATCACAAGCGGCCAGTCGAACGGCTGCCGCAGGATGAAAAAAGCATTCTCAGCATGAAAGTAAAAAACTTTTGGCAGAAAAAGCACATAATCAAACACGCCCTCAAGGATATGCATGGGGCTGAAATTCAACTGGTTATAACCTTCGTAATACCCGCTTGGCTTGAACACGATATATCCCGCTATCGCGCAAATACTGGCGACGAGCCAGTAGGGCCCGACCGATATCGCCAACTTCCGGTAATCGCGCCCACATAATCCCCGGTACACCATCAGTCTGAACGGCTCCAGCATGATGAGGGTTGGCAACCCAAAAGACAGAATCTGAAAGACCGGGGCGATGAACAGTCGCCTGAACCGACCCTCCCAATGCGGTGCGCCGAGATATACGGAGAACAACCAAAGGAACATGAATATGTCGTAAAAATAATGGCTGACTGTGCCACGATTAAAATAGTACGGTGACGACAGATAGAACACACACGCCAGGAAAGAAGGAATTCGTCCTGTTCCGATGAAAGACATCAGCCTCCACAGCAGGATTGCGCTAGCGGCATGAAAAATGAGCGCAATGACAGTCGTGGGAAGAGTCGCGTGCGCCCCGAATGCACGATAGGCAAAATCGAGAAACGGCCAGAATGACGGGTGACCTACTTGGTTCAAAAAATGAAAGAGCGCCTCGGTGCCGTTGACTCTGTAAGTCCAGTACCACACCAGATCGTCCCAGATATAATCAGGTGACATCAGCGACGCTATTTGGATCGCCAAAACAAAAACAACAAAAACAACAGGGCCGGCCATATGCCAGCGTTTTTTTTCTGCCTGAAACGGAAACAACGAAGCAATACGCACCGGTCGCATGTCAGGTCATCACATTAACGACACGAAACATCGAGGCCGGATATAGTCGTCAATTGTGCATACCCGGACTTTGACGTGAGATCGGTCTCCAGAAATGCGCCCGCTGGTCAAGCAACGAACGTTCGCCATCCGAAAGACTTGGTCCTATTTCAGCCAACTTCTTGTCCGCTTTAAACCGCTCCGCCGTACCTCTCTCGCTGGAACCTAATACTTTGTACCAGAAGTATGCCGCGGCGGGATCACGCACAGCGTTTATTCCATTTTCATATATATATGCCAGCTGCCATTGGGCAGGGACGAAGCCCTGTAGCGCTGATTTAGTCAGCCATCCAGAAATCTCCGCCGCGCCGCACCGGGCATCGGGATATTTCGTACACAGCATTGCAAGATGATATTGCGCGGTCATGTCGTTCTGACTGGCGCTTCGGCGCAACCATCGCCCGGCTTCGTCTATATCCTGTGGAACGCCATGCCCGCTTGCATATATAAGACCCAAACGCAATTGCGCGGCGGCATCGCCGCTCTGCCCGGCTTTACGATACCACTCAAGCGCCTGGGCCTCGTCCTGAGGAACACCCATGCCTTGCTCATACAGCTGGCCAAGACGATATTGAGCCCGCACATAACCGTTATCCGCCGCAGAACGGATAAGCTCCACCCCGCGATTAATATCTGCATCGACTCCCCTGCCCTCCAAATACATGATGCCAAGGTTCACTTGCGCGTCACGACTGCCGCCCGCGACTGCCTTGCGGAACCACTCGACCGCCTTCGCATCGCTGCGTGACAGATTGTGAAATCCAGTCATGTACATCGCGCCTAGAACATTTTGTGATCCCGGGACGCCAAGTTCAGCCGAGCGCCGATACCAGCGCAGGAACATTTCTTCCCTATCAAAGGCCTGTGGCGGTACGCTGATCTGGAAAGATCCGATCCGGGGACGAGTCGTGCTCAAATAAACGTGACTGAACAACCATGCAAAACTGATATCGTTTATCTGCTCATCCTTTCCCAGATCATATCTGGCCACGACATATCGATCCGGACACGGATGTCTGTCATGCGCAGCCAAGGAACAGTTACTTGTCAATGTCGGCAGAAATAAATCAGGCGGCAGGAAAGTTCGGTTGCCATAATAGTATACGAACCGCCTGTCTTGGCCGGCCGGAGCGGTGATATTCAGGGGTACTGAGAATTCCACCGGGCTGATCGATCGGTATTGAAAAAATATATCTCCCAACTCCGGCTCGCTGGTTAACACTACAAAAATGTCCCTGGATTTTTCATTCGCGGGTTTTGAAATGATCCACTGATTCTTCTCAAAGCCTTCAAGTATCGTTTGACGTACAGAATGGTCGTAAAGAAAGGCTTTTGCCTGACCGAAATTGGATATCAATAAAAAACAAATAACGACGCCGATAATCAAGGCACGCAAACGAACTGGCGGAACCATCGCCACGGCCGTGGCGAGCGTTATGATCAAACCGACGCCCGAAACGTAGAACAGGCGACTGTTAAAGTCCCATGGTATCGGTGCGCGTCCGGCCAGAATATATGGGGCCCCTCCGGCGACCATCAGAAAAATACCGAATACCAGCAAGAAAAGTGAATATGACCATGCGCGAGTATCATTAAAGTATCTCAGCGAGCACCATGCTACATAAATGGAAAGCAGGAGAAATCCCGCGACAAAGAGCCAATCGTGAGGGTTCGTCAAAACTGACTGCATGCTCGTGACGTGATATGTCACCATATTTGGGAGATACACAATGAGCTTGTGCAACCCGAACCAAAGATGGCCCGGATCGAGCTTCAGCTCGTTATAGCCTTCGTAGTAGCCGGATGGCTTGAACAAAAAAAAGGAAGAAACCGTACAGACTGCTGCGACCAACCAGAACAAAGAAATCGAACGTATTAGTTTCACACGATCACTTCCACACCGGACCCAATACACGAATAATCGCAGCGGCTCGAGCATCACCAGAGTCGGCAAACCGAACGAAAGGACTTGGGCACAAACTGCAATGGCCGTGCGCACAGGAGTTTTGCGGTCGTCCGGCACGCCCAAATACACCGAGCCCAGGAAGAAAAGCATGAAAACATCGTAAAAATAATGGCTCACGGTCCCGCGGTTGAAATAATAAGGCGAGAGGAGATACAGCAAAAACACGAAGAATGCCTGGACGCGCGGAGCGCCAGCGAAGGACAACAATCTCATTAAGATAACAGCGTTCAGCAGGTGGAATGCGATCGAAATCAGACTGGTGGGCAATGTCGCGTGTTCACCGAAATAACGGTAGGCCGCATCCAGAAACGGCCAGAACGCGGGGTGGCCCACCTCGGTCAGAAGGTCAAATAGCCGACCCGTGCCGTCCCTGCTGAATGTCCAATACCAAACCAGGTCGTCCCAAATGTAACTGGGTGACATCAGGGGCGCGATTTGGCTCGCCAAGACAAATACAGCCAAAACGTAAATACCGGTCCATGAGCGCCTTCCCTCGGCGTGAAGCAAAGGCAACAGGGCATTTTGTGCTATCGGCATATCAGATTGATAAGGTGGGCGCTGTCCGATTGCCGGCAGCTTTATCATTAAGAGAGAATCGGCCGTGAAGCACGTTTTGTCGCGACACTCAGAAATGCTGAAACGGCGTGTGAACACAACCGTCACTCAATCCATTCGGGGTCCATGCATACTTCATTGGTATCACGGGCGACGCTTCCTCTGTGATCCCAATACAGACTGGAGCAGTTGGTTGTTGTATGGGCTCCGAGTCTCTGTCTTTTGAGTCCACACATTTATGATAGTATTTCCGCAATGCAATTACTACCCACGAAACCAATTGCATCGATTGCGATCGCAGTTGTTTTTGCATTGGGATATTTTTCTGTTTGGTCATTGTTGGCATCCCCTTTTACTCCTTTCCCGGGCGACGATGTCTACACCGCCACAGAAATCGCCATCACTCATGGCCTGACGCTCCACCAATCATCCATACTCGATTCTCCCAGCCCGGCTTATGACCTGCTGGCATACCTTGCCCTGAAGTTTTGCAGCGTGTTCGCGCCGGTCGCTGGCGGTTGTGACGCGGGCGAAGCCATTCTGCATCTCGCCATAGCCTCGAATGCCACGATCGTCCTGTTGCTTGGTCTGATAACCTTCCGGTTCACGGACAATCTGTATGCCCAATTCAACGCTCATATAATATATGCGTTTGCCGCCTGGCCTGTGACTTATCATTTCATGGTTTCCTACACCGTGACGACAGCGGCGCTGATGTTGCTCGTGCTTTACCTGCTCATCGTATCGAACTACGAATCGCGCATACTGCCGGGTGTCGCCGGGATCCTAACCGGTTTCACCTTATGGACTTCTCCTGCAGGACCGTTAACGGCGGGTTTACTGGTGGCGACAGTGAGTTTCCTGCTATGGGATGGGAGCAGCTGGCGTGATTTGTTGCGGCCGTCACGCTATGACTCACGGCGGTTGTCCGTATTTATAGCCGGGTTCCTGATCGTAGGCTCGTTTCTTGGATACTTCGGCGGACAGCGGTACCTGGATCACTTGCTGCACAATGTCATTAATGATCATTACACTGACGCCTACCGGAAATTCGGCTTTGTCCCCGAACCGCCTTTTGTTACTTACCTGCATGTACTGAAAGTATACGGTTATACAGGTCTGGTGCTGTTTTTGGCTGCCCTGGTTGCAGTGCCGTTTCTGATAATCAACTGGAATCGTACGGAAATGAAAAGACAAACGGCTCATGCTGTCATCGGATTGAGCGCGTTTGTCATCCTGCACGCCTTGCTGATTGATCTGTTGCCGTCAACCAAGCTGGCCAGAACACATTTTCCGTCCTACCCGATATCGGTGCTTCTGATCGTCATCGCCGGCCTTGCCACGTACAGATGGTTCATGAAGATGAATAGCGCGAAGATATTGCTGCCGGTGTTTTTATCTGTTGCGTTGGCCGGAATGGTTTACGAAGGTGCGCGCCTCGGCAGAGAAACACGCCATGTGCGAACCGCTGCGGCGAACTATCTTGACAACTCGCGCGCGACAACCGATTGGTATATCTTCCTGGAAGATCCTCATCACGGACAAATGTGGACGACATTCAATTGGCCATTGCTTGACATAAAATCAATCCGTGTTTTGACGAAGGGTTCAGGTGGCCTGGAAGGAACATTCAAACCTGGCCGCCAATACCATGCGATCCAGCTGGTCGAGGCCAGTAAAACACCGTCCCTCCTCGCGAATCGTGGTCGAAACCCGGCCGGATTCGTGTTCGGACCCCATGGGCGCGGCAGCGGATTATCCGTGGCAGGTCATGCCGTATTCAATGACTTTGACCCGGCCGCGGTCCTGAATCTCGATGCGCTGCGCCCACGAATCAAGGAAGTCTTGGTGCTACCCTACTATATGCATTACCCGCCGTTCCTGCTGGAGGAGGAGATCAGCGAGGCAATGTATTTTTCCGGTTCCATCCCTGACTACAGAATGCCGGAGATGGGAATCACCATAATGCGGTTCTGAATGCCGGTTGGTTCCGGAATATCCCGAGAACCTGCCGCCGCCAGCGGGCGAATCGAGATTCGTCAACACTAAGCACATTGACCAAGGACAGCATGCATCGAATACATGATCGCCATCTCCGGTAAAAAAAATAACGAATCAATCTTCTTTGGCCTAATGCTGATTTTTTTGGCCATGGCGAGCTATGTCCGGGTGTGGACCATACACGGCGTGATGTGGGACGACAACGCATGGCTGATGTCGCTTTATACAACCAGCGATCTCAATGCGTTCCTCAACACGGGTTTCACCGAGATGCGGCGAGTGCCGCAAGGAACATTCCTGTATCTGTTGTTCTGGTTACACAAAAATACAGATTTTTATTTCACGGCATGGCACGCCTTGAACATGGTAACGCAGATCGGCACGCCATTGCTTCTCTATGCAACGTGTCTTAGGTTGTTTGACAACCAGCGATTGCTGGCTTTTCTCATCGCGGCATCTCTAATAACGATTCCTCTCGATCAAACGCTGCCGCATGCATCATCGATCAATTATCGCTTGGGGCTTCTGCTTGGTATTGCGTCGTTTTACTCAACCGTATTGGCCATGCAATCCGAGCGGCGCATATTACTGATCCTCGCTGGCACCGGTCTCGCGGCTATAGCCTACATCGTGTTCATGGAAGCAATCGTTGCGCTGGAACCCGGGCGCCTTGTCCTGATGGCCTATATGCTCAACCGGCAACGCGGCTTGCGCGGCAAAATTCTTGTCCGGGCAGCGTTTATCGAGTGGCTGCCATTTCTCATCGTCTGCATACCCTTTTCCGCGTACAGACTGTTGTTCAAATCTTACGGTGCCTACGCGGATATCTACCAGCCGAACTTCCTGTTCTGGCTTGATTCGCAGGATGATATTAATTTGCTGGCGATGCTCCTGCTTCTGCAGTGGGCAATTTTCCTCGGCTATGTCAAGGAAGCAAGCATGTGGGCGCTCGCCACGGGGGTGGTCTGTCTCGCGGTGCTCGTCATTTTTTTTCGAATCACGCTGAAACGAGCAGCCCACGTCTCTTCATTGAAGCGCAAAAATGACCATTCACGACGCGCGGCATGGTCGGCGCTGTTTATCGGGTTTGCTTTGATGCTTCCGGCGCTCCTGTTATTCCAGTTCCTCGACAGGCCGATTACCTGGGGCTTATACAGCAGTCATGGCACAATCGCTCAGTTCGGTTATGCCCTTGTTCTCGGTTCTTCGCTGTTCCTGATTTTGCGTAATGCTGAAAACAAAACGCCCCTATGGGCGATGTGTTGCCACGGTGGCATAGGCCTTCTTTTTGCCGCAGGAGTCTTTTTCAACAATCTCAACCTGGATCTTTACCGGTCCACACACAGGCAACTCAATGCATTCTGGACGGCATTTACCCAGAGGTTCCCCCGCCTGCCGCCAGAAGCGACTTTCTTATTCGACATCAGGCTTGATTCGTTCTATTCCCCGCAATATCACGGTGCCTACGAACTCCCGTTGAACTTGTTGTACGCGACAAACAGCGAACCGCAAGATTTCCGGCGCTATCGCGTGTTGCTGCCAAATGAAATCGCGCATGTATTGAAGAGCATTAAAAACGATTCCCAGTTACAAGAAGCGCGCATCGTGAGGCCGACTGCCTGGGGCACGGATGAAATGGAGCCTGCCAAGTTTATAATGATCTACTATGACAAATCCGGCTTGCTGATCAACAGGGAAATCGTCGAGAAATTTCCTCGCACCCCGTACCGCCTGATTCTGGACAAAAGACTCCCCGAGTTACCGAAAGGGGAATCACGTTACCCCTCAAGACCAAAGGTTCTCGGCCAATCCTGACAAAACTGTGCCCGGCCGCGTACGCTCGAACCAACACCGCATAACACACGCGGCCTAGCAAATCCCGATATTCATATGAACTTTATCTTGCGAGACGCAAACAACAACATTACCAGCAGCAGAAATCCATGCCGCCATCGGGATATGTTGGTTTCGCCGTACGTCCGCTCATGGTAGTTGATCGGCACCTCGATAAACTTGAGGCACATACGAGACGCGCCAAAGATCAGGTCAAAATCACCAAAGCTGTCGAATTCACCGAAGTAGGACCGGTTCTGCGCAAGCTTTTCATAATTTTCCTTGGAAAGAACCTTGGTCCCACAAAGCGTGTCTTTGAACCTCTGGCCGAGGACAAACGAGAAAGCCGTGGCAAAAAACTTGTTGCCAACCAGGTTGGCGAACCGCATCGCCCGCTTCTCCATCGGATAGACCAGACGGCTGCCATTGATGAATTCACCCTTGCCAGAGGTGATCGCATCGTAGAACTTGACCAGATCCTCGGGCGCAACAGTCAGGTCCGCATCGAGAATCATCAGTATCTCGTTGCGGGCAATATGGAATCCTTTACGTACGGCGTCGCCTTTTCCTTCCCCATCCTGTTGCACGGCAACCATGCTCCGCTGTGTGCGATAACGCTCATAAACTTCGCAAACCTTGCTCCAGGTGTCGTCCTTCGAGTGCCCTTCGACGAATATCAATTCGTCGTCAGGCCCCATTTGCGGCGTGCGCCTGACGATGTCCTCAATGTTGCCCGCCTCATTGCGAACCGGCACAACGATAGAGACCGACGGACGCCGTTCCTTTTGGATTTTTATCAGCGGCCTTGCCACCACGATATTGGCCAGCGAGAACAGGCGGAAAAACGGCAATGGCGCCAGGTAGCGGTTGACGACTCTGCTGATCAATGGAATATGGATCGGTAACAAGAACTTGTTATCGCGTCGAATTATCTCGAAATTTTCCAGCGTCAGAAGATTATCTATGTCCTGATGCATCAGCCAATTCTGTTCGGGCATTTTCCTGCGCCATCCAAACCTGGATGCCAGGTTCATAAGGGGTTTCCACAAACTGCTGTAGTAAACAATAATGATACGCGTACGCGAATCGCACAGCCTATAAAGCTCATGCATCAAACTTTGTATGTCTCGTTCGTAGTGGATGAGCCCGTTGAGCAGGAAGTAGTCAGGTGGATTCCGTCTGATGGAGACGATGTCGGCACGGTGCAGGTAGCCGGCAGAATCAGGCTCTGCGGATGACTCGCGAAATGCTACCGCGCCCCGAGGGAAATTCCTGATCAGAAGATCAGTTTTCGGATCTATCTCCACCACGGTGTTATGTGGTAATACATACAAACCGATATATCTGGCAAGAAGCTTGTAAAAATATTTATTCATTTAGTGGATGACCGAAACCAAAACTCCGGTGGTGTCGCCATTCTTTCATCTCGAGTCGAGGCTTATTCTTGGATATAAATGATATCATGATGCCGCTGACAGACATGGCGCTGGCAGTCCATGATAGATATATATAAATGAGCGCTCTTCAAGAACCAACGCCTCGCCAGATACATCGATCCCGGTGATATATAAAACGACAGGCAACGTGTTGTTGACAGGGCTACTTCTTGTCACTGTCGGCTTTTATTACTGGATCAGCTGGTCGCCGGAATTGCCGACTTTGGGCGGTGATCACGCATACCTATTACTGATGGCCGACTGGCTGTCGCCACTCGCCAACTCGGGCAATGGTTTTCTGCCACCACCGGTAATATGGAGCTACGCACCGCCGCTGTACCCGCTGTTGCTGGGGTTGGCCGGAGGCACCAGCACGCATATCGAACTTGCGCATGCAATAACCATCACGTTTCTGGTGCCAGCGCTCATCTGGTGCGTCTTGTGGGCACGGCGTGAAATCGGTGGCTCTGCCCCGGCGTTGGCGCTCGTAGTCATCTTTTCTCTGCTCCCTGTGAGTTTTTTCCAATCGTTCGGAATCTTGACCGAGAATCTTTACTTGCTGCTCAGCCTGCTCGCAATCTGGCTCGTTGGCAAAGAAAACGTCTCCCTGACCCGACTCTATGTCGTTGCAGTTGTCGTCGGGCTCGCTGCATTCACCCGAATGGTCGGCATTACCTTGATCCTGGCTTTTGCCGTTTATGTATTCCTGCGTCACCGGGAACGGTGGATACGTTTATCGTTCCTGAGTGCGGCACCATTGCTGTCATGGATCACCCTAAAATCATCGCTGGAAGATCAAACCGGGTATTTATGGATCCTCGCCAGAATACTGGATACGCAATCACCCGGAAGTTTCCTGTGGACCCAGATAGCAACTCAGACTCAAGGTTTGTGGGCGGGGTGGATCATAAGCTTCGATCATGACCCATCGCTCAACACCGTAATAGTCGGGTCGGCGATTGGATTGATTTGCCTGGCCGGCACCATTCATCGCGCTTATCTGGGAAAATTTGACGCAATCTATCTGGTGTTTTACCTGGCGTTACTTTTGGTGTGGCCGTTCGCCCAAGCGTCCGATACCAGTCGTTTCCTTTTCGTGGTGCTTCCCATCCTGCTGCTGCACGGGTTGAAATTCGTGCAACATGTCACGCAGCGTTTCTCGCCGCAGATCTTCGTCACAAGCGCCTGGGCCTTTTTCCTCGCGATCGCACTAATTGTATTTCCGGCCGACAGTTTGATTTACCAGCGATTTAGAATGGGGGCGGAGGCGGGAAACAGACAATATGCGAACTCTGTTTATTGGTACTGGGGGAGAAATACAGAACACGACCTGAACCGCAATCGGATGAAAATAAACGGATACAAACAGCTGGTTTCATCCTGGCGAAGGCTCGGTGATGTCATTCCCAAAGATGAGTGTGTTTACAGCGTCGACTCTACCTGGCTGATGTTGTACGCCAAACGACGAAGTTATTATCCGCCCATGGCAGCCGCGAAAGACCGGTTTCTCAGCGAGGCGAGTGCCTGCCGTTACTTTTACGTCGCATCGTACACGCGCGGTCCCTATGAGCTTTTTTACCCTCGGAATTTCCTGGCAGAAGGCCAAGTGATTCTGATCGACCGCATGGACGAGCCGACGAATCACCCTGTTATTGGCATGTTGATAAAGCTGCCGAAAAAAGAATAAACCACCTTCTCGTGCTGGAACGAAATCTTCCCGTTAACCCAACGGCGAACAAACTGCCGGTTGCCTTGCGAAGCGGATTCCATTGGCTACATTTTAATAGTCGGTTCATCGAGACCGCCACACATTGATGATTGATTGCAGGAACGTCGCGCGCCCTCGAATACCAGGCAAAGCATGTGACGTCATAAATTCCAACAAGGACTACTCATGACCGACGTTCGACCACGCTTGCGTAACTGGCTTTACCTGCTGTTTGCCTTGTCCGGATTCTCCGGCCTGATCTACGAATCCATCTGGAGTCATTATCTCAAGCTGTTCCTGGGGCACGCCGCCTATGCTCAGACGTTGGTACTGGCGATCTTCATGGGTGGCATGGCCATCGGCGCATGGCTGCCGAGCCGATATGGCGCTCGATGGAACAACCTGCTGCTTCGCTATGCATTGGTAGAGGCGGTCATCGGACTGTGCGCGATCATATTCCACAAACTGTTCGTCAATGTCACGGATGCTGCGTACGATTCCCTGATCCCCGCGCTGGCCACGCCGTGGGCAGTAAACCTTTTCAAATGGAGCCTGGCGGCGATTTTGATTCTTCCGCAGTCGATACTGCTCGGCATGACGTTTCCGCTGATGAGCGCCAGTCTGATCCGCCGTCATCCTGCCAATCCCGGCGCAAGCATTTCCATGCTGTACTTCACCAACAGTCTGGGTGCCGCGATCGGCGTGCTCATCAGCGGATTCATACTGATTGAACAGGTCGGACTTCCAGGAACGATACTCACCGCGGGTCTGATCAATATCGCTGTGGGCCTGGTGGCCTGGCTGATTGCGCGAAGTACTTCCGAATCTTCTCCGCAACGCGCCAACCGTACTTCAACTCGTGACGGCGGACCAACTTCCTGGCGTCTGTTGATCGCAGCTTCATTTCTGACCGGCACCGCCTCGTTCATATACGAAATCGGCTGGATACGAATGCTGAATCTCGTGCTCGGAACATCGACGCATGCCTTCGAGCTGATGTTGAGCGCGTTTATTGTCGGGCTCGCCTTTGGAGGATTCTGGATAAGGCATCGAATCGATCGTTTAGAACAACCTGCTCAATTTCTGGGTTGGGTGCAGGTCGTCATGGGAGTGTTGGCACTCACCACGTTGATCGCCTACAACACCAGCTTCGACATGATGCAACAGCTTATGCGCTCACTGACGGCCACGGACGGCGGCTATTTCCTGTTCAATCTAGGAAGCCACACCATCGCCCTGCTCATCATGGTGCCGGTGACGTTTTGCGCGGGCATGACTTTGCCGCTGATCACACATACCCTGTTGCGCGGCGGCTACGGCGAAAAAAGCATCGGCGCGGTTTACGCGGCCAACACTGCTGGCGCCATCGTCGGCGTGTTCTTTGCTGTGCATGTCGGACTTTCGGCGCTGGGACTCAAAGGACTCGTCACTACCGGTGCGGTGCTGGACATGGCTCTGGGCGTCGTTTTGCTAGGCACTCTGGCCAAACTCCGTAACCGGCGGGCAATACTGGCGGCGTCGCTGTTATCCACCATGATGTTCCTCGTCGTGCTCGGGAACGTGGAGTTCGACCGCTACAAAATGGCATCCGGTGTCTACCGACACGGTCAAATTTTTTCCTCCCGCTCGACGGAAATCCTTTACCACAAAGATGGAAAAACAGCGACGGTCGATCTGCTCAAGAGTCCGGATGGCGGGCTCAGCATCACCACCAATGGTAAAACCGACGCCAGAATCAGCATGGCCGATAATGCGCCTCCAAGTGCCGATGAATCGACCATGACCCTGGCTGCCAGCATACCGTTGCTGCTCCACCCGCAAGCCCGGACGGCAGCGGCCATCGGCATGGGTTCCGGCTTGACGACGCACGTGCTGCTGGTCGGAGCATCCCTGGAGCGCGTTGACACGATAGAAATCGAACCGGCCATGATCGAGGCTGCGCGGGGATTTCGTCCGCGAGTCGAGGCTCCGTTCAGCGACCCCCGCAGCCATTTTCACATCGACGACGCCAAGTCCTATTTTTCGGCAAACCAGAGCCGATATGACATTATCGTCTCCGAACCTTCCAACCCCTGGGTCAGCGGTGTTGCGAGCCTTTTCACCGACGAATTCTACCACCGTGCACGCACGCACCTTGCCTCGAAAGGGATATTTGTCCAGTGGTTGCACGTCTATGAAATGAATTTCGACCTGGTCGCGTCGGTAATGAAAGCGATCAATAAAAATTTCTCCGACTACAACATGTATGCCGCGAACGACGGCGACCTCCTGATCGTGGCCGTCAGGGAAGGCAAAGTTCCCCGGATCGACGGGAAAGACTTTCCGCCATTGCACTTAAAACAAGCGCTGGACCGAATCGACATTCGCAATTTTCTCGATCTCGATTTGAGATATATCGGGGATCGAATTTTGTTGGAGCCGTTGTTCGCTTATGCACCGGTACCGGTCAATTCCGATTTTTTCCCATTGCTCGACCTGAAGGCCGTACGGGCAAGGTTTATGAAAAACCAGGTTACGGAACTGACTTTGTTCCGCACGGAAACGCTTCCGGCCCTGGAGCTTTTAAGCGGAGAAAAAATCTCGATCACAAAACTGCATCCGACCATCTCCAATTACTTCAT
>JACXTT010007760.1_pt1 | contig 15046 bp, 16 predicted proteins | sample 9270951 | NCBI WGS metagenome assembly JACXTT01 (sample SAMN15532306, study PRJNA645909) | rock metagenome | isolation source: weathered quartz diorite | place: Puerto Rico | collected 2017-06-21
GCGCTCGAATCGTCGCACGCGATCGCTTACGCAACCAAGCTGGCGGCCACGCTGCCGAAGGACCAGATCATCCTGGTGAATTTGTCGGGCCGCGGCGACAAGGACATGCACACCGTGGCAGAGAGGATGGGGCTCGATTTCAGCTGACCGACCGCTGAAACGCCCGTTCCCATCCACTCACACGAAAGCACAATAATGTCCAGAATCGAAGCTACTTTTTCCGCGCTCAAGGCGCACAACAAGACCGGCCTGGTGACCTTCATCACGGCCGGCGATCCGGGTCCCGAGCTGACGGTGCCGCTGATGCACGCGCTGGTCGCGGGCGGCGCCGACGTGCTCGAACTGGGCGTGCCGTTTTCCGATCCGATGGCCGAGGGGCCGGTGATCCAGCGCGCCTGCGAGCGCGCGCTCAAGTTCGGCATCGGCCTGACCGACGTCTTCAACTTCGTGCGCGAATTCCGCAAGACCAACCAGCACACGCCGGTGGTGCTGATGGGGTACGCCAACCCGATCGAGCGCATCGGGCCGGACGCCTTCATCGCCGCCTCGAAAGAAGCGGGCGCGGACGGCGCCATCGTGGTCGACTATCCGCCCGAGGAGTGCGAGGAGTTCGCCGCGGCGATGCGGGCGGCCGACCTCGACCTGATCTTCCTGCTGGCGCCGACGTCCACGCCGGAACGCATCGCCCAGGTTGCGCGGGTCGGCAGCGGCTTCAGTTACTACGTGTCGCTCAAGGGAGTGACGGGCGCCGGCACGATCGACACGGCCGACGTTGCGCGCCGGGTGGCGGCGATCCGCGAGCACGTGAAGCTGCCGATCGGCGTCGGCTTCGGCATCCGCGACGGCGCGACCGCGAAGGCGGTGGCCAGCGTTGCCGACGCGGTGGTGATCGGCAGCCGGATCATCCAGGAGCTGGAGAACACGCCGAAGGAGGGCGCGGTGGCGGCGGTGCAGGCGTTCGTGACGGGCATCCGTCACGCGCTCGATAGCGAGTAAACTCCGCTTTACTTGCCAAACGAAGATGGTATGGGTTCCTGCCTGCGCAGGAACGACGGTCTTATGGCTGACAAATTGAGAACCGTCATTTCCCGCGCAGGCGGGAATCCATGCTGAGCGTGCGTTTGCCGTATCAGGAGCAATCTATGTGCCGAAACATCAAGACCCTGTTCAATTTCGAGCCGCCGGCGACGGAAGACGAAATTCGCGCCGCCTCGGTGCAGTTCGTCCGCAAGCTGAGCGGCTTCACCAAACCATCGCAGGCGAATCAGGCAGCCTTCGACAAGGCGATCGAGGACGTGACGGCCGCGGCGAGCGTGCTGATCGCCTCGCTTGTCACCAATGCCGAACCGCGCGACCGCGAGATCGAAGCGTTGCGTGCAAAGGCGCGCAACGCGGTCCGCTTCCAGCGGCGCGTTTAGCCTGTGTGGGTGGGCGACGCTAATTTCTTTGAGTCGGAGCGTACGCATCTCTGTTGCGCAAATGCTGCAGATAGTAGAGATCGCCCGCGCCGGCGGCGTGCGAGGCTCCCCTCATATTCCTCAAGGGATAGCGGTGCGCGAACGATTTTCGGATGCGGTGCTCTTCGTCGATCGAATAGAAGCGAGGAAATTCCAAATCATCGCTCGGGTGGAATATAGTTGACGCAAGGTGATCGGTCCTCACTTGCAGCAGGTACGCCGGTGCGTTCACTCCAGGATTCATTCGGATCGGCGTCAGGCATTCAAATCCGAAGACCGACTCGTAAAATCGACGGTGCCGGGGATTGACTTCGATGAATATGTGGCTGCGCTGCCGGACATGGAACGCCAATATGTACAGGTAATGAAACACTGCCGCGAGCACGGTTTCGGAGCGGACTCCACGCGCCAACGCAAATTGGGTGATCTCGCACACCGCAGCACCCTCATTCCGGTAGATATCCACGTGGTCACGGAAAACAGCATCTGCGTTGATACCCAGGGGCGAATCGACCTGTAATGTGGCCGTGCCGACTATCGCGCAGCCCGCAAGCACGCCGATGGTGGTCTGGTGGGGGCCTCCCGGGCGCCGAGCCGATACGCGATAGCCGCGTCTCGCGTATCTGTCGCAGACCAGTTGGTGCGTCGCGGTCAGGCTTGCGTCTGAATCGGCAATTTGGACGACATAATCGTCCTTGTGGAATGAAGCAGCTCGCGGCCAGGGGGCTCCCGCCAGCGCCTCCAGATTGCCGTTGCAACCGCGCCGGCGCGCTCCGGTCACGGAGCCGGTCGCCTCATTCCCGCGCAAGTTTGGGTGCATTGGAATCTCCCGCTGTTGGCTCCTTACCTTCCGACACTGCATGTGCTGAGCGTTCCGACCCGGCAAACTCCCTGATCGCCATTTCGACGCGCTCTGTCATGTCCTTCCCCAACACCAGGCGAACATCCACCGCCGTGGCGAGGTCGTCGTCGCGGAACAATCGAGGCCGAGTCGGGATTCTCAGGCTGAGCAGTCGGGCCGCCTCGCGGAAGCCAGGACGATACTGAATGGCCGTATCGCGTTGCGTGAATGTTTTCATGTTCGTCAGGCGTGGCGTTGGCGCGCCATCCGGGCGCAGCGTGTCGCGCAAACTCTGCGCCAAGCCAGGAACGCCATTGCCGTTGCTGATTTCAAGCCTGTAGGAACGCGCATTTTCCGAGGGTATGGCGACGGCAATACCCGCCAGCACGGGAGGGGGCTCAGAAGTGGCGAGACCGGTTATCATTTCCGCCCCGCGACGCAGGTAGGCGCGGGCGGTATCCAGCAGTGTCTCGCCGGCGCCGTCCGCCGGGTGATTGGCCAGGCTTGTGGCGGGGCAAGGGGCGAGCTCGATTAGCCGGGATTCGCCGTTCGCCAGTACGACCCGATGCCGCTGAGAGACAACTCCCATTCTTTCGCAGCTTGCCAGCAGATTGTTCGACGCCAGCGAATAGTGGGCATCGAGTGCCAAGGCGCGCCGAAACTCGGTGACCGCACCTGAGTAGTCCGCTTTCAGGTGATATACGTAACCGAGATTGTTGTGAAATTTCGCCACCTTTGGCGCCACCCGCGCGGCGTTGACAAGACTGGCGATCGCCTCGACATAACGCCCCTCACCGGCATGCAACATGCCGAGGGCGTTGTGTGCGTCGGCGAGGTCGGGGTCGATCTCGATGGCTTGGCGGTATGCCTCTGCGGCCTGCTCGTTTCTTTTTTGTCCCGCGTAGTAGGTGCCCAGGAGATAGTACCCATAGGCGCTTCCCGGAGAGTTCGACACGCGGTAAAACGGCTTGATTTCCGAGGAAGGTTGCGTGTGTTGCAAATGCGCGCAGCTGCACAGCATGAACATTGCGCCGTACTTCAGCTGCCGCAGATAAGCGGTGTAGTTTTTCACGACGAGCTCCTGGCTTTGAACGGGGGCGGCCTATTTCGTGATGCGCAAAATTGCCGAGGCAAGTTTGTCGAAACAAGGTTTCAACTCGTTTTCGTCTGCGGCGTGGCAATAGGTTCCGACCGGCTGGGCCGCGCGCAGGCAACGGGCCGGCGCATCGGCCACGTTGGCCATGCATTTGAGGATGTCTTCCCCCTTTTCGCTGTCGGGGCCCGTCGGCAAGGTCAACGCGTTGCCGAGTCCCAGGGTGAAGACATAGATCCCTTCGTTGCGTGATTTCTCGGCCATTGCTTCGAGCAGGTTGCGGGCGGCGCGATTGACGTTGCGCCAGGCGCTATCGCGGGTGCTGGTGTCGCTGGTGACAATCCGCGGCGTGTTCGTGACCACCGGGAACTCACGCAGCGCCGGCAAATCGGTGGGATTGTGGGCGTTGTACCAGTCCGGAAGCTTGTTGATGTGGGTCGTGGCCGCCGGATTGGCGATGGAAGTATTTTGCCAGCACGGCGAGGGCGAGTTGGCGCTGATGGCGTCCTGCGCCCTGAGACCGGCTGGCCAATTGGACGTTGTATCATCGCCGGTGGAAATGGTGCCGGCAGCGGTGCAGGTACCCGCTCCGGTATTGAAAGCGAAAGAGGATGCGAACGAATTGGGCGCTCCATCGGAGAAAAATACGATCACGCGCATGCTCGAGCGGCTGGCCGCCTGGATCACATTGTTCAGCTGGTCGCGCGCGTGCCATACGCCTTCTGAGGAGTTGGTCGATCCGGCGAAGGTGAACGCATCGATATGCGAATTCATGCTGGCGATATCGAAGCCGCGCTGCACCGGCCGGAATCCATCGCGCGTCACTGCGCCGTACGCATACTGGATCAGTGCGACGCGGTCCATGGTCTGGTTGAACTTGGTTAGAAATAATTTTGTGTTGCTGCGCACCTGGCCGGGAACGCTGCCGGTGTTCATGGAGCCGGTAGTGTCGATCACCACCGCCATGTCGAGGTCCTTTCTCACCACCTGTGCATTCGCGCCGACGTTAAATGAGCCGACGTCGAGTACGCGCATGAATCTGGTCGGAACGGTCGCCGTGGCGGCCGCGCTGAGAACTACCTTGCCGCCGTCGAAAACGATGTCGGGGTCGCTGAATTGGGCGGTCGATCCCATGTATCCCGAAGGGTAGTTTGCGTCGAAGAATTCGCGCGCCGCGGTGATCGCATTGGCCCGTTGCACGTCTTGCGTGCTGCCCTGCGATACGGTGCGGGCCGCAGCGATCACGGCCGAGTCGACCGCGGCGTTGAGCTTGGCCTTGATAAGATAGCCGACCGCCGAATCGATTGCCAGGCCGACAGTACCGATCAGCACTACCAGTGAAAACAATACCAGGAGCACCACCTGCCCGCTTTCCCTGCCGCAGCGACGCATGCGCATGAATTACTCCCCAAAAGGATGACTCAGAAAATTGTCTTGGCGTACATGACCGGGCCGATTTGTTCCATCGGCCCGAAGCCCACATTCCAATTACTGAAAAGCATGTCGAAATTGTAGAAAGTCTCGACGGCGTAGATCACTTCACCGTCGGCCAGCAAACCGGGCATTGCGGAAGCGGTGGCGGCGTTATCGGGATTGGGTGGAATCTCACTGCATTGGTTATTGCTCCAGGCGCCGCAGTTCCAGACGGTGCTGGGCGGCGCGAAGGACGAATTGCCCTCCCAGCGGTACTGCTCGAGAATGACGTTACGCACGGCGCCGTTTTGCATGTGACCCATGATCTTGCTGATATAGATCATTCCTCGCGTCTGCATGCGCAGCGGCGGCGTCGTTGAAGCGAGCGCGTTCATCAGCGCCTGGCTGCTGGCGCTGTTCAACTGATTGCCGCGCGAGGCCACGTTGGCACCTTCCCGGCTGAGATTGATCAGCACCAGGTTCACCTGGATCGCGCGGCCGATATCGACCAAGGCGAGCGCCAACAGCAGCAAGAGCGGCAAGAGGATCGCGAACTCGACCGCGGCCGAACCTCGGCATTTGGGTGGCGCGAAGTTCATGGGAACGCCTCATTGCGCATCGTCGCGGCGACATTGAAGGTGTATTTCCCATCCTTGAACAACGGTGCCAGCACAGTCAGCCTGGTCCACGCGCAATTGTTCAGTTGCAGCACGACGATATCGCCCGGGCCGCCGAAGATCGCCGGCGACGGTGCGGCCGGATCGTAGTTCACGGTGCGTGCATTGCTGCCGTCATTGCCATAATTGGTCACGGTAATCTGCGGATTGAGCTGGTCGTACATGCCCATTGAGCTTCGCCTGATTTTTTCGATGACGGCAAGGTAGCGTTGCTGGGCGGATGCGGCCGGATCCAGGTCGCTTTGCCCGGTCACCGAATAACGGGCGCCTTCGCGCACCGCGTACTGCATCGTGAGGTCGACCCAAAACATCAACGCCAGATCGATGATGCCGAACAGCAGCAGGAACAGGATGGGCGCGACGAGTGCAAACCCAACGGCCACCGCGCCACGCATTCGACGGCGTTGCCTGGCAAAGGGGGAGATTGGAAGGAACATGCTTTTGTCCTCGATAGTGGCGCGGCTAGCCTGGAAGGGCCGGCAGAAACGCGCGGTAGATCTGGATCATCGCCGGCCCCAGCAAGACCAGCAACAGAGCAGGGAAGATGCAGAAAATCAGTGGGAACAGCAGCTTCAAAGCGACCTTCGCAGCCGTTTCTTCGGCCAGCTGGCGCCGCTTGGTGCGCAGTTCGTCGGCATAGGCGCGCAGAGATTCGGCGGTGCTGGTGCCGAATCGTTCGGCCTGGATCAGCATAGCCACCAGCGTGTCGATGCCGTCCACGCCGGTGCGGGTGGCAAGGTTGCGCAGGGCCTTTTCGCGCGAGCTGCCAGCCCGCAGTTCGAGCGTTACCAGATGCAATTCGTCGCTCACTTCGGGCGCGCTGGATGCCAGTTCCCGTGCCACGCGTCCGATCGCCGCGTCCAGCGCCAGGCCCGCTTCAAGGCACACGATCAGCAGGTCCAGCGAATCCGGGAACTGTTCGAAAATCTTGCGCTGGTACGCCTTCCCCGCGCGGGCAAGGGCGATGTTGGGCAAATAGAATCCGGCAGCGGCCGCACCGAGCAAACAGAAAATTGCGGCGCTGCCGCGCATCTCGGGCGCCGCTTTCAACAGGATCAGCCACAGCAAGGAGGGCGCCACAATGGCCAGCATGGTCTTCGCCGCAAAGTACATCGCCGGTGCATGCGGATTGCGCAGTCCTGCATTCAGGAATTGCTTCGGCAACGCCGTCTTTTCCCAGCCCTGGTCCGGTATCGACAGGCGTACGAGCGGCCGGGCCAGTTTCGCCAAGGCAGCGAGCCGGCCGGCGCGACGTTGCGCGGGCGCTGCGCGTCCTTCGGCGAAGCGTCCCAGCCGCTGCCTCGCACCGCCGGCGGCAACCGCGCGCAGCACCAGCATCGAGCAGGCGAAAATCGCCAAGAATACGATGGCCAGATAGCTCATTAAGTAAATCGTCGTCATGCTTCACTCCCAGTCGATGTGTTACACCTTGATGCGGACGATCTTGCGAATCCAGAACACACCTGCTGCCATTAGCACTACCATGCCCTTGAGCATCTGCTCGCCGACCGGATCGACCCAGAGCAGCGTCATGAAGCCAGGATTGACCAGGTTAAGGACGGCGGCGAGGCCGAACGGCAGCACGCCGAGGATCCAGGCGGACAAGCGTCCCTCGGCCGACAGTACTTTGACCTGTCCGAACAGGCGCAGTCGATCGCGCACGATCGTGGCGATGTTCTGCAGGATCACGGTCAGGTTGCCGCCCGATTCGCGCTGGATCAGCACGGCGACCACGAAAAAGCCGAGATCGGTGCTGGGAACGCGCTGCGACAGGTTCTTCAGCGCCTCGGACATCGAGATGCCGTAGCTGACTTCGTCAAAGACGATCCGAAATTCGTGCGACAACGGCGGCGCCAGTTCGTTGGCCACCATTTCGATTGCCGGCGGCAAGGCGTGTCCGGCGCGCAGCGCGCGGCTGATCAGATCGAGCGCGCCAGGCAATTGCTGCTCGATGAGCGCCATGCGCTTGCTGTGGCGCGCCAGTGCTCTCCACAGAGGAAAGCCGAGCCCTGCCAACGCGCACAGCAGCGCACCCCAGACCGGCAGTCTCAGCCACAGGGCGAGCGCTCCCGCCGTCAATCCGGCGACCATCGACGCGCCAATAAATTGCGCGGCGTTCAGCGGCGTGGCCGATTGCGCAAGCAGACGGTCCAGACGCGCGATGTGCGGGACGCGCGTCATCAGGAGTTCCAACCAGGCCATTTTGCTCAGGCGCCGCTGCTGCAGGGTGACCTGCTGCTTCGCCCCGCCCACGTCGGCAATCGCACCGATGCGCTGGCGCAGACTCACGCGGCCCGGTCCCTTAGCATTCACCCAAAGGAGCCAAAGTGCCCTGGTCAGCAGCACTACTGCGACGAACACTGCCGCGATAATCAAGAAATACAGGATATCCACGATAGCTCCTCGGTTGCACGCGCGTAGCGCTCACGCTTCGGCGTCATGGCGTTGCAGCGGGTCGAACAAGTTCGTTGGCAGTTCAATGCCATGTACGCGCAGGCGTTCGACCAGTTGCGGCCGCACCCCCGTGGCGCAAAACTGGCCTTGGACGATGCCGGCGCTGTTGACGCCGGTCTGGCGAAAGGCGAAGATTTCCTGGCGGGCGATGACATCGCCCTCCATCCCGGTAATTTCCTGCACGCTGACGACCTTGCGCTGGCCGTCCGCCAGCCGCGTCACCTGGATGATGACGCTGATGGCCGCGCTGATTTGGTGGCGCGCCACGCCTGTGTTCATATGCATGCCGCCCAGCGCAACCATGTTTTCCAGACGCGTCAGTGCGTCGTTGGGCGTGTTCGCGTGGATCGTCGCCAGCGACCCTTCATGGCCGGTATTCATCGCCTGCAGCATGTCGATCGCCTCGGCGCCGCGCACTTCGCCCAGGATGATGCGATCCGGCCGCATACGCAGGGCGTTGCGCACCAACGCGCGCTGCGATACTTCACCATTGCCCTCAATGTTGGGCGGGCGCGATTCGAGCCGGACCACGTGCGGCTGCTGCAACTGCAGTTCGGCGGCGTCTTCGATCGTGACGACCCGTTCGCGTACGCCTATGTAGCTCGACAGCACATTCAGCAAGGTCGTCTTGCCGCTGCCGGTCCCGCCCGAAATGATCATGTTCACTTTGGCGCGCACCAGTCCTTCCAGGAACTGGGCGATAGGCGGCACCACACTGCGATGGCGGATCAGGTCCGTCATCCGCAGCGGCTTGCCGGCGAAGCGCCGGATCGACATCACCGGCCCGTCGATCGCAAGCGGCGGAATGATGACGTTGACCCGCGATCCATCCGGCAGACGCGCATCGACCATCGGGCTCGACTCGTCGATGCGCCGCCCCACCTGAGACACGATCTTGTCGATGATCGTCATCAGGTGGGCGTCGTTGCGAAAACACACATCGGTCGCTTCCAGCTTGCCAAAGCGCTCGACATACACCTTGCTGCTGGTATTGACGAGGATGTCCGACACGGTGTTATCGGCCATCAGCAGTTCGAGCGGCCCAAGGCCGCGCATCTCATGCTCGATATCGCGTACCAGGTTTCTGCGCTCCTGATCGTTGATAACGATGTCTTCGGTACTCAGAAGTTCGTCGATCAGGCGTTTGAGTTCGGCCCTGAACTGCGGCTGCTCCAACGCTGCCATCGCTTTCAGGTCGATGCGCTCGAGCAACGCGCTGTGAATCCGGCCCTTCAGCGCGCCGAACGCGAGCTCCTCGTCGTCCTGGTCGTGCGCTGTCGACGCGCCAAAAATGCGCGGTGCGATTTCGATGCTGCGTACCTGGTCCCGTAATGACATCACCGTTCTCCGATTCGTTTTCACTGAGCCGTGTGGCGTGGCTCGCCCAAGGCGTCACTCAAGCGCTTTTGAACAAGCGCGGAATCCAGCCCGACGCTGCTGGTTTCGGTGCGCCGGCAAGATCGTTTGCCCACGCCACTATCGCCTTGGTCACCGGACCGCCTGGCGCAACCCGTGCGACCGGCGTGCCATGGTTGATCGAGGCGGCAACCGAGGCTTCGTGGTTGGGAATGGTGAACGCTACCTTGGCGCCCAGGGTCATTTCGATGGTCGCCAGCTCGATCTCCCCGCCCTTGACATGCCGGTTGACCACGAGCTCCGTCTTGCTGGCGGCGTAGCCAAGCGCGCCGAAGGCCGCGAGCAGGCGCTGGCCGTCGCGCAAATACGGCAAGGTCTCCTGCAGCACGACAAAAATGGTGTCGGCCTGATCGAGCGCCCGGATGGTATGGGCATCGAGGTTGCTGCCCACGTCCAGCAGCACGAAGTCGTATTGCTGACGCGCCATCTTGATCAAGGCGTCGATGTGCTCGAGCCTGATATCGTTGCCCTGCGCCGGATCTTCCGGTGCGGCCAGCACGTTCAGGTTTGGCTCGACCCGGACCATGCTTGATGCGAGCAGGGCAGGGTCCAGCCGGTGGATGTTGCGCGCCACGTCGGCCAGGGTCGTCGTTGGGTTATGGCTCGACAGGAACAGTAATGCGTCGCCGAACTGCAGGTTCAAATCCAGCAGCGCGACTTTGCGGTCGCCGCCGGCAGCGACCGCTTGCGCCAGATTGGCGACCAGGAAAGTAGCTCCGCTGCCGCCCTTGCACGAAACGACCGCGCAGACCTTGCCCTTGCGGGTAGGCGCCAAGCCCATGGTATGACGAATCCGCTCGAGCGACGCCTCCAGCAATGCGGGATCGACAGGTGCGCTCAGCACTTCGCGAACGCCGGCACGCATGGCGTGCAGCAGGAAGGCGGGAGACTGGTGCTCGCAGATGAGGATAAAGGCCAGGTTCGGGTAGACACGGCCGATCCGCTCGATCGGTTCCAGATCGCCGGCGCCGTCGCACTCGCAGTCGACCAGAAGTACGTCCGGCAGGCGCGATTCGTCGAAATGCTTGAACTCCGTGATCGGGCAATGGATCTGCTCGATCATCTTGCTGTCCATAAAGGCCTGCAACGTCATGAAGATTTTTCCTGCCTGGGCTGGCTGTGTAGAAATGATGGTGACACGCAGGGAATCCGCGGCGGCCGGGCTGGCCAGCGTCGGGGCGATAGAAGAGGCGGGCGAATTTTTCATGATGTGATTTACGACGTGAGTTGCGATGGTGCATGCCGGCCGGCCTCGCCAGCCGGGCGTTGTAAGTCAGGAGCCTTTGCCAACCGCGTTGATGGTGAACGCACCCGGCGGCGGAGTGGGCGCCTTGTACGATTTGTAATACCGGTTGACCGCTTCGTGGGCCGTTTCACCGTCGACGCTGACCGGCGTGGCGCGAGCCGGCGCCGCCGGATCGATCACTTGCTGTGCCTTGAGCAGATTGACGTTGCTGCCAAACTGTCGGTCGAGGTTCGGTGTCATCGTGGTGCAGCCGGTTGCCAGGATGCCGGCGACGGCGGCGCAGATGGACCATGCAAGGTGGGGGCGGGTGAGCATGTCCTTCTCCTTATTTGGTATCGAAACCGGTGCTTGGACTGGATGCCGCGAGCGGTTTGGCCGGCTCGCGCGGCGCACGGGCGCGCGGTGCGCCTTCCATCTTTCCTTCAATGAAAAATTCGCCCCGCGAGGGCTCGATGAAATTGTCGGTCGGCAGCGAGTAGTTCGGTGCGAGCGGTTTGACCAGGCGTGGCGTGATCACGAACACGAGTTCAGATTTATCGGTCTGAAAATTGCTGCTGCGGAAAAGCGCACCGAGGACGGGGAGCTCGCCAAGGATCGGGAAGGCCTTGATGTTCTGGGTCACGTTGTTCTTGATGAGTCCAGCGATGGCAAAGCTCTGGCCGTCGGCGAGCTGAACGGTAGTGGCGACACGGCGCGTCGTCACGAAGGGCAGCACGGCATTTCCGCCCAACCCGGCACCCGGGGTAGTCACGCCGACCCCTTCGCGGGACAGCTCGGAAACCTCCGGTGCAACCTTCAGGTTGATCCGGCCACCGTCCAGCACGGTTGGCGTGAAGCGCAGGCCAATGCCGAACTCCTTCTCTTCCAGGGTAATCGTGGCCGTCCCGCCAATGCTATTCTGCGCAACGGGAATGAAAATCTTGCCGCCGGCGAGGAAACTGCCCTCCTGGCCGCTGATGGCCATAATGTTGGGTTCGGCCAGGATCTTGACGAGCGCGTCGCGGCGTTCCGCATCGACGATGAGTTTGCCGGAGTTCTGCTTCGTCAGGCTGAATGTGCCGGCGCTATTCGAGAGAAAACTCGTCACCAGGCTGGCGGCCCAGTCACCGCGATTCAGCACGCCCGAGAAATTCACGCCGAGCTGATCGACCAGTGTCTTTGAAATTTCCGCAACTTTGACCTCCAGCATGACTTGTTGTGGCGCGCTGACCGACAGCAGGTTGACGACGTGCTCGCCGCCGCCCGCTGCAGTTGCACCGGCCTTGCGCATGTAGACGTTGGCAATTGCGAGCGCCCGTTCCACCGCGAGCGCGTCCTTGACCGTGCCGCTCAACACCAGCGTTTCCGCCGCCGCGCCAACCTGGATGTCCTTCTCGCCGGGCATGAGCTGCGCCAGCTTGGCCTGCAACGGTGCGCTGTCGATCGCAACGGACACGTCGACCGCGGCGCAACGACCTTCCTTGTTCTGGAACATCAGGTTGGTCGTGCCGATTTGTTTTCCAAACAGGAAAAATGCATGCTGCGGCGTCGGCGAGGCCATCGGGTCGACCTTGATGACTTCCGGGTCGCCGACGGCGCGCAGCCAGGCAGGTGCCGGAAGGTGCAGCGCGTCGAGATCGATCCGCATGGATTTACCCATGGGGACCGCCACACTCTGTCCGACCGCCAGCGTACCGGTACAACCTGGCATGGACACGGTGCGCCCCGCCGCGCCAGGCTTTGCCGACGCGCTGATCCGTGCCGGCGTCGCGCTGGCGGGCTCAGTATTCTCCGCCGCCTGCGCACTCATGGCCAGCAGCAGCGCTGTCGCTGCGCTGCCTGCGACGATGGTTCGGTCCAGCCGAATCGCCGCAATCGCTTTCAGTGTTTCGTTCTTCATGGAATACTCCGTGAGTCGAGCAGTTCAGGGATGGCCGTGAATTCATCGGTCAAAAACATTGGGTAACGGTGCCGGCGCCTGTCATGACTTGCTGGCAGTCCTGGACGATGCGCGGCGTGATGAGCGCCGCCTTGTGGCTCAGCTTGACGCGCTGGATTACCGGTTTTACGGGGGCCGCTGGCGCTGCCGGAAGCTGGGCGTAAAGCAGGCTCTGCTTTGTCGCACCGGCAGTCTGCGCGGGCTTCAGGTCGATCTGGTTGCGCAAGACGAGCGAGAGCTGCCCGACGCTGCGGGCAAGGTCGAGCTGTTCGGCTTGCTCGGGGGTAACTTCCAGCGTGACGGCGCTGACCACCTTCGGTTTGGTCTCGTTCTGGCTGGCCTCCTGTGCCACCGCCAGAACAAGGATGCGTTCGAGCACGAGCTTGGAGATGTTCAGGTCTTTGTCCGAGGTGCCGCTTTTTTCTCCTTGAGTACTGACCAGGATATCGACAAAATTTCCGGGCAGGGCGAAGCCGGCAACGCCGATGACGTCGTTGACCCGCACCGTCATCGCCCGCTTGCCTTCGGCGACAACGGCGGACAGGCCGCCGCTGGCGCCTGGTTGGGCCAGCTTGGCGTCCACCAATGGCTCGCCGCGCAGCAGGCTGACGCGGGTTACCCGCGTATCGAGTGCTTTCGCATCAGAGAAACTTCCCTTCGGCACGCTACCCGACGGCCAATCCACGCTGCGGATCAATTCCGGGCTAATGCGGGTACCGAGGTTGATGTCGACCGCGGCAACCATGACCTTGCTGGTACTGATATTGCCTTGCTGCGAGATCCAGCGTGACGCCAGGACCACGGCGAGCAGTGCCAGCGTGACCGAGATGCCGATCATCAGGAATGCCTTGTGGTTTTTCATGATGGTGCTCCTGCGGGTTGGTTAGACAAAGAGTGCTTCGCCAAGCGGGGTACTGAGTAAATAAAGAAACAGGCCGCCCGCAATCACTAGCGCGTACGGCATTCTTCCGGCCGACTGGCGCGGCTGCTGCACACGGGAAGTGCCGGCCATCGGGATATAGATAATCATTCCAAGCAGCATTTCGTAAATATTCGTGACCATCAGGCGCAGCTTTCCATTCCTCGCCGCGATGACGATCGATAATGTGCCGCCGAGGATAAAAGACAAGAGGATTATCGTCAGCGTTGCACTTGGGCCGAGGAATGCGCCTATCATCGACATCAGTTTTACGTCGCCCGCTCCCATCGAGCAGGTCAGGTACAAAGGAAATAGCAGTCCTAATCCCACTCCCGCACCGCCCAGCGCCTGCCATATTCCCAAGGCGCCTGGACTCACGCCGAAAAACCCGTCGCCCGCTGGTAGTGCCATATTCAAGACCAGTCCACTCGCCAGGCCCCATCCCACGAGCCGGTTCGGAATTCGGAAGGTATTGCAGTCTATCCATGCCGCAGCGATCACCAGCAGACAAAGAACTATGGGACCGATGGCCGAAATAGCGGAAGGGATTAAAGGGTTCATTGTCAGCGCCGCGATAATGAGTTAAGTTATGTTTCAAAGGTTGCAACAATCCCCAATGCGCACGCGCATTGACGTTTTTCTGAAAGGGAAGGGCCTGCCCCCGTTGCGCTATGTAGCGCCGCCAGGGGCGGGCAAGGTTCTTTCGTTACTTAAGCGCCGTCTGAACGGTCGTGAACGCAGTTTTAATCTCCGTTCCCAAAAGTGCAACGACACCGACAATCACTGCCGCGATCAGTGCTACGAGCATGCCATATTCAACAGCTGCTGCGCCCGAGTCATCCTGTGCAAACTCTTTCAAGCGATTCATGATAGCTTCCTTTATCGGTTGGTATTGGTATGGACGGTTATGTGAAACGATAAAAATCCGAATTTGCGGCGACGAATTGCCGGATAAAATCTTTGCCTCATTAATTCGTTTTTTCTTTCCACTGATATAATTTTGTCATGCAAATCTATTTTGAATTTGACGTAGCGCAACCCGACAAGAAAAAGTGAAATTGGTTCCCAAGTTGAAAAAAATACTGTCGCTTTTCGATAAAATTTATCGCTTGAAGTTATTTTTCTCTATTCACTGACACGGTTTGTGAGAAACCACTGACATTTTGTATCTATAATGTATTTCCTATTTTTTTGAGGGAATAATTTTTATCAATCGTTGTTAACATCGGGGTGGTAAAGAGCTGGCATCGGCGATACTACGCGTCCACCCCTTATGCCCGCGCTCGGCGTTAATGAAGAGTATTTATTCGGAACATGGCGGGGCCGCCGTGGGGGGCCGGGCAGCGATGCGGTGCATGGTGTGCCGACAGGCAAACGACCGCCGTATCGCGCAGGTAAGTGCTAGGATCGATAGTTCCCGCGGGACGGCCCGATCGGGAAAATTTCCAAAAAGCTAAGTCTGACCGCAATGTTCGACAAGGCGGCCTCCAGCGGCTAAACTACCGCCAACTGAAGAATTGCCGCAGAAGGAGAATGTATGAGTTGGTTGGAAAAACTGCTGCCCCCCCGGATCCAGCGCTCGGACGCCGCTTCCCGCAAGACCATGCCGGAA
>JACXTT010007761.1_pt1 | contig 15046 bp, 13 predicted proteins | sample 9270951 | NCBI WGS metagenome assembly JACXTT01 (sample SAMN15532306, study PRJNA645909) | rock metagenome | isolation source: weathered quartz diorite | place: Puerto Rico | collected 2017-06-21
GTCGCTTTGACCTCTATAAGGACATCGCCAGGGCCTGGCTTCGGGTCGGCAACATCTCGGTATTCGAGAACCTCCGGCCCGCCGTGTTGGCTAAAAACCACTGCTTTCATAAGACCCAGTAGTCTATCCTGGCCGCATGGCCAACAAAAAGGACGTGAGGACTATTGTGGTGATCGGAGCCGGCATCATGGGACGCGGAATCGCCCACGTGTCTTCGATGGCCGGCTTCTCTACAGTGCTGAACGATGTTTCCGATGAGCTTCTCGCAAAGGCTCACACCCAGATTCGCCGCGATCTCGATAAGGGTGTCGAGATCGGAAAAATCCCCAGCGGCGCACCCCAAGAAATATTGTCTCGCCTCAATCTTCACGCAAACCTCGAAGACGCTGTCGGCAATGCGGACTTGATTGTTGAAGCTGTGCCCGAAAAGATCGAACTGAAGCTGGATCTGTTTAGACGTCTTGACCATATTTGTTCGGCAGACGTTGTCTTTGCATCGAATACGTCAGCCTTGAGCATCACCGAAATGGCGGGTGCTACGAAGCGGCAGCAGCAGTTCATCGGCATGCACTTTTTCAATCCGGTGCACAAGATGAAACTCGTCGAGATCATTCGGGGCCTGGAAACCTCCGATGAGACCTTTCAGATTGCGCAATCCGTCTCGAAACGGATGGGAAAAGAAACGGTTGAAGTGAAGGAATCTCCCGGATTCGTGACTTCGCGAATCAACGCACTCATCGGCAACGAAGCGTTCTACATGCTTCAAGAAGGCATTGCGAGCGCGAGTGATATCGACAAGGCGCTCAAGCTCGGTCTGAATCACCCGATGGGCCCATTCGAGATGATTGACCTCGTGGGGCTCGATACGCGATTGAGCATTTTGAATTTTCTTCATCAAACGCTCGGTGACAAATATCGTCCCTGTCCGTTGCTCGTGAAATACGTCAAAGCCGGGAGGCTTGGCAAAAAAGCGGGAAAGGGAGTGTACGATTATTCGACTGGAACCCGCGAGCCGTGACCAGCGTATTTCCCCAACACGATTGATTTCTTCGTAACCAAATCCGCGATTCCGGTGTCTATGTAGCAGTCGATTGCGCCGGTCTATCGGGGGATTTTCCGCACATTGGTAATTTTCAACTTCATCATCCGTATTGCGAGAAAGGGTCACGACATGAAGTTATGGAGTTTTGTCGCACTCACTGTTCTCATATTGGGCGCTTCGGTTATCAATGCGCAAACAGCACGGCAAACTGTGCAACTGCGAGGAACCGTGTTTGATCCTTCGGGGGCGGTGATTCCCGAAGCCGACCTCAAGTTGACGCAAGGCTCTAATGTTGTGAAGGAGTGGAAGACTGATACGACCGGCAATTTTTCTTTCGAAGGTCCGGCGGGGGAGTATCGTCTGGAGGTATCCGCAACGGGCTTCAGAACGCGGCAACAGAATGTCCGCGCTGCAGCAAATGCGCGGCCGCTATCCATTTCATTGAGTATTGCTGCGGCGGATGCGGTCGTCGATGTTGCGGCGCAGGATGACAAGGTCAGCCTCGAGCAAGACGCGAATCTGACTAAAACAACGATTCAGGGCGATGCCATCAAGGACTTGCCAGAAGACGAAGATGCCATGATGGCGCAGCTGCAGGCGCTCGCCTCGGGCGGAGGCGCCGCAGGCGCGTCCGCGACATTCATCGTGGACGGCTTTAGCAACGGCCGAGTTCCGCCGCGCGATCAGATTCAACAGATCATCATCGATACGAATGTTTTTAGCGCCGAGAGGGCAGGCGGTGGTCCTCTCATTCAAGTTATTACCAAGCCCGGCACCGGACCCTGGAGCGGAAATTTCAATTTGGCATTCAACAATCAAGGATTGAATGCGCGCAATCCTTTTGAGCCGACGAAGCTAAAGAAACAGCAACGCATCATCACCACGTCGTATGGCGGGCCGGTCATTCCGGGCAAGCTGACACTTCGTTTCAATGCGAGAACTCTTCAGCAGGACACGGAGAGCGGTTCGATTATTGCCGTCACGCCGAATGGCCGCGTCAACACAGGTGTTTTCACTCCAGTGAAGAATCAGAACCTGAACATCAACGGACAGGTTTTTCTCACGCAGAGCCATAGCATCAATTTTTCCGGCAACTACAACACCAATGAGCAGCTCAACACCGGTATCGGCGGAGTGACGCTGCCGGAGCGAGCTCTGAACTTCAAAGGTCATAACGTCGGGTTGCAGTTCACGGAGCGAGGAACGATCACTAACAAGCTCACCAGCGAAGTGCGATTCTCCTGGTTTCACAATCAGAATTCTCTGTTACCGATAACAGAAGGCTATTCCATTAACGTGCTCGATGCGTTCAACGGCGGAGGCGCTCAGAATCGTACGCGCCGCCGGGGAACAAATTACAATTTCGGGAATACATTCCGGTGGGCGGTCCGGCCGACTGTCAATCTCACGTTCGGAACCGATTTCAACGACAACAAAAACTACAGCGCCTCCGAAACGAACTACCTCGGGCAGTTCGTCTTTTCGAGTCTCGACGATTATTTGGCCGGACGTCCTATCACGTTCCGAAGGACCACCGGCGATCCCGTGGTGAATCTGAGCCAGTTGGAAGGAGCGATATTTCTGCAGGCCGATTGGCGCCTGAATCCCAAATTGAATGTGGGTGCAGGCGTGCGCTATCAAGCGCAGACCCATTTGCGCGATTACAACAATGCCGCGCCGACTTTCCAAATCGCATACCAGCCGCGGAGCGGCACAGTCATTCGCGCGGGCGGCCGGATGTCGTATCAGGTTTACAACATCGGGAACGTTGAAACAGTCCTGCGGCAGGATGGGCTGACTCACCAAGTTGAAACTGTGATTCTCAATCCGTCGTATCCTGATCCATTTCTAAATGGCGCATCGGCAGTTCCCAGCGCAACGAACGCTTCGATTCGGACTCAGGCGGCCAACCTTGCTGCTCCGTACACGATGAACTCAGCAATCACGCTTGAACAAAGTTTGAAGAAGGGATGGAGGTTTAGCACGTCTTACGATGTCACACGCGGAGTGCATCTGATTCGAACTCGAAATATCAACGCGCCATATCCCGGTACACCGTTGCCTACGGATTTATTCAACGCGCTGAATTCCACGAATCCGCTCGAACAGGCGGCCGCGCGAGCTCAAGTCGATCAGATGCGACCGCTATATCCCAATATTGGGAACATCTATCAATTCGAATCTTCGGCTGATTCGTTTTCAAAGAATCTCGGATTGCGACTCTATACACCGAACAACTTCGCACTGCACAGAATCGGAATCAACGGCTTCGTTCAGTACACGCTGGGCTGGGCCTTCGACAACAATTCAGCAGTCAATCAGTACAACTGGAGATCGGAGTGGGCGCGCTCCGGATTCGATTCGCGCCACCGGTACCTGACCAATCTGAGCCTGAGATTGCCCAAGGACACGACGGTCTCATTTCTTGTGAATGGGAACGCCGGCCGGCCGTACAGTCTCACGACAGGCAAGGACAATAACGGCGATCAATCCACCAACGATCGGCCCCTTGGTATCCGCCGCAATTCACTGACGGGGCCAGGTAGTTACACGGTTAATATGAGCTTCACGAAGACGTTCGCACTGAGAAAGCCGGAAGCCAATCGGACCGCTTCAAACGCTGCTGCCGGTCCGAATCCGGGGGCGCCGCAGCTCATCGTGGGAGGGCCGGGAGGTCCTGCAGTGATTCCTCAAGGCGCAGGTAATTCCGCGCCGGGTCCGAAACTCTCCTTCAATGCGAATGCACAGAACTTGCTCAACAATACGCGGATCACCGGCTATAGCGGTGTTTTGACTTCACCGTTGTTTGGCAAACCCATCGGGGCTGCGGCGGGACGCACGATAATATTGGGTCTCAATTTGAGTTTTTGATAATCGTAGAGGCTTATGACCCCTCCTCAAAGGAGGGGAAAAACGATGGGTGCATCATGAAAGGACTTCTGATCTCGATTGCTGTCGTGTGCTTTGCAACTCCGGTCTTTGCTCAAGAGATCGATCTGGGTTTGGGGGGTGATGTCTCCGGCCTTCTGAACATTCCCGCGCCGCGCGGCAATACACCGGCGCGTGGCGCTGCGCCCAATGCGCGTGGTGCCGCTCCGGCACGCGGTGCTGCCGCGAACGCACCGCCGGTTGATCGCCTCGTGCGTCTCCGTGAACTGCTCGCTCAAGCGAATTTGCCTCTTTCGAAGGACCAGGAAACCAACTTGAACGCTTTGCTGAGTTCCGAAATACCAGCGATGCGGCAAGCATTACAAAAGCGAGTGATGGAATTGCAGACACAACGCGGCGGGACGGCGCCGGCAAATCTTCCGAGTATCGAAGACTTGGCGCCGGAGATCATTCGTTTGAACGATCAGCTTCTTGGAAAAATGGCTGCGTCACCAGGCCTGACTACGGACCAACAGGCGTTGCTCAAGAAGCTATATAAGGACCAGGTCAAGTCACGCGGTGGTTTCGATGCGATCAAACTTTCGCTCGAAGATGCGGGCACTCCGTTTTCGACCGAGCAGATCACGCAAATTCAACCGCTATTCGATCAGCAGAATGAGGCGCGCCTTCAATTGACCAAAGAATCGCAAGGTCAGCCTCCGGATAAAGCCAAGCTGGACCAGCTTCAGCGGGATACATTGTCCAAAGTCTTAAAGCTGTTGACAGCTCCGCAACGCGCCGCCCTACTAAAGTAGTCTCGGGCTTTAGCCCGCGTTTCCGCCCCCGACAACATGTCACGTGTAAAATGTGTGCGTGAATCGCTCGACTGTTGGCTTCGGCCCCGGCCAGCCATCGCGTACTTCTATTGTTGTCGCCGCATTGAGAGCCTTCGGCGCCCGCGAACCGGATGCCTCCGTCCGTAATCCCGATTGGCTTGCGGAACGACTGATTAGTTCCGGCGAGCTTCAACTCATCACTGAGCACCCGATCTCACAAGCTGTTCGTGAGGATTACCAGAAAGGAAGACAGAATCGCGAAGTCGCCGGAATGTCCAATCTCATGCTCGTTCGCACGCGGTTTATTGAAGAGCACATGCAACGTGCATTGGAGCAGGGAGCAACGCAGGTGGTCATTTTGGGCGCCGGCTTCGACACTCGCGCATACCGGTTCGTAGAGTTGCTGAAAGACAAAACGGTCTTCGAAGTGGATTACCGGTCGACGCAGGAAATCAAGAAGCGCCGGCTCGCCGAAGCTTCGATCGCCATCCCGCCGTTTGTGCATTTTGCAGAAATCGATTTTAAAAAAGATGCTCTGGCGGATGTACTGTCGAATGCCGGTTATAAAGCTTCCGAAAGGACCTTCTTTATTTGGGAAGGTGTCAGCATGTATCTCTCGGAATCCGCCGTTCGCGAGACGCTTCGTGCGATCAGCAGTTATTCCGCGCCGGGAAGCTCGATCGTCATGGATTTTGCCGGCCAAGCGATGATCGAGATGCTTCAAAAACTTCCAGAGCTTTCACAGCACAACTATACGACTCATTGGGGCGAGCCGTGGATCTTCGGTGTTCCGGACGGCCGCGAGCGCGAGTTCTTTCACGAATGCGGACTCGAAGTTCGGGAAATTCTCACCGTTTTTGGACGTGAGGCGACACGACGATACTTGACCCGCTCGGACGGGAAACGTTTCGGAACCCCTCGAGGCGGAGGTCCGCGAGACGCGAAGCTTTCCACAATAGCGCGCATGATGTGGATGCTTGTCACGCGTCGAAGCAAATGGTATGCGTTAGCGAAGCTGGACGTGGCCGCTCAGTAACGTCGGTTTTAGGCCTGGGTCGATCCGCCGCAGATGCTGATGGCTTGCCCCGTAATCTTGTCTCCAGTCGAAGCGCAAAGGAATGCCACCAGATTGGCGACCTCTTCAGGCTGAACCATTTCGCCCAGAGGGACTCGGGACATCGCTTGCTCTTTGAACTCCTCAACAGTTATACCCGCAGATGCAGCGATGTCGCGCATACCAGCGCGCGCCATTTCTGTGTCCGTCCAACCCGGGCAAAGCGCATTGACCGTGATTTTGCGGGGAGCAAGCTCGAGAGCAAGCGCCCGCGTGAAGCCGATGAGACCAGTTTTTGCGCTGCAATACGCGGTATACCCGGGGACGCCAAACTTGCCGAGAACTGAAGAGATCATGATGACGCGCCCTCCCTTCGGAATATGCGGAGCTGCGGCTCGCGTCACATAGTACGTTCCTATGACGTTCGTTTGAATAATGTCCAGCCAGGCGGCGGTTTCCGCTGCATCAACCGGCGTCACTCCGGAGATACCTGCATTGTTCACCACAATGTCGATCTTCCCAAACCGATCCACGATGCGGCGAATGCCGGCATCGACATTCTTTTGGTCACGGACGTCCATCGTCACGGCGAGCGACCGCTCTTGAGGGAAATCTTGAATGGGCGAACGTGCACACAACGCCACACTGGCGCCCTCTTCGTAAAGTTTCTTGGCAATGGCTCGGCCGATACCTCTGCTCGCGCCGGTTATAATGGCAACCTTATTTATGGACATAGATGGGAAGGTAGCATTAATCACGGGTTCCGCAAAACGTGTTGGGCGAGAGATTGCGCTCGAGCTCGCACGAAGAGGCGCGCGGATTGCTGTGCATTATCGGTCCAGTGCCAATGAAGCAAAACAGGTTGCGGGTGACCGCGGCGCGATCTTTCAGGCCGAGCTTACAAACATGGATGAAATCGCGAAGATGATGAACCAGGTGGAAGAGAAGTTTCAGCGCTTAGATATTTTGGTCAACAGCGCCTCGGTCTTTTCACCATCGACGGCGGACCAGGCGACACCGGAACACTGGGATGCGCAAATGGACACCAATGCGAAGGCTCCGTTCTTCCTCGCGCAGCGCGCGGCGCGTCTCATGCGTATCGGTGGCTCCGGCAAGATAATCAATATTGCCGACGTGGCCGGAGAAGTAATTTGGCCTTTGTATCTTCCTTACAGTGTGTCGAAGGCGGCTTTGATTGCCGTGACTCGCGGCCTCGCGAAGGCATACGCGCCGGACATCCAGGTGAATGCGATCGCGCCCGGCCCCGTGTCATTTCCGGAAGGCTTCACTGAAGAGGAGAAACGATCGGCGATCGAAAGAACACTGTTGAAGCGTGCCGGATCGCCGCGAGACATCGTGAATGCGGTCATCTTCCTTATTGAAAACGACTACATTACCGGTGAGGTGATCCACGTAGACGGAGGACGACGCGTACTCTAAATTTCTCCCCTCCTTCGAGGAGGGGAACTGCAAGCGCTGTACGCAATTACTTCACGCGTTCGGCAACACGCTTTATCAAAGGGCCGCAATAATTGCGTCGGTAAATTCTGTTGTCGAAGCTTTGCCGCCCAGGTCACGCGTAACCTTCTCGCGTTTTTCCAAAACCTTATTCAGCGCTTGCTCGATGCGATCGGCGGCGACCAGTTCGTTGAGGTGTCGGAGCATCATGATCGCCGACATCAGAAGCGCAGTGGGATTCGCAAGATTTTTACCGGCGATATCCGGCGCGGTGCCGTGAACGGCTTCGAACAGCGCTGCTTTTTCGCCCAAGTTGCCGCTCGGCACGACGCCGAGACCACCGACGAGGCCGGCCGCAAGATCGGACACAATATCGCCGTATAAGTTCTCCATCAGAAGCATGTCGAATTGGTGAGGATTCATGACGAGCTGCATGCACAGATTGTCGACGATCTTTTCATCGTGCTCGATCGTTGGATAATTCACCGCGACTTTCCGAAAGCAGTGCAAGAACAGTCCGTCGGATTTCTTCATGATGTTTGCTTTGTGAACGACGGTGACTTTCTTGCGGCCAAACTTCTTTGCATATTCGAACGCGAACACCGCAATTCGCGTGCTCGCTTTTTCCGTGATGATCTTCAGCGACTCCACAACACCGGGAACGACTTCGTGCTCGAGTCCGGAATAAAGTCCTTCCGTGTTTTCACGCACGATGACGAGATCCACATCACCGAATCGTGACGGCACGCCAGGAAGATTCCGCACCGGACGAAGATTGGCGTAGAGATCAAGCACCTTTCGCAATCGAACATTCACGCTTTCGAAGCCGCTTCCAATTGGAGTCGCAACGGGCCCTTTGAGAGCGACACCATTTCGCCTGACCGAGTTGATAACTTCATCCGGCAATGAGGAACCCGACAAATCTTGGGCGTGACCTCCCACGATGAATCTCTCCCATTCGATTTGAACGCCGGCCGCCTCGACAATACGCAGCACTGCCGCGGAGACTTCGGGACCGATGCCGTCACCTGGGATGAGCGTCACACGATGAGCCATGTTTCGACGGTTATAACATGCGGATCATTTGTCAAGTTTTCTCGATGTAGGTGAATGTCTGAATGCCGCGTCAGACCTGCGTTTCCGCTTTGTGTAATTCCAAACACTCGCTTGACACCGCCTATACCGTGAGATATAAACCGCAGCGGCTGTTAGCAAACATCCACGACCGATGCCTCAAGAATGACTGATGGAGGGAGCACACAAATGAACAAGGGCGAGTTAATTGACAAGATCGCGAAAGACGCGAAAGTTTCCAAAGTGCAAGCGAGCAACGCTCTCAATTCCGCGCTCGACGGTGTTGTGTCGACGCTGAAGAAGGGAAACAAAGTAACGCTCGTTGGCTTCGGAACCTTCTCGGTGAGTTCGCGCAAAGCGAGAACCGGCCGTAATCCGCAGACCGGCGCTCCTTTGAAAATTCCTGCCAAGAAAGTTACGAAGTTCGTTGCCGGCGCTGAGCTGAAGAAGGCTGTCAACCGGGGCCGCTGAACGCGTTCGTATACTGCAGGGGCGCTCGTACGAGCGCTCCAATTCCCCCTCCAAAAATTCCCTGTTTTTGCCACTCTGTGGCATGTTCGTTCCAATGCATCCATCGGAAACACTATCCTTTCGTTTCACATCCGTTGGTAACAAGAATGCTGCTGCTTGTGGGGTTTACGACACCGAAAACCGAGTGGTCGCCGTTCAAGACCGAAAACCGAACATGGCGCGCGAGGAAAGTGTTGCACCGGTGCTACGGAAGTTGACTAGAATATATCGGTAATACTTAGTAGTCGCGAACGTTGACCTTAAGCTCACAGACTTAACAAGGGGGAAGTTCATGGTTAGTCCAATTCGAAGATTCTCAGTTGTGGGCGTTGTCATTCTGGCGGGACTGTTGGTCTTGTCAGGGTGCGCGAGCCGGAAGTATGTACGTCTGCAGACGCAGTCGCTTGAGCCGGCCATTCAGGAAGCAAGCAATGCGGCGAAAGAGAATGCTGAGCGCATTGACGCTGTCGACCGGCGCGCTCAACAGGGTTTGACCGCCGCAGGCGCGGCCGACCAAAAAGCGACGAACGCACAGAACGCGGCCCAGACTGCGCAGAACGCGGCCCAGGCAGCCGATCGAAAGGCCGACACAGCGAACACGGGAGTTCAGCAGGCGAACAACCGCATCAACACGTTGGAAACGCGAGTCAACAACATCAACACGCTGGACAACTACGCGCAGAGTGAAACTCAGACGATAACGTTCGATCTGAACAAGTCGAACTTGAAAGATCAGGCAAAGAGCACGCTGGATCGGATTGCAAGCGACGTCAACGGTCAGCGGACCGGATACATGCTGGAGCTGCAGGGATACACAGACAGCACGGGATCTGAGCTGTACAACATCGGTCTCAGCCAGCGTCGCGCTGAAAGTGTGCAGCGTTATCTGGTCAGCAAGAATGTTCCACTGTATCGGATTTCGATCGTTGGTCTCGGAAAAGACAATCCAGTTGCCGACAACAAGACGACCCAAGGACGCGCACAAAACCGCCGCGTCGAAGTTCGAGTATTGAAGGCGACCACCGGCCGTCAAACGAACTAGCCTGTAGTCGCGAACTGACCTTGCTGTGAGCCTTGTAGCGGCGGTCATCGACCGCCGCTACAGCTTCATCGCTTGGCGTAATAGCCGTTTCGCGATTGTGTCAACCGAAGGCCCTCTTCCCGCGCGCGCACTTCGATCTTGCGGAATGACCCATCGACAGCGGTGTTCGACGAGATATACCCAAGCGTATACGACGTCCCGAGTTCCGCCGCCGTCTGTTGGTACAACGGAACGATATCCTCTAGGCGCTGAGGGTAGAGGACACGTCCACCTGAAGTTTCAGACAGTTCTTCCATGCGAAGGCGAACGCCACTCAAGTAGCGGTCGGCAACATTCGAATTAGGAAAAATCACGCGTAGGCTGCGATATTCGTCCCCCCCAATGGTGTTTGGCTCGAAATTCTTATCGGTATTGAAGGCCACGAAATAGACAGGGATGCGTTGATTTCGCGCTGTCTTCAAAGCGTTCTGATACGGCCGGTCGTCTTTTGGCTCGAGAACGCGATTCCTGTTGACGACGTCTTTATATAAGGAAGTGTCCCGTCCGTCGGTCAGGACCACCAAGGCGCGGCGGCCGGTTACTTTATTGAAATCGCGCCGGAGCGTTTGTTCGACGGATCGATAAAACTCTGTCCCTCCAATCCTGTTGGCTCGGATGAGTTGTGGAAGGACCAGAAGCGCCTTTCGCCGATCGCCCGTCCACGGCAATTGCAGGTCAATGTCGTAATCGAAGGTTGAGATCGCAATGCGATCCTGTGAACGCAAGCTTGCAATGAATCCTGCGACTGCCCTCTGCATCAACAACCATTTGTCTTGTGTGCTTCCGCTGCGGTCGAACAAAAGCAAGACATTGTACGGCGTGGATACTGGAAGGAAATGCACGATCTGTTGTCGAATTCCATTCTCATAAACCGTGAATGCGTCCGCGGACAAGTTGTTGAGCGCCCTTCCGCCTGCATCCTGGACTGTCACATCGACCGCAACAAAAGGCACATCTATTTTCAGCGTGTAATCCGGTACCTGGGCTGAAACCAGCGCCCCGCTTACAAATGCGGCCGCCAGAAGTCTAAAAAAGATGCGTGACATGGATGTTCTTATCGTAACATCAAGAATCACAGGGAGATCCTAAAGTGAAGAAGATTCTGGGAACCTTAGCCATAACGGGTGCCGCAGTTCTGCTCTTCATACCACTTGCCAAAGGCACTCCTGAATACACCAAAAAAGAAAAGAAACAGTGTGTGTACTGCCATACTGCTATGGGTAAGCCGGATCTCAACGACGCCGGTAAATACTACAAAGCCCATCACACCCTCGAAGGCTACGTCGAAAAGAAATAGTAGAATCCCACTCGCAAACTCCCCATTGACGATTGTGGTAGAGCGCAGTCATCGTCGGGATCCGGCGCGATGATCGCGGAGTTGCCCAGTGATAATCACAAAGATGTCGGGGACTCAAGCGCGAAGGCGACGACATAACATCATGATGCCTTCTGATTGGCGGTCAAGACTTGCCTGCTCATAACCGATATGGGAGAATTCGACTTCGTTTGTTCCTAGTCGAAGGCCCGACACTCCGGAGGACAACTCATGTTTCACTTGCGGAAGACTCTCCTTATTCTGCCCCTTCTATCATTGTCATTCCTGTGCGCGACTTCATCCCTGTCAGCACAGATTAACCTGCCGCGTGTTTCTTCAGACACCGGCGTCGTCCTGGTCAGAACCTTGCCGCCGACGGTTGATCTTTCGAACAAACGCATCGCGTTGGAAATCAACTCGACGACGACAATACCTAAACAGTCACTGGACACACTGAAAGTCAAGCTGACGACCGGGCTGCAGGCCGACAAGCGCTTCATCATGGATCCCGCCAATCCGGCAACATTGGTACGTTTGACAGCGACCCAACTGGCTATCACGCGGAAGCAGAGCCAAGCGGTGATCAAGGGGAATCCGATGGATGTCACAACTTTGGACGGAAACCTTCAAGTCAGTTTCCAAGCCTTGGATGCCGTCTCGAAGCAACCGTTGGACTCCGGCAACCTTGAGGCCAAGCTGCAGCGCAACTACTATGTCGTCCGCAATGCCAACAACGGGAAGACCGGCCTCGGGTTTGGAAATATTCTCCGACAAACCACGAATGCGCTTCAGACGACACAGTTGACTGATCAGCAGGCATTCGATCTGTTGGTAAGCACCATCATGGGACAGGTCACCCGGCGCATGGCTCAAACCGAAGAAACAATCAAAGTCGGCCGGCCGGATGGCGAGTTGAGGAAATTTCGCGACAAGGCGGAACACAAGCAGTGGGTTTCTCTTTATGACGACTTGGCCGACTTGACTACCCTGAAGGACGACGATGACAAGGCGCAACGTGAATACTGGATGGGGATTTCCAAAGAAGCGATCGGTTATGAAACCAAGGATCGCGCGCAGGCCCGGCAGGCTTTGATAGAGGCTGCCCGCCACTACGACCAGGCGTTTCAACTGAAGCCGGACGAGTCGATGTTCTTGGACAGCAAACATCGGGCGGAAGAGTCGACCGTGCTGTTGGCCGGCGCAACACCAGGCCAGGCTTCGCCCGCCGACTCGAACTCGCGCGACGTCGCCCAGAACGGCGGCGATGAAATCATGACGAATGATGTCGTGATTTACTTGTTGAATAACAAGATGAGTCCTGAAGCTGTCATCGCAATCATCAAAGACCCCAGCACCAAAACAAAGTTTGATGTCGGGTTTGCCGCACTCGGACGTCTCGCCGGTTCGAAGGTGCCTGACAATGTGATTCAGGCTATGCGTGAGAGGGCCAAGACGCAGTGAGCCGAATTACAAAGCTGGCATTCATCGTGATTTTGGTGAGCGTGCCGGCCTTGGCCCAGCTCGACCGGGGTTGCTGGATCGCCGGCGATGCGGCCAATCTCGCGAGTGAACTTTCCGAAGGGGCGAGCCAAACCAAGATTCTCAACGTGCTCGATTACCTGCGGATTGGAACGGAGAGATGCCGGGACTCCGTCGCTGCTGCTGACGCCTGGTACTACCGCGGGTTGATCGAACGATATCTGGCCGGCCAGTCCAAATCCGCAGACAAAGCCGCCGCAACTGCGCGCGCCGGGCGCTATCTCGAAAGGGCAACAGAATCCGGTTCGTTGGCGGCCAAGAACGCTTGGCCGCTCTTTGGTGCGAAAAGAACAGACGAGATCGCAACCCCCGTCAACGCTCCGCTGCGTGAGAAATGGGCCGTGGTCGTCGGCGTGGGGAAGTTCTTGAACAAAGGAATTCCTTCGCTGAATTACACGAGCAAGGACGCTCGCGACTTCGCAAACGCGCTCACGGATCCGGAGATCGGCCGGTTCAAGCCCGGAAACGTCACCGTTTTGCTGGACGAGGATGCGACGTTGGTCAAAGTGCGGACCGCGATCGGCGCGATTCGGCAAAAGGCGGAACGGGAAGATCTCGTGGTCCTTTACATCAGCAGTCACGGATCACCGCGCAACACCGACCCGGGAGGCGTGAGCTATGTCGTCCTTTACGACACCGACATCGCTGGAAGCGACACCATTTACGCTACAGGCCTCGCGATGAGCGAAATCGTCGCCACTCTCAATCGCGACGTCAAAGCACAGCGCCTGGCGCTGTTTCTGGATACCTGTTACTCCGGCGCTGCCGCCCCTGGCGCGGAACGGCCGGGCGCGCGAGCCCTTCTGCCGGTCGGTTCGACGGGGGCGGGCAGTTTCAGCCAGGCCTTAACTCAATTCAACGCGTCAGGATGGGTCGTGGTGGCGGCCAGTCAAGGCAACGAACAGTCATGGGAAAGTCCCGAATTGAAACAAGGATATTTCACCCACTTTCTACTTGAAGAGTTGAGGAATTCGAAAGGCCGGGCCACAATGCAGGAACTCTTCAACAACTTGCGCACTGGTGTAACGACGCGTGTTCTTCGGGACAAAAACACGAACCAGACGCCTGTAATGTCCACGGGGGCAGATGGTGGAAAGCTCGTCCTGGGAGTTTGAGGGCTGTTCAAAACTGTCCTGCGGCGAGTTAGAGCACAGTCCCCGGCTGGAGCGCGGACGCGGCTTGAAAAGGACGCTATGGTTCGTTTCCCACAAATCGTTGGTTCCATCCTCGCGACGGCTTTCCTAGGCTCGTTCACACCGGTATTCGGGGCCCAGCACGCCCTGCTGGTCGGCGCCGGCGAATACCCGAAGGCGCCTGGAATCCATTCCCTGAGCGGACCGGTCAATGACGTCGCAGCGCTGCGTAACGAGTTGATCGAGCGATGGGGTGTCCGTTCGGAGAACATGGTCGTTCTGCTCAACGAGACAGCGTCCCGCCACCGCATTCTGGCGGAACTGGACGCATTAGCTTCTCGAACGCGGAGAGGAGACATCGCCTTCTTTTACTACAGCGGTCATGGAACGAGCGCCCATGCGTTGGGAAACGAGCTGAAATTGGATCTCTCTACCGGAGCAATCCTCCCCGCCGACATTGAGGAGACCGACAATGCCGACAGGCTATTCGATCAGCTGATCATCGGGCTGGGCGATATCCGTCCGCTCCTCGCTAAGATGGATAGAAACGGTGTTCGTGTGCTGGTTCTGTTCGACGCCTGCTATTCAGGCGACAGCGCCAAAAGCATCGGAGACCTGACAGCCCGAAGCGCGGATTCGTTGATCAACTCTCTTGCCGCGCCGGCTGCGTTGACGTCGTTCAACCAGGCGCTCGGAGAGGCCGACAAGAAAGGGGAGGACTGGCCTTACCAAAATGTCGTTTACATCTCCGCTTCGGCCCGTAACGAGCAGGCGTGGGACATTTCCGATGTATCTGCAATGCACGATCGCCTCACGGTCGACGGCAAGGCGCATGGGGCGTTCACGAATGCTGTTCTTCTCGGACTGAGAGGCGCTGCGGACACAAATCACGATAAGCAAATTTCGTATGTCGAGCTGCATGGCTACCTGATCCAGCAACTGGCGAGCATCGGGCAGACGCCGCAAATCCATCCGCGCGATGCGGCGCTGGTGCGGCAACCAGTTCTGAGTGCCGGCCCCGATGCGCTGCCTCAGTTGAGCGCGGTTTCGGGTTCCGGATCCACGCCTGCGTCTCTCGTCTCGGTAAAACCGCTGTGGGTAAGGCTAGCTGCTCCTGACCCGGATCTGCGGGCAAA
>JACXTT010007762.1_pt1 | contig 15045 bp, 14 predicted proteins | sample 9270951 | NCBI WGS metagenome assembly JACXTT01 (sample SAMN15532306, study PRJNA645909) | rock metagenome | isolation source: weathered quartz diorite | place: Puerto Rico | collected 2017-06-21
GTGCGGCCAGGATCCGGAAGTTCCGATAGCACTTGGACCGGCAGCCGGAGCCCGGCGGGAAATCGCAGAGTGATCGAATCGGCATTGTCGGATTCGACGGCTTGGTGGCGGCCGGTTATCGCCCGCACGTGATGAGGACCGAACAAAGTGCTCGTTGCCAGTGGTTCCAAAAGAATTGCATATCGTGCGGCGTCGCGCGCCTGAAGGAGCGGACGAAGCAAGAATCGTCCGTCCGGCGATGTTTGCAAGGGAAAACGTTTTCGATCTGTTCTTTGCCAAGTGTGGCCGTCAAAGCGATCCAGCGCAATGCCGCGCCACTTTAGAACCGCGAACGGCGTCCCGCGCAATTGGCGCGCGTGCATGACGACCGCGCTACTGAGCTTGACTTGTCCGATTTCGCCCAATTCCACATTGTCCGAGAATCCCGACACCAGCAGTGATTGGGCAGCGGCCCGGGTGAAAAACCCGGTTCCGACGCGCGGGATAATCAGAAAGAGAACAACACCGGTCAGAATGATCCAGACCGTTGCCCACAGGCTCATTCCGCCCAGGGGCGTCGCGACTTGTTCGAATTTCGCAGTGCTCTTGCTCTCGACGCGGTACATATCGAAGCTCATGAGCGTGGACACGAGGGCGACGAGGAACAAGAACAGAGTCGCGACGAACGAAATATCGATCGTCAAAGAGGATGCCGCGAGAATCTGCAGGAACGAAAGAATGATCAGGTACAAGTAGTCTTTGTCGGTCTTCTCCTGAAACAACTTGGCCAGTTGCAAGAACAGAACGAGATGGATCGATGCCGGGATGAACGACCCGGAAACGGCCGCAATATCGAAAATGAAAAAGAAAATGTATGCGATCGACAGCAGAAACGCGCCCCGCGGTGAAAGTGGAGGCGGGATATGCTTGATTGCGCGGTAACAGCTTATGCAGAGGGCGATCGTGAAGATGCCGATCGCCGGAAAATCCAAACGCCCAGTCAGAGACAACGCGAGAAATGCGCTGATCATCAGAGCGTGGCATGAAATTTGAAAGTATCGATGCATGGGAAGCTACACTCGTAAAGACAGCTTCAAAGCTCCATCAATCGGCGCCGGCGGAGCGGCGATACCTGAAATTTCGACCACTGCGAGATATTGCAAGATGGCTTCGAGCGAACTGTTTTTCCAGTCATCCGCTATGAAGTTCACTTCGATTCCATCATCAGTAAGATGGAATGCCAGCGATGCGGCGTAGGAAACAAGCCGCTCGAACTTTTCGAAATCTCCAGGGTGCCCGAATCGATCGAAGACAATGGTGATGCGACGGCTTTCTTCGGCCGCATATTCCCGCGTCTTCAACATTGACGTCTTTGCGGATGCTTTCCAATGGACATGCCGGGCGCTGTCGGACGGAACGTAATCTCGAATCATGTAAAGATCGTGACCTAGTCCCCGATCGAATCGTTGGTTCGAACCTTGAAGATCAATACTCCCAAAGTTCATCTCCTCGTAAGGCAGAATCACCGGATAACAAAGGCACTCCGCCTCGGCGGCGCAATTTTTATCCTTGAGAAAGAATCCAAAGGGATAACGGGAAGATGCCTTGACTGTTCTGAGAGTGTACCGGCCCCGCCTTGGAAGCATTGCCTGGCCCGTTTGAGAAGTGTGTTCGGCGCCGCGGATTACCGACACGTAGAAGGTCGAGAATCGAAAGGGACTGCCTTCTGCAGGTTCGAAAGACATCGAGAGGGTCGGGAACACCCCTTTTTGATTGTGAATCTGCATGGCGATGGGAAAAGGTTCTCCAGCGAAGCAGGATGGCGGCGTGCGGACTACGATGCGCAGCAATCGGAAATTTACCGCAGATAAAAACCCTGACAAGACGAGCACTGCGAGCAGTGCCGACAGCACCATATATAAGAGGTTGTTGGCGGTGTTGATGGCTGCGAACACCACGATCGTCACAGCGGCAAAGTAAATCCAGCCTTCGCGAGTCACGTGATAATGCGAAAAGAACGGAAGCCACTCCCAATCCACGTGCGATGCTAGACGCGGTACAAACTTGATTCCGACCCAAATCGCGATGCCCAATGCAAGTAGCCCGGAGATACCAGTTGCCAACACGCGGCCGTCACGGCCTGCACTCGAACAGTAAATTGCCGCTATCATGGCGATCGCGAGCAGGCCGATCGACGTCATGAAGTTTTTCCACATTTTCTTAATAGCCGCGCCCTGTCGGGCTTGCATTCGCTCCGCTCATGCTCTTCAGTCGGGAATCGGAGTCTGGGCGATGATTTCGGCCAAAACAGTCTTCGCTTGTGCGGTCGCGTGAGTGCGCGTGCGAGAACTGCGTCCCATGACAAGGCGGTGTTCAAAAACCGAATGGACGAGTTTCTTCACATCATCGGGAATCACGAAGCCGCGGCCATCGACCATGGCCCGCGCCTGCGTGGCCCGAAATAGCGCAGCGGTTCCGCGAGGGCTGATTCCGAGTTCGATTTCCTGATGCTGGCGCGTGCGATTCACGAGCTGAATCATGTAATCGACGATGGGTTCGTCGATGTGGATCTTGCGGCTCTCGACCTGGAGCGCGAGAACTTCCGAAGGCGTCAAGATGGCCTCTGTCGCGCGCTGATGATTCCCATTTGAAAATCGTTTGAGGATTTCCTTTTCAGCCGCGGCATCGGGATATCCGACTTCGATTCGCATCAAGAATCGATCGAGCTGAGATTCAGGCAGCGGATACGTCCCGTGGTGTTCGATCGGATTTTGTGTTGCCAAGACCATGAAGGGTCGAGGCAACGGATAGGTGAAGTTTTCGATCGTCACCTGGCTTTCATTCATCGCTTCGAGCAGAGCGCTTTGTGTCTTCGGTGTCGTTCGATTGATTTCGTCCGCAAGCACGATGTTCGCGAAGATCGGACCTGGCTTGAATTCGAACTCATTAAGCTTGGGACTGTAGACCGAAACGCCGAGGACGTCGGAAGGCAGGAGGTCGCTTGTAAATTGAATGCGATGAAAATCGCACGTGATCGATCGCGCCAAAGCGTGACCCAGCGTGGTTTTCCCGACCCCGGGAACGTCTTCGATCAGCAGATGACCTTCGGCGATAAGTGCCACAATCGCAAGGTCAATCGTCTCTTCTTTGCCTTTGATCGCGACGGCGATCGCCTGACGTAGCGCGAGCGTCTTGTCTCTTGCCGATGATTCAACTGCTTTCATAAACCGGACCGATTCTAGCATGGGTGACACAAGCGCAATCGCCCGCCAGTCCATGGACACCGGCCTTCAAAGAACCGTTTCGGAAAATGTTTCCCCCGGCTTTAGCGAACTGTAATCGCTGGGATGCGTATAATCCCAATTGCAGCCATATTTTCATGGAGGACGCATGCTTATCTTCTTAGTCCTCGCGCTATTCATTGCGGGGTGTTCATCAAATAAAGCTGCCCCAGCCATCCAGCCCGTGCAGGCAGCTCCAGTCTTCGTATCAAAAGCAATTTCGAAATCCGTGCCGATTGAAATCCAAGCGATAGGAAACGTCGAGGCATATTCCACCGTGGCGGTGAAGGCCCAAGTCGGCGGGGAACTAACGATCGTTGATTTCAACGAAGGCGCCGATGTCAGGAAAGGCGATCGGTTGTTCGTTATCGACCCGCGTCCATACGAAGCGCAAGTTACTCAAGCGGAGGCCACTCTCGCGAGGGATAAAGCACAACTGCAATCGGCTCAGGCCAATCTTTCTAGAGATCAGGCTCAGGAGGAATATGCCCGGTCACAGGCCAAGCGCTATTCCGAACTCCTGCAGAAGGGCATCCTCCCGAAAGAATCATCGGAGCAGACAGATACTCAGGCAAAGGCAGCAGCCGAAGCTGTTCGTGCGGATCACGCAGCCATCGAAAGTATGCAAGCCAACCTGATGGCCGATCAGGCTGCGCTCGATCGCGCAAAGCTTCAATTGGAGTATTGCACGATTCGTTCTCCCATCGACGGCCGCACGGGGCGTGTGCTTGTGAAACAGGGAAATGTGGTTAAAGCAACGGATGTGGATCTCGTGACCATCAATCAACTGCGTCCGATCTATGTCACATTCACGGTTCCTGAAACCAATCTTCAGTTAATTAAAACGCACACCGCTGCCGGCGACATTTCCGTTGCGGCATATTTTCAAGGCGACGATAAGGTCGTCGAAAAGGGAAAGATCACCTTCATTGAAAACGCAGTAGACAGCGCGACAGGAACGATCCGTTTGAAAGCTCTTTTCGAGAATTCCACGACCCGCCTTTGGCCGGGTCAGTTCGTGCGAGTCGTTGTCAGGGTGAATACTTCAGCGGATTCAATTGTGGTTCCGGTCACCGCAGTACAAACGGGGCAGGATGGAAAGTTCGTATACGTCGTGAAGCCGGACATGACTGTCGATGCCAGGCGGGTTTTAACAGGCAGGACAATAGAGCGGGACATTGTCATTGATAACGGTCTCAACGAAGGGGAGACCGTCGTGACTACGGGACAGCTGCGGTTGGTTCCCGGCAGCCGGGTCCAGATCAAAACGGATTCCGCTCCCGCCAAGTCATAGGAGAACGGTCGTGAATATTTCTGATGTTTTCATCCGCCGGCCTATTGCGACGAGTTTATTTATGGTGGCGATCGCCCTTTTCGGCGCAATCGCATACCGCACGCTTGGCGTGAGTGACCTGCCGAACGTCGACTTCCCGACGATAGTTGTTTCTGCCAGTTTGCCGGGTGCCAATCCGGATACGATGGCATCTGCCGTCGCAACGCCTCTCGAGCGGCAGTTTTCGACGATCGCGGGACTCGATTCCATGACATCCACGAACGGAATCGGCTCGGCGCAAATCACGCTGCAATTCAATCTCAGCCGCGATTTGGATGGAGCGGCTTTGGATGTGCAAGCCGCGATTACTCAGTCGGCGTCTCTCCTTCCGGCCGGGATGCCGACTCCACCGACGTTTCGGAAAGTGAATCCCGCGGATCAGCCCATCCTTTATTTTTCGGTGCAATCGAACACGGTGCCGCCGTGGACTTTGGATGAGTACGCGGAAACGACTATCGCTCAGAGGATCTCCACCGTTCCCGGTGTCGCGCAGGTTCAGGTACAAGGCGCGCAGAAATACGCCGTGCGCGTCCACCTGGATCCGCAGAAACTTGCAGCGAAGCAAATCGGAATGAATGAGGTGGAGGCGGCGCTCCGGAACTGGAACGTAAACATACCGACCGGCACCATGTACGGGCCGGACCGATCTGTGACGTTGCGGGCGGATGGTCAGCTCACGAGCGCGGCGGATTTCCGAAAGCTCGTCGTGGTGGACCGTGCCGGTTCGCCCGTTCGTCTTGAAGAACTCGGTAATGTCGTGGACAGTGTCGAAGACGACAAAAGCGCGAGCTGGTATGAATCGTCTGGGACTGTGCGTCGTTCGATCATCCTCGCAATCCAGCGGCAGCCGGGCAGCAACACGGTCGAAGTAGCCGATGCGATCAAGAAGTTGATGCCCGTCTTCAAGCAGCAGATCCCGCCTTCCATCACGCTGGACGTCCTGTACGATCGGTCTCAATCGATCCGCGATTCTTTCAACGATGTTCAATTCGCCATGGTGTTGAGCCTGGCGCTGGTCATCATGGTGATTTTCCTTTTCTTACGAAACCTGCGCGCCACTATGATTCCGAGCCTGGCTCTGCCTTTTTCCATCATCGGTACGTTCGCAGTGATGTCCTTGATGGGTTACACGCTCGACAACCTCTCGTTGATGGCGCTAGTGCTGTCTATCGGCTTCGTTGTGGACGATGCCATTGTGATGTTGGAGAACATCGTTCGTCATAGCGAATTGGGAGAGAGTCCGCGCGAGGCTGCCTTCAGAGGATCGCACGAAATCGGCTTCACGATTCTTTCGATGACGCTTTCGCTCGCCGCGGTGTTCATACCCGTCCTTTTCATGGGCGGGATTTTGGGCCGGCTATTCCGCGAATTCGCGATCACAATCACAGCAGCGATCTTAATTTCAGGCGTCGTGTCGCTGACATTGACTCCGATGCTTTGCAGCCGCTTTTTGAAGAAGCATGACCAGCATCGGAAGCCGGGGAAGCTCTTTCGAGCAACAGAGCGCGTGTTCGATGGGATGCTGGATCTGTACGATCACAGCCTCCAGTTTGTATTGAGACATCGGGCAATGACGCTCGCATTCAGCTTCCTGATACTGGTCGCGACGGCCTACTTATTCGTCCGAATCCCGAAGGGTTTTATTCCGGATTCCGACAATGACCAGATCCTCATTCAAACCGAAGCCGAACAAGGCACCTCGTTCGATCAGATGAGCCGGTATCAACAGATTGTCTCAGACATTGCGCGGCAGGATCCGGCCGTGCTTGCGTTTTATTCCGGCGTTTCCGGATCGAACGGAAACTTCAACTCGGGTCCAAATTTCGGTCGCTTGTTCCTTCACCTGAAGCCTAAGTCGGAGCGCGACAGGCTGGACGTCGTGATCAACCGTATGCGGCAGAAGATGTCCGGTCTTCCGTTCATGCGCATTTACTTTCAAAATCCGCCCACGATCCGCATCGGCGGACAAGTTACTACGGCGCAATATCAGTACACGGTTCAGGGAACCGATACAGCGGAACTCTATGCGGCAGCCCGCAAGTTGCAGACAGAGGCGGCAGCGATACCGGGCCTTACGGATGTGATCAGCGATCTGCAACTGCAGAACCCTCAGCTCAATGTTTTGATCGATCGTGACAAAGCGGCGACGCTGAAGGTGAATGCGCAACAAATCGAAAACGCGTTGTACGACGCATACGGACCTCGCTGGGTTTCCACGATCTATGCGCCGACGAATCAGTACCGAGTGATGCTCGATCTCCTGCCGGAATATCAAGCCCGTCCGGATGCTCTCTCATTGATCTACATGAAATCGGATGATGGACGCCTTGTGCCGCTTGAGACTCTTGCCAAAATCAGCCAGGACGCCGGTCCGCTGACGATCCATCACTTGGGACAGTTGCCTTCGGTGACGGTGTCGTTTAATCCCAAACCGGGAGTCTCATTGGGTGATGCCCTCGATCAATTCAACGAAGTGACGGGCAATCTGCCGGCGTCGATCACGGGCGCGTTTCAAGGCACGGCCAGAGAATTCGAGAATTCTGTGAAGAACCTCACGGTTCTGCTGGGGATCGCGATTCTGGTGATCTACATCGTTCTCGGCATCCTGTACGAAAGTTACATTCATCCGTTGACGATTCTTTCGGGATTGCCATCCGCAGTGTTCGGTGCTCTGCTGACGTTGTCGTTGCTGAAGATGGATCTCAATATTTACGGTTTCGTCGGTTTGATCATGCTGATCGGCATTGTGAAGAAGAACGCAATCATGCAAATCGATTTTGCGCTGGCCGCGCAACGAAGCGAGAACATGGCGCCCGTCGAGGCGATTTATCAAGGCTGTCTGGTCCGTTTCCGTCCGATTATGATGACGACCATGTCTGCGTTGCTCGGTTCGCTGCCTATCGCCCTCGGTTACGGCGCCGGAGGCGAATCACGTCAAACACTCGGCCTCGCGGTTGTCGGCGGTCTTCTGTTTTCACAGTTGATCACGTTGTATCTGACGCCCGTGGTTTATACCTACATGTCGGCAATTTCAGAACGCCGCATTCGCGCGAAAACTCCAGCTACGGTTGCGGAGGACCAGGTGGCCACCATTCGCTAGTAGCACGCCGCGGCTTGACATCATTGCTGTGGATGTAACAATCTGAAGCGTCTCCATACGCGGGATCGTAGCTCAGTTGGAAGAGCGCCTGCTTCACACGCAGGAGGTCATCGGTTCGAGACCGGTCGGTCCCATCTCGATTCAATGATTTAGCCCGGCACTGGCGCCGGGCTTTTCGTTTGGGTGCGGCTAGGGTGCGGATTTCATCGCTCATATGATCGATAAATAAACCGCGATCATCGGCTTCGAAAAGCTGAGCCGCAATTGGCAGCCCTCGAAGGATCAATGAGTGAGCGAACGTGTCGGGGTTTGGCAGGCGCAGATAAAAATCACTTAGGTATCATCTGATGAAGTCTGATATTAGGATCGCGCTGATCAGCGGCGGCGTCGCGCTTGCCGTCGCAATCATATCAACATTCATTGGGCCGGCATTTCAGTCCCGTCTGCAGAATGAGGCTAAGAAGGAGCCCAACCTTGGCATTGTCGACGTAAGAATGGGACGAAGTGGAGGCGATCTTGCGTTGGAACTGGATCTTCACAATAAGGCCGACGTTGAAGACTCGTTAACATCCCTCGAAATTAGCCTCGGCCAACCAACTGATACAGCGTATTCGCCTGTGAACGAGAGTTCGTATGTGTTAGATGCGTCAGTGCACTCCGTCCGGAATCAACTGCGAGCGGCAGGTACGGTTCGAGCGGTCGATGGAGATATCGTTTATCCAGTCACTGGCACACTGACTTTGGCCATCATTGGTTCGTGTGGCTGACTGTGCCGATCCATGAAATCATCGATCCGAACGCACATCAGTCTGTGGTACTGCGAATGCCTCAGTCTGCAAATCTCAAGCTGAGGTCTAGTAAGGGGAGCGGGGAATCACTGAAGGGCTTCATGAATGAAGATCTAAGCTCCGTAAAACTCGCCGATTTTCTCTCAAGCTTTCGAGTCCTGAGTGTTGGTATCCGGGCACAAACCGCTACGGGAATGATAATAGTTTGGCGTGGCACGACGGGTATGCCACCGAAGGATCAGTGAACTAAACCGACGACAGGCAGAGCGTAGGAAGGCGATTCACGGCCGCCCTATTCGCCCCCGGCACCAGATGCCCATACACATCCACTGTCATCTTGATCGAACTGTGCCCCAATTGATCCTTCACGTAGGCTAGGGATTCCCCGTTCTGAATTAGCAACGACGCAAACGTGTGGCGAAGATCGTGGAACCGAATGCGCCGAAGGCCTGCTTTTTCCAGCGCCTTTAGAAAGTAGCGATTCTTGACGTTGTACATTTCGAGTTGCTTTCCTTCGTCCCGCTCTCCTTCCTTGCCGTCCTTTTTCAGCTTGCCGTTGCCAAGGAACACCCGCTCGGGAATCTCGTTCTTTCCTCTGGCTAGATACTCAGCCTGCCGCTTCCTCTTCAGCGCTTCAAGTTGAATGATGGCCGGCCTGATTCATCTAGAGCCACGATCTCGCCGTCAATGACAGTATCGTCGGGCAAGGCTTCCAGGGTCTTTGCAATGTGCCGATACCGTGAAGTGAAATCGTTATCGTTACGCGAACGCAGTTGAACTTTGCCGCCGCTCTTGAACCCGATCGCGCGATACCCATCGAGCTTCATTCTTCTGTGGCGTTCGCCGTTATGTGGCGCTGGCATGCGGGGCCAGTTATGAAGACGCACCGAAGCGCCTCCGACGCTACATAATTCCATCAGAGCTTTGTCTCAGGCGGAAGTCCGGTATGGCCTGATCTGCAGAGCTTCCCCAATTGGGTTCTCTCCGGTTTCGCGGTTTATCGAGCACTGCACCGCGGTGAGCTAAGCTAATGTTATGGATTCGAACGTTGATGAACTTTTCGCCCGAATGTTGGCCGGAAATTATGATGACGAGTTGCCTTGGGAGGCAGTTCAGACGCTGCGACGGCTAGGCAGTCGCGAGGTGTTTAATCGGGCCGCAGAGTGGTGCCTGTCAGATGATCCCCTTAAGCGAGCTCGTGGAGCCGACGTACTCGCGCAAATCGGCAGGACAGTCGATAACCCCGTCAACAATTTTCTCGATGAATCCTTTTCGATAGTTTCAAACATGGTGCAGGTAGAGAAAGACCCCCTACCCTTGCTTGCAGCGGTGCACGCGCTGGGGCACATTGGAAATCCTCTAGCGATCTCCTTGGTTGTTGCACATCATCTCCACGCGGATGTCGATGTCAGATTTGCCGTTGCGTGCGCGTTGGGTAACTTCGCGAATGACGCGCACGCCAAGGATGCGCTTCTAGCCCTCATGCGAGACGATGATGAAGATGTGCGCGATTGGGCAACATTTGGCCTCGGTGTGCTGGGTGATTTGGATTCAGATGAGGTTCGCGATGCGCTTTGGCAAAGAATTAGTGATCCTTGTCCCGATGTGCGGGAGGAATCCCTGGTCGGTTTAGCGAGACGGAAGGATCAGCGGGCACTGAAAGTTCTCATTGCAGCGTTGAATCAACCTGAAATTTCCGACAGAGTGCGGGAGGCGGCAGCGGAGTTTCTCGGCGAGCAGCACGCGGATCATACTTCGAACGACTATATGGCTTTACTGAAACAACGCTTTCCTGTCTGACCTAGCGAGCCTGCATGAATGCAATCTTCTCAGATTCGATCGAGGTTGCGAGACATAGCAAGCGGTACAGCCAATCGGAAGGGCAGGAGGAATTGTTCGAGACGCTGGAAAGATCGAAATGAATTAGATTCGCCCCTTGGCCTTAAGAATATTCAGATAGTCGGAACGAGATAGCGTGCAGCCGATAAGGTCCGCGAGTTGGCGCTCGTTGACTAGCAATTGTTTCCGGTACCAAAAGTCCGGCAATTCGCAACGACCGTGCGATATCTTAGTCTTCACTACTTTCTTCCCTTCGTGCACAAAGAAAGCATGACGATCACCCGTGTCTCGAATTTCCAATTTTAATTTGTGGACAAGCGTGTCGAATTCGCGAGTTTTCATCCGCGGAGTTGTAGATGATTGCTTAGGAGGGTCAGAGTCGCAAGGAGCGCATTACCTAGCGTATCTTTTTCTCGATTAAGGGTTAGAAAGAGTTGCACGATCGTACGACCGAAGTCTTCTAGCGCTTCAGACCGAGTCGCGCCATAGCCGAACTCTTCTGCCTCATCCCAGGATGCAACATAGATCTCTCCCTCTTTCCTGATATCAACAGGAATGCCCTGAATGACTTGTATTCGGGGATCGGTAATCATGCCAAATTGCACGGCGGAAGGAAGATCGCAGTTCCCAAGTGTAAGCTCGGCATCCGTTGCGAGGTCTCGCGCTAGGAAAGCCCTGAGTTTGTCGGGGTCCTCTCGGAGATATAAAGCTTGCGTGCCCGCGGGCGTGACTGAAGATTCTTTTATCTGAAGTGTGCTGGTCATGCCTGATCTCTTTGTACCACGGAGAGTGTTGTGCGTCCAATCCACACATCATTGGCGTAAATCAATATCTCGTAAGTGCCGGGCAATTCGAAATTGAAAGCTTGGACCTGGAAGACAAGCTCAGAAGCGCCAAGACGGCTAGGAACGCTAAGATTGAGCCCATCTGCTCTGGCTATCTGTTTCTCAGTTTCAAGGTGAATGATCTCAACTCGAAACGTGTAGTCGCCCTCCGCATCCACCAGTCTCGCGTAAATCCAGAAGGGCCCGAAAATACGGGGAAATATCGGAAGCTGTATTCGGTCAAAGACGCCAACAAGAGTCTTATTGTTAGTGACCGCCTCCGTGATGACTCTTTCACAAATCAGCAGCGCTCGGACGGAAGGAACGGGAGAATCGCTCATCTTAGCCAGCAGAGTCTAACGTGCGGGATGGCAACGCGCAATTCTATCAGCATCGGGATCTATCCTGATGATATCAGCGAAGACTGAAAAACCAGATCTGATTTCTGACGATGATTGATTGTCAGCAGTTGCTAACGACGGTTGGGGTGGCGAAGAAGGCGGTGGAAGCTGAATTTCGTAAGATGCTCGTGTAGAGAGTTACAGACGGAATATTCCCGACAGTGTGCTCGGAATCGCGCCACACCGGTAGCGCTTTCTAAGACTCCGGGTTTTCTTGTTGGTGTTCATCATCTCCACAAGATAGTTGTAATCGGTGCAGGACCACTACTCGATTTTGTCCAATCGACACCGAATCCAGTGGTTGTGATACAACGTACTCGTCATGAATTCCGTAACACCGCCGTTTGTTCTTCGAGCGTGATTTTGCGGCGTAATCGACTTTTCGTCCCGACACCAGCGGATCCACTACCGATTGCGAAGCTGAATGCTGGCGTCGCGGAGATCCAAGACATCAGGTTCAATATCCGGAATCCGAATAGTGAACGCTCTGTGCATTATCATCTGCCTGTGGAGGAACTCTGAAATGAGCAAGACCGTTTGCGCGATGGCAGCAGCGCTGCTGCTTTTGACGACGATGCGCGCCTCCGCGCATCACGCATTCGCCGCCACGTACGATGAACACATGCTCGTTACGGTCTCCGGCATCGTGACCAAGATTGAATGGACCAATCCTCATGCATGGCTGTCCGTCGACGGGAAGGACGAAAGCGGCAAGGTCGGCAGCTGGAGGTTTGAAATGGGCAGCCCCGGCGGCCTTGTGAGCCGGGGCTGGGAAAAGACGGCGGTGAAGAAAGGCGATCGAGTCACGGTGGATGGCTATCGCGCGAAGGACGGCAGTAACGTGGCCAACGCCCGTATGGTCACCCTGCCGGGCGGCCGGAAGCTATTCGGTGGCTTTCAATCCACGCCCCGTGCCCCTGTAAACTAGCCACGCTTCGGACTTCGCGGCGCTCCGGTGAATTTCATGAAGAAGCGACGTTCTGGCGGGGTGTGTACCTGTCGTGCTGCGGTGTTCTGTGCGCCGCTGCCATCGCACTCGTACAAAGTGCTATGTCCTAAGTTTCGGAGATCGCGGTAATACCGCAACTGGACCGCGTTACGGCTCAGCCGCCGCGCTTCTCAGCGAGACCCGCTCCAATCGCTTGCGGTCATGGCTCCGGAATAGACTTGCGAAAAGGGTTCAAGTCGACGACACGAAACACTGAAATGTGACTACAAGAAAAGGAAACTTCGTGCGGCATGCAGGTGCCTCCCCATTCCACGCGGAATCGACGCCACGACACCCCGGACGGGTCACGGACGATTGATAGGCCCGTGATTGGGTTTTGATGATTGAACCCTTCGAGCCGCAGGTCGTCGATGCCCTTGAATAACAATTCAGCGAGTCCCTGCTTCCGCTCCGGGTCCTCAGGCCGTTTATCAAGATTGAAGACATAGAATGTCGCGCGCATATCGCAGGTGGCGGTGGTAAGCCATGGGGCACGCTCTAGGATGATTGAGACGACCTCATAGTCGTGAAAGCTGGGCCAGCATCCGAGGTGGTCGATAAGCAATTCGCGACCGACAATGTCGGCCAAGACCTCGGCCGATATAGCACCATCAATAAAGCGTTCTGGATCCTGCATGGAGTCTCATTCTAACGGCTGGGCATGAGGTTCCAGAACATCGAAATCGCCAAATGCCGTTGTGTGCTAAGCAGGCGCCTTCGTTATTCGCAGGATATTACTGAGCCAGAATTCCGATCTTCGCTTTCTGAAGTTCTTCCACGAAAGCTTTCGCTACCTTCTCCGGCAACTCCGAACGCTGTGCTGATGATGAGGCAGAGTTCGACCAAAAAGACGCGGTCTCCTTGATCGTTTTCTTCCATAGCATTTTTCCGTTGCCGTCTTTGACGACGAAATTAAAACCAGCATGCGCGCGCCCCGTGCCGAGCCCAATGACGAGCCGGGCAGCCACATTGCCTGGAGCGAAGTCGACAAGTTCCGAGCTAATTTCTGCAAGCGCCTTCTTGCCTGCTGCTTCCTCTGGGCTGAGCAGAGCCGAAAACATTTTCTTGTTCTTCAAAACTTGAATGACAGCGGCACGAGTGGCGTCTGGCAGGCCGGCGGCGTCCGGGTCATTTACGGTAGAGCCGAATATATTAATCAGCGCAGCTCTGGATAAATCCGTCGCTGTATTTGTATTGCTGCCTGCCGCGGTTGCAGGAGTTTTAAGGATCGCTCCAATTACTGCATCGGATATGCCCGCATTTTTCAGGGCAACCAGATCCGATGGATCAGTCCTGAATTTCGTTGGACCACTGTTGATTTTCAAAACGATGAGATCGTCGCTGAGTCCGGCCTTCTTGAGGCTAATGACGTCATCGTTCGTCAACGGTGCGGTACTTTGCGGCCTGGTAGCACCAAACACGCTTCCTGCAATTAGAACGCAAATGGCGAGACCAATTCTTTTCATTGGCGGTATCCAACCTTTCAATATGTGTAATCTGGAATGCGGCATTCTCCTGCGGTACTGGCGTGATGTCAATTCTCAAAGGATTTGTACTCGGAATCGCAGATCACGACTCCAGCGGACCTGATCTGTCTCTGGATAGCAAGAAAATGTCTACCGTTCATACAACCCCTGGGGCGGGTAGGATGGCCATCCGAGCGCCGGCTTCCATGCTGGCAACCGCCCGCTCCGATCAAAGCATTTTGTGTGTGCGCCAATTGAAACGGAAGAGATCGACCAGGCGCGAGTCGGCACTCCACGATTCTTGCGGGCGAGGGACCCCGTAATACTTACCGACCACGACAGGATCACCCATCTCGAGTCTAAGAAAACCGTGTCGATCGTCGAGATAGCTATCTAGTGTTACATCGTCTCCATCGATCTTCTTTGTCAACGGGGCACAAGGCGCTCGCCATTGATTCTGGCCACACGATGCAAATTGTGATACCCGCCGGCGCCCGCAACGATGTAAGGCGTCTCTCTTGCAGCATGCTTTCGGGTGAAACGCTGGTAATTGTGAACGTGTCCTGCAAGGACCATGTCCGGTTCCCTTCCGGAAGCCTTCACTGCCTCGTCGACTGCCTGTTTCATGTTGCCGCTGCCGGAGTGATGATCATCCGCAGAAAATATCGGGTGATGCATTGTTACCAGCAGCGCTTTGTTTTTTGACGCCTTGTGAAGTTCAGTGATGAACCAGTCCATCTGTGGTTTGGTGATGCGGCCCTGTTCGGGAACGTTGGAATAGAGGCCGATGATCGTCGCCATTGGCGACACGAGTGTCCAAAAGACGTTCGGCTGAGTCATTGCATGACGTCCGGTGTCGCCGGATTCGGGCGTTAAGATCGGTTCCTTCGCGCAGAAGTTGCGAATGAATCCGTCCAGCGACGTTTCGCCTTCAGTCGTATCGCCATCGTGATTCCCAGGCACTGCAAAGATGGGCGCCAAATAGTGCTCGTAGGGCTGATAGAACTGGGCGAAGTATTCCGACGGCTGGCCGAAGAAATACACAC
>JACXTT010007763.1_pt1 | contig 15045 bp, 10 predicted proteins | sample 9270951 | NCBI WGS metagenome assembly JACXTT01 (sample SAMN15532306, study PRJNA645909) | rock metagenome | isolation source: weathered quartz diorite | place: Puerto Rico | collected 2017-06-21
CCTGGTGGACGATGAAATCCTTGGTCGGACCGTAGTCCATGCTGGCCGTGTCGATACCGACGCCGTCCACCTTTCGCTTCACCAGCAGCTCCGCGGCTTCACGGGAGATGCCGGGAAAGTGCAGGTGATCGATGTCGCCCGGCGTGTCGTCGCCCAAATACTGTTTCCGGTCCGGCCAGTATTTCCCCCACCCCGTCCGGAACAGCACGATGGAGCCGGGGGCGATGACGCCATTCTGCTTCTCCCAGCCGAGGAGGTCGGCCGGATCCGCCAGATAATCGCGGTTCTTCGCGGCCGCGGCCGTCACGTCGATCACCACCGCGGGGCCGATCAGCTTCCGCAGCGGGATCTTCTCCAGCGTGGTCATCCCCTGGGCGAAGTGAATGGGGCTGTCGATGTGCGTGCCGCCGTGCTCGGCCGAAGCGAACTCGCCGGCTGCGTACCAGTAGCCGCGGGGCGACACCTTCCACATGTCCTTCTGATGGCGGAAGCCCTTCGCGTTCGGCCAGTAAATGGTCTTCTGGTTGAAGCTGTATGTCAGATCGACGACCTTCGACTCGTCGAATGGCTGCGCGTAGGCGGCCGCCACGAAGAGCGCGAGAGCCGCCGCCGCGCGCAGGCGTTTAACGAAGACCCAGAATCCGCCGGTTCCGCCTGGCATCGGACGCCGCACCCGCGAAGTCATCGAACGCTTTCTTCGGAACATCGATCAGCATCGACGCGATAAACGGAGCGCCCTCGGTGGCGCCCTGCACGCTATCCTTGTAGCAGCACTCCCACTCCAGCACCGCCCAGGAATCGTAGCCGGCCGCCGTGAGCCGCGTGAACACCTGCTTGAAGTCCACCTGCCCGTCGCCGAGGCTGCGGAAACGGCCGGGACGCTGCTTCCAGTCCAGGTACCCGCCGTACACGCCCGCCCGCGCCGACGGCCGGAACTCCGCGTCCTTTACGTGGAACGCCTTGATCCTGGACCCATAGATGTCGATGAACCCGACATAGTCCAGGCATTGCAGGATGAAGTGCGAAGGATCGTAGTTGATGTTGGCCCGGGGATGATTCCCGGTGGCTTCCAGGAACCGCTCAAATGTTGCCCCGTCGTGAAGGTCCTCTCCGGGATGCAGCTCGTAGGCGAGATCGACACCGTGCTTGTCGGCGAAATCCAGAATCGGTTTCCAGCGCTTGGCCAGCTCCTTGAAACCCTCGTCGACCAAGCCGGCCGGACGCTGCGGCCATGGGTAGATTGTCGGCCACAGCAGCGCTCCGGAGAAAGACGGCGACACCGGCAGGCCCATGTTCTTCGAGGCGCGGATCACCAGCTTCATCTGGGCCACCGCCCATTCCGAGCGCGCCTTGGGGTTTCCCTGCAGCTCCGGCGGGGCGAACACGTCGAACAGCTCGTCATAGGCCGGGTGCGACGCTACCAACTGGCCTTGCAGGTGCGACGCCAGCTCGGTCACGGTAAGCCCGTTGGTCTGCCCTTTCAGATCGTCGCAATAGGTTTTGGACTCGGCGGCCTTCTTCAGGTCCATAATGCGCCCGTCCCAGGAGGGGAGCTGAACGCCGATGTAACCGAGCGACTTCACCCAAGCCGTAATCGACGGAAGGGAATTGTACGGCGCTTCGTCGCCCATGAACTGCGCGAGAAAGATCGCCGGTCCTTTGATCTGTGCCATTCTTAGCCTCTATCTGTAGGATGTCTGCCGGATTTCCAGAAGCTATCGTATGTCAAACCGGCGGCGCTTGTCACGGCACGCGGGTTGCCGGTCGCGGCGTCAAGCGGCTACGCTGGTTGCTGGCCCGATTTCCCATGCATATCCTCGTCGCCGGCGGCGCCGGCTATATCGGCAGTACGGTGGCGGCGGATTTGCTAAGCGCCGGGCATCGCGTCACGGTTTTCGACAACCTCAGCCGGGGGCACCGCGAGGCGATCCCTCCGGACGCGGAGTTCGTGGCCGGCGACCTAGCCGATGCTGTGGCGCTAGCGCAAGTGTTCCGCGGACGCGCCATCGACGCGGTGATGCATTTCGCCGCCCTCATCGAGGCTGGCGAATCCATGCGCGCGCCGGAGATCTACTTCCGCAATAACACCGCCAATACGCTCAGCCTGCTGGAGGCCATGCTGGCGGCGAGCGTCAAGCGGCTGGTCTTTTCCTCCACCGCCGCGCTCTACGGCGACCCGGAGCGTGTGCCGATCGAAGAAGACGCTGCGCTGCGGCCCACCAACGCCTACGGCGAATCGAAGCTGCTGGTGGAGCAGATGCTTGGCTGGTTTCACCGCATCCACGGGTTCCGCTACGCCAGCCTGCGTTATTTCAACGCCGCCGGCGCCACCGAGGAGCGCGGCGAGAATCATCAGCCGGAGTCGCACCTAATCCCGCGCATCCTGCAAGTCGCCCTGGGCCAGGCCGGATGCATCCGGATCTTCGGCGTCGATTACCCCACTCCCGACGGTACCTGCATTCGCGACTACATCCATATCTCCGACCTCTCCGCCGCGCACCTGCTGGCGCTCAACGCGCTCGCGGAGCGCGACCGGCTGATCTATAACCTGGGCACCGGGCACGGTTTCAGCATCCGCGAGGTGATCGACGCCGCCCGGCGCGTCACCGGCCACGCCATTCCGGCCGCCGAGGAGCCGCGCCGTCCCGGAGATCCTAACGTGCTGGTGGCCAGTTCCGAGCGCATCCGGCGTGAGCTGGGCTGGCAGCCGCGGTATACCGCTCTTGAATCCATCATCGAGAGCGCCTGGAATTGGACCCGGCTTCATCCCGGCGGATATGGAAGCGGATGCTCGACCTGACGCGGCATCCGCATCGCCGTTTCAATCCGCTGACGCGGCAATGGGTCCTGGTGTCACCTCATCGCGCGCAACGCCCCTGGCACGGGCAGGTGGAGCGTAACCTGGCGCCTGTGCGGCCGCGCTACGATCCGTCCTGCTACCTGTGTCCGGGGAATTCCCGCGCGGGCGGCGTCCGCAATCCGGACTATTCCGGCACCTTCGTGTTCGACAACGACTTCGCGGCGCTCAGAAGCGATACTCCGCCGGATGAGTGCTCCGAGGGCGGCCTGCTGATCGCCCGCGGCGAGTCCGGCCTGTGCCGGGTGGTATGCTTCTCGCCGGACCACTCGCTGACCGTGGCGCGGATGACGGCGGGCGCGCTGCGCGGAGTGGTCGACACCTGGACGGAGCAGTACGCGGAGATCGGCGCGCAGCCCGCGATTCAATACGTCCAGATCTTCGAGAATCGAGGCGAGATGATGGGCTGCAGCAACGCGCATCCGCATTGCCAGATCTGGGCCAGCCATGCGCTTCCGAACGAAGTGGCGTCGGAACAGGAAGCACAACGGGCGTATTCCGGCTGCCTGCTGTGCGATTACTTGAACCTCGAGCGGCTTAAGAGCGACCGCATCGTCTGCGAAAACGACGCCTTCACCGCCCTGGTGCCTTTCTGGGCGATCTGGCCCTTTGAGCTTCTGGTGCTCTCCCGCCGCCACGCCCCTTCGCTCGACGAGTTGGCGCCCAGCGAGCGCGATGCGCTGGCCGATCTTCTGAAGCGAGTCACGACGCGCTACGACAACCTGTTCCAGGTTTCGTTCCCCTACACCATGGGCTTTCATCAAAAGCCCTCGGACGGGGCCGCACACCCGGAGTGGCACCTCCACGCGCACTTCTACCCGCCGCTGCTGCGTTCGGCCGAGGTGCGCAAATTCATGGTCGGCTATGAGATGCTCGCCACGCCCCAGCGCGACATCACGCCGGAGACCGCCGCCGCGCGGCTGCGCGAGGCGCCGGACAAGCACTATCTGGATTTATGAAACCCAAGCGCAAATCCGCACAGCGAACGGCTCCGAAGTTTTTCTTTGAAAAGGAACTGGCGGGAGAGCAGGCTCCATCTTTTGAGACGATGCAGCGGCTCATCCGGCAAACGCAGGAACTCATCGCCATCAGTCCGTGGGATATATTCGACGAGAGGGACATCGTCGGCGTTCAGACAGATCCGTCCCCCGGCGGCGACCTCTGCTATTGCTCGATCATGGGCGCCCTCGGCCAGGTTCTGTCCCTGCACGCTTATATCGGCGCGCAAAGCTACCGGCTCTTCAAGAAGCTCCAGAAAGGCCACGGGTTTTCGATTGGCGAGTTCTACTCGAGCCAGCGAGCCGTGTTCGTCCAGTTTGTCGATCTCGACGAGCTGACTCCCGCGGATCGCCAGTTGCTTAAGGCGTTCGGCCATCCGCTGACGGACGACATGCTCGCGCCGCTTTTCCGCGGCATTCGCCCCGGATATCATCCGTGGTACCTGACCGAAGAAGAGGCGCGTGTCCTCACCGAGTGCATCCGCGCGGTGCGCGTGCTTCACAAAGCGATGGAGGACGGTCCGGATCCGCCTTTCTTCAGAGAACCAGGCTTTCTGCCGGTGATGATTCACCAGGGAGACCATGCGGACGGCTTCGTGGAGTATCAAATCCAGCGGACGAAGGAGCCGCGCGTGGCAGCGGCGATTCCGGTTCTCCCGGAGCTCGATGAGGTCCGGGTGAATGCCATTCTGAAGCGGAAGCTTCCGTCGCGCGGCATCATCCAGATGGACCATTTCTATGGCGCAGGCATGATCGGCAAGGTACATGAGCGCAAGGCCCTGTTCCGCATCGCGCTGGCAGTGGAAGGCGAAACCGCCACGGTCTACCCGCCGGAGGCCGGCTTGCCGGAACATCTCACGGGCGACATGCTGGCCGTCGCGGCGCTGAAGGCGATCGAGACGCGGGCTGCGCTTCCGTCGGAAATTCACGTGAAAGAGAAGGAATTCAAGATTGTGCTCGATCCGCTTGGAAAGGCACTTGGCTTCGCAGTGAAGCTTGTCCGTTCCTTGCCCGCGCTCGAATACGCGAAGGAGTCGCTGCTCGATGTGATGGGAGACCCTGGGAAGATTCAGGTGTAGTTTCCGGGCTCGTGGTGCAGTTCTAGAATCGTTTTATGAGAAACTCTCTTGCCGCAATCTTCGTCCTGATCATGACCCTGTCCGGTTTCGCAGCCGCACAGGAGAGGAAGATCAAGAGGGAGGACCTGCCTCCGGAAGTCCAGAAGGCACTGAAGAAGGCAAGCGAGGGCGCCACTATCGTCGGTTTCGCGAAAGAGACAGAGGGGGGCGCGATCCGCTACGAGGTCGAGATGAAAGTCGGGAACCATGCCAAGGATGTCACCTTCGACCCTGACGGAAACGTGGTCTCGGTAGAAGAGGAAACCGCCCTCGACAGCATTCCCGCCGCCGCGCGAGACGCTATCCTCAAAGCCGCCGGTAAGCAAAAGGTGCTCCGGATTGAGTCTGTCACGGAAGCGGGTACGACGGCGTATGAGGCGCACTTCCGAATCGGCCTCCGGACGAAGGAAGTGAAAGTGGATGCAGGCGGCAGGCCGGTGAAGTAACTTACGCCAGCAGCTCGCTCACCACGTTGCCGTGCACGTCGGTCAAGCGAAAATCGCGGCCCTGGAAGCGGTATGTCAGTTTCGTGTGGTCGAAGCCGAGGAGCTTGAGTAGCGTCGCGTGCAAGTCGTGGACGTGGACCTTGTCCTGCACCACGTTGAAGCCCAGCTCGTCGGTTTCGCCGAGGGTCTGGCCGGGTTTGATGCCGCCACCGGCCAGCCACATGGTGAATGCGTTCGGATGATGGTCGCGGCCGTCGCTGCCGCCCTGCACCATCGGCGTCCGGCCGAACTCGCCGCCCCAGACGACCAGAGTGTCGTCGAGCATGCCACGCTGCTTCAGGTCCTTGATCAGCGCCGTGCAGGCCTGGTCGGTGTCCTTGCAGTTGATCGCAATGTCCTTTACCAGATTGCCGTGCTGATCCCATGCCTCGTGATATAGCTGCACGAACCGCACGCCGCGCTCCACCAGCCGGCGGGCCAGCAGGCAGTTGTTGGCGAACGACGGCTTGCCCGGCTCCGCCCCGTACATCTCACGCACATGCTTCGGTTCCTTCGATAGATCCATCAGCTCCGGCGCGCTGGATTGCATCTTGAACGCCATCTCAAAGGAGTTGATGCGGGTGGCGATTTCGGGGTCGCCCACAAGGTCCAAGCGCATCTGATTCAGACGGCGCACGGAGTCGAGCGATTCCCGTTGAAGCTCGCCGTCCACTCCCGGCGGATTCGAGAGGTACAGCACCGGGTCGCCCGAAGAGCGGAACTGCACGCCCTGGTACACGGTCGGCAGGAAGCCCGAACCCCAGCAAGAGTTGCCGCCGCTGGGCCCCTTCTTGCCGGAGCTGAAAACGACGAACGCCGGCAGGTCCCTCGATTCGCTGCCAAGGCCGTAGGTGGCCCAGGCGCCCATGCTCGGACGGCCGAACTGCTGCGTGCCGGTGTTCATGAGGAGCTGGCCGGGCGCGTGATTGAACGCGTCCGTCTCCATGCCTTTTACGATGGCGATGTCGTCGACCACGGTCGACAGGTGCGGCAGCAGCTCACTCAGCTCCGCGTTCGATTTCCCGTACCGCGCAAACTTGAACTTCGGACCCAACAGCTTCGAATTCGGATTGATGAACGCCGCGCGGTAACCCTTCAGCAATTCCGGCGGAGGCAGCGTGCCGTCGAACTTCGCGAGCTGCGGCTTGTAGTCGAACAGCTCCAGATGGCTGGGAGCGCCGGCCATAAACAGGAAGATGACCCGCTTCGCCTTCGGCTCGAAATGCGGCTTCTTCGGCGCCAGCGGATCTGTCCCCGCCGCAGTCGCGGCGTATCCGGCCCCGGCCAGCAGGCTTCCCAGCGCGGCGCGTCCCAGGCCCACGCCGCACTGCTCGAAGAACCAGCGGCGCGACACCTGCCTGGGGTCCTGATTGCGGTAGAGATGATCCTGACAATTCATTTGCGGCTATTCCTTGGTGATCGTTTCGTCCAGATTCAGCAGCACGCGCGACACGGCCGTCCAGGCGGCGAGTTGCACCGGCGTCGCGCCCTTGGGCAGCATGTCCGGTTTCACGGCGTCCATTCCGGCCAGGGACCACACATCCACCCAGCCGTCGGTGGCCCGCTGCTTCTGTTTGTTCAGTAAGCCGAGCAGCTCGGCCGACTCCCGCTCGTTCGGCTCGCGAGACACGCAGCGGCGGAACGCATACGTCAGCCGCTGGCCGTCCGAGGCGCCGCCTTCTTTCAGCGTCTTCAGCGCCAGGGCCCGCGCCGACTCCATGGAAAGCGTCTCATTCAGCGTGGTCAGCGCCTGCAACGGCGTGTTCGACCGCGTGCGGCGCACGCAGGATACGTCTCCGTTCGGTGCGTCAAAAGTTTCCAGCATCGGGTACGGCACAGAGCGGTAGCGATGCGTGTAGAGCGCGCGCCGGTAGCGGTCGGCGCCTTTTTCCTCGCGCCAGTTCTTGGGACCGTAGCTGGCAGGCGGCTGGAACAGGAAGTCCGGCGCCGGCGGATAGACGCTGGGGCCGCCGATCTTGGGATTCAACAGACCGCTGGCGGCCAGGGCGATGTCGCGCACCACCTCGCCTTCCACGCGGACCCGTGGGCCCCGCGCGATCAGGCGGTTGTAGGGATCACGCGACAGCAGATCGGTCGTGACACGCGACGACTGCCGGTAGGCCGCCGAAGTCACAATGAGGCGATGCATTTTCTTGAGCGACCAGTTGCGCTCCATGAATTCCACCGCCAGCCAGTCCAGCAGCTCCGGATGCGACGGCGGCTCGCACTGGCGGCCCAGGTCTTCACTGGTGGCCACGATTCCGATGCCAAAGTACGCCTGCCACATGCGGTTCACCATGGAACGCGCTGTGGTGGGAGCGTCCCTGGACACCATCCACTTCGCGAACGTCAGCCGAGTGGGAGGCGCGTCCTTAGGCAGCGGATTCAGGAACGCGGGTACGCCGGGCTCTACGGTCTTGCCGGGCTTCAGGAAGTCGCCTCGAGTGAGCATGTGCGTCTCACGGGCCGTCTCACGCGACTGCAGGGCCAGTTGCGACGCGCCCTCGGGATGCTGCCGCCACAGCTCTTCAATTTTGGCGTTGGCTTCCTTCCACTCGGCAACCGTGGTGCGCCAATAGCCGAACACTGCCTGGGTCTGCGCAGGCGAGCGCTGGGCAGCCGGAACCTCCAGGATCTCGCGGACGCGCGCCGGCAGCGGGTCGGCGACGGCGCCGGGCGTCGAGGTGATCGACAGCCGGAAGCGTCCCAGGTTGTGGCTCTGATAGTCGTCACTGTTCCAGCCGCCATGCTTCTGGCTGAGCAGGAAGGTCAATGCCGTGCCGCCGTCGTTGGAAATGGGCTCGGCGGCGGTGAACACCGCCTTGCGCGGCTGATTGCGGCGACCCGGCCCGACGTCGATTCCCCAGGCCGTCTCGTCCTTGCCGTCGATGGCGTACTCGACAGGTCCAGTGACGCGGCGGCGCTCGGTCTTATCGTAGAAGATCGGGTCCAGTATCACTTCTTCCGGATTCACGTCGGCGGTGGCCTTCGCGATCTTCACCTTCTTCGGCTTCTCTGTAGATCCGACCGGCGCGGCCTCCACGTCGAACTCGGTGAGCGCGCCCATTCCTTTGATGGAGCGTCCGGGCCCGCCCAGTGGCAGGTTCGGATCGTTGAGCAGTTCCAGGCGGAACGCAGTGATATTCTTAAGCTCGGTCTTCACGGTCATCTTCACCGTGTGCTTGGTCGGCGCGTAGCCGGCGGCCAGGAAGGAGCCGTCGGGCATCGGCAGGTACTTCTGCCCGCCGGTCGAGATGTCGTCCACATCGGGCTTCACCACTACCCACTCCGGCTGATCTTTGCGGACCTTTTCCTCCCACTTCGCCATGCGGTCCTGCCAGTCGGGAGTGCGGTGCTGCAAGCCGGATTCAATCTCCCGGATCTTCCTGAAGATCTCGGAGCGCTTGGCCTGTTCCTCCGGCGTGTAGGCAGCGATGTTGGCTTCGTGCGAGTTGTTGAGGTAGGCGAACAGCCGGTAATACTCTTCCTGCTTCAGTGGATCGAACTTGTGGTTGTGACACTGCGCGCACTGGATGGTGACGCCGAGCACGCTCTTGCCGATGGCGTCCATGCGGTCGAACATGGCTTCCATGCGGAACTGTTCCGGATCGATGCCGCCTTCCTCGTTGATCATCGAGTTGCGCAGGAAGCCGGTGGCCACCCGCTGCTCCTGCGTCGCGTTAGGAAGCTCGTCGCCGGCGATCTGCTCGATCACAAATCGGTCGTAGGGCAGGTCGCGGTTCAACGCCTGGATGACCCAATCGCGGTAGAACCACACCTGGCGCTGCTTATCCTTCTCGTAGCCGTCGGAATCGGCGTAGCGGGCCGCGTCCAGCCAGTGCCGGCCCCAGCGTTCGCCATAGTGCGGAGAAGCCAGCAGGCGGTCCACTTGTTTCTCATACCCATTCGGGCTCTTGTCGGCGAGGAACGCGTCGACCTCGGAGGGCTCCGGCGGAAGTCCAACCAGGTCCAGGCTCACGCGGCGCAGCAGCGTGACGCGGTCGGCTTCGGGCGAAGGCGCGAGGCCTTCCTTCTCCAGGCGGGCCAGCACAAAGCGGTCGATGGGATTCCGCACCCACTTCTGGTTTTGGACCGCGGGCGGGTCGGGGCGCTGGGGCGGAATGTAGGCCCAATGTTTCCTGACTTCGGCGGACTTGGCGCCGGCGCTGTCAGGCCAGTTGGCGCCCTGGTCGATCCAGGCTTTGACGCGAGCGATTTCGGCAGCATCAAGGGGCTTCGCGCCCATGGGCATGCGGGCCTGGTCGCCGATGCCGGCAATGCGGGTATAGAGCGAGCTTTCGGCCGCTTTGCCGGGCCGGATGGCCTTGGCCGCTACATCTTTCGCGTCCAGCCGCAGGCCGGCCATCTGGGCCTTGGGCCCGTGGCACTGGTAGCAGGACTTCTCGAAGATCGGCTGGATCTCGGTGGCGAAATCGACTGGCTGCTGCGCACGGCTCAGGGGCCAGAAGCTCGCAGCTACCGTCGCCAGCGCCGCGGCGCCGGTGAACAAAGAGCGCTTCTGCATGATGGGTTCTACAGGAATCGTAACACTATTCCCTCAGGGCCCGTCCGAACGGAAGGCGGTGATATTCTCGTGGGGAGCCATGAGATTCCGCATCGCCGCACTCGCCTTGCTGGTTGCCTTTTCAATCACGCTTCCCGCGCAGAAGCGGGCAAACGGGCACAAGGAGTGGCGCGTGTTTGGCGGCGGCTTCGACAATATCCATTACTCCACGCTTTCGCAAATCAATCGCACCAACGTGGGAAAGCTGGCCGTGGCCTGGACCTACGACACGGGAGACGCGTTCAAGGGCTCCGAGATGCAGTGCAATCCGATCATCATCGGACGGATGCTTTATGCGACTACGCCGAAAGGGCGCGTGATCGCGCTGGACGCGGCGTCGGGAGCGCTGCGCTGGAGCTTCAATCCTTTCGAAGGCCAGGAGACGCGCGGCGGTGTGCGCAATCGGGGCGTCACGTATTGGAGCGGCGGCGGCGAGGAACGCATCTTCTTCGTAGCGCGGCACACGCTCTATGCGCTGGACGCGGGCACCGGCAAGCCGGCGGAATCCTTTGGCGACCGCGGGCGCGTCGACATCCGCGAAGGGCTGGGACGGGAGGCCGAGACGCTCTACGTTACCGGGACCACGCCGGGCGTGATCTACAAAGACCTGCTGATCCTGCCCACGCTGGTGCCGGAGAGCCTGCCTTCGGCGCCGGGCGACATCCGCGCCTACGACGTCCGCAGCGGCAAGATCCGCTGGAGCTTCCACACCATTCCGCATCCGGGCGAATTCGGGTACGAGACGTGGCCGAAGGAGGCCTGGACTTACTCCGGCGGCGCGAACAACTGGAGCGGGATGGCGGTGGACGTGGAGCGCGGGCTGGTCTTTGCGCCCACGGGCTCGGCATCCTATGATTTCTACGGCGCGAACCGGCACGGCGATAATCTGTTCGCCAATACGCTACTGGCATTGAAGGCCGACACCGGCGAGCGCGTATGGCATTTCCAGGCCATCCGGCACGACGTGTGGGACCGCGACTTCCCGGCCGCGCCGACGCTGGTGACGCTGCGGCGCGACGGCAAGCGAGTGGATGCGGTGGCCCAGATCACGAAATCCGGCCACGTCTTCGTGTTCGACCGGGCTACCGGCAAGCCATTGTTTCCGATTGAAATGCGCGCCGCGCCGCCGTCTCCGGTCGACGGCGAGAAGCTGGCGTCGATGCAGCCGCTGCCGGTGAAGCCTCCCGCATTTGCGCGTCAGGAACTGACTGAGGACATGCTGACGCGCCGCACGCCGGAAGCGCACAAGATCGCGGTGGAGCGCTTCCGGACGATCCGGTCGCACGGCCAGTTCGAGCCGCCCAGCTTCGAGGGCAGCATCGTTTTTCCAGGCTTTGACGGCGGGGGCGAGTGGGGCGGCGCGGCGTTCGATCCGGAGTCGGGGCTGCTCTACGTCAACGCGAACGAGATGCCGTGGATTCTGCGGCTGGTGCCGAAGCTGAAGACGCCGGGGGCGGCGACTGGGCGGAACCTGTACATCCGGCACTGCGCGGGATGCCACCGCGACGATCTGGCGGGGAGTCCGCCGCAGTTTCCGGCGCTGACGGCGTTGGCCGGCAAGCTCAGCGAGGAGCAGGCGGGGCAGATCATCCGCGGCGGCAATGGGCGAATGCCGGGCTTTGCGCACCTGGGCGACTCGGCCGTCCGAGCGGTGACGCGCTACGTGCTGCGTAAGGAGGACACCGGCGCGGTAGTGGAGAACGCGGGCACTTCTCCGACCGACCTGAAATACACGACCGACGGCTACAACAAATTTCTGGACCCCGACGGGTACCCGGCGATCGAGCCGCCGTGGGGCACGCTCAACGCAATCGATCTGAACCGGGGCGAGATCGCATGGAAGATCCCGTTCGGCGAATTCCCGGAGCTTGCGGCCAAGGGCATGGAGAACACGGGCACGGAGAATTATGGCGGCGGCGTGGTGACGTCGGGCGGCCTGCTGTTCATCGGCGCGACGAATCACGACCGCAAGTTTCATGTGTATGACAAGGCCACGGGCAAGCTGCTGTGGGAGACGCTGCTGCCGGCGGCGGGGAATGCGACGCCGGCGACTTATGAGGTCGACGGGCGGCAATTCGTGGTCATCGCGGCCGGCGGAGGTAAGTCGGGGGCGCCGTCGGGCGGGAGTTACGTAGCGTTCGCGCTGGGGAAGTAGGGTCGGGCAGGCTTCAGCCTGCGCGTCCCTATTTTGTGGGCCGCAGGTCCACTTTGCGGATCCAGATCTCGGCGCCTTCGCTCTGAATTTGCAGTTTGCCTTGGGACGGCTTCGCGCCGGTGGCGCGGTTCACCACTACGCCGTTGACGATGTTAGTCAGCGTATCGCCGTCGGCGATCACTTCCTGGACGTTCCACTCGCCGACCGGCTTTTCGACGTCCTGCCGCCCGCGGAAGCCGAGCTGGTCCTTCCACTCGGGGTCACGGCCGTACCAGTTGAAGCGGCCGCGCTCCCGCGTGACCACTTTGCCGCCTTTCTGCCAGAACGTCTCGCCGCGATCGCCTTCGCGGACCTCGGCGGTCAGCGACGGGTGGATCGTCTTGCCGGCGACGACGATGAAGTCGCCGCAACCGCCCTCGATCACCTGGGACTCGATCGATTCAAGCCACGTCCCGCTGTAACCTCCGTCTTCGCCGGAGCCGTGAACCAGGATGCCGCTGTCGCGGGCCTTAGCGGCGCGGTCGCCATGCGCGGGGCCGCCCCATTTCCATTCGACAGTGAGGTGATAGTCGCGATAGGCGTTCTTCGTGGTGAGACCGCCCCACTCTTCGCCGGAGATGCGGATCATCCGGTTGCTCACCGAGAATACTTTCTTTGGATCCTCGTATTTGTTCTCGCGCAGCCAGGTGTACCAGCCATCCAGATTACGGCCGTTAAACACGGCGATCTTCTTGCGGGGGGTGATCGCCGACGGCTCGGGCCCGGTGCCATAAGCCGAGGAGACCAGCGCCAGCAGTGCGATGCATGTCTTCATGAGCGGCTCCCTCATGCGGTGGCGACCGGTAGGCCGCAGCTCTTCCAGGCGTCGAACCCCCCGATGATGTTGATGACTTGCGGGAGGCCGGCGCGCTTCAGCACACTGGACGCGATGGAGCTGCGGTAGCCGCTCTTGCAATAAACGGCCACGGGCCGCGACCGGTCCAGATCGGCGGTAAGTGTGGCCAGCTTATCCAGGGGCTTCAGGATGGCCTTGGGCAAATGGCCATCCTTGAATTCGGCGGGCCGGCGCACGTCGATCACCTGAATTCCGGCCGGATCGTCGAGCAGCGCCTGGCTCAATTGGTCCACGGGCACCTGCGGCACCTGCTCCACAGGCTGGCCGGACGCGACCCAGGCGGCCATGCCTTCGCGCAGATATCCGCCGACGCGCTCGATGCCCACGCGCGTTAGCCGTACTCTGGATTCCTGCGCGCGCTCCTCGTCCTCGGCCACGACCAGAATCTCGTGGTCCAATCCCAGCAGAATGCCCGCCCAGGACGCGTACTGGCCGGAGAGCCCGATCTGGATGGACCCGGGCACGTGCCCGGCGGCGAATTGCCCGGCGGGGCGGGTGTCCAGCACTACGGCGCCCGCGGCCTGCCTCGCCAGCAAGTCCTCCACGCCGATCGCCGGCAGCGGGGCCAATGCCGTGAGCGGGGCAGCGCCGGAGCGGTTCATCTCGACGTCCTGGGCGAAATAGCCGGGCCGCTCGGGCAGCTCGGCGGTCACCAGTTCGATGAATTCCTGCTTGTCGCGCGCCCGTAGCGCATAGTTGCTCAGCTTCTCCTTGCCGATGGTAGAGCTGCGCTCCGCGCTCATCTGACGCCCGCAGAGCGAGCCCGCTCCGTGCGCCGGATAAACGGCCACGTCATCGGGCAGCGTCAGCAACTTGGTGTGCAGGCTGTCGTAGAGCATGGCGGCGAGCTGCTTCGGCGTCAGATCGCCGGAGAGGTCGGGCCGGCCTACGTCGCCGATGAACAAGGTGTCTCCGGTGAGCACGGCGCAGGGCTCGGGCGATTTCTCGAGGTCGGTCACTACGATGCAGATGCTCTCGATGGTGTGGCCGGGCGTCGAGAGGAACTTCAGGCGGCAGCGGCCGAACTCGACTTCATCGCCGTCCTTAACGGGCACGTGCTGAAACGTCGCGCCGGCCTTCTCGCCGAGGTAGATCTTCGCGCCTGTGGCCGCAGCCAGTTCCTGGTGGCCGGAGACGAAGTCGGCGTGGAGGTGGGTCTCGATTACATGCTCGATGCGCAAACCGTGTTCCTCCGCCTCACGGAGATAGAGGCCGACGTCGCGCTGCGGATCCACGACGGCGGCGATGCCATCGGAGGCGATGATGTAAGAAGCGTGGGCCAGACACGTCAGATAAAACTGCTCAAAGTACATTTGGTTTCTATTGTAGTCCCGGGCTACTTCTTGAGGTGCTCGTCGAACCAGCCGATGGCGAGCTTCGTCGCTTCCTGCCATTTCTCACGGTAGACGCCGTAGTGGGTGATGCCTGGCAGAGTGACCAGCTTCTTAGGACCGCGCGCTCGCTCGAAGGCTTTTATTCCGTGGTCCCGGTTGTCGAACAGCTCTTCCTTCTCCGCGATCAAGAAGAGCATCGCGCATTTTGGCGCACGGGCGACATCGTCCACGGGGGCGTAGTCCAGCATGCGCTCGCGGATCGGGCCACCCTGGAGGTTGCCGATCACTTTGGCCCGGGGCGCGGGATAACCGAGTTCGCCGCGGGCGCGCCGGGTGGCTTCGGAAAAGGTGACGGCACGCTCCGCTTCCGTTGCGGCGACGAAGCGGGAGTCGAGCGACGGCACCTGGCTGACCAGCGCCTTCACGCGGGAATCGCGCGCGGCCGCGTATACGACGTGCCCGCCCGAATAGCTGGAGCCCCAGAGACCGATGCGGGAGGTATCGCAGCGGCTCTCGCCTTGTACCCAGTGGAGCGCGTTCAGGCAGTCGGTGGTCTGGTCGAGCGGGTCGACGACTTCGCGTACTTCCTGGACTTCGGCCGTAAAGCGGCGGCTGTCGCCGGGGGCCGGCTTGGTCAGG
>JACXTT010007764.1_pt1 | contig 15043 bp, 9 predicted proteins | sample 9270951 | NCBI WGS metagenome assembly JACXTT01 (sample SAMN15532306, study PRJNA645909) | rock metagenome | isolation source: weathered quartz diorite | place: Puerto Rico | collected 2017-06-21
ATAGCACACACTACCAGGAGCCCGTTAAAGGGGAGAAACTTCCTGCACTCGCTCACAGCCTTCCTCCTGGAAGCGATTTGGAACCGGTTCTTTCCCTGGGACCGAGGGGACTCGGGGGGACACAGGCAAACACTGCGGAGCATTCTGGCCGCATTTAACCAGCCTGTCAACTACTTGTGATAATAGATAGTCGCAGACGACGGGTACGCGCATGCACAAGTGTGGTTTTGGATCCTTTCGCGTGAGTTCCTAGTCTTTAAGCGGGACCATGGTCAGATCGCCACGGCAAAAAGTTGCAACTCGCAGAAGGCCACCAGTGGGCTGCGGCATGGTCATAACCGGTCCGTAGCAATAGACCGCATGCCCGTTTGCCGCCATGTGCCAGCGCCCTCCCTTGTGAGCCTCCTGTTTGCTGGAGGAAGTGAGGGAGGGTTTTGCCGGGGGCGCCAACCTGGGGACGGGAAGAGACAAGATCAAGGCTAGGGTCAGGGCCTTCATAAGACTGCTGTCTCTCAATCGCGGCCCTACCACAGGCCGTTTCTGCCACAGAACCGTATCTCGTAAAGTCTCAAATTACTCGCGTGGACCGCCGTACATCCTGCAGGTCCGCTGCCGGCTTTTCCGGAATTTCTTTGAGGGTTCGTGCCGATTTTCCGAGACGCTTTGGATCCTTCCGCGGCGTCTTGGGCGCGGCGCTTCCGGAGTTTCCAGGAGTTGCGTCCGGCTGCTCTGTCTTTTGAGCGGCTGGCTTGTCGTGGGACTGTGCGTTGTCCGCGCGCGCCAACTTGCCTTTCAGGTCCGCCAATTGCGTGCTGTCCCTCAGCAGTTCCCGCAGCAGGCCACGCTGCGCTTCGATCGTTCGTCCCTGTTCGACGACCAGCAAGGTCAGGATTCCATACGAAATCAGGAACAGGACGACCAGCAACGGAAGCAACGCGCCCCGCGACTTCTTCTGAGGAGCTTCGCTCTGAGCGGTGTAAATGACTGTCAAGGTGCCCCCAAGCCGGCCCTAACCTCTGGGCTTGCTCCGGTAAATGCACCTCTCAAACCATCTGAACTGTAGAAGGTAAGTGCATGTTTCGGCTAGGCTTAGGCCTTAGGATTGGGTTTGCGCGATGACCAGGCATGCAACCCTCTGCACATTATGAGTAACGTGTTCAGCGTTACGGGAGTAAGTTGTGTGGGGCGGATACTCTTGTCCGGCACTGCCCGGACCCCCCAGTTGCCGCTCTGGGCAAGGGTTCTGGGCCTGGCAGGTCTCGGGTCAGGCGACGTAGGTTCCGGCCACTATTCCCCGGAACTCCTCATCCGTGACCAGTCCCCGCTTGCGAACCGCCACTTTCTTAACTGCCGACAGGATCGGCGCCCGCTGTTCCGGCGTGATCTTAATCCCGAGCTCCTTGCATTTCAGGTCAATGCTATCCAGGCCGCTTTTCTTCCCCAGAACGATTTTCCGCTCGGCATGCACGATCTCAGACGAGTAGGGTTCGATCGCCTCCGGCAGATGGAACTGGCTGGCGACCGCCCCGCTCTCGCGCATGAAGAGGTTCTGCCCCACCAGCGGCTTCCACGCCTCCAGCGTGTAGCCTCCCGCCCGCTGCACAAGCTCAGAAACCTCGCGCACTTTCTCAAGCTTCAGTTCCACGGGCACGTCATACAGGCAGCGCAGCGCCAGAGCAATTTCCGCGATGTCGGCATTGCCGGCGCGCTCGCCCATGCCGTTGATCGTTCCCTGAATCCAGGTGGCTCCTCCGCGGACCGCTGCCACCGCGCAGGCGGTGGCCATTCCGAAATCGTTGTGCCCGTGGAAGTGCACGGGCACATCCTTGCCAACCCATTCGCAGACTCGGAGAACCAGATATTCCGCGGCTTCCGGACCGCAGGCGCCAATCGTATCCACGACGACAACTTCCTTCGCCCCTGCCTCCAGCGCCGACAGGTAAACCTTCTTCAAGAAATCGAGATCCGTGCGGGTCCCGTCAACGGCGAAGAATGCGACGGTGATTCCAGCCTCGCGCGCGGCCGAGACCGCTTCGCAAACCCTGCGCAAGACTTCCTCGCGAGCAACGCCATACGCCTGCAGCTTGATGTCGCTCGTAGGCGTTTCAATCACTGAGTAGCGCAGGTTCAGGCGGACCAGTTCGTCGACGTCAGCTCTCACGGCTCGCGAAAATCCCCACAGTTCAGCCTTGATGCCGGCCTTCTGCATGAGTTGGATCGCCTCCGCGTCTTCCGGCGACACGCGCGGAAAGCCGGCCTCGATCCGGCCGACTCCAAGTTCGTCGAGCTTCAGCGCGATTTCCAGCTTCTGCTGGGGGGATAGTACGACCCCTACGGTCTGCTCTCCGTCACGCAGCGTCGTGTCATAGAAACGGACGGTCTTCTTCTGAAATGCCGAGCGAACCTCCGGCCGAGCATTCAGTTCGCTGACCCAGATTTTTGAGTTTGTCGTCATTCCCTAGGAGCCCAAACCGCCACTCACCACAGAGCCACAGAGACACGGAGAAAACCAAGAATTGAAAAAACCAAAAAGGTTTTCTCTGTGTCTCTGTGACTCTGTGGTGAACAATCGCTCCGCGTCGCCACGGTATGAAAGTCCAACCACTAACCACTAACGACTGCCTTTCCGTATGCCTTCTCCCACGAGATTACAGGATTCCGCAGCACGCCGATCTTTTCGATTTCGCATTCCATCACGTCGCCCGGCTTCAGGTACCACGCCTTCGGATCCCCCGAAAACGCTGCCACGCCCGAAACCGTCCCGGTCGAGACCACATCTCCCGCGCTGTAGCCCATCGGCGAGTAGTGCGAGAGGATCTCCGGAATCTTCACCGACATTTTGCTCGAATGCGACCTCTGCCGGGATTCGCCATTCACGCGCAGCTCCATCGCCAGGTTGTGCGGGTCGGGAATCTCGTCGGCGGTCACGATCCAAGGCCCGAGTGGACAGAACGTGTCAATGCCTTTGCAGAAGCTGAACACTCCCGACTTCATCTCCCGCCGCTGAATATCGCGCGCCGTGATGTCGTTGAAAATCACGTACCCACCGATGTAGCTCGAGGATTCTTCCGGTGTAAAGTGCTTTCCGGCCTTCTTGAGCACAACCGCCAGTTCCAGTTCGTAATCCAGTTCCTGCGTCAGGTGCTGAGGATAGATCACCGCCTCCTCGGGTCCGATGATAGCGTCGGTATTCTGGAAGAACACAATCCAAGGCATCACCGGATGCGAGAACCCCGCTTTCGTAGCCTCCTCGTGGTGTTCCCGAAAATTGCCCGCGGTGTGAAAAAACTTCTTGGGAATGATCGGCGCCTTCAGCTTCACGTCGTTCAGCGTGTACAACAGGACTTCGCCGCGAGGGCCGCGCGCGTCAGCACCCAGATGAGCTGCGTAGTCAAAGGCCTTGTGGGCGGCTTCCAGGCTGGTATCGCCGCCGCGGAACAGCGCCCGCATGTCCGGCGGAACCAGGGCGTCGGCCAACCGATAGAAAATCGGTTCGCCCTCGACATCGCGCAAATAAAGCGCGCATGCGGTGTGCAGATCGACGATCTGCCGGCTGCCGTGCAGCGCGCCAATGCGGGACTGTGCCCCTTGCTCAAACGTCACAAGTTTCATCGGAGTTCGGGCCCAAATGGAAGTCAGTGGAAAACAAAAGTGTAGTGAGGCGGTTTGCCGTTGTCTAGGGACGCGCGCTAGTGTATGGTTCGCGAACGGGCTAGGCGGGCTGATCACCGCTTCGGCGATCCGGTATCGTTGGTAACTTAGGTAACTTTGGGCGCGTTAGGCCTTTCGTTATCGTTGCAATTGAAGGTCGGTCCTGCGCGTGTCCTTCCCCGTCGCGCATCGTGGTTGAGGACAGGGCAAGCCAATCCAAATCGTGGACAGGAAACGGTATTGGTGCCGAAGAACCTGAAATTTTGGGCCACTGCGGTAGTGCTTTTGTCGCTGCTTCAAGCGGCGGTGGCGGTCCTCGTCCCGAAAGGGCCGTCCCTTACGTTGGCGTCGGAAGCCTTGGACCTGGCGCTGCACATTGTCGCGTCGCTGGCGTTCTTCCTCAATGCCCGCACCTCCATTGGCAAGACGAGGATCTTCTGGCATCTCCAGGCCGCGTGCTGGGGAATTCTCGCGGTCGTCAGCGCCACGTGGTTGTACTACGGCGCGGTTTGGCACCAGGACGTGCCCAGCATGTTCGTGGGCGACATCTTTTTGTTCCTGGCCGGCGTTCCGATGCTGGCGGGCCTACTGCTGCGCCCCGACCGCGGCTCGGACTCCAACGCGCCCTTCAGTTTCCTTGATCTTCCCCTGCTGGTGCTTTGGTGGCTCTTCCTCTATTTCTTCTTTGTCACTCCCTGGCAATACATTGTGCCCGACGAAGTCCGCTACGGGCCGAGCTACAACGCGCTCTTGCTGGCGGAGGATCTGGCTTCAATCGGATTGCTGATCCTGCTCTGGCGTGACGGTTTCGGGAAGTGGAAACGGTTCTACCTCAATTTGTTGTGCGCGGAGGTGTTGAGCGCCGGTTCCGCCTATGTTGCCAACCGTGCCATCGACGCGAACACTTACTATCCGGGCGGCTGGTACGACGTGATGATTGATGCTTCCGTCGCCTGGTTCGCCATTGCAGCGTTGCTCGGCAACGGCCTCGCGCCCGAGGCAGGGTCGGAAGAGTATCTCGACCAACGGGCTGGACGCTGGATGACGCGAGTGGCCATGATCGCTATGCTTTCGATTCCCGCACTCGCCGCCTGGAGTCTGCTCGGCGGAAGTGCGCCGCCTGCGGTTACCAAATTCCGTGTGCTGGTTGCCCTGGGCATGATCACCGTCATGGGCTGCCTGATCTTCCTGAAGCAGTATGGTCTGGGAGAAGAACTCGCCAAGACCAATCACATTCTCCACGAAGCCTCTCTAACAGATCCACTCACCGGATGCCGCAACCGCCGCTACTTTGACTCTACAATCGAGGCCGATGTCAGCCATGTCCTGCGCTGTTTTACGGATAACCGGGACGAGTCCCGTCGCGACCTGATTTTCTATTTCATCGACGCGGACCACTTCAAAGAAGTCAATGACTGCCATGGTCACGATGCCGGCGACAAGGTTCTGGTCACGATGGCACAACGCATCAGTTCCGCCATTCGCCTGTCTGACATCCTGGTCCGCTGGGGTGGCGAAGAGTTTCTGGTGGTTTCGCGTTACACCGACCGCACCGACGGAGACACCCTCGCCAACCGGCTATTGACTGCGATCGCCGGGCGTCCTTTCGCCGTGGGAGCCAAGGAAAATCTTGTCAACCTGACATGCTCGGTCGGTTGGGCGGCCTTTCCCTGGCTTACGGGCAAGCCCGACGCTTTCTCTTACGGGGAAGTGCTCGGCCTCGCAGACCGCGGCCTCTACGAAGCCAAGCAAGCGGGCCGCAACTGCGCCATCGGCATGCGGGCAAGTGGAAAGACTATAACCAACCTGGTCGATGGTGAAGTTCCTTCCGCGAAAAGCTGACAGTCGATCTCAATCCTAGAGAGGCGGGCCGCTTGCCACTTTCTTGTCCTTCCCGCATCCTATGTGAGGAGCGAAATATGACTGAAAAACTCACCGAAAAAGTCACCAAGACCGAAGCCGAATGGCGCCAGCAGCTTACCCCGGAGCAGTACCACGTAACGCGGGAAGCCGGCACTGAGCGCGCCTTCAGCGGCAAGTACTGGAACAACCACGAAGACGGGATGTATTACTGCGTCGCATGTGGCGCGCCGTTGTTCGACTCTGAGACAAAATTTGAATCCGGTACCGGCTGGCCCAGTTTCTTTGCCCCGGTTGACCAGCAAAACGTCGCCGAGCACACCGATCGCACTTATGGCATGACCCGCACCGAAGCGCGTTGCGCCCGCTGCGACGCACATCTCGGACACGTCTTTCCCGACGGCCCCAAGCCGACTGGGCTGCGCTATTGCATGAACTCCGCTTCGCTGGATTTCAAATCGAAGAAATAAAAGTGAGTTTCAAGCTTGCGGCTGGCAGGTCGCGGCTGGTGACACAAAAATAATAGGGACAGGCACTCAGCCTCTCCCTTTGTTCATTGCCTGAATTTGTTTTCGTTTACGAGCCCGCGGTCGCAGCCAGCGCTTTGGGCGGCTCCGGCTTCGGAGCTTCATGCTTGGCCTGATTCTGCGGCTGAGCCTTCTTCTCGGGCGTGCGCACCTCGACTCCACCCTTCAGGATCGCGCCTTCTTCCACGCTGATGCGGTGGGTGATCACATCACCGGTGAGCGAACCCTCGCTGCGGATGTCCAGGCGGTCGGTGCATTCCACATTGCCCTGAACCTTGCCCATGATGACGAGTTCTTTGGCGTTGACGTTCGCCGCGACGTTCCCGTGTCGGCCGACAGTGACGCGGTTATCCGGAAAGTTGAGCTTGCCCTCCACGCGGCCATCGATGAAAAGCGATTCGGCGCCGCTCACTTCGCCCTTGATCACCAGCGAGCGTCCGATGGTGGCCTGCTCCATGGTCGGAGGGGCCGTTTTGACTGGAGTGTAGCTGTTCGTGGGGGCCGTTGGAGAATACTTCGGTTCCGGAGACTGCAACATTTCTGAACCTCGCTAGAGTTCCGCGGCCGAGTGGGAGTGTGCCCGATGAGTCCGCGGCCGATGCGGCTTACCGCAGTTGAAGAATCGCACGAACCCGTTGATTACGACAGGTTACCGAAGGTGATGTACAGGCAGATTATGAAACTCAAAGGAGCAATGGCAGAGGTCAGAAGTCAGCTGCGAGCTTCGAGCGGCGAGCTTCGGGCAATCGGCTCGCTAGTCGCCCGAGGCTCGTGGCCCGCAGGTGAATTCCCGCAATTTACTTCACCCGTAACGACCGCAGCATCTGCTCGAACGTCGGCCGCAACTGGCTGAAGTCCTGATCCGGTGCGATGAAAACTACATACAACAGCGATCCATCGCGTCGCACAAATGTCACCAGCCAATCCCGTTCGCGCGTCACCGAGCCTTGCGAATCCTTGATTGGAGATGACCCGATCAGGTCGGCGGACTTCCCGGGCGCTCCATCTACGCGGATATCCTCATCCCGACCAACCAGGCGCAAATCCGGGTTCGACTGCTTCAGTGACGCCATCAGTTCGTGAGTGTTAGTGTCCAGTCCAGCGTAGGTGTTCTCGGGTTGATAGACGCTAATCATCGCCCCGTATGCGATCGCATTCTGCGAGATTCCGTCTGCGGGTGCGATCGTCACCGCTGAACTTCGGTCGCCGTACACCTGCCAGTTCTCTGGATACGAGATGCTGAACACGTCGTGCTCGAGCGTTTTCATACTTGGACTCGGCGTGACGTTGCCGCCTGTCACTTCGCCTTGACCTCGTTGTTGTGCCGCGATCTGCTGCGCCGTCAGCGGCTTCATTCCGGCGACCAACTGCTTGACATTCTGGAACTCTCCGCCGTCGGCACGATACTTCTTCGAGGGCAAAGTACTGGCTTCTTTGGACACGTACTCAAAACGGTTTCCCGGATCGGGGTGATCACTAAGGAACTGGGGCGCCCGCGATCCGCCCTCCGCCTGGATTTTGCGAAAGAAATTCGCCATCTGATGCGGATCGTATCCTGCGTCGTACATGATGTCGGCGCCGAGCAGGTCCGCTTCTCTTTCCGACTGCCGCGAGTTTTTCAGGAGGTACGATCCCGCGCCGAACGACAGGCCGAGTTGCGCCATCTGCGACAACGCGCCTCGTCCGAGCAGACCACCCAGCAACGCGATTGGAAGCTCCGCCGCGATCTGCTTGCTCGCGGCGCGAGTACCGTGGCGCTGCACCACATGCGAGATCTCATGGGCCATCACGCCCGCCAGTTCCGCTTCATTGTCGGCGGCCTGGATGGTCCCCAGGTTCACGAATACCGGTCCACCCGGCAGAGCAAAGGCGTTGATCTCCTTCTGATTGACCACATGAAACGTGTAGGGCCACTTTTCGCCGGGAGCGTGTGCTGCCAGGTGCACCCCGAGATTCTGCACATACTTGGTCACCGGATCGGAGTCCGGCAGCACGGGCAGCTGCTTTTCAACCTGCTGCGCCGCTTGCTGTCCAGCTTTCAGTTCTTCCTGCGCGGAGAACATGTTAAAGCCGTGTGTCGGCTGCACCCGGGCCCCGAGCAAGCCTGGCGCCGTCAGGCACAGGATCAGCGCCCGCCTTAAACAACGAACTCCCAGGCGACGTTGTTTCATTTCAGTCAGCTCCTCCACTACTCGTGTCATTTTAGATGGTACAGCTCGACTTGCAGTTTTGATGGACGAAGCCGTAACGAAAGCCAGGAGCTAGCAGCTGGAAGCGACTTAACCCAAACAAAAAGGGACGCCACGTACGGCGTCCCTTTACCTACCAGCAACTCTCAACTCTATTTGTTTTCGTTTAGGCCCGCGCCAAACTCCTTGCGTTGCGCAATCGGACGTGCCGCCCGCGCCGCGACTGCCGGCGCTCCTGCCGCCGCCCCGTAACGTTCGAGCAGGACTGGAACCATCGCGCCTTCCGCTTCCTTGACGAAGGTGAGCTTGCTCTCGCCCAGCAGATCGATGCGGACGAAATCTCCCAACTTCACCTGCCCGGTCGCGACCAGGTTGGCCAGCGGGAACACGATGTGCCGTTCAATCGCCCGCTTTAGATGGCGCGCTCCATACTTCGGATCCGTGCCTTCCGCCAGCAGGAAGTCTTTGACCTTGGAGGTGCAGTTGAAAACGAACTGATGCGCGCCAGCAGCCATCAAGACGCGCTGCTGGACCATGCCTAGTTCAATTTCAAGGATCTGCTCCAGGTGCTCCGGACGCAGTGTCTTGAACACCACGACCTTGTCGATGCGGTTCATGAACTCGGGCGTGAACTTGCGCCGCGCCGCGTCCACCGCGGTACGGTTGATCTTTTCGTCAAGCGACGCGTCGACCTGCACCGGTTTTGGCGCGAAACCGAAGCCGCCATCGACCAAGCCGCTCATTTCGCCGGCGCCCAAATTGGAAGTCATGATGATGATGCAGCTCGACAAATCCACGCGCCTGTTGTCGCCCAGCGTCAGCGTTGCCTTGTCGAGGATCCCCAGCAGCAGTTGCCAGAGCGCGTCAGACGCCTTCTCGATTTCGTCGAACAGCAGGATCGAGAGCTTCAACTTCTCCGTGTGCCACTGGTTGAGCGCTTCCTGCGTGAGCAGCGGATGCGTCTCGCGGTGTCCCAGGTATCCCGGAGGAGAACCAATCAGCTTGGCAATCTCGTGCGAGTGCTGAAATTCTGCGCAATCAATCTTGATGCAGGCGCGCGCGTCTCCAAACAGCGCCTCGGCCATCGCTTCCACCACCCGCGTCTTGCCGGAGCCGGTCGGTCCTAGAAACAACAGGTTCCCCACCGGACGGCTGGGCGGATTCAGTCCGGCCAGAAACATCTGGTAGATTTCCGCCACCTTGTCGATCGCCTGGTCCTGGCCAACGATCTTGCGCCGCAAGGAGCTGTCAAAGTCACGGGCGTCGTTGCTACGGCGAGTTGGGTCGAGGACGGTTGCGAGGTTCGTTCTCATAGGGTCGAGCCCCTTCTTTCTTTCGGGGAACTGTAAGTTACCTGGGACGCTGGACATGTCGCACCACTCGCCTTTGGGGAAGCAAGGCAGTTTTTTCCTCCCCTGACCCTCTCCAGAGCAAACGGTTCGCCATCCTCACAGAACCCCTTATACCGCTCTTTCTTAGCCTTTTAGATGCAGCTAGCCCTGCCAGGAGACATGCTTTGGGGGCCCAGCCTGGCACTGAGGAGAAATTCTTTGCAGACTGCGGGAACTTCCCTCGTGCCCAACGGCTGCTTACCAATGCCGTTGTCCGTAAGCCCATGACTGGCTTTGGCCTGCCGTAACTGGCAGCCCCAAACCACCCCGCCTAGGCTAATAACAGCTATTTCCGGAGAAAAACATTGTCTCGACTTTCGGCGCGTCCTCTTGTCGCCCTTGCGTTCCCCTTCGTCCTGGCCAGTTTTCTTACGTCGGCTTTCGCGGTGCAGAATCCCCACGCCCTGCACCTGATTTCCCTCAAGAACCAGGCCACAAAGAAAGCCCAAGCCCCGGAGATGGTCCCCGTAATTGCGCCTCCAGGATCGGTGATCCACGAAGCCCGGCGCGGCGACAGTATTCCTTCGGTCGCCCGCCAGTATCTGAAGAAGACCAGCTATCTGACGTCAAGCGAGCTGGGTGACGCCATCCGCCAGGCAAACAGCGGCCGTCAGGGAACATTCCTGCATCCAGGGGAGCAGTTGATCATCCCCGGTATTCTGGACGCGCCGATTGTTGAAAAAACCGTGGCCGTCCCCAAGGATTTCGAAGTACGCGCCATCTACCTGACTGGAGTGATGGCGGGCAGCGATCACGGCATGCGCATCATCCGCCACTGGCGCGAAGTGGGCGGCAACGCGGTCGTGTTTGACATCAAGGACAGCGATGGCATCGTTAACATCGCCTTCGATCATCCTCTGGCCAGCGGCCAAAAGCACTACATTCACGACCTGCCGAAGTTCACGCGATTCCTGCACTCGCAGAATATGCACGCCATCGCCCGGATCGCGATCTTCCGCGATGAGCACCTCGTAACAACGCACCCCGAACTGGCCGTGAAGTCACATCGCACCGGCCAAGCCTGGCGCGAAAACGGCAAGCTGGTTTGGACCGATCCTTCGAATCCCAAGGTGCAGGAATATGACATCGCGCTCGCGAAATTTGTCGCCCAGTCCGGCGTGGACGAAGTGCAGTTCGACTATGTGCGTTTTCCCGCCGAGGGCGACCAGAAAGACGCCGGCTTCACTTTCCAGACTGAGCGCCCGAAGTGGCAGCGCTCGGAAGTCATCGCCGACTTCCTGAAGCGCGCCTATGGTGAGATTCATCCGACCGGCGCGCTGTTTTCGCTCGATGTTTTCGGCATCATGGCCTGGCAGCGTCCCGTGGACCTTGGGCATACTGGACAGGACATTGTTGCTATGTCGAAACACTGTGATGTGCTCTCACCCATGATCTACCCCTCGCACTTCTTCGGCATGGACGGCATTGCCCACCCCGGCGACGCACCCGAGCACTTCATCGGCGAGTCCATGGACCGCTTCATGCAAATCACGAAAGACAGTGGCGTCGTGATTCGCCCCTGGCTGCAAGCCTTCAGGTGGCGTACCAAGACCTACTCGCCCAAGTATGTTGAGGTGCAGATTGAAGTCGCGAAAGAGAAAGGAGGCATAGGTTTCCTTTTCTGGAATGCCAACAACGACTATTCCAAGCCCTATACCGCCATGCCCGAAATGCGGCTGGCCAAAGGCAAGTTCTTCCGCGGGGACGAGTTGCCAACTAAGAGCGATGCCGCGAACCCCGCTCCAGCCGCGGCTCCTACTACAACTTCACCTGCTCTCCAGACAGTTTCAAGCCACGTAAAGATGTGGCGGCATTGAGAGCGGTCGCAGGGCGCGGCACAAGCGTTTCCCTCCGCTAACGCCTCGGAGCGGTTCCCATCAAAGCGATGTATTTCCCGCTGATCTTCGCCGCCAGCTCCGTTTCCCCACGAGACCGGTGCAGTTGGTAGCCCCGCACGACGGTCAGTGCGTGAAACGCGATTGACACTGCTGTCAGAGCGCGTTAGTCTCGCCCCGGCACTCCGGATCGGAGGCGGACCTCTGACACGTCGATCTTTGTCCATTGTGTTACTGATTTTCCTCGCATGGAGTGCCCATGCGTCGGGCGCAACCCCTCCAGACATCCCCGCAGCCCAGGCCAATAACAATCGCTCCACGGCCGGCGAAGTGAAGGGCGGCGTACTGCGCCTCAACTTGGAATTGGTCGAGGCAAAGTGGTACCCAGATCAGGACGGAGGATTCAATCTTTCCGTCTATGCGTTTGCTGAAAAGGGCAAGAAACCACAGATACCCGCGCCGCTGATCCGCGTCCCACAGGGTACCGAACTTCGATTGGAGATACACAATACTCTTCCAGTCGCAATGTTCATACGCGGGTTGCAAACCCCCGAGCCAGTCCAGATTGGCGCCGGAGGGACCGCTGAAGTTCGCAGCACCGCGACCTTGCCTGGGACCTACTACTACTCAGCTCGCAGTACGCAGATGTCCCTGACTGAAATCGGTGCGCTCTCCATTCTTGATGATCTTCCGATGGGTGAAGGTCCGTTCGGCATCGAGAGCCAGTTGGAAGGAGCATTCATTGTTGACCCACCCGGCACCGTCGCCGACGACCGAATCCTTATCATCACGAACTGGATGTCAGGCGTGCTCGCTCCGCCGTTTCGTGAAGTACTGGCCATCAATGGCAAGGCCTGGCCTTACACCGAGCGCCTTTCTTATCGCACCGGCGATTCCGCGCATTGGCGCGTCCTCAACCCCAGCCTGAGCGATCACGCCATGCATCTCCATGGTTTCCACTTTCGGGTAAACAGTGTCGGCAACCAGGATCGGGATCATGTCTATCCACCCGAACAGGTTCCCCAAGCAGTGACCCAACATCTCGATCCTGGCGCAACCGCCTCGATCACGTGGACGCCCACGCGTCCTGGCAGATGGCTATTTCATTGCCACATGACCGGGCACATGTTGTCTTCGGATATCGTTCTGACGTCTGCCAATTCAGGCACGGACTCCCACGCTTCCCACGCTCCCGGGGATTCGGCTGGAATGTCGGGCTTGATACTTGGCATCACGGTCACCCCCGGATCGCAATACACCGCCGCGACGCCATCCACAGCTAAGCCCCGCCAGTTGCGCCTGGTGGTCAAAGAAACTCCAGCGACTCGTTTCTCCCTCGCACGCATGGGCTATCAAATACAAGAGGAAAACGCCAAAGAAACTTCCGATCCGCCGCCGTTCCCCGGCGCGCCTCTGGTGCTGACGCGCGGCGAACCGGTTGAGATCACGGTCGTGAACCAGCTCCAGGAGCAAACGGCTGTCCATTGGCATGGGATCGAACTGGAGAGCTACTACGACGGCGTGCCCGGCTGGGGCGGCGATTCTCCTCAGGTCACGCCACCTATTCCACCCGGCGGCACTTTCGTCGCGCGCATGACTCCGCCGAAGGCCGGCACATTTATCTACCATACCCACTGGCACGACGTTGCCCAACTCACCAGCGGACTGTACGGTCCTCTCATCGTCGTGGAACCCGGACAGAAATTCGATCCGGAGGTGGACAAGATTTTCATCATCGGCCGCCAGGGCCCTGATGAAGGTGAAACAACTTTACTCTTGAACGGATCTTCGCAGCCGCAGGCCATGGCGTTGAAACTCGGCACGACATATCGCCTGCGCTTCATCAACATCGGCACCAACGATGCCGACGCGATGGTGTCGGTGCTCGACCGGGCTAAGCCGGTCGCCTGGCGCGCAGTCGCCAAGGATGGGTGGACTCTGCCCGCCGCCCAAGCGACGATACAGCCTGCCACCCAGCTCATCTCTGTCGGCGAGACCTACGATTTCGAGTTCACACCAAAGCACGCGGGCGAGTTCACCCTGCAAGTCAGCATGAGACTTGCAAAGACAATGGTTTCTCAATCGGTGACGGTGCGCTGACACTCTTATGGAAGAATTCGGCGTGCTACTCGTGCTGGTCTTGCTGGGTGTCCTCATCATCCTTCCAATATGGCTCGTCGTAGCCATCGGATCTCTGCGGCGCCGTTCGGAGAGCGACCGCCTGGAAAACACGCAGCATTGGCAGGACTTGACCGCGCGTCTTCATTTACTGGAAACGCGTTTTAAAGAGCTGAAGCAGACTACCGCGGTGCCGGCACCTCAGGAAGTTCGCACGGCAAGCCCGGCGGAACCTGTAAAGTCTGCTCCGGTCGAGACGCCGCGTCCAGTGGCGCCGCCGGTTTCCCCGCTGGCGCCTGTTCCGTCTGCGCCGGTCGTGCCAACCACCGACGTTCCCCGCCAACAACCCCCGCGCCGCGAACCGCTCACGCCGACACCGATACCCGCGAAGGAACCGCTGACGCCACCCTTGAGAGCCCAGACCCCGCCCCCGCCCGCTCCGTCCTATACCAGGCCTCACGCCGCCGCGCCTGCGCATCGCAGCGGCCTTGATCTCGAGGAGATGCTCGGCACCAACTGGCTGAACAAGATTGGCATCGGCATCCTGGTGCTGGGCTTGGCGTTCTTCCTTGCCTATCAGTTGCAGAACCTTGGTCCCGCCGGAAAGGTGCTCCTCGGTGTTGGTCTGAGTGCGGCCATGATTGCCATCGGAGTGCGTTACGAATCCAGTGAGCGTTACCGCATTCTGGCGCGGGCCAGCGCCGCTGGAGGCTGGGCGCTGCTTTACTTCGTCAGCTACGCGATGTATCACGTGCCCGCCGCGCATATCGTCGATTCACGCGAACTGGATTTCTTCCTCATGATCATGGTCGCGGCAGCCATCGTCTCGTACAGCCTGCGTTACAAATCGCAAGCCACAACGGCCTTGGCGCTCGTTCTGTCGTACCTGACTGTCGGCATCCATCACACATCGTTCTACAGCCTGGCGGCGAGCGTCATCCTGGCCGTGACCGTGGTCGCCCTCGCCCAAAGGATGCAGTGGTTCGCGCTCGAAATCTTCGGAATCCTCGCGACATATTTCAATCACCTGCTGTGGGTCTCGCCGGTGATCGAAGCGATGGGGCCCAATCGGGTTGAGTTTCCGGAGTTTCATCTTAGTGTTGTGTTGCTTGGGTTCTACTGGCTGCTGTTTCGGTGGTCGTACATCTATCGGCGCGTAGCGGACGATGAACAGGAACGCCGCTCGACAGCTGCGGCCCTGCTCAACGGTTTTTGCCTGCTGGCCCTGCTGCGCTATCAATCGGTGCATCCGCAGTGGACGTTCTGGGCGCTGCTCATTCTGGGAATGATCGAGCTCTTGCTGGCAGTGTTGGCAGCGACGCGTCGTCGAACCGCCTTCGTTGGGCTGGCGACCTTGGGCTCCGCACTGCTGGTTGCAGCTGTTCCATTCCGCTGCTCTGGATCAGATCCTTCGGGTTTGTGGCGGGTCGCCGCGGAACCGTGCTTGCTGGGCGCGCCCTTCACTCTGGAAC
>JACXTT010007765.1_pt1 | contig 15043 bp, 18 predicted proteins | sample 9270951 | NCBI WGS metagenome assembly JACXTT01 (sample SAMN15532306, study PRJNA645909) | rock metagenome | isolation source: weathered quartz diorite | place: Puerto Rico | collected 2017-06-21
ACGGCGCAAGCGCACCGACCGCGATCTCGAGCGCCTGGCAGAGGAACTCTCCGAGCGCCTGGGCACCACGGTCGAGATCCGTCCCTCGCGCAAGGGACGCGGCAAGCTGCTGCTGCACTACTCGAGCCTCGATCATCTCGAACAGCTCCTGAAGCGGCTCAAGTGATGAACCTTGCGTTATACTTTCGCCCCTTTGCGAGGGGCGAAGATCACCGCGTCATGCTTCGCCAGCTGCGCAGACCTGTCCTCACCGTCCTGAAATGGCAACTCGTTGCGACCACGGCGCTCGCGCTGATCTCCGGCCTCGTTGCGGGCTGGCACGGCGCCCTCTCCGCGGTCGCGGGCGGCGCCATCAGCGTCACGGCCGGACTGAGCGCAGCGCTGGTGGCGTCGCTTGGCCGCGCGCGTTCGGCAGGCAGTGTGGTAATTGGCGCGCTGCGCGCCGAAGCGGTGAAGATCGGCCTCGCGCTGGCACTGCTGTGGCTGGTGCTGACCAACTACGCTCAAGCGGTTGTGGGCGCGCTCATCGCGAGTTTCATCGTCACACTAGTTATTTTTGCGATGGCGTTTTTCGTACGCGACTACTGATGTCCCGATAAATGGCAGCCGGCGGCGAACTCACTCCTTCGGAGTACATCGAGCATCACCTGACGTTCTTCACCAAACCGCTCGGCGAGGGCGAGTTCTGGGCGCTGAACGTCGACTCGCTCGTCGTATCGATTCTCCTCGGCATTATCGGCGTCGGCTTGATCTGGTGGGTGGTGCGCGGCGCGACCGCCGGCGTGCCCTCACGCCGCCAGGCGTTCGTCGAGCTGCTGATCGATTTCGTCGACCAGCAGGCGAAGGGTATCTTTCAGCAGGGCGACCGCCACCGCTTCATCGCGCCGCTCGCCCTCACGGTGTTCGTCTGGGTGGTGTTGATGAACGCCATGGATTTTCTGCCCGCGGACTGGGTCGAGCTCGTCACGCGCCACGTCTCCGAGCACGGCTTTCGCGTCGTGCCAACGGCCGACGTGAACACGACCTTCGCTCTTTCCATTTCAGTGCTTTTGCTGAGCGTGTACTTCGCGATTTCCATCAAGGGCGTCGGCGGCTGGCTGCACGAGCTGTTTTGCGCGCCCTTCGGCGCGCATCCGCTGCTGTGGCCCGCGAACTTTCTCTTCCAGCTGGTCGAGTACACCTCCAAGACGCTTTCGCACTCGCTGCGTCTCTTCGGCAACATGTACGCGGGCGAAATCCTGTTCCTGCTCCTGTGGATGCTGGCCGCCACGAGCATCAGCGGCGTCATCGCGGGCTCGGTGCTCGCGTTGGGCTGGGCGATCTTCCACATTCTGATCGTGCTGCTGCAGGCCTACATCTTCATGATGCTCACCGTCGTGTACATCTCGATGGCGCACGAGCACCACTGATTCCTTAATCCGCTAAAAGGGGGAAAACTCGATGGACAAGCTTCAACTCCTCGCAATGGTGCAGGCCTACACCGGCATCGGTGTCGGGCTGATGATCGGCCTCGGCGCGGCCGGCGCCTGCATCGGCGTGGGCATCATGTGCAGCCGCTTTCTCGAAGCGGCCGCGCGCCAGCCCGAACTCACGAACTCGCTGCAGGGCAAGGTGTTCCTGCTGCTGGGCCTGATCGACGCGTCCTTCATCATCGGCCTTGGAATCGCGATGTTCTTCGCGTTTGCCAATCCGCTCGCCACCGCGTTCCGCTAAGCGATGAATCTCAATCTGACCCTGATCGCGCAAGCCGTCACGTTCGCGGCCTTCATATGGTTCACGGTGAAATTTGTGTGGCCGTACATGCTGCGCGCGATTGAAACGCGCCAGAAGACGATCGCCGACGGCCTCGCGGCCGCCGATCAAGGCCGCCGCACACTCGAGCTCTCGACGCGCCAGGCCGACGAAGCGATCAAGGAGGCGCGCGCGCGCGCTGCGGAGATCCTGGCGCAGGCCGAGAAGCGCTCCGCGCAACTCGTCGACGAGGCGCGGCAAGCCGCCAAAGAGCAAGGCAGCCGCGAGCTCGCGGCGGCCAAGGCCGAAATCGAGCAGGAAGTGACGCGCGCACGGGAAGAATTGCGCGATCGCGTCGCCTCACTGGCGGTCGCCGGCGCAGAGAAGATTCTGCGCCGCGAGGTCGACGCCCGCGCCCACGCGGATCTGCTCGAATCGATCAAGCGCCAGCTCTAAGATGGCGGAAGCCACTACCGTCGCGCGGCCGTACGCCGAGGCCGCTTTCAAGCTCGCCGACGAGGCGGGCACCCTCGCGCGTTGGTCCGAGATGCTCGCCGCGCTTGCCGCCGTGGCCGCGGACCCGCGTGTACGTCTCGCAGCGGGCGATCCGCGGCTCTCGGATGCGCAGCGCGCCGGCCTTTTCATCGCCATCCTCGGCGGCCGCCTCACCGGCGAAGCCGAGAACTTCGTGCGCGTGCTGGCGCGGAACGACCGGCTGGAGCTGCTGCCCGAAATTCGCGGGCAGTTCGAGGTGCTGAAAAACGAGCGCGAGGGTGTCGTGGAGGCGACGCTGCAGTCGGCCTTCGAGCTCACCGGCGCGCAGCTGAAGGACATCGTCGCCCGTCTGGAAAAGAAGACCGGCCGCAAGGTACGGCCGCATGTTTCGGTCGATCGCGAGCTCATCGGCGGCGTGAAGATCGTGCTCGGCGACAAGGTGATCGACGGCTCGGCGCGCGCGCAGCTCGCGGCGCTCGAAGCCGCCCTCAAAGCTTAAGGAGCAGTCATGCAACTCAACCCTTCGGAAATCTCCGAGCTCATCAAGAGCCGCATCCAGAACCTCGATGCCGGCGCCAAGATGCGCACGCAAGGCACCGTGGTCTCGGTCACCGACGGTATCTGCCGCATCCACGGCCTCTCGGACGTCATGCAAGGCGAGATGCTCGAATTCCCGCGCAACACTTTCGGCCTCGCGCTCAACCTCGAGCGCGACTCGGTCGGCGCGGTGATTCTCGGCGAATACACGCACATCACCGAAGGCGACACGGTCAAGAGCACCGGCAAGATCCTGTCGGTGCCGATCGGTCCGGAGCTACTCGGCCGCGTGGTGAATTCGCTGGGCCAGCCGATCGATGGCAAGGGGCCGATCAACGCCAAGCTCACCGACGTCATCGAAAAGGTCGCGCCGGGCGTAATCGCGCGCCAGTCGGTCGCGCAGCCCGTTCAGACCGGTTTGAAGGCGATCGACTCCATGGTGCCGATCGGCCGCGGCCAGCGCGAGCTCATCATCGGCGACCGCCAGACCGGCAAGACCGCGGTGGCGGTCGACACGATCATCAACCAGAAGGGCAAGGACCTCTTCTGCGTCTACGTCGCCATCGGCCAGAAAGCCTCCACCATCGCCAACGTCGTGCGCAAGCTCGAAGAACACGGTGCGATGGCCTACACCATCGTCGTGGCGGCGTCCGCGTCGGAATCGGCGGCGATGCAGTACATCGCGCCGTACGCGGGCTGCACGATGGGCGAGTATTTCCGCGATCGCGGCCAGGACGCGCTCATCATCTACGACGACCTGACGAAGCAGGCTTGGGCCTATCGGCAGGTGTCGCTGCTGTTGCGCCGGCCGCCGGGCCGCGAGGCGTATCCTGGCGACGTCTTTTATCTGCACTCGCGATTGCTCGAGCGCGCCGCGCGGGTCAACTCCGAATACGTCGAGAGGTTCTCCAAGGGCACGGTCAAGGGCAAGACCGGCTCGCTCACCGCGCTGCCGGTGATCGAGACGCAGGCGGGCGACGTCACCGCGTTCGTGCCGACCAACGTCATCTCGATTACCGATGGGCAGATCTTCCTTGAGACCGATTTGTTCAACGCCGGCATCCGACCGGCCATCAACGCCGGCATCTCGGTGTCGCGCGTCGGCGGTGCGGCGCAGACCAAGATCATGAAGCGCCGCGACGCGGGCGGCGGCGTGCGCCTGGCGCTCGCGCAGTACCGCGAGCTCGCCGCGTTCGCGCAGTTCGCGAGCGATCTGGATGAAGCCACCCGCAAGCAGCTCGAGCGCGGCCGCATGGTCACCGAGCTGATGAAGCAGCCGCAGTACCAGCCGCTGCAGGTGTGGGAGATGGCGCTCACGCTGTTCGCCGTGAACAACGGCTACTTCGACAACATCGACGTGAAGAAGGCGCTCGCCGCCGACAAATCGATGCGCGACTACATCAAGGGCAAGTACGGCGCGCTGGTCGGGCGCATGGAGGAGAAGAAGGACCTCTCGGCCGAGGACGAGAAGGCGCTGCACGACGCCATCAAGGACTGGAAGAAGAACGGCAGCTTCTAATGCCCGGCACCAAGGAGATCCGGCTCAAGATCCGGAGTGTGCGGAACACCCGGAAGATCACCAAGGCGATGGAGATGGTCGCCGCCTCGAAGATGCGCAAGGCGCAGGAGCGCATGCGCCATTCGCGCCCCTACGGCGAGAAGATCCGCAACGTCGCGGCGCACATCTCGCACGCGAATCCCGAATACCGCCATCCGTTCCTCGTCGACCGGGACACGGTCAAGCGTGTCGGCATCATCGTGATCACGACCGACAAAGGGCTGTGCGGCGCGCTGAATACCAACCTGCTGCGCCTGGTGCTCAACCAATACAAGGAGTGGCAGGCACAGGGCGAGCAGATCGAAGTCTGCGCGATCGGCAACAAGGGCTTCGCCTTCATGCAGCGGCTGGGCGCGAAGGTGAGCTCGCACGTCGTGCAGCTCGGCGACCGGCCGCAGATGGACAAGCTGATCGGCGCGGTGAAGGTGATGCTCGACGGCTATACGAGCGATCGGTTCGACCGGCTGATGCTCGCCTACACGCGCTTCATCAACACGATGAAGCAGGAGCCGGTCATCGAGCAGCTGCTGCCGCTCTCGGGCGAGCGCCTCGGCGCGCCGGAAACCGTCTGGGATTACATCTACGAACCGGAGGCGCGTGCAGTGCTCGACCAGGTCATGACGCGCTACATCGAGGCGCTGATCTACCAGGCGGTGGCTGAGAACATGGCGTCCGAGCAGTCCGCGCGCATGGTGGCGATGAAAGCCGCGTCGGACAACGCAGCGACCCTCATCGATGAGCTGACGCTCATCTACAACAAGAACCGGCAGGCGGGCATCACGAAAGAACTTTCGGAAATCGTCGGCGGCGCGGCCGCCGTATAGGGAAAGCTATGGCACAGGCACCAGCGGAAGCGCAAGGCACCATCGTCCAGTCGATCGGCGCCGTTATCGACATCGAGTTTCCGCGCGAGCAGATGCCCAACATCTACGACGCGCTGGTTCTCGAGGAAGCGGCCGACAACCCGCTCGTCGAGAAAGGCCTCACGTTCGAGGTCGAGCAGCAGCTCGGCGACGGCGTCGTGCGCTGCATCGCGCTCGGCTCCTCCGACGGCCTGCGCCGCGGCATGAAGGTGCGCGCGACCGGGCAGCCGATCTCGGTGCCGGTCGGCCAGGGCACGCTCGGTCGCATCATGGACGTGCTCGGCCGCCCGATCGACGAAAAGGGTCCCGTCAAGTCCGGCGAGCGCCGTTCCATCCACCAGATCGCGCCGAAGTTCGATGAGCTCTCGCCGTCTGTGGAGCTGCTGGAGACGGGCATCAAGGTGATCGACCTCATCTGCCCCTTTGCCAAAGGCGGCAAGATCGGCCTCTTCGGTGGCGCGGGCGTCGGCAAGACGGTGAACATGCTCGAGCTCATCAACAACATCGCCACCAAGCATTCGGGCCTCTCGGTGTTTGCGGGTGTGGGCGAGCGCACGCGCGAGGGCAACGACTTCTACCACGAGATGATCGAAGCTGAAGTTGTCAAGCTCGACAACCTCGAGGAGTCGAAAGTGGCGATGGTGTTCGGCCAGATGAACGAGCCGCCCGGCAACCGGCTGCGCGTCGGCCTCACCGGTCTCACTATGGCCGAGAAATTCCGCGACGAAGGACGCGACATCCTGTTCTTCGTCGATAACATCTATCGCTACACCCTCGCCGGCGTCGAAGTCTCCGCGCTGCTCGGCCGCATGCCCTCCGCGGTGGGCTACCAGCCGACGCTCGCCGAGGAGATGGGTCGGCTGCAGGAGCGCATCGTCTCCACCAAAGTTGGTTCCATCACCTCGGTGCAGGCGATCTACGTGCCGGCCGATGACCTGACGGACCCATCGCCCGCAACGACGTTCGCGCACCTCGACGCGACGGTCGTGCTGTCGCGCGATATTGCAGCGCTCGGCATCTATCCGGCCGTCGATCCGCTCGACTCCACTTCGCGCCAGGTGGATCCGAACGTCATCGGTGAAGAGCACTACAGCACGACGCGCGGCGTGCAGGCGGTGCTGCAACGCTATAAGGAGCTCCGCGACATCATCGCGATTCTCGGCATGGACGAACTTTCGCCGGAGGACAAGCTCGCCGTCGCGCGGGCACGCAAGATTCAGCGCTTCCTTTCCCAGCCGTTCACGGTGGCGAAGAACTTCACCGGGCAGGAAGGCAAGTATGTGGCGCTCAAGGACACGATCAAGGGCTTCAAGATGATCGTCAACGGCGAGTGCGACCAGCTGCCGGAGCAGGCGTTCTACATGGTCGGGCCGATCGAGGAAGCGTTCGAGAAGGCGAAGAAACTCTGATGGCGAACGCCACCATTCATGTCGATGTGGTGAGCGCCGAGGAGTCGATCTATTCCGGCGAAGCGGAGTTCGTCGTGCTTCCCGGCGAGGCGGGCGAGCTCGGCATCTACCCGCGGCACACCCCGCTCATCACGCGCATCAGGCCGGGCGCAGTGCGCATCACCCCCGCCGGTGGCGGCGGGGAGCAGCTCATCTTTGTTGCCGGCGGCATCCTCGAGATCCAACCGAAGGTGATCACTGTCCTCGCGGACACGGCCATCCGCGGCGCTGATCTCGACGAAGCCAAGGCTAACGAAGCGCTCAAGCGCGCGGAGGAAGCGCGCCGCCACGCGAAGGACAAGCAGGAGATCGCCACGGTCGAAGGCGAGCTCGCGATGCTCGCGGCGCAGCTCGCCGCTATCAGGAAGCTGCGCAAGCAGGCCTGAAGGACCGCGCCGTCGCGCCTCGGCGACGGTTGTCGTTCGAACGTCGACTGAGTATTGCCGCGTCGCCGCGGCCCGATAGTCCGTCAGGATCACGCGGCTGCTGCACTCCTGCCGTCCCGGCTTTGAAACAATCGCCAGACCGCAAGCAGGAGACTGCATGAAACATATTCTCGATTCCGACTTCCGCTACTGTCCGAGCTTCGACACGGACGTGAGGAAGACGTTTGAGAAAATCCGTCGCCAGCAGCAGTCGGCGAAAGAGCGGCAGGCGAAGGACCGCGAGAGCAAGGCGCAGCCCGAAATCCAGGTCAAGGTGCTGAAGCTCGACCAACTCAAGAAGGCCAGCGGCACCGTCTAGCAGTCCTGCCGTCCGGACGGCGCCCTTAAGTTATAGTGCGCCGCGCGGTGATCTACGATTTTCTCGTCATCGGCGGCGGCATCAATGGCGCCGGCATCGCGCGCGATGCCGCCGGCCGCGGTCTCGCCACGCTGCTCGTCGAACGTGGCGATCTCGCCGGTGCGACGTCGTCCGCCTCCTCGAAGCTGATCCACGGCGGGCTGCGCTACCTCGAGCAGTTCGAGTTCCGCCTGGTGGCCGAAGCGCTGGCCGAGCGCGAGATCCTGCTGCGCATCGCCGGCCACCTCGCCTGGCCGGTACACTTCGTCATGCCGCATGTACCGGAGCTGCGGCCGCGCTGGATGATCCGCATCGGTCTTTTTCTCTACGATCACCTCGCGCGGCGCTCCGTGCTGCCGGCGTCGCAGGCGGTGCGGCTCGATGCGCCGCCCTATGCCGCTGGGCTGCAGCCGCGCTTGAAGTACGGCTTCGTCTATTCGGACTGCCGCGTAGACGATGCGCGCCTGGTGGTCGCCAATGCGCTCGACGCGCAGCGGCGCGGCGCCCGGGTCATGGTGCGTACCGAATGCATGAGCGCGCGCCGCGATGGCGCGCTGTGGCGCGCGCGTCTCTCCAACGGCGAGGAGATCAGCGCCCGCGCCATCGTCAACGCGGCGGGTCCGTGGGTGAAGCACGTGCTGAACGAGCGCCTCGGCCAGCCGAGCCGCGATGCCGTGCGCCTCGTAAAAGGCAGCCACATCGTGCTGCCGCGGCTCTACGAAGGCGAACACGCTTTCATCGTGCAGAACGACGATCGGCGCGTCGTATTCATCATCCCTTTTGAAGATCGCTTCACCTTGGTCGGCACCACCGACGTGCCGGTGAATGACGTGCACGCGGCCGAGCCCACCGACGACGAGGTGCGCTATCTCTGCGCCGCGGCAAGCCGCTATCTCGCCCGACCCATTGATCCCGCGCAGCTTGTCTGGCGCTATGCCGGCGTTCGGCCGCTCTACGACGACGGCAGCGCGGATCCGTCCTCGATCACGCGCGACTACACGCTACGCCTCGACCACGCGAACGACGGCGCGCCCGTGCTGTCCGTATTCGGCGGCAAGATCACCACCTATCGGCGACTCGCCGAGCAGGCGCTGAAGAAGCTCGCGCCTTACTTTCCGCAGATGAAGCAGCCCTGGACTGCCGACTCGCGGCTGCCGGGCAGCGAGTTCGCGAGTCGCGCGGTCGCGCAGCAAGAAGCTTTTGCGCGCTATCGTGCGCTGCCCGAGCCGCTGGTGCGCGCGGTCTTTCGCCGCCACGGCTCCGAGACGCCCAGCGTGCTGGGTGACGGGAGGCTGGGCGAGGACTATGGCGGCGGCCTGACGGAGCGCGAGCTGCGCTACTTGCTCGACCACGAATGGGCGCGCTCGGCGGACGATGTGCTGTGGCGGCGCACGAAGTGCGGCCTGCACATGAGCGCCGCTCAGCGCCGCCGCGTCGCCGAGGTCATCGGCCGATGAAGCCGCTCGCCGAGCTCGATGCGCGTGGCGCGCGTGCGCTGCTCTTCGACATCGACGACACGCTCAGCACCGCGGGCAAGATCACGGCGCAAGCCTATGCCGCACTCGAGCGCCTGCATGCAGCCGGCACGCGGAGCGTCGCGGTCACCGGCCGCCCCGCGGGCTGGTGCGACCACATCGCGCGCATGTGGCCGGTGGACGCCGTGGTCGGCGAAAACGGGGCCTTTTATTTCCGCCATGCCGGCGGGCGGCTGCGTCGCCACTATCACGAGCCGCCCGAGGTGCGCGCGCGTTATCGCGAGCGCCTCGCTCAAATCGGCGAGCAGATCGTCGCCGCGGTCCCCGGTTGCGCTATCGCGGCTGACCAGCCGTATCGCGAAACCGATCTCGCTATCGACTACTGCGAGGACGTCGCGCCTTTGCCGCTCGACGAGGCCGAGCGCATCGCTGCGCTGATGCGCGCGGCCGGGCTGCACGCCAAGGTGAGCTCGATCCACGTCAATGGCTGGTTCGGCGATTACGACAAGCTGGCGATGACCCGGCGCCTTTTTCGCGACGAGTTCGGCGTGGACCTCGAACGCGAGCGCGGCGGGGTGGTTTACGTCGGCGACTCGCCGAACGACGCGCCGATGTTCGGGTATTTCCCGCAGTCCGTGGGCGTCGCAAACGTGCGCCGCTTCGCCGGGGTGCTCGGTGCCCCACCCAAGTACGTCACGAGCGCCAGCTCAGGTGCGGGCTTTGCGGAGGTCGTCGCGCACCTGCTCGCCGCATGATGCCGTGGGCCGCGTACCTCGGCATTGGCGCGCTCGTCGGCTTCGCCGCCGGGCTGCTCGGCATTGGCGGCGGCGTGGTGATGGTCCCGCTCCTCGTGCTCGTCTTCAGCGGGCAAGGGTTGCCGCCCGAGCACGTGGTCCACGTTGCGCTCGGTACGGCGATGGGCGCGATGGTGTTCACGTCCGTGGCGAGCATGCGGGCGCACCACGCTCATGGCGCGGTCGACTGGCGCATTGCGCGCGCGATGTCGCCAGGCATTCTCGCCGGCTCCTTTGGCGCCGCGCTGCTCGCGGGATTCATTCCGACACGGCCGCTCGCGCTGCTCTTCACGGCGCTTGTCTTTTACGCGGCGACGCAGATCCTGCTCGACCTCAAGCCCCCGACGACGCGCGAGCTGCCCGGCAGTGTCGGCATCTTCGGCGCCGGCGCTGTGATCGGCGCCGTCTCGAGCCTGGTTGCCGCGGGCGGCGCGTTCCTCACCATTCCGTTTCTCGCCTGGTGCAAGGTGCCGTTGCGCCGCGCGATCGGCACAGCCGCGGCGAACGGGTTTCCGATCGCGGTTGCCGGCACTGCGGGCTACATGTTGCACGGCATGCGGGTGCCCGGCCTGCCTTCGCCGAGCATTGGCTATGTCTACCTGCCGGCGCTGGTGCTCGTCGTCGCGACCAGCATGCTGGCTGCGCCGCTCGGCGCGCGCCTCGCCCATCGGCTGCCGATAAAGCAGTTGCGCACGTTATTCGCGCTCTTGCTTTACGGCTTCGCGGTGCGGATGCTCGTCGGCGTCTGGTGATTCACAACTCGTAGTCGGCGATCCAGTGCTCGGCGACGAGCGGATCGACCACCGCGCGCGTCTCGGCATGCGCGGGATTCAGACCAGCGCGAAATCGGCCGCGCGCTTGCCGGTATTGACGCTCCGCCCGACTTCGACCTTGAGCAGGCCGGGAATGCGGCCGACCTGGGCTTCGAGTGCGGCGCGAATCGATGCGAAGTCGGCGTCCTCGGGCGATTTCAGGCGCCGCAGCACGATATGCCTCACCATCGGCGCTAAACTCCGCCCTTTTCAGCGCCAGCGCAAGCCATGGCCGGACCCCTTTCGCAGATTCGTGTTCTGGATCTCTCGCGCGTGCTCGCGGGGCCGTGGGCCAGCCAGAACATGGCCGATCTCGGCGCCGAGGTGATCAAGATCGAGCGCCCGGGAACGGGCGATGATTCGCGCGCTTTCGGTCCGCCGTGGGTCAAGGACCGCGCGGGCCGCGATACCAAAGACTCGGCCTACTACACCTCCGCGAACCGTGGCAAGAAGTCCGTCACTCTCAACATTGCGGTGCCGGAAGGCCAGGCGATCGCGCGCGAGCTTGCCGAGAGCTCCGATGTCCTCATCGAGAACTACAAATACGGCGACTTGGCGCGCTATGGGCTCGGCTATGAGCAGTTGCGCGAGCTCAACCCGCGGCTCATCTACTGCTCGGTGACCGGCTTCGGGCACACCGGCCCGTATCGCGAGCGTCCCGGCTACGATTTCATGATCCAGGGCATGGGCGGGATGATGAGCGTCACCGGCGAGCCGGACGACGCGCCCGGCGGCGGGCCGCAGCGCGCGGGGGTGCCGATCGCCGACATCATCACCGGCATGTATGCGTCGATCGCGATCTGCGCTGCGCTCGCGCACCGCGAGCGCTCGGGCAAAGGCCAGCACCTCGACCTCGCGCTGCTTGACTCGCAGATCGCTTTACTCGCGTACCAGAACACCAATTACTTCGCGACCGGCGTGCCGCCCAAGCGCATCGGCAACCTGCATCCCAACATCGCGCCCTATCAGCCGTTCCGCGCCGCCGATGGCGACGTGATCCTCGCCTGCGGCAACGACAACCTGTACCGCAAGTTCTGCGAAGCCGCCGGCTGTCCCGAGCTCGCCAGCGATCCGCGCTTCGCCACCAACGGCAAGCGCGTCGAGAACCGCGCGGAACTGACGCGGCTGCTCGCCGCGGTGTTCCGCAAGCGCACGAAGCGCGAGTGGCTCGAGCTACTAGAGGCGGCGGGCGTGCCGAACGGGCCGATCAACGACGTCGCGCAGGTCTACGAAGAGCCCCAGGTCAAGGCGCGCGGCGTGCGCATCGAGCTTAAGCACAGCACCGGCGCGAAGCTGCCGCTGGTGGCGAGCCCGATGCGCTTCTCCGCAACAGCGCTCGAATACCGGCTGGCGCCGCCCGTCCTTGGCGAGCACACCGAGGAAGTGCTGCGCAGTCTGCTTGGCAAAAGCGATGCTGAAATCACGCGCCTGCGCGCAGCCAAGGTGATATAGGATATTTAACGAGAGGAGGAACCATGACCCGCATACAGCAGGCCTTGCTGGCGAGCGCGCTCGGCGTCGCCACGAGCGTTTACGCCGCACCAACGACGCTACGTGCCTCGCACCAGTTCCCGGGCGGCCGCGGTGACGTGCGCGACGAGATGGTACAGATTATCGCCAAGGAAGCAAAGGCGGCGAACGTCGAGCTGGAAGTGCAGGTATATCCGGGCGCGTCGCTTTTCAAGCCGAACGAGCAGTGGAACGCGCTGGTCAATGGCCAGCTCGATATCTCGTCCTTCCCGCTCGATTACGCGAGCGGCAAGCAGCGCGCCTTCGGCGCGACGCTGATGCCCGGCCTGGTGCGCAGCCACGAGCGTGCGCAGCGCATGAACAACTCGCCGTTCATGAAGGACATCAAGGCGCAGATCGACAAGGCGGGCGTCATGGTGCTGGCCGACGCCTGGCTCGCCGGCGCGATCGCTTCCAAGAAGGGCTGCATCCGCAAGCCCGACGACATCAAGGGACTGAAGGTGCGCTCGGCCGGGCCGACCTTCGCCTCGATGTGGCAGGCCGCCGGCGCCTCGATCGTCTCGGTGCCCTCCAACGAGGTCTATAACGCGCTGCAGACGGGCGTCGCGGATGCGACCGACACCAGCTCGGGCAGCTTCGTCTCCTTCCGCATTTATGAGCAGGTGAAGTGCCTTACCGCGCCTGGTGACAACGCGCTGTGGTTCATGTACGAGCCCGTGCTGATGTCCAAGAAGAGCTTTAACCGCCTGAACAAGAAGCAGCACGACGTTCTGCTGCAGGCGGGCAAGAAGTCGCAGCAGTTCTTCGCCGACAAGGCGAAGGGCCTCGACGACGAGATGGTCAAGGTGTTCAAGGACCACAACGTCGAGGTGGTGACGCTCACGCCGCAGGAGTACGACCTGTGGCTCAAGGTGGCCCAGAAAAGCTCGTACGTCGAGTTCGCCACGGAAGTGCCGAACGGCAAGAAGCTGATCGACCAAGCGCTCGCGGTGAAATGACCGCCGGCGCCTGAAGCGGGGGCGGCGGCCGCCGCCCGCCGTCCTATCGGGGAGGGCACGAGGATGCAGGCGTACGTTCGCGGCATGCGGCTGCTCTCGCAGCTCTGCGGCTTCGTCGCCGCCGGCCTGATCGCCGCCGGGGTCCTGGTGGTTTGCTACATGGTTTTCGTGCGCTATGTGCTAAACCACAACACTATCTGGCAGACCGATTTCACCACCTACTGCCTGATCGCGGCGACCTTCGTCGGCAGCCCGTATGTGCTCATGACGCGCGGCCACGTCAACGTGGACATCCTGCCACATTACTCGGGGCCCAGAACGCGCTACTGGCTCGCAGTCGGCGCCGCGCTCACCACCCTGCTCTTCGCCGTGGTGCTCGCTGTGCTCACCGCCGAATTCTGGTGGGAGGCGTGGAGCAACAAGTGGGTGTCGGACACCATGTGGCGGGCGCGGCTGTGGATTCCCTATTCCTCGATGCCGATCGGCTTGACACTGCTCACGCTGCAAGGCGTGGCCGAGCTGTTCGAGCTCGTCTCGGGGCGCGTGCAGCCTTTCGGCGCGCCTGACGCGGAGCATCTCGAGTGAGCCCCACCACGCAGGGCTTGCTGGTCCTCTTCGTCACGCTCGCGACGCTGCTCTCGGGCGTGCCCGTGGCGTTCGGCCTCGGCGTGATCTCGATCGTGTTCCTCATCCTCTTCCAGGGATTGGACGCGCTGCGCGTGGTCGCCGAGACCTTCTATGCCGGGCTCAACGACTTCACGCTGGTGTCGATCCCGATGTTCGTGATGATGGGCGCGGCGATCGGCTCCTCCCCCGCGGGCAAGGACTTGTACGAGGCGCTCGATCGCTGGCTCTATCGCCTGCCCGGGGGCCTGGTGATCTCGAACCTCGGGGCGTGCGCGATCTTCGCCGCGCTCACCGGCTCTTCGCCCGCGTGCTGCGCCGCCATCGGCAAGATGGGCATTCCGGAGATGCGCCGGCGCGGCTACCCGGACGACGTCGCGACGGGCTCGATCTGCGCCGGCGGCACCCTCGGCATTCTGATTCCGCCGTCGATCACCTTCATCCTCTACGGCATCGCCACCGAAACCTCCATCGGCCGGCTGTTCCTCGCCGGGGTGATGCCGGGCTTGATGCTGACGGGCCTGTTCATGCTGTGGACCCTCTTCATCATCTGGAAACGCGGTTTCCGCGCGCACGCGCCCGATTTCCGCTACCGCTGGAAGGAGAAGTTCCAGTCGATTCCGAAGATCGCGCCTTTCATTGCGATCATCGCCGGCGTGATGTGGGTGCTTTACGGCGGCGTGGCGACGCCCTCGGAGGCTGCCGGTGTCGGCGCCGCGCTTTGCGTCATCTGCGCGGTGGTGATCTACAGGATGTGGAACCCCACGAAGTGGTGGCAGATCCTGCGCGACACCACGCGCGAATCGATCATGATCCTGACGATCATCGCCGCGGCGGTGCTGTTCGGCTACATGCTGACGTCGCTCTACCTCACGCAGACACTCGCTCAGTCGATCGCCGACATGCACGTCAACCGCTGGGTGCTGATGGGGCTCATCAACGTGTTCCTGCTGGTGTGCGGCTTCTTCATCCCGCCGGCTGCGATCATCCTCATGACGAGCCCGATCCTGCTTCCGATCATTACCGCGGCGGGCTTCGACCCCGTGTGGTTCGGCGTGATCCTCACCATCAATATGGAAGTCGGACTGATTCACCCGCCGGTGGGGCTGAACATCTACATCGTGCAGGCCATCGCCCCGGATGTCCCGGTGACGCGCGTGATGTGGGGAACGATCCCCTATGTGCTCTGTATGTTCCTCGCGATCATCATCCTGTGCGTGTTCCCGGAGATCGCGACCTGGCTGCCGGACACGCTGATGGGGCCGGTGAGGACTAAATAGGCTTCGTTCGCAGCCGCTCCCACCCGGCGGAAATGAGCGGCCAGAAGAGCAGCACCAGCGCGAGCGTCGTGATGGTGCCGACGAGCCCGTTCGACCAGAACACGCGCAGATCACCGCCGGCGCCGATCATCGACAGCCGGAAGGCGTCCTCGGCGCGATTGCCCAGCACCAGCGC
>JACXTT010007766.1_pt1 | contig 15039 bp, 15 predicted proteins | sample 9270951 | NCBI WGS metagenome assembly JACXTT01 (sample SAMN15532306, study PRJNA645909) | rock metagenome | isolation source: weathered quartz diorite | place: Puerto Rico | collected 2017-06-21
GGTCGATCTCTTCGGAGATATCGACGGCGGAATCGTCCTGCACAAAGCGCAGCTCTTCAATCTTGGAATCGAGCTCGGCAATCGGCTGCTCAAAATTGAGGAAAGTTGTTTTAATCATTGGTCCTCCGAGGGATGTCACGGGCCGCGGCGGGGCGGCCATTTTATGGCGCTATTCTACATTAGCGGGATCGAGGCTACGCCATAAGTACCACGTAGCAACTGTCCGCCAGGGTTCCCAGTTGGCCGACACCTCGCGCGCATCGCTGCGGGAGACGGGCTCGCCCGAGAAATAATTGTGGCTGATGCCGGCGATCAGACCGGGGTCGTCCAGCGGCAGCACGTTCGGCCGCAGCAGGTTGAAAATCAGGAACATCTCGGCCGTCCAGCGGGTGATACCGCGGATTTGCACCAGCTCGGCGATGACGGCCTCGTCGGCCATTTCCGCCCACTGATTGGCATGCACCCGCTTGGCCTTGAAGTGGTCGGCCAGATCGAGGATGTATTCGGTCTTGCGCTTGGACAGGCCGCAGGCGCCCAGCTGCTCGGCGCCCGCCTTGATGACCTGGGCCGGCGTGATCTTGGGGCAGACGAGAAGCAGCTTGGCCCAGGCCGCGTCGGCCGCCTTGTTGGTGGCCTGCTGGCCGACGATGGAGCGGGCCAGGGTGGTAAATGGGTCCGGGTGGCCCACCAGGTGCAGATCGCCGAACTGGGGGATCAGGCGCTTCATGATGCGGTCACGCTTCATGAGCTCGAGCTTGGCCTCTTCCCAGTACTGGGGAACTTCAATGAGGATGGAAGCGTTGCCCACGGCGTCTTTGTTGAGGGCCATCATGCGCGGCGCCAGTTGGTCGTGCCATCCGGCTTGTCTTCCAGGATGACGCCATCGGCCAACAGGGCGGCGCGGATGCGGTCCGACTCGGCGAAGTCGCGCGCCTTCTTGGCGGCGCTGCGCTGGGCGATCAGTTCGGCAATCCTGGCGTCGCCCTCGCCCGCCGCCACGCCCACGGCGCTTCGCAGGAAGGCCTGGGGCGCGCGCTCAAGCAGGCCAATGACGCCGGCCAGCGCGCGCAATCTGGCGGCCAGTTCAGGCGAACGGGTCTTGTTCAATTCGCTGACCATGTCGAACAGCACGGCCAGGGCGATGGGCGTGTTGAAGTCGTCGTTCATGGCATCGGCGAAACGGGCCGCATACGGCTCGGTCCAGTCGATCTCCACCGCGCCCTGGTTGTCAATGCCGTCCAGCGCCGTGTACAAGCGGGTCAGGCCGACCTTGGCGTCGTCCAGGTGGGCGTCCGAATAATTCAGCGGGCTGCGGTAGTGGGCCTTTAAAATGAAAAAGCGCACCACTTCGGCATCGTATTTTTTGAGCACGTCACGGATCGTGAAGAAATTGCCCAGCGACTTGGACATCTTCTCGTTGTCGACCCTGACAAAACCATTGTGCAGCCAGTAGTTGACCATGGTCTTGCCGAAGGCCCCTTCCGACTGGGCGATCTCGTTCTCGTGGTGGGGGAATTGCAAGTCCGCGCCGCCGCCGTGGATATCAAAATGTTCGCCGAGGGTGGCGCAGGACATGGCCGAGCATTCGATGTGCCAGCCGGGACGGCCGCTGCCCCATTTGGAGGCCCACTTGGCCTCCGCCGGCTCGTCTTCGCGCGCCGCTTTCCACAACACGAAGTCGAGGGGATCACGCTTGCCCGTGTTGACGTCGACCCGTTCGCCGGCGCGCAAGTCGTCCAGGGACTTGCCGGACAATTTGCCGTAGCCGGGAAAGTCGCGCACGACGTAGTTGACGTCGCCATCGTCCGATTTGTAAGCCAGACCTTTTTGCTCGAGCAATTCGATGATGCCCAGCATCTGCGGCACATACTGGGTCGCGTGCGGCACCACGTCGGGCGGCAGGATGCCCAGCGCCGCCGTGTCTTCGTCCATGTAACGCTCGAAGCGGGAGGTCAGCTCGTGGATCGTTTCGCCGTTCTCGACGGCACGCTTGATGATCTTGTCTTCGATGTCCGTGATGTTGCGCACGTAGGTGACCTTATAACCGGACACCTTGAGCCAGCGGTAGACCACGTCGAAGGCCATCATCATGCGGGCGTGGCCGATGTGGCAGTAGTCGTAGATCGTCATGCCGCAGACATACATGCCCACCTGGCCGGGAACGATCGGGACGAATTCCTGCTTGTCACGCGCCAGCGTGTTGTAGATCTTCAATTGGCTCATCGGGCTCTTGCTTTGTTTTTCAGCGGGCGCGATGAGTGAAGCAATACCATCCGAAGGCGCGCAATCCACGGGGACAGGCACCGGCAAATGTTGTTCGTTCGATATCGTCGCGCCACTCTGCTGTGTTCTTCTTTGATAGAATGGACGTTCTGCACGAAAGTATAGCATTGATAAAATCCCCTCTGGCCGCATCTGAACAAGGTTTATTTTTCTGCAAACCGCTTGACAGCGCTTTGCGCTAACTCCACTTTCTGAAAGCTCCCATGGCCGCTTCCCTGTTCCAAAACGCCACCGCCAGCAAGCTGCGCGGCGCCTCCTGGCTGTCCCGTTGCCTCGCTCTGTTGATGGGCTTGAGCCTGTCCGGCGCCGTCCTCGCCGCCGAGCCGGATGCGCATCCCCATGTCGCCCTCAAAACGACGATGGGCGAGATCGTGCTGGAACTGGACCAGGAAAAAGCGCCGAAAACGGTGGCCAATTTTCTGCAGTACGTCAAATCCGGCTTTTATAAAGGCACCGTGTTTCATCGGGTGATCGACGGCTTCATGATCCAGGGGGGCGGCATGGACGCGAAACTGGTCACGAAAAAAACCAACAAGCCGGTGCAGAACGAAGCAAACAATGGCCTGAGCAATGTGCCCTATTCGATCGCCATGGCGCGCACTGGCGATCCCAATTCGGCCACCTCGCAGTTTTTCATCAACGTGGCGGAAAACACCCCGCTCGATTATCCGGGCCGCGACGGCTTCGGCTACACCGTGTTCGGCAAGGTGATCGAAGGCCAGGACGTGGTCGACAAGATCAAGGGCGTGGTGGTCGACGACGTCAAGGGCCAGCAGAACGTGCCCGTGGTGCCGATCGTGATCACTTCGGCCACGTTGGTTAAGCGGTAAAATAGCGCCCGCTGAATTCATTCATACGAACTCTCACTCATCAAAGGCACATCATGACCAAAGTACTGATCACCACCAATATGGGCAACATCACCGCCGAGCTGGACGATGCCAAGGCGCCCAAGACGGTTGCCAACTTCATCGACTACGTCAACAAGGGCCACTACAACAACACGATTTTCCACCGCGTCATCAGCGACTTCATGGTCCAGGGCGGCGGTTTCGAGCCAGGCATGAAGCAGAAGAGCGCGCCCCAGACGGTGGAAAACGAAGCCAAGAACGGACTCAAGAACGACAAGTACACCTTGGCCATGGCCCGTACCTCCGATCCCCACTCGGCCTCGGCCCAGTTCTTCATCAACACCAAGAACAATGCCTTCCTCGACTACCCCGGCCAGGACGGCTGGGGCTATGCCGTGTTCGGCACCGTCACCGAAGGCAAGGACGTGGTCGACCAAATCAACAAGGTCAAGACCAGCCGCGCCGGCATGCACGCCGACGTGCCAAGCACCGACGTGATCATTGAAAAAGTCGAAGTCATTTAATTGATGGAACACGCAAGCGCCGGCGCTGCCGGCACTCCCGACAACGCAGGATCGAGTCCACCCCCGTTTGCGTATTTCATCTCCGACCTGCATCTGCAGGAAGCGCATCCCCGCACCGCCGACGCCTTCTTTGCGTTCCTGGCGCAGCGCGCGCTGCATGCCGAGCAGCTCTACCTGCTCGGCGACCTGTTCGAATACTGGGCGGGCGACGACGACCTCATCACACCATTCAACCAGCAGGTGGCCGATGCCCTGCGCGCCGTCAGCGATACCGGCGTGGCCGTGTTCTGGATTCCCGGCAACCGCGATTTTCTGGTCGGCGCGGATTTTGCGCGCGCCGCCGGCGTCAGCTTGCTGGACGAACCGCACGTGCTCACAATCGGCGTCACCCGCATCGCGCTGGTCCACGGCGACGCCGAATGCACCGACGACATCGCCTACATGGCGTTCCGCCGCCAGGTACGCGATCCCGCCTGGCAGCAGCAATTCCTTGCCATGCCCCTGGCTGAACGCAAAGACATCGTGGCCCGCCTGCGCGAAGGCTCGCGCGAAGCCCACGGCGAACAGTCCATGGCCATCATGGACGTCACCCCGGCCGCCATCGATGCCTTGCACGCCAGCACCGGCAGCGACGTGCTCATCCACGGCCACACCCACCGCCCTGCCCTGCACGTGAACGGTGCCCGGCGCCGCTACGTGCTGCCCGACTGGGAGCTCGACACCCAGCCACCACGGGGCGGCTGGATCGCAGTGACGCTTGACGGCGCGATCACGCGCTACGACTGGACCGGCGCACCCCTCTGAACAGGCGGCCCGCTTTTTCGCTGGCCAAACATTACCACTTCCTTAATAATGCCCGGTTGGCAAGGGCATGCGCCTGCGTGCGGCACATGCATATTCAAAACTTGTTGAAATCTTCTGTACCGGTGTTATAGTCAACTACAACACCAATGCAATCGATTTGATAAGGGGGTAGCCATGCAGCAACGCGCAGCGCTCGGCGGCAGGGAGCATCGGCCATGATGACGCCCGGCTGGAACGAGCACACGCCGATTTATCGGCAATTGAAGGAAAAGGTTCTTGAAATGATGTTGGACGGCGACCTCAAGGCGGGCGATGCCCTGCCCTCGGTGCGCCAGGTGGCGGCGGATTATCAGCTCAATCCCATCACCGTGTCCAAGGCGTATCAGGAACTGGTCGACGACAATCTCGTAGAAAAAAGAAGGGGAATCGGCATGTATGTGACGGAAGGCGCCAGCGAAAAACTGCTGGCCAGCGAACGTGAGCGCTTCATGCGCGAAGAATGGCCGGCCATGGTGGAGCGGATCCGCCGGCTGGGCCTGAGCCTGGACCAGTTGCTGGGCGCCAGCGCGCCGGGAGCGCAGTCATGAGCGCCGTCATCACCGCCAGCGGCCTGACCAAGCGCTACGGCTTTCGCGGCAATGGCGCGCCCGCCGTCGACAACGTCAGTTTTACCATTCCCGCCGGCCGCATCGTCGGCCTGATCGGCCCCAACGGTTCCGGCAAGACCACCACCCTGAAGGCGGCGCTGGGCCTGGTGCCCTTCGAGGGCCAGTTGAATGTGCTGGGCTTCGATCCCCGCACCCAGCGTGATGCGCTGATGGAACAGGTCTGCTTCATTGCCGATGTGGCCATCTTGCCGCGCTGGCTGAAGGTGGCCGACGCCATCGATTTCGTGGCCGGTGTGCATCCCCGCTTCAACCGGGCCAAGGCCGAGCGCTACATTGCCGCCACCAAACTGAAGCCCCAGATGAAAGTGAAGGCCATGTCCAAGGGCATGGTGGTGCAGTTGCACCTGGCACTGGTGATGGCGATCGACGCCAAGCTGCTGGTGCTGGACGAGCCGACCCTGGGCCTGGACATCATCTACCGCAAGCAGTTTTACCAGAACCTGCTGGAAGACTATTTTGACGAAGACAAGACCATCATCATCACCACCCACCAGGTCGAGGAAGTGGAGCACATCCTCACCGACCTGATGTTCATCCGCGAGGGCAAGATCATCCTGGCCGCCTCGATGGAAGAAGTGGGCGAGCGCTACACAGAGGTGATGGTGCCGAGCGAAAAATTCAACGCGGCCAATGCGCTGCAACCCATCGACCAGCGCAGCGTGTTCGGCAAGTCCGTCATGCTGTTCGACTCGGCCGGGCCGGGCGGCGTCACCCGCGAGCAACTGGCGGGACTGGGTGAAACCCGCAACATCAGCGTGGCCGACCTGTTTGTCGCCACCATGAAAGGAAGCTACGCATGAAAACCATGAAATGGCTGCTCCGCCGGGAATACTGGGAGCACAAGGGCTCGTTTTTCTGGGCGCCCGCCGTGGTGGCGGGGGTGATGGTGGCGGTGGTGGTGGTCACCCTGCTGTACGGCCTGGCCTCGCCCGCCATGAACGCCAGGGTGGTCGTCAACGGCCATGAAATCACCCGCGGCGCGATGGTGGCGGCGATGGCGCCGGAAACCCGCCATGCGATTGCCAACGGCGTTGCCAACGGCTACATCGCGGCAGCCGCGCCCCTGTTCGGCGTGCTGCCCTTCGTCGTGTTTTTCTATTGCCTGTCAGCCCTCTACGACGACCGCCGCGACCGCAGCATCCTGTTCTGGAAGTCGCTGCCGATTTCCGACCGCGACACGGTGATCTCGAAGGCCCTCACGGCGCTGGTGCTGGCGCCTGTCGTGACCTTTGCCATCGGCATCGTCACGGCGCTGGTGATTGCGCTGTTGAGCATGTTCAGCGCGGGATTTTTCGGCCTGCACATTGTCGGGCTGGTGCTGGCCAATCCCGCCTTCTGGCTGGCGCCCTTGCAGATGCTGGGCCTGCTGCCGGTCTACGTGCTGTGGGCTCTGCCCACCGTCGGCTACCTGCTGCTGATGTCGAGCTGGGCCCGCTCCAAGGTGTTTCTTTGGGCGGTCGGCGTGCCGCTCCTGATCCTGGCCCTGATGCGCTGGATCAGCTTCATGACCATGTCGCTGCTGGGCGTTGGCATCGACGTGCGCTGGGTGGGCGAGAACATCGTGCTGCGGGGCCTGGCCAGCATCGTGCCCGGCTTCTGGCTGCCGTTCGGCGAAGTGGCGCGCGGCACCATGCTCAATGCGGACCACAGCGTCGATGCGGGCGGGGTGTTCGTGCAGTCGTGGCTGACCTTGCTACAGCCGACCGTGTGGATCGGGGCGGTGGCGGGGGTGGCAATGCTGGTGGCTGCCGTGCGCTTGCGGCGGTGGCGCGATGAGGGGTGATTGTCTGGTTTGCCGGTGAGACGAAAATGGGACAGGCCCGGCCTGTCCCCGATGCTGCAACAATCCCTTATTCGAACTGCTGCCTGAAGCTGGCAAACTGCGCCTTCAGCTCGTCGACTTCGGCACGCAGCGCCGCCACTTCCTGCTCCAGCTGTGATGTCCTAGCGCCGGACACGGGCGAGGCGATGGTGCCGAACGCCGACTCCTGGCGCGCCAGCGCGGCTTCTCCGGACAGCAGGTGGCCGTATCTGGGCTCCTTGGTACCGGGCGCGAGCGCCAGTTTGGCCACCAGCGGGGGGTATTTGTCGATCAGGAATTGCAGGCACTGCTCCACTTCCGCCACCGACTTGAAATCGTGCAGGCGCCCGCTGCGGGTGCGGATTTCGCCCGCCGTCTGCAGGCCGCGCAGCATCAGGATGGTCAGCACGGCCAGCTTGTCCTGTTCGAGCGTCCACTTGATGCGCATGCGGTGCTCGTATTTGACGACCCGGGCGCCGGCCTGGGTGATACCGTTGACGAACTTTCGCTGCATCAGGCGCTGCAGCACCTCCGCCACCGTGTCTTCCGTCAACTGCATGACGGGATCGCGGCTGGACAACTGGTTGCAGCCATTGGTGAGCGTGTTGAGCGAGAGCGGGTAGTTGTCGGGGGTGAGCGCTTCTTTTTCAGCCAGCACCGCCAGCACGCGCACCTCGAAGGGGTCGAGCGCGTCCGCGGCCGCCTGTTGTGTCGCGCCGTCGTGTTCCATCGTCATTCGGTGTCCTCAATCGACCAGTTTATTCAACTGTACGGTATCGAGTTTATCACCCTCGTAGGTGGTGGGACAGCACAGTCCGGCATCCTTGAGAATGGCCATCATGCGCTCGATCTGCTCGTCCTGGCGGGCGGCGTGGTTGATCAGGCCGTGCAGGGCCTTTGACAGGGGATCGTCGCCATTCGGCGTGACACCGTAAGCCGCGAACATCTGGGCGCTGCGCCCGTCCGCATCCTTGCGCACGATGTGGGCCGGATTGCCCACCGCCGTGGCGCCGGCCGGCACCGGCTTGACGACGACGGCGTTCGAGCCCACCTTGGCATACTCGCCCACCGTGAACGAGCCCAGCACCTGCGCGCCGGCGCCGACAATCACGCCCCGCTCCAGGGTGGGATGGCGCTTGGTGCCGCTGGTTAATGAGGTGCCGCCCAGGGTCACGCCCTGGTAGATGGTGCAATCGTCACCCACCACCGCCGTCTCGCCGATGACGACGCCGAAGCCGTGGTCGATGAAAACGCGGTGGCCGATGGTGGCGCCCGGATGGATCTCGATGCCCGTGATCATCCGTGCGATATAGGACACGAAGCGGCCCAGCCATTTCAGCTGGTTGTTCCAGCAGGCGTGGGCCCAGCGGTGCATCATGATCGCCTGGAAGCCCGGATAACAAGTGAACACCTCGAAGCCATTGCGGGCCGCGGGATCGCGTTCGATGATGCTCTTGATATCGTCGGTAAGGTTGGGAAACATTGAGCTACGGCGCAGACAGTTGCAGGATGGTCATGGTAGCGCATCCGGCGGGGGCTTGCTTATGGCGGCGCAAAAAGCGGGGATCTGATGGCGGCGCGTGCAGAAGGCAGGGTCTGGCACTTGTTGCCTGACCCGGTGTGGATGGCGCCGTATGCAGAAGCGGGGACAGGCAGCGAGTGCCAGTCCCCAGCGTCGTTACGCTTCCCGGCTCAGCCGTTGACGCCGCGCTTCGTACAGACACACGCCGGAAGCCACCGACACGTTCAAACTCTCGACCGACCCGAACATGGGAATCCCCACCAGCACGTCGCAGGTCTCGCGGGTGAGGCGGCGCATGCCCTCGCCTTCCGAGCCCATCACCAGCGCAGCGGGACCGGTGAAGTCGGCCTCGTACAAACCCCGGTCGGCATCGTCGCTGGTGCCGATCAGCAAAATGTCGCGTTCCTTCAGCTCGCGCATGGTGCGGGCCAGGTTGGTGACGGTGATGTAGGGAACCGTTTCGGCGGCGCCGGAGGCGACCTTGGCGGCGGTGGCGTTCAAGCCCACGGCGCGGTCCTTGGGGACGATGACGGCGTGGGCGCCGACGCCGTCGGCCACCCGCAGGCAGGCGCCCAGGTTGTGGGGGTCGGTGATGCCGTCGAGGATCAAGAGCAGGGGCGGGCCTTCGATGGCGTCGAGCAGCTCATCGAGGTTGCGGGCCAGCGCCAACTGGCTGGCGAAGGCAATCACGCCCTGGTGGCGGCGGGTGCCGACGATCTTGTCGAGGCGGGCCGAATCGACCGGCATGACGCGCACGCCGAGGCCCTTGGCGGCGCCGATCAGGTCTTGCATGCGGCGGTCCTGGCGGGCCGCATCGACGAAAATTTCTTCCACGGACGAGGCCTCGTGACGCAGGCGGGAGGTGACGGCGTGGAAGCCGAAAATCATTTTATTCTTCATTGTTCTTCTTTATCACTGACTGCGTTTTTTCTTGCTGGTCTTGGCGGCGGGCGCCTTGGTGGCCGCTGCCTTGCTGCGAGGCTTCTTGGCGGGCGCGGCATCTACGGTCTCGTCGAGATCGTAGCGGGACGGCTTTTCCGTCTTCACCTTGCCGCCCTTGGCCGGCTTTTCTTCCAGCGCGCGCGCGGCGCTGCTCTTGGGCACGCCGGCGCCGTTGACTTCCTCGTTGATATTGCCGGCCATAACCAGGTCGATTTTTCTCGCTTCGAGATCGACCCGCGCCACCTGCACCGTGACTTTATCCGTCAACTGGTAACGCTTGCCGGTGCGCTCGCCGCGCAATTCGTGGCGGGCGTCGTCGTACTGGAAGAAGTCCGTGCCCAGCTCGGTGATGTGCACCAGGCCTTCCACGTAGAGGGCGTCCAGTTGCACGAAAATGCCGAAGCTGGTGACGCCGACGATCATGCCGGTGAACTCTTCGCCCAGCTTGTCTTTGATGAAGTAGCACTTGAGCCAGGCTTCGACGTCGCGCGAGGCTTCGTCGGCGCGGCGCTCGTTGGCCGAGCAGTGCACGCCGAGCGCGTCCCAGATGGTCAGATCCTTGTCCTGCTTGTTGGTGCCGGCGGCTTTTTCCTTCAGCTGCTTCTTGCGGGTCGCATTCGACACCGTGGTATTGAGCGAGGCCAGGTCGATGTTCTTCGGTTCGTATTTCTTGCCCAGCAAAATCGCCTTGATGGCGCGGTGGGTCAAGAGGTCCGGATAGCGGCGGATCGGGCTGGTGAAGTGGGCGTAAGCCTCGTAGGCCAGGCCGAAGTGGCCGATGTTGTCCGGGCTGTAGACGGCTTGCTGCATCGAGCGCAGCAGCATGGTCTGCAACAGGGCGGCGTCGGGACGCTCTTTCACCTGACGCATCAGCACGGCGTAATCGTTGGCGGTCGGCTTGTCGCCGCCGCCCAGGTTCAGGCCCACTTGCTGCAGGAAGGTGCGTACCTGGGCCAGCTTTTCTTCCGTCGGCGAAGCGTGGATGCGGTAGGTGCCGGGATGCTTGTGACGGATCAAGAGGTCGGCCGCGCAGACGTTGGCCGACAACATGCACTCTTCGATCAGCTTGTGCGCATCGTTGCGGGTGCGCGGGATGATCTTCTCGATCTTGCCCAGCGCGTTGCAGACGATATAGGTCTCGGTGGTCTCGAAATCGATGGCGCCGCGGATCTGGCGCGCCTTGTGCAGGGCGTGGTAGACCTCGTACAAGTGCTGCAGGTGAGGCACGATGGCGGGCCGGCGCTGGGCTTCGGGACCGCCGATGTTGCCGAGGATGTCGGCCACTTCGTTGTAGGTCAGGCGGGCCGCCGAGTGGATCACGGCCGGATAGAACTGGTAGGCGGTGACTTCGCCCTTGCTGGAGACCACCATGTCGCACACCAGGGTCAGGCGGTCGACGGCGGGATTGAGCGAACAGAGCCCGTTCGACAGCTTCTCCGGCAGCATGGGGATCACGCGGCGGGGGAAATACACCGAGGTGGAGCGCTCCAGCGCATCGGTGTCGAGAGCGTCGTTGGGCTTGACGTAATGGCTGACGTCGGCAATCGCGACCAGCAGGCGGTAGCAGTGTTCGCCGTCGATCTCGACCGGCTCGCAATACACGGCATCGTCGAAGTCGCGGGCGTCTTCGCCGTCGATGGTAACCAGCGGCACGTCGCGCAGGTCGACCCGGTCGGCCAGGTCCGCTTCGCGCACTTCGCCCGGCAGTTTCGCCGCCTGCTTCAGAGCGGCGGGCGAAAATACGTGGGGCACGCCGAATTTACGCACGGCGATCTCGATCTCCATGCCGGGATCGTCCAGGTCGCCCAGCACCTCGACCACGCGGCCGGTGGGCTGCTTGAAGCGGGAGGGCTGGTCGACCAGTTCGACGGAGACGATCTGGCCGGCCTTGGCGAAGCCGGGGCCGCCCGCGACCAGGATGTCCTGGCCGATGCGCTTGTCTTCAGGGGCGATCAGCCAGACGCCGTTTTCGTTCAGCAGGCGGCCGATGACGTGGCTGTTGGCGCGGCTGACGACTTCGACGATGGTGCCTTCCTTGCGCCCGCGCCGGTCGGTGCCCGTGACCTTGGCCAGCACCTTGTCGCCGTGTAAGACCTTTTGCATTTCCTTGTCGTTCAGGAAGAGGTCTTCGCCCGGCTCGTCCGGGATAACGAAGCCGAAACCGTCGCGGTGGGCGCTGACTTTGCCGGCTACAAAGCCGGTGTGATCGGCCAGGCTGTACTGCCCTTCCCCGTCGGCTTCGAGCTGGCCGTCGCGCTGCATGGCATTGAGCCGGCGCGACAGCACGTGGATGGCGTCCTCGTCGACTTTCAAGGCACGCGCCACGGCGTTGGCGTCGAGCGGCACAGAGGTGTCGCGGAAAATGCCGAGAATATCCTCGCGGCTGGGAATGGTATGGGTAGCTTGGTTCAAATCGTTTTCTTAATTGTTTTCGACAGTGCTTGCGGGGGATGCCGGCCGACTGCGCGGTGAATGAGAGGCATGCTGCGTAGTGTTACTGACAGTGCATAGTGTAACGGACGAGTCCATGAATCGCCTAACCGGCCGGTGCCCGTCCAGGGCCGGCAGGCACTGCCGAAAAAAGCTGATTTCGACACTTTGACATTTCAATTTGTTCCGCTATAATTTCGGTCTTTCGCGCAAGCCCCAGGCCACAGCGGAAGAAAAATGCAGCAGATTGGTTGGCGGCGTTAAAGGTAGTTCAGGCGGAGGGTAACGAAAGTTAATCTAGCGCAAAACACCAAAGACCAGTATGATAGCAGAAGTCGGCGCCAGCGCCGATGCGGTTTGCAGTAACAGTGCCCACGTGGCGGAATTGGTAGACGCGCATGGTTCAGGTCCATGTGCCGCAAGGTGTGGGGGTTCGAGTCCCTCCGTGGGCACCATCTACTGGCAGGTTTCCGCAGCAGTTTGCAGTCGTAGTTTGCAACACCTTATTGCGCCGTGATCGCAGTTCCGATTGCGGCGTTTTAATTGGCAGTGTCGTTGTACAGCAGTCCCAGTGCCCACGTGGCGGAATTGGTAGACGCGCATGGTTCAGGTCCATGTGCCGCAAGGTGTGGGGGTTCGAGTCCCTCCGTGGGCACCACTCTACTGAAGCAGTTTTCCGCGCTTTCAAGCAGTTTCAAGGTAGCAGACCTTGGCAAAACGCCGCAGCCTTCCGTCGAAGACTGCGGCGTTTTGCTTTCCTGGTCCACTTTTTCCGGCAATGGTCTACACTAGATCGTTACATCCCCGGGAGAAAAACATGCTCACACTTCACATTCCCGCCATCAGCTGCGGCCATTGCGTGCGCGCCATCACCGCCGCCGTGCAGGAACTCGATCCCGCCGCCACTGTCGAAGCCGACGTCGGCAGCAAACAGGTGCGCATCGACAGCACCGCCGCCCATGCCCCGCTGCTGGCACGGCTGGCAGAAGAAGGCTATCCGGCCAGCATCAAGCACTGAGAACAGCGAGCCCGGCCATGGACCTGTCCAGTCTCGCCGTCAACTACCACGCGATGCTGATGCAGTCGCCCGATCCCAGCGTACTGATCGCGCTCGACAGCGCGCGCCTGCTGGACGTCAACCTGCCCGCCGAAACCATGTTGGGGCGCACCCGCGCCGAATTGCTGTCGCTGCGGATCGATGAACTGTGTCCGCCGGAACAGCCGAACGGACGCTGCTCGCGCGACATGCTGGCGGTCCAGCTGGCCAGCGCGGGTGACGACCGCGGCCGCATGTTCGCCCTCACCATGGCCTGCGCCGACGGCCGCCTGGTGCCCTGCGAAGCCCTGTTGATCCGCCTGCCCGTGGCCGGCACCGCGCTGGCGCACGGCCGCCTGGTCGACATCTCTCCCCGCCTGCTGGCCGAAAATCTGCGCACGGGCCAGAGCGAGATCCTCGAATTGATTGCGCGCAGCGCGCCGCTGAAGCAGATCATGGACCAGCTGGTCTGCCTGATCGAAGCGCAGTCGCCCGGCGTACTCTGCTCGGTGCTGCAACTGGACGACGATGGCGTCACCGTGCGCCCCCTGGCCGGCTGCAGCCTGCCGGACGCGTTCATGAACATGCTCGACGGCCTATCCATCGGCCCCACTGCCGGTTCCTGCGGCGCCGCCATGTACAACCGCGAGCTGACCGTGGTGCCCGACATTCGCACCGATCCCCGCTGGGCGCCCTACGCCGCCCTGGCCGAACCGTTCGGCCTGCGCGCCTGCTGGTCCACGCCGATCATGCCGGAGAACCAGCAGGTACTGGGTTCATTTGCCATGTACTACCGCGAGGTGCGCACCCCGACCGAGGCCGAGCTGGCCCTGATCAGCACGGCCTCGCATCTCGCCGGCATTGCCCTGCAGCGCCATCGCCGCCTGCGCGAACTGACATTGCACCGCGAGCACCTGGAAGTGCTGGTGGCGGCCCGCACGGCGGCGCTGACCAGCGCGGTGGAACGGGCCGACCGCATCAACCGCGAATTGTCCGGTGCGCTTGCCACCCTGTCGAAAGCCAAGGACGAACTGGTGCGGCGCGACAAGCTCGCTGCCCTGGGCGTGCTGGTGGCCGGCATCGCCCACGAATTGAACACGCCGATCGGCAATTCCGTCGTCGCCGCCACCTCGCTGGCAGAGCGCACCCACGAACTGCGCGCCCACCTGGCCCAGGGCTTGCGCCGCTCGGAACTGGAGCGCTTTCTGGACGCTGCGGGCGAGGCGGGGGAGCTACTGGTGCGCAATCTGAAACGGGCGGCCTCGCTGGTGGCCGGTTTCAAGCAGATCGCAGTCGACCAGACCAGCGCCGAGCGGCGCCAGTTTTCCCTGACCGCCCTGCTGACCGACCTGGCCGCGCCTTTGCAGGTGGCGGCCAAGGCCAGCCACGTGCGCATGGAACACGATATCGCCGCCAGCCTGCAGATGGACAGCTATCCCGGTCCCTTGTCGCAGGTGGTGACGGAGCTGGTGGACAATTGCCTGGCGCACGCCTTTGCGGGCCGCAACGATGGCGTCATCCGCATCGAGGCCCGCGCCGATGGCGCAACCTTGTCCATCACGGTGGCCGACAACGGCGCCGGCATGGCGCCGGACGTGCAATCGAACATCTACGATCCCTTCTTCACCACCAACAGCGCAGGCGGACGCTCGGGGCTGGGCTTGCACGTGGTGCACAACATCGTCAGCAATGTGTTGGGCGGCACGATCTCCCTCGACAGCGCCGAGCACGCGGGTGCCTGCTTCACCCTGCTGCTGCCGGCGACGGCGCCGGAACGGCCCGGCAGCCCCAAAAACATGCCGCCCGGCACTTCTTGACAGAAAACGCCAAGGGACTATGCTCGGGGCCATGACAGTTCCCTCTTCCATATTGCTATTGATGGCCGCCGGTATGCTGGCCGGCGCCGCCGGCCTGGTCGCCGCCCGTCCCGCGCCCTGGTTCAAATGGCGCAGCAAGACGGACGGCCAGTTGGTCTGCGCGCAATATTCTCTGGGCGCGGGCTGGGAAAAGGCCTTCGGCCCCTATCAGGACAGCCATTGCGCAAAGGCGGACCCTCGTCAATAATGGCCGCACACGGCAATTCCACCGCAGGCGCAGCAGCAGCAAGTTCATCGCAGCACCAACCGAGGAGAAGTGCATGTTTACCAGTCCCGAGCAATTTGCATCCGCCACCAAGAC
>JACXTT010007767.1_pt1 | contig 15038 bp, 8 predicted proteins | sample 9270951 | NCBI WGS metagenome assembly JACXTT01 (sample SAMN15532306, study PRJNA645909) | rock metagenome | isolation source: weathered quartz diorite | place: Puerto Rico | collected 2017-06-21
CACCCTGCCGCGCGTGAAGAACCTGATGCCCCCGAGCGGCGCGGCGTTCGAGTCGACCAGCGTGACGCTCGGCTGGCTGCCGGTTCCGGGCGCGACGCAGTACCACGTGCAGATCGCCGCCGACGAGACGTTCGCCGCGGTCGTGGTCGACGAGGTGGTGAGCGACGCGAGCTACGCGGCGAGCCTCGCCGCGGGCGACTACGCCTGGCACGTCACGCCGATCGGCCCCGCCGGCGGCGGCGCGCCGAAGAAGGCCAACAAGCTCCACCTCGGCGCGAAGGCGAGCGGGCCGCTGAAGAGCCTCGCCGTGCCGCTCCTCTACCAGCACAAGGACTCGCGCATGCTCCTGCTCGAGTCGGACCGCGAGACCGGCGGTCACGCGTGGGACGCCGCCCACGCCGGGCTCGACACGAACGATCCGGCCGACAACATGAACTGCGCGCTCGCCTCCGCGGCGATGGTCAACGCGTTCTTCGCCGGCGGCGCCAAGCTGAGCCAGGACCGCATCGGCTTCGTGGTGTTCGAAAGCGCCAAGGCGGGCCCCGAGCTCGACCTGAACTACGGCTTCGGGCTGTATCCCGAGGACATCGATCAGGCGCTCGCCTTCGCGCTCGGCGCGCCGGCCACGCGCAAGGAGGCGCCGACCGACGCGGCGTTCCGCAAGGACGTGAAGGCCGAGATCGACGCGGGCCGGCCGGTCTACCTCGTCATCGACAACGGCGGCGGCGGCAGCCACGCGATCGTCGCGACCGGCTACCGCGGCGCGGTCGACTCGCTGCTGGTGAACGATCCGTGGTCGGGCAAGTACGAGGCGGCGGCGCTGCCGGTGCTGCGCTACTGGATCGTGCCGGCCGCGCCGAAGCCGGCGAAGGACGAGCCGTCCTTGGCGAGCGACGGCGACGGCGACGGCGTGGTCGACTTCGACGAGACGCGCCGCTTCGGCACCGATCCGGCCAAAGCGGACAGCGACGAGGACCAGCGGAGCGATCACGCCGACGTGCGCGAGAGCGTGTTCGATCCGCACCACGGCTACGGTGTCTGGGCGAACGGCGGCGCGAGCGACGGCACGGGCCGCGACTTCGACGGCGACAACAAGCCGATGGAGCTCGACGAGGACTCGGACGAGGGCGGCTGCTTCGACGGGCTCGAAGACCTCGACTTCGACGGCCGCTACGCCGGCGGCGACGAGACCAGCGACTTCGACAAGAAGGACGACCGTTGCCTCGCCGGCACGTGGAAATGGCACGCCGATCTGCACACCTCGAATCCGGCCGGGCACTCGTGGGGCGACGGCGAGGGCAAGATCGCGCTGCGGCCGCAGAAGGACGGCAAGCTCGCGGGCTGGGCGATCTCGACCTACAAGGCCGGCGTGGTCAGCACCACCAAGTGCGACGGCGGCGGCAGCGACACCTACACGCTCGACTACAAGCCGCTGAAGTGGAAAGACCGGCTCGACGCCACGCTGAAGGGCAGCGCGCTCGACGTCAGCGCCACGCGCCTCACCAACGCCGATTACGTCGTGATGGTGCACCAAGGCTGCGGCAAGCCCGACACGACCACGACGATCGTCAACCCGCCGCCGAGCGGGTTCCACGCCGATCTCGTCGACGGCAAGTACGACAACCACCAGGATCTGCCGCTCGGCGCCGGCGTTACCGGCGAGCACTGGAGCGAGATCCACCTGTGGCAGGCCAAGCCCTGATCCTCTGCGCCCTCTACGCGGGCGATCTTCGCTGTAGTAATCATGATCCGTGCGGCTCCGCCGTGTGCTCGCTCTCGCCGTATTCGCCGCGCTGGGGATCAGCGCGCCGGCGCTCGCCGACGAGCGGGCCGAGGCGCGGCGCCATTTCGAGACGGGGATGGAACACATCCGCAAGCGCGACTTCGACCAGGGCATCGCCGAGCTCGAGCGCGCGTACCAGATCCTCCCGCACCCGTCGGTCCGCTACAACATCGCCCGCGCGCAAGAGGAGGCCGGCAAGCTCGAGGACGCGCTGAAGAGCTACCGCGCGTACCTCGCGAGCGATCCCGAGGACCGCGCGGACGTGGCGAAGACCATCGCCGCGCTCGACGACGAGATCGCCAAGAAACACGCCAAACCGGAGCCGAAGCCCGAGCCGGAGCCGAAGCCCGAGCCGGGCGCCAAACCCGAACCGGAGCCCGTCAAGCCCGAGCCGGTCAAACCGGAGCCGCCCAAGGCCGAGCCGAAGCCCGCCGAGCCGGCCGGCGCGAGCGACGTGTACGCCGAGCAGGTCGTTACCGCCTCGCGCCGCGCGCAGAGCCCGCTCGACGCGCCCAACTCCACCACCATCATCACCCGCCAGGACATCCGCCTGAGCGGCATCACCCGCATCCCCGAGCTCCTCCGCCGCGTCGCGGGGATGGACGTGATGCAGATCACCGGCGGCGACGCCAACGTGTCGCTGCGCGGCCTCAACAGCCGCCTGGCGAACAAGCTCCTGGTGCTGCTCGACGGCCGCGCGGTGAAGAACGACCTCCTCGGCTCGACCTTCTGGGAGGTGCTGCCGATCGACATCGATCAGATCGAGCGCATCGAGATCGTCCGCGGGCCGGGCTCGTCGCTCTACGGCGCCGACGCCTTCGCCGGCGTGGTGAACATCATCACCGTGCCGCCGGGCGAGGGCTCGAGCGGCGGGCGCGCGGGCTTCGGCGACCACTCGCAGATGTACGGCTCGCTGTGGTCGAGCCAGCGCGCGGGCGACTTCGCCTTCCGCGCCTCGGCCGGCTACACCCGCTATGCGCGCTGGACCCGCGAGCTCGGCGCCGGCCGCGCCGACATCCGCCGCGCCGACGTCGACGAGAACCTCGGAGCCGAGAACGTGCATTTCGCTCTGCGCACGTCGATCCGCGCCGGCAAGGACCGCTCGGTCGAGCTCGAGGGCGGCTTCGCCCGCGGCAACCTCGACATCTACGGCATCGGCCCGTTCAACGACTACGACGTGCGCGTCGACGTGGCCGACGCCTCCGCCGCGTACAAGAGCGACCTCGTCACGGTGCGCAGCAACTACACCTTCCTGCACGCCTTCGCGAGCATGGATCACGCCTACCTCGGCCACAGCCTGTACGAGTCGAGCCCGGTGCAGCACTCGTTCGAGACCAACGCCGAGCTGTCGCACGTGTTCGTGTCGCCCAAGTGGCTGAGCCAGAGCGTCATCGGCGGCGTCGGCTACCGGCTGAAGAAGATCGACTGGAACTACCTCGTCGACGCGCCGCCGATCGAGCACCACGTCGGCGTGTTCGCCCAGGACGCGCTGCGCTTCTCCGACCGCTGGGGGATCACCGCCTCGGGGCGCATCGACTACGTGCCGGTGCTGAAGAACATCGTGCCGTCGGCGCGCGCCACCTTCTCGGTCAAACCGGGCGAGACGAAGCGACAGGCGCTGAAGGCGTCGTTCGCCACCGCGTTCCGCTCGCCGACGTTCCTCGAGTCGCACCTCGACTTGCCGGTTCAACTGCAATTGAACGGCCTCGAATTGCAGTCGGCGAGCCGGCGCGACGACGATCTCGGCTTCAAGCTCGGCCCCGAGAACATCCTCGCCGCCGAGCTCGAGTACCTCAATCGGCTGCTCGACGGCTATCAGTTCGAGGCCGCGGCTTATTACAACCGCATCAGCGATCTCATCGTGCTGGCCACGCCGCGGCGCGCCACGCTCAGCGACCTGGCGAACGGCGTCGGCGGGCTCGATCCCGAGACCGGCCGCTACCGCGTGGCGTCGGGCGGCTGGACCAACTCGTGCGGCATCGATCACGTGTTCGGCGGCGAGGTCGGCGCGCACTACGATGGAGTCGAGGGGCTCGATCTCTTTGCCAATTACGCGATCAATTACCACCTTCACCAACAGCCCGCCGGCTGCGCCGATCCGGGCGATCAACGGACGAGCCACCACAAGGTGAACGTCGGCGCGCAATTACGCACGGCGTTCGGGCTCAACGGCGAGATCGTCTTTCACTATCAAACGAGCCAGTTGTGGGCCGAGCAGGTCGCGACGCTCACCGGCATCGAGTACCAGCAATTCCGCATCCCCGACTATCACCTGCTCAACGGCCGCGTCGGCTACGCCTTCCTCGAGCGGAAGCGCGCCGAGGTGAGCGTCACCATCTTCAACGCGCTCAGCGATCTCGTCGCCCCGGCGCCGCAGATGCATCCGTTCGGCAACCGCGTGGGCCGGCGCGTCATGGCCTTCTTCGCCTACCAGCTATGAAGCGCGCGCTCCTCGCCGTCGTCCCGCTCGTCGCCGCCTGCAGCGACCCGCCCACGTTCGTGCCGATCGACGAGCTCGGCGGGCCGCGCGGGGCGATCAGCGGCACGATCACCTACGCCGGACCGCCGCCGTGCAGCGCCGGCGGGCACGTGGTCGGCGCGGCGGTGCTGTTCGCCTTCGATCAGGACCTGCTCCCGCCGCCGGAGGGGCTCGGCACCGTGCCGCCGGGGCTCGCGGTGGTCGCCGGCGACGCGCTCTTCCGCAGCGCGCCGGTCGCGTACGCTCCGGACGGCGCCTTCCTCTGCCCGCCGAAAGGCGCGGCCAACGTGGTCGCGAGCGCCGACTTCGCGGTGGCGCCGCTCGCCGGCGGCGTGTACCAGCTCCGCGGCTTCTACGACCGCGACGGCAATTTCAACCCGGCGTTCTCGATCTTCAACCTGCCGAGCAAGGGCGACGTCGGCGGCGGGGCGATCGACAACGCGGCCGAGGCGCTGAAGGGGGCGCCGCCGATCTACCGCGCCATCGCGCTCGGCGATCCCGACGCGAGCGGCGCGCGCGTCATCCCCGAGACCGGCGCGCTGGCGAGCGGCATCGCGGTGAGCCTCGGCCTGCCGCTGCCGCTCGACCGGCCGATCTTCCACGCCGCCAAGGTGCTCGACGCGAGCTACGGCAACAAGGACGCGGCCGCGGTGGTGATCCCCGCCGATTACCAGCTCGACAGCTTCACCACCGCGGATCCGACCGCGACCGAGAGCTCGTTCGTGCGCCTGGTGCTCGGCGCCGGCGTGGCGAAGGCGGAGGAGGCGGCCGCGAGCGCGGCGCCATTCTCGCTGCCGGTGGCGGGCGCGTCGTTTCTCGTCACGCGCCAGGACGTGAACCGCGACGGCAAGCGCGACGACGCCGACCACATCCCCGAGACGTCGCTCCTGCCGGCGCTCGCGCCGATCGGCATCCTCGCCAAGCTCCAGAGCGATCTGGTGGCGCAATCGTCGCCGGCGGTCATCCTCCAGGGCGTGACGCTGCTCGACGGCTTGATCCAGACCGCGGCCTCGGCGCCCGACGTCGCCGCGACGCGGACGGAGATCACCCTCGCGCTGCGGCCGGCGGTGCTGTGCATCGATCCGCGCGACAAGCACAAGGACGCGGTGCTGGTGACGACGCACCCGACCGACAAGAAGGGCAACGCGCTGGTGCCCGATCCGAAGGGCCTCGAGGCCGCGCTCGGCAAACAGTTCGGCCGGCCGGTGCACGTCGCCTACGGCTGCCTGCCGCGCGGGCGCTACGCGCTCAACCTGGTGTACGAGACCGGCCAGGCGTGGACGCTGCCGAACGAGGCGGGCGTATGCGGCGAGGGCGAGACGGCGAGCGCGGACGGCGGCGCGTGCGGGATCCGCGCGCGGCTCGCCTCGCAGGCGGCGTCGCTCACCATCGGGCCGCCCGGCGACGCCAGCTACTGCCAGGCGCACCCGACGCCGGAGGCGTGCGGGCCATGAAGCGACCGCACCACGGCCAGGGCTCGGTGGTGGTCATCGGCAACTTCGACGGCGTGCACCGCGGGCATCAAGCGGTGCTCGAGGCGGTGGGGAGGCTCGGGCACGAGCGCTCGCTCACGCCGCGGCTGCTCACCTTCGAGCCGCATCCGGCAGTGACGCTCGGCCGCCCGGCGCCGGCGCTGCTCACGCGCCTGCCGCGCAAGATCGAGCTCGCCGAGCGCGCCTGCCCCGGCGTCGAGGTGGTGGTGCGCGAGTTCACCGCCGAGTTCGCCAGCCAGACGCCGGAGGAGTTCGTCTCGCGCGTGCTCGCCGCCGAGCTCGGGGCGCGCGCGGTGATGGTGGGCCTCAACTTCCGCTTCGGCCGCGGGCGGAGCGGCGGGATCGCCGAGCTCGAGGCGTTCGGCCGGCGCTACGACTTCGAGCTCCTCGCCGAACCGCTGGTGTGCGACGACGCCGGGCCGTGGTCGAGCTCGCGCGTGCGGCAGCTCATCGCCACGGGCGACGTCGAGGGCGCGATGCGCATGCTCGGCCGGCCGCACATGCTCTCGGGCACGGTGGCGCGAGGCGACCAGCGCGGCCGCACCATCGGTTTCCCGACATGCAACCTGCCCGACGTCGCCGAAGCGCTGCCGCCGAACGGCGTCTACGGGGTGTTGGTGGATCGCGTCGAGGAGGGCCGCGCCACGGCCCTGGCGAAGGGCGTCGCGAACCTCGGCGTGCGACCCACCGTCGCGACGGCGGCAAAACCGCTGCTCGAGGTGCACTTGTTCGATCGCGACGAGTCGCTCTACGGCGCCGAGCTCCGCGTCCACCTCGCCGCCCGCCTGCGCGACGAACGCAAATTCCCCGGCCTCGACGCGCTGCGCGCGCAGATCGCCGCCGACGCCGCCGCCGCCCGCGCCGCCCTCGCCGACTGGGAGCCCGACGACATCCTTGGCGGCGCCTACGCCTGAGGGCATCACGATCGCGGATGAAGCCCGATCAGCGGGTGAAGATGCGCGCGGCGGTGGCGATCGGGATGTTTTGCCACTTGGCGTAGGCGGCGATGACGCGCTGGCGGATTTCGGATTTGGTGGGGTTGTCGCCGAGGGCGCGGACGGTGGCTTCGAGCGCGTAGCCTTCGGGGGCGACGTAGGCGGTGGTGGTGACGAGCGGGGCGGAGCCGGCTTCGGTCAAGGTCGCGGCGAAGTACGACTCGGAGAAGCAGGCGAGCACGAAGGACGGCGTCCGCGGCCCGCTCGCGTGCACGCCGCGCGGCAAGCGCAGGCCGTCCATCAAGCGGTTGTGGCCGGCATAGCCGGCGATGCCGACGTCGACCACGCGTTCGACGCCGCCGTCACGGATGAGCGCGCGGCCGCCCTCGGTGGCGTTGCGCCAGAACGCGCCCACCGCGTCGTCGATGCGCGCGCCGTGGATCGCGTCGAGCACCACCAGCTCTTCGACGCTCTCGTCGCGGCCCCAGACCTTGCCGGGCACGCGCCGGCGGTACACCCGGCGCTCGAGCACGCCGTCGGGGGCCGGCTGATCGCCGAGCGATTCCCAGCCGAGCCCCGGCCGGTCGAAGAACCGCCGCGCGCCGTACAGGGCGCCCCAGTAGAGGTTGTGCCGCAGGTCACCCGGCGCGCCGAGCCCGCCGTCGCCGCATGAAATCAGCGCGTTGTGGCACAGCGGCACCACCACCCGGACCACCAGCGGCTCGCCCGCCGCGACCCGCTCCGCAACCGCCGGAAATTCATCGCTCCAGCGCGCTTCCTCGGCCCGGGCCGAGCCCGCGAGCAGCACGCCGCACAGCGCCATCGTCCATCGCATACCTGCTCGTCGTCGCCCCGGGCCGGATCGTGACCGAGATTGACGATCCGCGGCAAATCGCTAACGTCCGCGCGTTGTTCTCGCACGGGAGCCCCTCGCCGCTCGCCCGCCACTGGCGGATCCGCCGCCGCCGCCGCTGGCTCGGCGCGCTCGTGCTGGCGCTGCCGATCCTGTGGATCGTCGCGACCGATTTCTCCCGCCGCTGGTGGCACATCGCCACCTACGACCGGCTCCACGCCTACGCCTACCTCGCCACCGCCGCCGCCAGCGCGCTCTTCTGGGGCGTGCTGCTCTACTGCGCGGCGCGCCCGAGCGGGTGGATCCGCGACGTCTCCGCCGGCCTGTTCGCCGCGCTCTTCACCCTCGCGGTCGGCGTGCAGAGCGCGTTCTTCGGGCTCTACGACATCTATTTCTCGCACGATCCGGCGATCTACGCCCGCTGCTTCCCGCGCCTGCTCTGGGGTTATCTGCCGCCGCGCTTGTCGGTGATCGCGCGCTTCGCCTTCGCCTGGCTGCTCGCGCTCGCGCTCATCATGCTGGCGCGCCGGCTGGTGCGGTCGCGCCCATGGCCGCGCCGGCTCGCGCCGCTGCTCATCCCCGTCGTGCTCGTCGGCATGACGCAGATCCCCGCGAGCTTTCGCACCTGGCAGTCGACCACGCCCGACATCATCTACTTCCACGGCCTGGTGTCGCACGTGAAGGAGCGCCTGCGCCTGGCCGACGACGCCCCCGAGCTGCGCGTGCAGGTCCGCACCCCCGAGCGCGTGCCGCGCCTGCGCGCCGCGCCCGCCCGCCCGCGCAGCGTGCTGTTCATCCTGCAGGAGAGCCTCCGCTCCGACATCGTGTGCAACGAGTACCTGCCGGACGCCGCGCCCGACGACGGGCCGCCGCTCTGCGCCACGCCGTTCTCGAACGCCGCCACCCCGAAGCGGCTGCCGTTCAACCAGATGCGCGCCAACGCCTCGACCACGGCGATCAGCATCTCGAACCTGTGGAGCGGTATCGCCGCCAACGAGAGCTTCGAGTCGCTCGAGAGCGCGCCGCTCTTGTGGGACTTCGCCGACGCCGGCGGCTACCACGGCGCCTACTGGACCAGCCAGAACGTGATGTTCGGCAGCATGCGCCTCTACGTCCAGGACTTCCCCGTCGACAAGTTCGCCGTCGCGACCCAGCTCGACAAGAAGGCCGACTTCGACGCCGGCGCGCACGACGCCCTCCTCACCGACTGGGTGATCAAGGACTGGGAGAGCCTGCCCGAGCCGTTCTTCGCCGTGGTGCACTACTCCAACGTGCACTTCCCGTACGTGTACGACCCCGCGCACGCGCCGTTCCAGCCGGCCGAGTTCACCAAAGCCACCGGCAAGAACCAGGAATTTTTCAATTATTACAAAGATGTGGCGTACTTGTCGGACCTCGCGGTCGGCCGCCTCATCGAACACGTGCGCGCGAGCGACAAGGGGCCGCGCACGGTCATCGTCTACACCTCCGATCACGGCGAGTCGTTCCGCGAGCACTGGGAGATGGGCCACACCAGCGCGCTCTACGACGAGGAGATCAAGGTGCCGGCGTGGATCGACGCGCCGCCCGGCACGCTGTCGGACGACGAGATCGCCGCGCTCGAAGCCGCGCGCGACCAGTTCGTGTGGCACTACGACCTGCACGCGACCGCGCTCGATCTGATGGGGCTGTGGGACGCGCCCGAGCTCCGGCCGTTCCGCCGGCGGATGATCGGCCACCCGCTCACGCGCCCCGAGCGCACCACCGGCCCGGTGCCGCTGTCGAACTGCTCGTGGCTGTGGGAGTGCGGCTTCCGCAACTGGGGCATGATGCAGGGCTCGAAGAAGCTCGAGGCGCGCGAGTGGGACAACGACTTCCACTGCTTCGATTTGCTCGTCGACCCCGAGGAGCAGACCGACCTCGGCGAGGGCGCCTGCGCCCCGCTCCCCGCGCTCGCCCGCGCCTGGTTCGGCAAGATGCCGGCGCAGCCGTGGCCGCACGGCAAGGACGTGATCTACGGCCCGGCCCCGAGCGCGTCCGCCTCCGCCGAGCCCGCGCCGTGACGGCTCACGGCATCGCGTTCGGATCGATGCCGCACAGCGCCCCGGGCCACACGCGCTTGGCGTCGTCGGTCGCGTTCACGCCCGGCCCGGGCGACAAGAGCGGGGTGGTCGACTTCGGCGCGGCCGCGAAGTCGAACAGGTCGATGAGCGCGTCGCTGTTGGCGTCGCGCCGCGTGAGCGCCGGCAGGTCGAAGCGCGCCTGGATGAGCCGGGTGATGCTGGTGTGGCTGTGGCGGACGTGCGACACGAACCCGGACCGCGCCCACGGCGAGACCAGGATCATCGGCACGCGGAAGCCGAGATAATGAAAATCGAACGACGCGCGCGCCTCCTGCTTCTGCGCGGGGAAGGTCTTGACCTTGAAGGTCGCGTCGTCGGGCGGCGGGGCGCTCGGCGGTAGCACGTGGTCGAGGTAACCGCCGCCCTCGTCGTAGGTGAGGATCACCGCGGTGTTCTTCCACGCGCCGTTGTTGTTCTCGAACAGGTGACGGAGCGCCTCGTGGATGAACGCCTCGCCGCGATGCACGTTGGACGAGTTGGGGTGCTCGTCGAACCCGGGGCCGCCGTCGATGAAGAACACGCCGGCGTCGTCCGGATCGGCGGGATCGAGCGCGTCGAACTTCGCCAACATGGTCGCGTAGGGGATGTTCTTGTTGGGGTAGGCGCTCGCAAAACGCGTCCCCAGCGTGCCCTCCATCGGACCGGCCTCGAGGTCGCCGGGCGGGGCGCTCGTCTTCTGGGCGTAGAACCATTTCACCGACTTGCCGTTGAGCTGGTCCATGATGGTGGGCGAGATCGGTGGGCCGAACGTCTGGGTCTTGGGGTCTTGCACCGTCTCGCCGGTCGATTGGACGCCGTCGCTCGCCGCCATGACGATGTAGTCGCGGTTGGCCCAGGTGCCGCCGAGCACCGACGCGAAGAACTGGTCGCTGGCGGCGAAGTTCTTCGCGAGCGAGGTGTAGAGGAGGTGGTCCTCGTCGAGGAGAACCCCCATCGTGTCGGTGTCCGGCGGGTTGAACGCAAACGCGGCGAGCGTCCCGCCAAGCCATTTGGTGTGCATCTGCTGCCACTGATGGCCGGGATTTCCCGGGCAGGCGGTGCCCAGGCGGTAAGGCAGCGGGCCGGGTCCGGTCCCGAGCTTCTTCGCGAAAGAGAAACTGACCGCCCACGGCGGCAGAAACTGCGGCAGCGGCGGGGAGCTCGGATTGCGCAGGCTCTCCATGTCCGGCAGTTTGGTGAGCCCGAACAGGTTGTCCATCGAGTGGTTCTCCTGCACGACGACGACGATCCAGCGGATGTTGCTCTTCAGGTCGTCGAGGTTCTCGCTCAGGGTCGAGCCGGCCGACGCGCCCTTGCCGAAGAGGCCCAGCTTGCGCGACCGATCGCGATCGTTCGACGACGAGTCGCAGTCGCTCGGCTCGGCGGTCCAGTCGGTGCAATAGGGAAACTCGAAGGTGGGAAACGGCACGACCGAGCCGGGGATGCAAACGCCGGCGCACCAGAAGCAGCCGGCTGTTTGGAGGCACTCGGCGCAGCTCGCCAGCCCGTCGCAAGCCGACGGCGTCAGGCCGGCCTCGCCGCCGCTGTCGCAGGCGACCTTCGTGGTGAGCAAGGTTCCGCCGCAGAGCGAAGCCGACGCGCTCGGCAAACAAGCATGGTACTTGCCGCAGTAGCCGCAGCCGGCGCTGGCGATGCAATCGCCGCAATCGGCGAAGTCGGCGCAGCTCATGGGCGACTCGCTGCCGATGGCGCCGCCGTCGCCGGACGAATCGCCGCCCGCCGAGCTGGTGGTCGCGGTCGCGGAAGCGCCGCCCTGGCCGCCGGCGTCTTCGTGGTTGCCGCCGCAGGCAACGGCCGCGAGCAGCGCCGCGCAGCCCGCCGTCATTCTCCAGCTCATGGTTCCCTCCCGGGTCTCCCCGCCCATTCTCGGAGAGTCGGTCGGTACGGGCAAAACCGCCAGTCGATTTTTTGCTACGCTCGCCGCGATGCTCCGCATTGTGGAGGGAACGATCGAGCTGCCGGCGCTGGCGACGGCGCATTCGCACGCGTTTCAGCGGGCGATGCGCGGATCGGCGCAGCGGCCGGAGCGCGCCGCGGCGGGCGACGATTTCTGGAGCTGGCGCGCGGCGATGTACCGCCTGGCGGAGTCGCTCACCCCCGAGTCGCTCTACCAGATCGCGCGCGTGGCCTACGAGGAGCTGCGGCTCTGCGGCGTGCGCACCGTCGGCGAGTTCCATTACCTGCATCACCAGGCGGACGGCACGCCCTACGCGAACCGCAACGCCATGGCCGAGGCGATGATCCGCGCGGCGCTCGACGAGGGCCTGCGCATCTGTCTCTTGCGCGTCGTGTATGCGCGCGCGGGCGCGGGGCGGGCGCCCGAAGGGGTGCAGCGGCGCTTCTGCGACACGACGCTCGAGCAAGCGTTGCGCGACACCGAGGAGCTGTGGTCGCGCTACGCGGACAGCCGGCAGGTGCGCATCGGCATCGCGCCGCACAGCGTGCGCGCCGTGCCGCCGGCGTGGCTCCGCGACATCGCCCAGTTCGCCGATCGGCGCAAGATGCCGCTCCACATGCACGTCGCCGAGCAGCCGGCGGAGATCGACGCGTGCATCGCCGAGACCGGCAAGCGGCCGGTGGCGCTCCTCGCCGACAGCGGCGTGCTCGGCCCGCGCTTCGTGGCGGTGCACGCGACCCACGTCGACGCGAGCGAGGCGCGCCTGCTCGGCGAGGCCGAGGCGCGCGTGTGCCTGTGCCCGACCACCGAGCGCGACCTCGGCGACGGCTTGCCCGACGTGGCGGCGCTGGTGGCGGCGGGCGCGAGCCTGTGCATCGGCGTCGACAGCCACGTGCTCACCTCGCCGCTCGAGGATCTGCGCGCGATCGAGCTCGGCGAGCGCTTGCGCACCGGCCGCCGCGCGGTGCTCGAATGGCCGGACAAGACGCCGGCGGAGGCGCTGTGGCACATCGGCTCGCAGCTCGGCGCCGAGGCCTGCGGCTTCGACGATCCCGGCGGCACGCTGCGCATCGACCGCGCCGCCCGCGAGCTCTCGCTCGTGCCGCAGGATCGCCTGCTCGACGCCATCGTCTTCAGCGGCACCGACCGGCTGTTCCTCGACCCGAAACGCGAGGACCGCAAGACGCCCACGCCGCAGCGGTGAGCGCCGGCCGACCGGCGGTGTATGCTGCGCGCGATGACTGCGCTGTCGTTGCGTGTCGTGATCGTCGTCCTGGTCGCCGTGCTCGCCGGTTGCGCGGGGCCGGCGTACGAGGCGGGGCTTCGCCATCCCATCGGTGCGCCCGCCGGGGTCGAGCATCGCGAGGGGAGGTTCGACAGCTGGGGCCTGTCGCTGTTCGAGGAGTCGTGGCGGCCGCAGGGCGAGCCGCGCGCGGTGGTGGTGATCGTCCACGGGCTCAAGGACCACGCCGATCGCTACGCCGAGCTGGCGGAGCGGCTCGTGGCGAAGGGGTTCGCGGTGTACGCGATGGACCTCCGCGGCCACGGCGACTCGGAGGGCGACCGTGTGTGGGTGAACTGCTTCGACGAGTACGTGGCGGACGTGCACCGCTACCTCGACCTCGTCGAGCGGCGCGAGCCGAACCGGCCCATCTACCTGTTCGGCCACAGCATGGGCGGGGCGATCGTCACCTTGGTGGCGCTCGGGCAGCGGCGGCTCGCCGGGCTCGTGCTCAGCGCGCCGGCGCTCCAGCCGACCGACGACGTATCGCCCGCGCTCATCGGCGCGACCAAGGCGATCGGCTCGCTCTTTCCCGGGCTCGCGGTGTTCGACCTGCCGGACGCGAAGTTCTCGCGCGATCCGAAGGCGGTCGCGGCGCTGGCGGCCGATCCGCTCGTCTACCACGGGAGCGCGCCGGCCAAGACCGCCGCTTCGCTCCTCACCGCGATGGAGCGCATCGGCGACCGCATGGAGCGCATGTTCGTGCCGCTCCTCGTCCTGCACGGCAGCGCCGATCAGCTGACCAACCCGCACGGCAGCCAGGAGCTCGCCCGCCGCGCCCGTTCCAGCGACAAGTCCTTGAAGCTCTACCCGGGCCTCGCGCACGATCTGTGGCACGAGCCGGAGAAAGAGCAGGTCATCGCGGACCTCCTCGGCTGGCTCGATCAGCGGGCGCCCCGCTAGGCCGCCTCCGCAGGCGGGGAGGGTGTTTCCATCCCTGGCGTTCGCGGCGGTGATGGGTAAGAGTCCCGGCCCATGCTGCGTACTCTTGGGCGGTCCTGCCTGATCCTCGCCATGCTCGCCGGTTGCGAGCCGCCGCCGGTCAAGCACGCCGAGCCGCGAAAACACGTGGATTTGCCGGCCGCGTTCGCCGCGGCGGTGGAGGCCGAATCCAAGGAGCCGCTGGCGGCCGAGGGCTACCTCGACGCGATCGACGCGGCGGTGGCGCAGGCCGAGGAGCCGTGGTCGGCGGCGGTGGCGGCGGCGGCGCTCGACGAGTTGGTGTGGCGGCGCGTCGCCGAGCTGCCCGAGAGCGTCGATCACGCGGTGGCGTTCCGCTCGAAGGCGGGCTTCGCCACGGTCACCGCGCGGCTGAAGGCGGCGGCGCAGGCCTCGGCGCGCCACCCGATCATCGGACCGATGATCGCCTATACCCTGCAGGAGCTGGCGCTGCGCGTCGGCGCCGAGCCCGAGGCGGCCCTTCTGCGGCAACAGGCCGGCTGCGTCGAGCAGGCCACCGTGCTCGGGCCGCTCGCCTGGCCCGCGCTGTCGTCGCTCGACGCCGACGTCGGCATCCCCGCGGTGGGCGCGATGCCGAAGGAGCTCGGCGGCGTGCCGCCCTTCGCCAGCCGCGCGGAGATCGAGACGAGCTACGGCGACGCCTGCGTCATCGATTTCGACGCGACCGGCTCGAACGGCGGGCTCCGCGCGCTGGTCGTCGACGTCGACAACCCGAAGCCGCAGTGGATCTACCTCGCCGTCGGCTCGCGCGCGGCGCTGCGGGTGGATCTCGGCGGCGAGGTGGTGGCGCGCCGCACGCTCGACACCAACGACTCGACCGCCTTCAGCTTCGGCCGCGCGTTCGTCGAGCGCGGCCGCGCACGCCTGGTGGTGCGCGTCGCCTTCGAGGAGGACGCCGATCGCGTGATGCTGCAGCTCGCCGGCGAGGACGGCCGGCCGCTCCACACCATGGCGCCGGCCGCGGGCGAGCAAGCGACCGCCAAGGCGAAGGACGCCGCCACCATCGAGATCGTGCCGGAGGCGAAGCGGATCGAGGAGACGGTGACCGCCGCCGCCGCCGATCTGTCGCTCGGCAACGATCACCGCGCGGCGCGCCGCTTCGACGCCGCGGCGATCGCCGACGCGCCGGCGCACGTCGAGCTCCTGCGCATGCGCGCCCAGCGCGAGGCCAAGGAGATGCCGCCGACCGAGCTCGAGAACCGCCTGCGCTCGGCCGCCGCCGACGCCGCGAAGCGCTGCCCGAGCTGCTGGGAG
>JACXTT010007768.1_pt1 | contig 15037 bp, 9 predicted proteins | sample 9270951 | NCBI WGS metagenome assembly JACXTT01 (sample SAMN15532306, study PRJNA645909) | rock metagenome | isolation source: weathered quartz diorite | place: Puerto Rico | collected 2017-06-21
CCGTGGCACGGGTCGGGGGTCAAGAATTACGTGGAATCCTGCGATTCGCCGCGATGGATTGAACTCGGCGCGCTGGGCGCCTCGCTTCATGCACCCACCGATTTTCTTCGCACAAAAGGAGAGGCGGACTCTTGGCTGATGAGGGCCCGATCCGCCTGCCGGCGGCGACCTTCGGTGGTCTATGGGCCTGGAGATTTCAGCATGGCCTTCCTGCAGCGATTAGCGCGACTGCCCCTCACCCCCTTGCCGATGGGAGGTGGCATGCAGTTGCAGCCCCTCTTTGTGGGTGATCTGGCGGATGCTGTTGCCCGCCTTCTGGCCCGGCCTGAGACGATGGGCGTTTGGGAGCTCGGCGGTCCAGAGGCCCTCACGCTGCGTTCGATCCTAGAGATGCTCGCTGCTCCCGGCTCCTTTCGAAGTCTCCCCATCCCCCTGGGAGTCATGCGATTGGTCGCCAGGATCGGAGGCTGGTGCGGCTCCGCGCTCTTGAACCCCGAAGCCTTGGCCATGCTGGCGGCGGGCAATACGTGTGATCCGGAGCCCCTACGTGCCCTGCTGGGCCGAGAGCCTGTGCGGTTTCAGCAGGGGCTCACCCTCCGGGCTGGGGTGGATGCCTTGAGCCCGCTACACTAGGCGCACCCTCGGAGTTTTCATGCGCCGCCTCAGTCTCGTGCTGGCCCTGCTCGCCTTTGTGCCTTCCTTTGCGAAAAAGGAGGAGCGCTTTCCGGTGGGGACCTGGGCCTGCCAGGGATGGACGCCGGCGAAGTGGTTTGCAAAGCCCATGAGCCCGCGCCTCGCCAATTACCGCATGGAGGCGAGCCTCGACTTCACGCAGAAGACGCTGCAGGGCACGGAGACCATCACGTGGAAGAACGGGGGCACGGCGCCGACGGATGAGTTCCCCCTGCACCTCTATCTGAACGCCTTCAAGGGGCCGCAGAGCCTCTTCGTGAAGGAGAGCGGCGGCAAGCTGCGCTCCGATGGCATGGGCGATCCGACCCGTTCGGATTCCTGGGGCTATTGCCGGCTGCTTTCGGTGCAGAACGAAGGGCGGGATCTGCAGGGCCACTTTGGCGAGGATGAGACCGTGTGGTGGGTGAAGCTGCCCCACGCCGTGGCGCCCGGGCAGAGCATCGCGGTGGACATCGCCTGGGAAAGCCGCTTCCCCCGCGTCTTCGCGCGGAGCGGATGGGGCGGCGATTTCATGCTCGGCGGCCAGTGGTTCCCCAAGGTAGGCGTCTACCAGGGCGACCGCTGGAACTGCCACGCCTACCACGCGAACACCGAGTTCTTCAGCGACTTCGGCGTCTATGATGTGACGCTTTCCGTACCCAACACCATGCGCATGGCTTCCACCGGTACGGCCGAAAGCCATCAAGAAGCCGATGGCAAGTGGTACGAGGCCATTCACGATCCCAAGAATAAGAAGAACGACCTCTACAAAGTCCACGCGGAGGACGTGCACGATTTCGCCTTTTCGGTGATGCCCAAGCTCACCTGGCCGGAGCCGAAGACCATTTTCTTCCGCAATATCGCCGTGACCTACTATTACCAGGATAAGAACGGCGTGAACCTTCAGCGGCAGAAGCGCGCCATCGAAGCGGCGCTGCGGCTTTCCGAAGAGTGGTATTTCAAGTACCCCTATCCTGTGCTCTCCGTGGTGGACGTGCCCGACGAGGCCCGCGGTGCCGACGGCATGGAGTACCCCACCTTCATCACCTCCACCGGTTTGGACTTCGACCCCATCGGATACCGCAACGGCGCGGAGGTCACCGCCGTCCACGAATTCGGCCACCAATTCTTCTACGGTCTGCTGGCGAGCAACGAGTTTGAAGAAGCTTGGCTAGATGAAGGCCTCAACAGCTGGTTCACCCACAAGGTGATGGATGCTACCTACCACGGCCTCTTGGAAAGCCGCCGCGTGCACATGGCCACGGATGTCACCGAATGGGCGGGCTACTGGTTGGATCCCAGCGTGGATCCGCTGAGCCGTTTCGGATTCCAGACGAAGGATGACGGCAGCTACTACCGCATCGCCTACGCCAAACCCACCATGGTGCTTAATCAGCTCGAAGCCACCGTGGGCCGCGAAACCATGCTGCGCCTCATGCGCGCCTACGCGCAGGAGATGGCCTTCAAGCATCCCACCCGCCAGGATTTCAAGCGCATCGCTGAGCGCGAATCCGGCCGCGACCTCTCCGCCTTCTTCCACGACTTTGTGGAAGGTACCGACGTGCTCGACATCGTCATCGACCGAGTGGAAATCCACGAGACGGAAAAGGGGGGATGGATGGACGGCCCCAAAGGCCCCGTCTTCGCTGCGCCGCAGCAAGTGGCCCCCGGCCGCACGGGCAGCATCGTGCTGCAGCGCCGAGGCGGGCTCCAAGCCCCCGTCACCCTGTGGGTGCGCCTCGAAAACAAAGAAGAGCGCCGCGTCAGCTGGGATGGCAAGGACCGCTGGACCCGCTTCGACTTCCCCAGCCCCGTCACCGCCGCCGTCCTCGATCCCGACGGCAACCATCCCCTCCTTAAAGACCGTCTCCACGCCAGCTGGACCCAAGCCCCCGCCCGCCGTGGCTTTCACTACTGGGCGCAGATGGTTTGGGGTGCGCTGGTAGGGATCGTGCAGAGCTGTGGTGTGGCTTAAGCGTCCGATCACCTCCGCATCCGTATATCAAACCGCGTAGGGTATATCCGCCCGGAATGGAATAAGGAGTTGGGCTTCATCAATCAGGTTCGTCAGTTGCCGAGGCCGAATAAAAGGGCCTCTGAAAATCCCCAGTCGCAATAGACGCTCAATCGCGATCTGAGAGATACGCGTCGTGAAGCCTGTGACCTGCGTCCGTTGGTTTCCATGACACATTTCGCAGACCGCCTTGTATGCTCTTAAGTTCACGCGAAGGGTTTCCCATGTCCCGACGGATTCTGTCTGCCGCTATGGCCCTGGCCTGCTTTGCCGGGGTGTTGATGCGCGCGCAAAGTTACGAAAGCGCCTTTTCCCCTCAAGCCGTGGGCAAGGGCTCTGGCCTCGTCTATAAGAACCCCGCAGTGAGCGTGGAGCAGGCGACGGGGTTTGTACGCTTCGAGATGCCCTTGGGCCCTGCGATGAGTGTGCCGCGTGGTGGGTTGAGCTTTGTTCCAAGCATGCGGCTGCATGTGGCGCCAAAGACAGACCTAACATACATGGATTCGATGGACTCGGCTGGAGGAGGCGGGATCCATATGAAATCTGGCCCCGGCTCCTACAACATGTTTGAGGGGTACACCAACGACATTGGCCAATGGCGGTGCTTTCTTGACGGTGTAGAACTCAATTGTGCCAATTTCCCAGGTGGTAACCCTGTTCCAAGCATGGCGAGCAGTAAGACAGTGCTGCCTTCGACAGCGGACTATGCTCACTTTGCTGATTCGCCTCTACAGTCTTCGGCCTATAACCAGGGATCTTTCTGGAATCTAGGTGCCATAAGCCAAGGACTAGTGCGCTCGTTTTCGCCCCTCTCAAAGTCCTTTGCGCAAGCCGACGGTACGCAATCTACGAAGTACTTCACTGCCGAAGGTAGGGGGTCTAGCTTAAAGAGTCTCGATCCCGGTCGTGCGATTTGGAATCGATTTGGAGACAGCCTCACTATCTCCCTCCCAAATGGAGGGTCAGTTGCGCGTCTTGCACACATCCTTTCCGGCGTCACATTTGACCCTGAACCGGATAGCGGGACCAACTATCGAAGTTTGATCAATCTGTTCGGGTATGGGTCCACACCGTTCTCTTCATTTGGAGCTTCGAGAACAACCACAGGTGATTTGCTGTTCTATCTCAAACGCCTTGATGGGGGTGATTGGAAAGACGTCGAAATTCTTGACCACCCTGGCTTCCCCACTATGACCCAAACAGTTAAAGTGCCTGCAGTATTGCTGTTGGTTCAGGGGGATCTTGCTTATGAGTTCACCTATGTAGGCGTGCGATACACTACGCTAAATGGGGCTAGTGGGAAACTTCCGAGAGTCCAATCTGCGGGTTACATCATTACAGCGATTCGCAATCGTTTTGGTGATTCGGTGGTGTTCACGCACAGCAGCGTGGACATGATGAGCTATACCGCCAAACTTCAGGTAGCTGGACAGGACACGAAGCGAAGTGTCTCTGTGACCTTCAAGCGCGGTGTCACTGTTTCAGCTTATAACTTGGATGGCCGTAAAGGAGATAGTGCCCCGGATGGCATGAGTGCTGAAATCGTCCAATACGACGATACGACTGAACTGGCTCATTTTGTCGTCACAGGTGCCTACGCCACTCCTGAGCGTTACGACTCGATGGCTGGTGGCGCGGATGTTGGGTACTACGACCCCGCTTCAAATATGTTTCATCACTACTATGAAGCGCGCACGCGCATGCAACCCACGCAGATCAAGGAGATCGGTTCCCAATTCCGTGTGGATTTGTCCTATAAGCAGGTGACCTATACCTACCCCATCACCGGGGCTCAGGTGATAGATGCCCAATATGACACGACTGCCACACAAGCAGTATTAGATGCCATTCAGTTCTCAAATGGGGAACGATTTGAATTTGATTACAGCCCCACTCCTTATTTTCATGCCGAACTTGATCCATCGCTCACAAGTGGTGTGATCACCACCTCAGCAATGAAGCCCGTGGCCTTTGGGGTGAGTGAACTTCGTCATAAGGACACGGTGGATGGGGCACTGCGTCGTACAACATATGAACGTAAATACCCAGATGCTGTAGATGAGGGCGCGAGCGTCCGTTGGGACGGAAAGCCCCATTGGAACTGGCTGGACTTTTGGGAGGCAGAGACCCAATGGGATGGTTCTACAGCTAAAGGCACAGTAGTCCGTCGTTTCGTGCCTCCAGTTCAGGATAGTAATGGTGCTCCGGAGCTTGGGGATCCGGGCCGCCTCCAAACCTACCTCTTCATCAAGAACACACTTTCTGAGCAGCGTTGGTATGCCCCAAGTGCGAATTGGAGGGCAGAAGCTGGAAGTCCCACAGCGAGTAATGCATACAAAATCGTGCATTACAGCCTTTGGGACCTTCGCACCCTCGGCAATCCCTTCGGTAAGATCGAATACGGCACCTCTCCCATTCCCACCCGTACTGTGGAGTGGAGCGCTATTGATCAAGTGGCCAAGGTCACGCAGATACAGGGTTGGGATGATGCCTCACAGACCTGGACACAACGGGCAGAAGGCCTGTTCAGCAGCACGAATCCCTTCACCGATTTCAATCTCGCGGCGGAGGCCTACAACCCCAGCCCCTTAGTGTTAAATCAGACGCCCTTCAAGCGCATGTCGGAGTACACAGCGACGCTCCTCGTGGATCGCCAGCAGGTGGATACCTTCAAGGCTCTCGATGCTAACTTCCTCCCTGGTTCCCATGTGTCCGCGGAGACGATGCAGGCGGGCGGACAAAATGTCTCGTCTTATACACCTCAAGCAGGTCAGCCCACGGGAGCCCCTGGCGGTACCTACCAGGCCATCGCGCCCAAGACGCTGAAGTCTCTGGATGATACCAAGGGCTACGCTAAGGCCGCGTGGTTGGAGAGCAATGGTCAGCCTCAAACACGGGTGGATTATCAGTTCAGCACTACCGAAGGGCTGCCGACCTCGCTTTCCTTCACCAGCCCCGCGGGTTTCTACGATTTCACCGATCACGCCGGAGTCGGCGTCACAAAGTATGGCTACGACACCATGCTCCGCATGAACAGCGTTCAACCTAAGGGCGTGGCCTATGGAATGAATCGCGTATTTGATGGAGCGGACCGCGTGAAGTTCCTCACGGATGGCAATGGCCTCACTCAAGGCTACGGATGGGATACCCTCGGCCGGTTATCGAGTGTGACCCTTCCCGGCATAGAGTTAGGTACCACCATTACGCCCGCGTCCAACTTCCGCTCTGTCACCGTCACCAAGGGCACCCAGAAGGCCATGACCGCTTTCAACGCTTTCGGTGAAGTGGTGCGTGAAGTGCGCTGGGATGGGACGGTCGCGTCCCACCGCAAGTTCGGATACGACGCCCTGGGACGCAAAACCTGGGAAAGCCCTTGGCTTTCCGGCGAAGACGACTCGTCCATTTGGACTGCACCCACGGGACCAGGTGACGTGCCGATGGTGAGCGCCTGGGATGAGTATGTGCCGCTTGGCTTCGACAAGTGCGTTCGTTACGACTACGACGGCGACGGCAACGTGGTTTGCGTGGAAACCGCCCCTGCCATGAAGAAGGTGACGCACCCCGCCATTCCTGCGCAGTGGGGCGCCCTGAGCCGCTATACCTACGATGATTACAACCGTCCACTCCAAGTCATCGCCCCCACGGGTGAAGTGACGGACATGAGCTATGGGGTTCAGATCAAGAGCATATCCCAAGGCCGGATCTGGGTGAACAACGTCATCAGCGATCCCGCGAACTCTGCCCTCAAGATCAGCACGAGCTTTGTGAACGATCCCCTAGGCCGATTGGCCAAGGTAGTGGATGCCCTCAACCAAGTCACCGAATACCGCTACGACGCCCTCGATCACCTGGTGTCCGTGGCTCAGTACCCCACCAGCACTGGTGTTGGGACTTTGGCGGTAGGCACGGGCACGCCTCAGGTTCGCACCTGGGAGTACAACTTTATGGGCTGGCTCACGGCCCTGACTCAGCCGGAATCTGGCCGCACCGAATACATGGACTTCACGGTGCAAGGGAAGCCGCGCACAACGCGTTATGGCGTGGTGAATGGGACGGCAACGAAAGCCCTCACTACTACTTATGATGAGCAGGGCCGCGTCGTCAAAGTGAAAAGCAGCGATGGCACAGTGGATCACACACTTCGCTACGACGAGGGCGGTAAGGATTTCTTGGCGAATGGCAAACTCACTTCTGCCAGCACGGGTGCTGGTGTGTCTCGTCAATTGATTTACAACGGAGCGAATGGCCTCAATGGGCGCCTCACGGATCTCATTCGTACCTTGGATGGCCAGGTGTTTAAGCAGTCCTTCGCTTGGAACACGGATGGCAGCCTTGCCAGCCGAACCTATCCCAACCACATCAATCAGACGTCTGCGGCCAGTGCAGGTCCCCTGCAATCGCTGGATTATTTCTTCGCAAAGGGTTTACCTTCGGGAACGAGCTTTAGCGGTGCCTCGGCATCGATGGTCTATGACCCCACTAGCTGGGCTCTGACTCAGCTCAACCTACCGTACGCGGCCACCAGCCAGTTCTGGTACCGCGCTGATCAGGCTCAGCTTTCCAAGATGACGCATGCCTATCTGGGACAAACTCGAACCTGGAATTACAGCTACAACGAACTAGGTCAACTCAACAGCGATGGAGAGGATTACTACAATTACGACAAACTGGGCCGTCTGTCTTCCGTCATCGCGCGCGATCCGTACAACACGAACACCAGTCAGGGCCTGCGCCAGGCGTTCAGCTATGACGCCTTCGGTAACCGTACCGCTTTGGACACCAAGGTCGTCACCAACTGGACGGCGGGCACCACGCCCCCGGCTTCGCCGACACTCACGGCGATCTCCAGCGGCGATTCGCGTGATCTGCGCAGCTACACGATGAATGTCAGTGAACTGTCCATCATGGCTGGGACCAATCGCCTGCCGTCCACGGCGGGTGGTGTGAATACTGGTGCGACCTACGACACGCTCGGCAACCTGACGAATCTGTACCGCGTCCCTGGCAACAGCGGCACGCAGTTGCTCATGACCTACGACACCCTCGGCCGTGTGAGTAGTCTGAGCGATAGCGGCAATGCCACCAGCCAGACCTACCTGTATGACGACGAAGGCCTGCGCATCAAGATCGTGGATTCGAAGTCGGGCAAGGCGACCTACAACGTCTACAACGAAGCTCGTCAGCTCATTGCTACTTACGAGAAGGTGGGCGCCGGTGCGCTCACGTGGAAGAAAGATATTGTTTACGTCGGCACCAAGGAAGTCGCCGAAGTGGACAATGCGAACAAGACCTGGGTGACCTTTGTGGATCATCTCGGCAGTCCGCGTCTCATCTGGGATGGCACCGCCAACCCCGTGAAGGGCACCAACCTTATCGAACAGAAGTTCATGCCCTTTGGTGAAGGACTCGCCCCAACCACAGGCATTCGTCCTGCGAAGGGATTCACGAATCACGAGCAGACGGATGATTCAGGTCTGATTTACATGCAGGCTCGGTTCTACGCTCCCTGGTTCGGGCGGTTCCTGTCGCCTGATCCAGCGCGAGATCAACACTTTGAAGACACGCAGAGCTGGAACATCTACAGCTACTGTGGGAATGACCCCACCATGCAAATTGACCCGACCGGAATGGTGATGGGAGGGCCTTGGTCTGACTTCTGTCAGGGTGTTGCGTATCGTGTGCTCGACAATTTCTTGTTGGGTCATCCCGATCGAGTTCGGGCTGCAACAGGTAATGGTCCGGCGCCACCGGACTCAACTGCAGGGCGGGTTGGAATGATTGTTGGTGATGGTCTTTCGATGGCCGGAGGGCATACCGAAGCAGTTGGAGGAGCTGGAGTAGCACTTCAATCCCCAGCTGAAGGGCCGGCATGCCCCGTTGTTGCCGCGGGTGGCGCAGCACTTGTTGTCCATGGAGAGCTCACCGCTATCACGGCATCGATTAATACAGTTCGTGACACGATTGCTTTGCTTAGTTCTGCTCGGAACCCATCAGGTGGAGGGAATCAGCAGAAGCCTGCGGAACAAGAAAGGCAAAAACCTGAGCCAGCTTTTAAAACCGACAAGGAAGCTGGCGTGCAGGCAGAAAAGCTTGGCTATAAGGAAGCCAAGGGCGAGCGTGGCAAAGCGAAAGTATTTGAGCGCAAAGGAAAAGGTGATGGTCCAAGATTCATCTCTCGAGATATGGATGGGCACAATGGGGGCGCATTCAAGGGGGCAAATAAAGCTTCTGATCTCTGGAAGAAGGAAACTCGAAGTGGGACCTATGACAAGAACTTGAAGAGGATTGGCGACTGACATGCATTTCTACCGACTATCAAAATATTCCGATGCCTCGCCGGAGGATGAGTGGACATCGTTCAGCGACATTGAAAATCAGAGCCGAAGCACTCCTGTCTCAATGGACGAGTACCTTCGTGTAGAGAACGCCTTTGTAGAATCGGTGAACATCATCCTTAGCTCTGTCGAGATCCAGAATCTAAAGATCAGAAAGCTGTACAAAATATCAAAGCTAAGTGATGAGTACGCTCGCACGATTAGCGACTTAAAAAAGCGTGATGTTCTCAGTGGTGACCGCATTGGGCAAGTTGTTCGTGCTGGCCTGAGAGAGCAACTCGACACATTCTTGAAACATGGATCAAAGCTTTGGATTTCATTTGGCCACGATTACTACATGCACTTGGCTTCCGAAGAAGACCTGTCAAAGGCCAAAGATTTGATCAGGCCACTAGGTCTTTTCCTGGAAGATGCAGCTTGGCTGCGAGAAGGGATGATTGAAGCGTTATGTGGTTGAATTGAGGCGACCGCTTTTTCAAAGGAAACGTCACGGCCTCGGGGCGTTTCCTTTTTGTAGATAGAAGTCGCGGCCGCTATCACGGCGGTCGTCGTTGCGCGCACGTTTCGATAAGCCCGGGCTTATCAAATCTGCCTCGCTGCGCGAGGTCCCGCAGCTCACCTAGACATAACGCTCATTATGTCTCCCGCCCCGAAGGGCTCATCTCATCACCGGGGTGACGAAGAACGTTGGGCTCATCAGTTTGGCAAGCGGTACCGCTCGTAGGGACCTTTGAGTCGTAGGCGTCAAGGCTTGATTTTCGTTTAAAATTCGCCATTCTGGATACCCCAGGAGGCGCCCATGGATATCCAGGCTCACACCACTCCCGAAACCCGGCGGTTGTTGCGGGATTATCTGCGGAGCCGTCGGCTGACGACGTCGGTGCACAACACACTGATGTCGCAGACGCTGCTGGATCTGGAGGAAGCACTGCGGCTACTGAAGGGGATTCATCATCCTTCGGCGGCGTGGACGGAGGAGATCGAAGGCTTCTTGGAGAAGCGGGCGCCGCCGCCGGCGCCAGATCCTGCTTGGGCGCTGCCGGGTTTGTTTTCAACGGAATCTGGGGGGCCTGCGGCGTAGGCGTCGGATGGGGCATCACGAAGACAACAAAGACTATGAATAAAAGCATGGAGGTGCGTGTTGGGGCAGCAACCTCGTCCGTTCACCTTCGTGGTGAATCGTTCTCCGGTCCACCGACGGGCTCATACAACGGAATAGATCCAACGCAAAGCTCCGGAGAGCAGGACTCTCCGGAGCTTTGAAATTCGTGCGGAACGAGGCGCTTTAGGCCTGGAGCTTGGGCTTACCGCAGGGAGCGTAGCGGGAAACGCAGGGGCCGATCTTGGTGACGCCGCATCCGGGGTCGCTATCGAGACCGCCCTGGACGTAGTTGGCCTGGGCGTCGTCGAGCTTGGCCAGGGTTTCGCGGTTGAGTTCGAGGGAGCGCTTCATGGGATTCTCCGTTGTGTGGGCTGAGCCCGGTTGGGGTGAGAACCCAGGATGCGGTGCGACGGGAATGCGCAGGGTTCTCAGCACCTCTGGGCCTTTGACCAGAGCCATCCTTCCCATGAACGGTAGTGGGGTGCGCTGCGAAGACCGTTGTACTGCCGCAAACCGGCGTCTCAGCGAAGCACAGCGCGACGTCGTGTGATTCATGCTCGTTCATCGCCCTGTGGCATCCGTTCGAAGGTCATTTGTGGCGGAGGTGCCTTGGCGCTTGGAACGTCCTACTTCCCGCCCGCTTCTTTCGGTGCGGCATCGCCCATGCGGATTTCGCTGAGTTGACCCTGGGCGTCGAATCTCAGAAGGATGGGGAAGTGCACGAGGCCGAGCTTTTCGAAGGGGCTGCGGCTGGCGGCGAAATAGGCCTGGCGGCCGGCGGGGCTGAGGCGGGCTTCGAGGGCCTTGGCTTCGGCTTCGGCGTGGGGGTGGAGCTGCGGTTCGAGGGCGTTCTGATCGCCTTCTTGAGCGGGGATCACCCACTGGGTGCCGGGGGGAAGGGCGGGCAGGGGGCCGGGTTCGGCGGGGCACATCCACACATCGGCACCGGTTTTCCCGAGGAAGACATCCTCGGCTTGGCGGCCAGGCAGGGTCCATAGGCGCAGTGCAGGGAGGGGAAGGCCCAAGAGGCCGTAGGCGGCCTGGAAGCCTTTGTAGAGAGGCTCCTGGCCCTCGGGGACGCGGGTGCGCAGGGCGCCGAGGCGGGGCTCGTCCTTTTCCGCCAGCGCAAAGCAGAGGGCGTGACGCAGGGCGTAACCCTGGGTGAGATCTGGCCCAGAGGAGACGAGCAGGCGATCTTCAAAGGCCTGGCGTTCGGCCTTGCTTAGAGCCCCTTTGCGGCTCAGGGCCTTGCCCCAGCGCCACAGGGCGAGGTGGGTGCCCCATTCCTCCGTGGAGAGTTTGGGTAGCTTAGCCATGGCCTCGGCCTTGGGCAGGGCCAGGAAGGCGCGGAGGGCTTCAGCCTCCTTGAACGCAGCGCTATTGGGGGAGAAGGGATTATGCGGCGGCTTGCTCGCGGGCGCGGTGGCGCAGGCCCGCAGCCAACGGTAGGAGGGGCGGTCCTTGGGGGCCACGGGCACTTCGGGCTCGAGGGGATCGCCCAGATCGAAGGCATCCAGCACCCGGGCGGAAGCGGCCTCCAGCGTGAAGGTTTTCACGGGCGGACGGGGCGCGTCCTGGGGGGAAGCCAGCAACAGGAGGGCGGGGGCGATGGGCAGCATGGTGAGGATTCCGGCTCCGAGTCTGGCAGACTTGGGCCCGGAGCGCTCATGAACGACCTGTCCCTTTCGCCCAAAGACCGCCTGGTGGTGGCCCTGGATCTGCCCGACCGCCGTAGCGCGCTGCGCATGGCCGAAACCCTGGCGGGCGAAGTGGGACTGCTGAAGGTGGGGCTCGAGCTCTTTTGCGCCGAGGGCCCGGCCTTCGTGAAAGAGCTGCAGGCCTTCGCGCCCGTCTTCCTCGATCTGAAGTTCCACGATATCCCCACCACCGTGCGCCGCACGCTGGAAGCGGTGCTGCCCTTGAATCCGCGGCTGGTGAATGTGCATGCCCAGGGCGGCTACGCGATGCTCGAAGCTGCGGCTCAGGCGGTGAAGGCTCACCGCGGGGCGGGCGGCACCACGGAGTTGCTGGCGGTCACGGTGCTCACGAGCCTGGATCGCGAAGCGCTTGCGCGGTTGGGGCACGCCGAAACCCCGGCGGATCTCGCGCTGGCCTACGCCAAGCTCGCGTCTGAAGCGGGCTGTGATGGCGTGGTGTGTAGCGCGCAGGAAGCCAGCGCCGTGCGCGACGCTTGCGGTTCGGCCTTCCGCCGCCTCTGCCCCGGCATCCGTCCCAAGGGCAGCGCCATACAAGATCAGGCGCGCGTAATGGATCCCGCTGCGGCCCTGGCGGCCGGCGCGGATTGGATCGTCGTCGGCCGGCCCATCACTCAGGCCGAGGATCCCAAGGCCATGGCGAAGGCGCTGGTGGCGGAGATGCAGGGCGCCTAAGGAAAAGAAGCCGCTCACAGAGGGCGCGGAGCAAGCGCAGAGGACACAGAAAAGGGGAGGGGGGAAGCTGCGGATCCTCTCAGTGCTTCTGCGTCCCCTGTGTTTTTCTGTGCACTCTGTGACTAGCCTCTTTTTCGGGAAATCATCCTTCGGTCAGCTTCGCCCGAAGAAGGGGGCATGTCCAATCCCGAGGACCGCCGGGTCCATACCCGGCTGAGTCTGGATAGCCGCTACACCTTAAGGTTCGAGGTGGAGGGGCGGGTCTTCCGCGGGGTGGAGATGACCAACGTGTCGATCGGGGGCTTCGGCATCAAGCTCAGCCATCGGGAAGCGGTGCGGCTGCAGACGGGCATGATTTTGAGAGGCGTCGTGTTCGAGCACCCGACCTTGCCACAGGTTCGGGTGGATGGCGAGGTGCGCCACATCATGGGGCAGACGCTGCAGAACACCGATGGGCTGGTGCTCGTGGGCGTGCAGTATCACAACCCGACCGAGGGTTTTTTGAAGATGGTGGAAGCCTTCATCGAGAAAAGGATGCAGGCGGCGGGATAGAATCGCCTCGATGCCGACCGTCACTGCCGCCGCCTTTCGAGCCTCCTTCGCCCAGCGGGCCATGGGCATCCTGCTGTTCGCCGGCAGCTGGATGGTGGGCCTGCGCATCGGCGTGGAGCTGGTGGAGCGGCTCAGCCACCTCTGGCGCCTCTTGAAAGAAGCTCACCTCAGCGGCGCGGGAACGACGGGGATATGGATTCTCCTCGGAGCCACGGTCATTGGAGCGGCCTTAGGACTGCTGTTGCTGGCCTTCAGTCTGCTGGTGGTGTTGATGCTCGAAGGCACCCACGTGCTGGTGGATGATCTGGGCGTCGCCGTGGAAATTAACATGGTGCCTTCCGGCCTCGCCCGCCGCCTAGGCGCAGGCCGCCTGGCCTGGAAGCGCATCTCTCGCATCCACCGCAAAGGCGCCTTCTTCATTTTGGAAGGCGGCGCGGAAGTGGAGGAAGGGCATATCCAAGATCCCACCCTCAAGTTCATCACCGTGGATGAGCTCGAGCGGCTCGTGCTCATCGTGTTGGAGAAGAGCCCCAACGTGAAGGTGGATTGAGAAAAGCACTGGTCACAGAGGGCACAGAAAAACACAGAGGACGCAGAAGAAAAGCAAACCCTTTTAGGAATTGGAGAGATCCGTGGGTTACGTCCTTCTCTCCTTCTTCTTCTTTCTGTGCCTTCTGCGCTTGCTCTGCGCCCTCTGTGACCAGTTCTTTTACGCGTGCAGCTTCTTGAGCAGATCCATCACGGGCAGCTCGCCGATGAGTTCCACTTCGGGGGTATGCTCGGTGGCGCGGAATTCGAAGGTGATGCGCAGCAGGCCCTCTTCGGGTTCCAACTCGCCGCGGAGGCGCAGGCCGCCCTCGATGGTCTGGCCGTTGATGGCCGCGTGGTTGGCCAGCAGGCGACGGCGGGCCCACACGCCATAGACCTTGCCCTCTTCGATGAGGGTGCCGTCCACGGTGAGGGCGGGATCGAGGGGATTGCCGTTCCAGCCGAGGGCGAGGTGATCATCGGATCCGAGCTCCATCGGCTCGCCGCCGAGGATGACTTCGCTGATCTCCACTTCATCCATGGACTCCAGCAGGTGGACAACCTTGAGCACGAGTCCGAGCTTGCCGAGGGGGCCGACTTCCACGCCTAGCAGGGAGAGCAGGCCGACGAGGTCTTGGCCTTCCTGGCTCTTGGCCTTGATCTCCGCGTGGTCGGGGATGCTCAGCAGCAGCGCATCCAGATGGGTCGGCGTTTGAGTGTTCATAAGGGCTCCTTGAAGGTGTGAGCCCCAAGGTGGGTGAGGATCGCCCGCCTGCCGGAAAGGTTCTGGAACTTGGGTGTGACGCCCTCGTCTCAACCTGAAAGGGATGCGCAGAGGCCCCTAGAAATCCACCCGCACCATTGCGTGAGGCGGGATGACGAGGCTGTCTCCCGCGGCGAAGGTGCGCCTTTCAGGTACGAGCTGAACTTGGATGGCGCCCTCGTTGGTGGAGGTGAGGTCCGCGGGCTTGAGCCAGGTGAGAGTAGCGGCCCCAGTGAGCGGTATCTTCAGGGAAAGGGGCTGATCGAAGCTGCGGTTGAGCAGGGCCAGACGCCCGTGGCCATTGCCTTGGCGGCTGGCGAGCACGGAGAGGGCGGGATAGGTGGTGTTGGAAGGGATGTTGCCCTTCCCGGTGCCGAGAGCGATGGTGTCGATGCCGCTTAAGGAAGTACTGAGCCGCGTTTCTCCCGCGAAGGGGGCGAGCAGCTGAAAGGCGAGGCCGGCGGGGCGCTGATCCCACGCACTCGCATGCACAAGCAGTCCGAAGCCCGAAGCTTCGCTGAGGTTCCAGGCGCAGGCACCTTCGAAACCGCCCTGCAATATTGAGAGCAGTTCGTCGCCTACGGTGAGGCCCGAGGGCGCATCCAAGAGGAAACCCGACTGGAACGGTCCCGCATGATTAAGGTCACAGGTGTATTCCGTTATCCAGAGGTGAAGCGATGA
>JACXTT010007769.1_pt1 | contig 15036 bp, 13 predicted proteins | sample 9270951 | NCBI WGS metagenome assembly JACXTT01 (sample SAMN15532306, study PRJNA645909) | rock metagenome | isolation source: weathered quartz diorite | place: Puerto Rico | collected 2017-06-21
GCTGGCGCTGGCGGTCTGGGTCGGGGGGCTGGCGTCCATCATCGCGGCCGTGATTCCCGCGGTTTTCAGTACGATCGGCATGGAAACGGGCGGCCGCATGCTCACGCGGACGTTCCAAGGCTATGACCGTCTGGTGCTGGTCTCGGCCGGGCTCGTCGTCGCTGGAACGCTGGTGCGTGTGTTCCTATCCGGACCTTGGCGAGCACAGATCGGCATGCTCGAACTTGCATTGCTCACAGCCATGGTTGTTATCGCCATGACCCTTGCATTCTGGCTGACGCCTGAAACCGCCCGCCTGCAGGGGCTGGCGTTCAACGCGCAAGAGGGAGCGAAACGCGCCGCGTACGATGAGTTCTTTCTGTACCATCGGTGGGCGAGGGCGCTCTACATCCTCAATCTGGGCTTGGGTATCGTCTTGCTCTGCGTAAAGGTGCGGAAATGGGTGCGGTGAAGCCTGCGATCCTGGCGTTGGCCGACGGGACTGTCTTCAAGGGAACGGCCCTCGGGGCCCCCGGTGAGACTGCCGGCGAAGTGGTCTTCAACACCGCCCTGTCCGGGTATCAGGAGATCCTCACAGACCCTTCGTACCGGGGACAGATGATCACGATGACCTACCCGCACATCGGCAACTACGGGATCAACCCCGAAGACATCGAGTCCAAGCAGCCGTGGCTGGCCGGTTTCATCGTGAAGGAGGCCTGTCCGTATCCGAGCAACTGGCGAAGCCGGCAGTCCCTGGACGACTACCTCCGGAACCACGGCATCGTGGGCATTCAGAGTATCGATACGCGCGCGCTGACCATGCATCTCCGCGACCACGGCTCGCAGCAGGGCGTGATCTCACACCACGACCTCGACCCCGCGCGGGTAATCCAGAAGGCGCGGGAAGCCCCCGGTATCATCGGCCGCGACTTGGTCAAGGAAGTCACCTGCGCCAAGGCGTATACATGGACGGAAAGCTCCGGCCAGTGGAAGGTGGGGTTGGGAGGGGCATCAACAGATGGGGCCCCCTCCCGATTGCGAGTGGTCGCCTTCGATTTCGGGATCAAGTACAATATTTTGCGGCGGCTCGTGGACCAGGGCTACGACGTGACGGTCGTCCCGGCCTCGACGACGGCCGAAGAAGCGCTGGCGCTGAGTCCCGACGGCGTGTTTCTCTCCAACGGCCCTGGCGATCCGGAAGCCGTTCCCTACGCGATCGGCGCCGTCCGCGCCTTGCTCGGCAAGAAACCCCTATTCGGCATTTGCCTCGGGCACCAGATCATGGGGCTGGCGCTCGGTTTGCAAACGTACAAGCTGAAGTTTGGACATCACGGAGCGAATCACCCCGTCATGGACCTGGACACCAAAAAAGTCGAGATCACATCGCAGAACCATAATTTCGCCGTGCGGGGAGGGACCGCCGCTGCCGCATCGCCGGCGGCGCCGTGGACCACGCCGTTGGGTCGCGTCCAGCTCACGCATACGAGCCTCAACGATGACGCCGTGGAAGGCATGCGCTGCCTGGACCTCCCGGCGTACTCCGTGCAGTATCACCCGGAGGCGTCGCCGGGCCCTCACGACGCGGGCTATCTGTTTCACCGGTTCACCAGTTTGATGGCGAAGGGGAAGACATGAAAATCCGTACAACGATCGCGGCGGCGGTCGCGCTGCTCACCGCCGGCTGCATCTCCATTTCCCTGTTCCCGATGCCCGGCCCCTTGCACGAGAAAACCATTCAGGGCACGGCGGCGGACAAAATCCTGATGCTCGACGTCTCCGGCATCATCGCCGAGCAGTCGGGAAGCGGGCCGTTCGGTCCATCCGAAGACATCGTCGCGCGGATCAAGGAAGAGCTGACCATGGCGGCGGAGGACGGGCAGATCAAGGCGCTGCTGCTGCGGATCAACAGCCCGGGCGGCACCGTCACGGCGTCGGACGTCATCTATCACGAACTGACGGCATTCAAGACCAGGCGCAAGATCCCCGTCGTCGCCGTCATCATGGACATGGGCGCCTCCGGCGGCTACTACGTCGCGTCATCGGCGGACCGGATCATCGCACACCCGACGAGCGTGACCGGCAGCGTGGGCGTCATCATGCTGCGGGTGAACGCGGAGGGGCTGCTCCAGAAGATCGGGGTGGAGGCCGGCGCGATCAAATCCGGCGCGAAAAAAGACATCGGCTCGCCGTTCCGCCCGATGACCGAGGAGGAGCGCGAGATCTTCCAGGCCATGATCAACGGGTTCCAGGCGCGATTCCTCGAGATCGTGACCAAGGCCCGCGGCGGACTCTCCCCGGAGCGGCTCAAGCTCATCGCGGACGGCCGCGTCCTGACAGGCTCCCAGGCCGTGCAGTTGGGTCTGGCGGACCAGATCGGCTACCTGGACGACGGCATCGCGGCGGCCAAGCAACTGGCCGGCGTCGCCGACGCGCGGGTCGTGATCTACCAACGTTCCGGCGTCTATAAACACAACATCTATTCGGAGTCGTCCGGCCCGAGCACCTTCGAGGCGCTCGCCCACCTGGACATCATGGGCCTGGTCCGGGGCGGAACTCCGCAGTTCCTCTATCTATGGATGCCGTGATCGGAAGACGGGAAGCGCTCGCCAGGGCTCTCCGGCTGGCGGCCGGCATCGGCGGGGTGTGCCTGACCGGCGGCCTGCTGGGGGCCGGGTCCTGCTCCCGTGCACCCGTGACGGGCCGCGAGCAGTTCATCCTGCCGAACTTCACGGAGGAAAAGGAGCGCGAACTCGGCATCGAGGCATACCGCGACGTCCTGCGGCACTTCCCTCTCAGCACGGACGCGGAGACCAACGCCATGATCCGGCGCGTCGGCGAGCGGATCGCCGCCGTCGCCAACAAGCCGACTTTCGAGTGGGAGTTTGCCGTGATCAAGGACGACAAGATCGTCAACGCCTTCTGCCTGCCGGGCGGCAAGGTGGCCTTTTTCACCGGCATCCTCAAGCACACGCAGAACGAGGCGGGGATCGCCGTGGTGATGGGCCATGAGGTCACCCATGCCCTGTACCGGCACGGCGTGGAGCGCATCAGCCGGAGCTATCTCGAGATGATCGCGCAGGCCGGGGTGATCGCCGGCGCCGCGACCGGCAAGGTCAACCCAGCCGCGCTGCAGGGCGTCCTGATGGCCTACGGCGTCAACGCCCAATTGCCGTTCAACCGGACCCAGGAGAGCGAAGCGGACTACATCGGCCTTCGTCTGATGGCCCAGGCCGGCTACGACCCGCATGACGCGGTCGGCTTCTGGGAACGCATGAGCGGGTGCCCCCGCGAGTACATCGGCAAGCTCTGCTTCCGCTCCGGCGCCGGCGTGCCGGAATTTCTCAGCACGCACCCGTCGGAGGAGACCCGGATCAAAAACCTTGAAAAATGGATTCCGGAAGCCATGCAGTACTATCACCCCTCCACGGACGTCCCGCCGGCGGCGACGGCTCCGAAGCCGGTAGGCTGAGCCTCGACCATGCCGAAGCGCACTGACATCCATACGATCCTGCTGATCGGGTCGGGCCCGATCGTGATCGGGCAGGCCTGCGAGTTCGATTACTCCGGCACCCAGGCTTGCAAGGCCTTGCGCGAGGAAGGCTACCGGGTCGTCCTGATCAACAGCAATCCGGCGACGATCATGACCGATCCGGAGCTGGCGGATCGCACGTACATCGAGCCGATCACCACCGACATCATCGAACAGATCATCCAGCGCGAGCAGCCGAACGCCCTGCTGCCGACCATGGGCGGGCAGACCGCCCTCAACGCGGCCGTCGCGCTGTCGGAGCAGGGCATCCTGAAGAAATACGGCGTGCACCTCATCGGCGCGAGCTACGAGGCGATCCGCAAGGCCGAGAACCGCGAGGAATTCAAGAAGGCGATGACGCGCATCGGGCTGCGCACGCCGGCCAGCACGATCGCGCGTTCCCGCGAGGACGCGCTGCGGGCAATGGACGAGATCGGCTTTCCGGCCATCATCCGGCCGTCCTTCACGCTGGGGGGTACGGGCGGGAACATCGCCTACAACCGCGAGGAGTACGAATCGTTCACCGAGTGGGGCCTGAGCGCGAGCCCCGTCGGCGAGATCTTGATCGAACGCTCGATCATCGGCTGGAAGGAGTTCGAGCTGGAGGTGATGCGCGACCAGAAGGACAACGTGGTCATCGTCTGCTCTATCGAGAACTTCGATCCGATGGGCATCCACACCGGCGACAGCATCACCGTGGCGCCCGCGCAGACCCTGACCGACAAGGAATACCAGGTCATGCGCGACGCATCGCTGCGGATCATGCGGGAGATCGGCGTGGACACCGGCGGCTCCAATATCCAGTTCGCCGTGAACCCGGCTGACGGGGACCTGGCCGTGATCGAGATGAACCCCCGGGTCTCCCGCAGTTCCGCGCTGGCCTCGAAGGCGACCGGCTTCCCGATCGCCAAGATCGCCGCGAAGCTCGCCGTCGGCTACACGCTGGACGAGATCCCGAACGACATCACCCGTGTGACGAAGGCATCCTTCGAGCCCACCATCGATTATGTGGTGGTCAAGATCCCGCGGTTCGCCTTCGAGAAGTTCCCCCAAACGGATCCCACCCTGACCACGCAGATGAAGTCGGTGGGGGAGGTGATGGCCATCGGGCGGACGTTCAAGGAATCGCTCCAGAAGGCCATCCGGTCCCTGGAAGTGGACCGCTACGGGTTCGAGCCGCACCCGTCGTTGACGGAGGGCGAGCCGGAAGAGACCGTCGCGCAGATCCGCGAGCGCATCCGCCGCCCGGACGCCGAACGGCTGTGGCACGTGGCCGACGGCCTGCGGATGGGCATCTCCGTCGAAGAGCTGTACGGGCTAACGAAGATCGATCCCTGGTTTCTGAACCAGATGAAGGACCTCCTATCGGTCGAGGACCAGCTCGCGCGCGAGAAGCATCCCCTGGCGCCCGAGCGGCTCCGCGAGGCAAAGGCGTTGGGCTTTTCGGACCGGCGGCTCGGCGAGCTGCTGCAGGTTTCTGACGCGGAGATCTACAAACAGCGGCTGAAGGCGGGCGTGACGGCGGTCTTCAAACGAGTGGACACCTGCGGCGCCGAGTTCCAGGCGCTCACGCCCTATCTCTATTCCACCTATGAGGCCGAGTGCGAGAGCCGCCCGCAGGAGCGACGCAAGGTCATGATCCTTGGGGGCGGGCCCAACCGCATCGGGCAGGGGATCGAGTTCGACTATTGCTGCGTGCATGCCGTGCTGGCGCTGCGCGACATGGGCTACGAGACCATCATGGTCAACTGCAACCCGGAGACGGTGAGCACCGACTACGACACCTCCGACCGGCTGTACTTTGAGCCGCTCACGGAGGAGGACGTGCTGAGCATCGTGGCGACGGAGCGCCGGGCGGGAGAGCTGCTCGGCGTCATCGTGCAGTTCGGGGGACAGACGCCGCTCAAGCTGGCCCTCCCTCTGGAGAAAGCCGGCGTCCCCATCCTAGGCACGTCGCCGGATGCGATCGACCGCGCGGAGGACCGGGAGCGGTTTAAAGCGTTGCTTGAGAAATTGGACCTGCAGCAGCCGGCCAGCGGCGTCGCCCGGTCCGTGGCGGAGGCCATCAAGATTGCGACGGCGCTCACCTATCCCGTGATGGTGCGCCCCTCCTATGTCCTGGGCGGCCGAGCCATGGAGATCATCTACGATGAGAAGAGCCTGCAGGCCTACATCGGCCGGGCCATCAAAGCCTCGGTGAAGCGGCCGGTCCTGATCGACAAGTACCTGGAGGACGCCATTGAGATCGACGTGGACGCGCTGTCGGACGGGCGACAGGTGGTGATCGGCGGCATCATGGAGCACATCGAGGAGGCGGGGGTCCACTCAGGAGACTCGGCTTGCTCGTTGCCGCCGTACTCACTGTCGCCCACACTGGTGAACGAGATCCGCCGGCAGACGGTCGCCTTGGCCCGCGAGCTCGGCGTGATTGGGCTAATGAACATCCAGTTCGCGATCCGCGACGGGATCGTGTACGTCCTGGAGGTGAACCCGCGGGCGTCCCGGACCGTGCCGTTCGTCAGCAAGGCGATCGGGGTGCCGCTCGCCAAGCTGGCCATGCAGGTGATGATGGGACGGACGCTGAAGCAGACCGGCTTCACGGCCGAGCGGACACCGGCGCACGTCTCCGTCAAAGAAGCGGTCTTCCCCTTCAATAAGTTTCCCAACACCGACGTGCTGCTGGGCCCGGAGATGCACTCCACCGGCGAGGTCATGGGCATCGCCGACGACTTCGGCTCGGCGTTCCTCAAGTCGCAAGCCGGCGCGGGCGGCCCCCTGCCCATGACCGGCCGGGTCTTCCTCAGCGTGAAGGACAAAGACAAGCCGGCGACCGTCGCGCTGGCGCGACGCTTCCTGGAAATGGGATTCACCGTCGAGGCGACGCGGGGGACGGCGGGCTACCTGGCCCAGCACGGGGTCGTCGTGGATGTCGTGAACAAAGTCCTCGAAGGCCGGCCGCATGTCGTGGACCACATCAAGAACGGGGAGATCCACCTCGTCATCAACACGGTCGGCGACAAGCCGTCCCAGTTGGACTCCGCGTCGCTCCGCCGCGCCGCGCTGGTGCAGAACGTACCGTATCAGACCACGATGGCCGGCGCCCGCGCGACCCTCATGGGCATCGACGCCGGGCTCAAGCGCAAGCTGACCGTCAAGCCGCTCCAGGAATATTACGCGTAACCGGGAACCAAGGAACGATGGCCAAGATACCGATCACCAAGAAAGGCTATGCCGCGCTGCAGGCGGAGCTCGAACGTTTGAAAAAGGTCGAGCGTCCCAAGAACATCAAGGAGATTGAAGAGGCAAGAGGCCACGGCGACCTCAGCGAGAACGCGGAATACCACGCCGCGAAGGAGCGGCAGAGCCACATCGGCGCGCGCATCCGCGATCTGGAGCACAAGCTGGCGGAAGCCCAGATCATCGACACGTCGAATTTTTCCAACGAGAAGGTGGTCTTCGGCGCGACCGTGACGGTCCGGGACACCCAGACCGAGAAGGAACAGCGCTACACGATCGTCGGTCAGGACGAAGGGGACCTCAAGAACGGCAAGCTTTCGGTCCAGTCGCCGGTCGGGCGCGCCCTCATCGGCAAACGGGTCGGGGATACGCTCGAAGTCCAGACGCCGGCCAAGAAGGTGGAGTACGAGGTGCTCAACATCTGCTTTGAGGAAAGCTAGCGCAGCCGATGGCGGCCGTATCGGCCATCCCGCTGATCACCCTCCTGACTGATTTCGGCACGGCCGACACCTTCGTCGGCAGCATGAAGGGCGCCATCTTGGGGATCAATCCCGAGGCGCGCATCGTGGATCTGACCCATGAGGTGCCCGCGCACAACATCCGCTCCGGCGCATATCTCCTCCAGACGGCCACGCGCTATTTCCCCCCCGGCACCATCCACGTGGCGGTGGTGGACCCCGGCGTGGGCAGCGCGCGGCGGCCCCTGCTGGTGTCTACCTCGACGCAGCACTTCCTCGCCCCCGACAACGGGCTGCTGAGCTACGTCCTCGCCGAAGAACCGGATGCCGAAGTCCGTGAACTGACGTCGCAGAAATATTTTCTCGCCGCCATCGGGCCGACCTTTCACGGGCGCGACCTCTTTGCGCCGGTGGCGGCCTGGCTCGCGCAGGGCGAGCCGCTGGACGCCTTCGGTCCGCGGGTCAAGGACCCGGTGCGGTTCGAGATCAGGCGTCCGGTGTTGGACAAGGGCCGGCTCGTCGGCGAAGTCCAGCACATCGACCGCTTCGGGAATCTCATCACCAACATCGGCTACGCCGAACTGCGGGACCTGACCGACATGGACAACTGGCTGGGTCTGCAGGTGAAGGTTCGGGCGGCCAGAGTGAAGGGACTCCAGCGGTGCTACGCGGACGCCAAGCCGAAGAAGCTGGCGGCGCTCGTCAATAGCGACGGCTGGCTGGAGCTTTTCTGCAACCAGACCCGCGCCGACAAACTCGCCAAAGCCAAAATGGGCGAACGCGTCGAAGTATGGAGACCTAAATGAAGAAACCATTTACCATGATCGCCGTCGGTGTTTTCGCCCTGGTGGCTCTGTTGCACGTGCTCCGGCTGGCCTTGGGCTGGGAAGTCACGTTTCAGGGAAGTGTCGTTCCCATGTGGGTGAGTGCGTTAGGAGCTATCATCGCAGGTGGCTTGGCAGTCATGCTGTGGCGCGAATCAAAGTAGTGGCGCAGTGGGAATAAACTCAACCGACAGAGGAGGGTGAGGACATGATGCGACTATGGCAGGCACTGGGAATGAGCGGGTTTGTGCTGGCGGCGGCGCTGATGTTTACGGCTGGCACCTCGCCCGCCGCCGAGCAGGGCGGGCCGGGCGGGGGTCAGATGCACGAGCAGATGAGAAATGAAATGCGCCAACTGGAGGACAAGATGGAGCAGGAACGGCGCGCGCATCAGGACAAGTGCAGGCAGGAAATGCGCGCCATGGAGGACCGGCACCACGGCGAGAAAGAAGCACTCCGGCAGAAATACATGGGGAGCAAGAAATAATAGAAGACGTGACTTATGCCGCTGTTGACCATTCCATCGGGTACACCGATCATGCTGGGGACGCCGGCCAGGCCGCTGGCGGAGGCTCTGCAGGAGGCGATCGGCACGATGCTGTTGAGTATGGGCGGGGTGCTGGAGGCCCACGTGCCGCAGTGCTTCGCGATCGGGGTGATGGCGCAGCCGGTCCAGGTGCTGGTGGTGGTGATCGACACCGGCGCGTCATCCGAGGAAGTGGTTGATGAAATCCTCCTGGGCCTGACCGAACTCCTGCCCGAGGACCTTCAACTGGACGTGTGGCCTCTGGAGCGCGAGCATTCGCTGCTCGCCTCGATCCAGGCCACGAACTGCCGGATCATGTGACCCGCGTGGCCTGTAAAGCCTGCGCCGGGGAGTGGCCTCCCAAGGATCATCGGATCGCCGACCTGGGCCTCACGGTCGCATACCTGCACGATGACCAGTTCTTTGCGGGCTGGACCCTGCTGGTGCTCAAGCGGCATGCGACCGAGCTCTATGACCTGACCAAGGACGAGCGGAGCCGGCTCATCGAGGAAGTCTCCGAGGTCGCGGCGGCGCTGGCTATGGCGTTCGAGCCCGTGAAGATCAACTACGAGTTGCTCGGCAATCAGCTCCCGCACATCCACTGGCACGTCATTCCGAGACTGGCCAACGACCCGGCGCCGCGCGACGCCGTCTGGACCGTCATACACGAGCCGAAGCGGCTGACTTCAGATGCGCTCCAAGAACGGGCCGCGCTCATTCGGACGCACCTATGACAGGCCGATTCCTCATCCTTGCTCTTCTGCTTTTCCCAGCGCCGTCGGTTTTCACCCAAGACAGCGCGATCGTCCCCAGTGACAATCTGGTGGCCGACGGCATTCCCGCCGTGCCGGCGTCGCTCGCCGAGGCGGCGGGCCGCTACACCGAATTCCGCCGGGCGGCGTTCCTGAGCTGGCATCCCGTTAGGCGCGAGATGCTCATCCGCACACGCTTCGCCGAAACCGCGCAGATCCATCGGGTGCAGGCGCCCGGTGGGGATCGCGCCCAGCTGACTTTTTTCGCCGATGCAGTCCGTGGCGCGTCGTACCCGCCCAGAGGCGGGGGCTGGTTCGTTTTCGCCAAGGACAGCGAGGGCAACGAGTTCTACCAGTACTATCGGTACGACCTCGCCACCGGCGCCGGCACGCTCCTGACCGACGGGAAGTCGCGGAACAGCAACGCCGTCTGGTCGAATCAGGGTGATCGCCTGGCCTACAGCTCGACCCGGCGGAACGGGAAGGACCAGGACCTCTACGTCCTCAAGCCGGCCGACCCGAAAAGCGACCGGCTGCTCGCGCAGATGGAGGGCAGCGGGTGGAGGGCGCTGGACTGGTCACCGAACGACCGGACGCTGCTTCTCCTCGAATTCGTCTCGATCAACGAGAGTTACCTGTGGCTGTTCCACACGGCAACCGGAGAGAAAACCCTGCTCACACCGAAAGGCGGCGCCGAGCCGGTGGCGTACGGCGGCGGCCGGTTCAGCAAGGACGGGAAGGGCCTGTACGTCACGACGGACCGGGATTCGGAGTTCCCACGGCTCGCGTACATTGAGCTGGCCACGATGCGGCACGTCTATCTGGCCGATTCCATCCGCTGGGGCGTCGAGGAATTCGACCTCTCGCGCGACGGCAGACGGCTGGCCTTCGTGACCAACGAGGACGGCGTCGGCGTCCTGCACGTGATGGACACCGCCACCGGCCGGGAGCGGCCCGTCCCGAAGTTTCCCGTCGGCATCATCTCCGGACTCCAATGGCATGCCAACGGCGCCGACCTCGGCTTCACCGTCGAGTCCGTTCGCTCGCCGGCCGACGCGTACTCGTTCAATATCGCCACGGGCCAGCTGGAGCGCTGGACCTCCAGCGAGACCGGCGGCTTACAGACCGACAATTTTCCGGAACCCGAACTGGTCCGGTGGAAAAGCTTCGACGGGCGGACGATCTCCGGCTTCCTCTACCGGCCGCCCGCGCGGTTCGCCGGCAAGCGTCCCGTCGCCGTGAGCATCCATGGCGGGCCCGAAAGCCAGGCCCGGCCGCATTTCCTGGCCAGGAACAACTACTGGCTGAACGAGCTCGGCGTCGCGTTGCTGTACCCGAACGTCCGCGGTTCCGCGGGCTACGGAAAGACCTTCCTCAAGCTCGACAACGGCAGGCTCCGAGAGGATGCGTACAAGGACATCGGCGCGCTGCTCGATTGGATCAAGGCCCGGCCGGAACTGGACGCCGATCGCGTGATGGTCTTCGGGACGAGCTACGGCGGGCACATGGCGCTCGCGGCCGGCACGCGCTACGGCGACCGGATCCGCTGCCTGCTGGACATCGTCGGCATTTCGAATCTCGTCACGTTCCTGCAGAACACCGAGAGCTACCGGCAGGACCTGCGCCGCGCGGAGTACGGAGACGAACGCGACCCGGAGATGCGCGCGTTCCTCGAGCGCATCGCGCCCGTGAACAACGCGGACAAGCTAAAGACACCGCTCTTCGTCGTCCAGGGGAAAAACGATCCGCGCGTGCCGCTGAGCGAGGCGGAGCAGATGGTCGCGACGGCCAGGAAGAACAACGCGTCCGTCTGGTACTTGATGGCCAAGGACGAGGGCCACGGCTTCGCCAAGAAGAAAAACGCGGACTTTCTCTTCTACGCCACGGTCCTCTTCATGCAGGAGTATCTGTTGAAGTAGCCCTCGCAATCGCCTTCGTCGCGATCGCCGTCATCTGCCGCAGTTCCTGCATGGTCGTGCTCAGCGGCGGCATCAGCACGATGACGTTGCCGAGGGGGCGGAGGAGCAGGCCCAGCTTCTTCGCCTCGTCCGCGACGCACATGCCGATGCGCTCGGCCAGCGGGTAGGGCGCCTTCGTCGCGCGATTTCTCACCAATTCGATTCCCACGACCAGCCCAATCTGCCGGATGTCTCCGACCTGCGGGTGATCCCGGAGCGGCTTCAGCAGACGGCCGAGCGCCGCGATCTTCGGCTGAAGTTTCTTCAGCACCTGTTCCCGCTCAAACACGTCGAGATTCGCCAGGGCGACCGCGCAGCCCAGCGGATTGCCGGTATAGCTATGCCCGTGGAAGAAGGTCTTGAACTCCTCGTAGCGCCCGAGGAAGGCGCGGTAGATCCGCTCGGTCGTGAGGGTTGCGGCGAGCGGCAGATACCCCCCGGTCAGGCCCTTGCTGATCGCCATGAGATCCGGCTTGATCCCCTCATGCCCGCAGGCGAACATCCGGCCGGTCCGGCCGAAGCCCGTCGCCACTTCGTCGGCGATCAGGAGCACGCGATAGTGCGTGCAGAGTCTGCGCAACCGGGTCAGGTAGCCGGGCGGCATGGTGAGCATGCCGCCGGCCGCCAGCAGCATCGGCTCCACGATCAACGCCGCGATGTCGGCATGGTGCCGTTTGAGCACATCTTCGACGGAATCGACGCAGGCCAGTCGGCAACGTGGATACGTCAGCCCCAGCGGGCAGCGATAGCAGTAGGGAGCGTGCGCTTCGTAGGATGGGCGCAGGAGCGGCTTGAACCGCTCGTGGAATACTGGGATGCCGCCCACGCCGACCGCGCCGAGCGTGTCGCCGTGGTAGGCCTGACCCAGATGCAGGAATTTCGTCTTGGACCGGTCGGAGCCGCCCTTTAACTGCCAGTACTGGAAGGCCATCTTGAGGGCCACTTCCACCGCGGTCGAGCCGTTGTCGGAATAGAACACCCGCGTGAGCCCGCGCGGCGCAATGCCCACGAGCCGTTTTGCCAGCTCGACGGCCGGCACGTTCGAGAGCCCCAAAAGAGTGGAGTGGGCGATCCGATTCAGTTGCGCCTTGAGAGCACGGTCCAGCGCTCCCTTGCGATGGCCGTGGAGATTGACCCAGATCGAGGAGACGCCGTCCAGGTACCGACGGCCGTCGCTGTCATACAGATAGACGCCCTGGCCACGCTCGATGATCAGGGGCGCCGCGTGGACCCAGTCGCGCTGCTGGGTGAAGGGGTGCCAGAGGTATCGGCGATCCTCGGCCTGAAGCCTCTGGGTGTGAGCCTTACGCGACATGCAGGATGGGCCATTATAGGGAGGGGAATCCGCTTTGACAATCTGAAGAAAAATTATTATAATCAGCGAGCTTAGGCGTTCAAGGAATCCCCATTTTGCAGGCACATATCCGCAACTTTTCGATTATCGCTCACATAGACCACGGGAAGTCGACTCTCGCTGACCGATTGCTCGAATACACCGGCGCCATCACGGCCCGGGAATCCCGCGAGCAGATCCTGGATGCGATGGACTTGGAACGTGAGCGGGGGATCACCATCAAAGCCCACACGGTCACGATCCGGTACAAGGCCGACGACGGGAACGAGTACTTGCTGAACTTGATCGACACCCCGGGCCATGTGGACTTCACCTATGAGGTCTCGCGCAGCCTGGCCGCCTGCGAGGGGGCGCTGCTCCTGGTGGACGCCTCCCAGGGAGTTGAGGCCCAGACCATCGCGAACGCGCATTTAGCCGTTGACAACCATCTGACCATCGTCCCGGTCATCAACAAGGTGGACCTGGCCAGCGCCGACATTGAGGGCACGAAGCGCCAGATCGAGGACGTGATCGGTTTGGACGCGCACGAGGCGATTGCGACGAGCGCCAAGGCCGGGCGCGGCACCAAGGACGTTCTCGAAGCGGTCGTGAAGCGCGTCCCTCCTCCGGCAGGGAACCCGCAGCGCCCGCTCAAAGCGCTGGTCTTCGATTCCTGGTTCGACAACTACCAGGGCGTCACGGTGCTGGCGCGGGTAGGGGACGGCGCGATCATCCCGGGCATGAAGGTCCGCATGATGGGTACCGATCAAGTGTTTGAAGTCCTGGAGGTCGGCATCTTCAACCCGAAACGGCTCAAGCAGGACAGGCTGGACACGGGCGAGGTCGGCTACGTCGTGGCCGGCATCAGGCGCATCGGCGACACCCGCATCGGCGACACGATCACCGAAGCGGACCGGCCGACGGCGACTCCGTACCCCGGATACAAAGAAGCCAAGCCCATGGTCTTTTGCGGCCTGTACCCGACGGACAGCGATCTATTCGAGGACCTGCGTGACGCGCTGGAAAAATTGCGCCTGAACGATTCCAGCTTTGCCTACGAACCCGAGACCTCGCTGGCGCTGGGCTTCGGCTTCCGCTGCGGCTTCCTGGGACTGCTCCACATGGAGATCATCCAGGAACGGCTGGAACGGGAGTACACGCTCGATCTGATCAGTACGACGCCCACCGTCGTCTACCGGGTGACGACGAGCAAGGGCGCGGTGCTGCACATCGACAATCCGACCAAACTGCCGGAGCCCAACCACATCGAGCGGTTCGAGGAGCCGTTCATCAAAGCCACGATCATCACGCCGGAGGCGTACGTCGGCAATCTCCTGGCGCTGTGCCAGGAGCGCCGGGGCACGCAGAAGAGCCTGGCGTACCTGAGCCCCACGCGGGTCATGCTGGTCTACGAGATGCCGCTGAACGAAATCGTGCTAGACTTCTACGACCGCCTGAAGTCCAAAACGCAGGGCTACGCCTCTCTGGACTATGAGATCATCGGCTACCGGCCGTCGGAGCTGGTCAAGGTGGATCTCCTGTTGAACGGGGAGAGCGTGGACGCGCTGTCCTTCATCGTCCATCGCGACAAGGCGATCACCCGCGGCCGGCAGGTGGCGGAAAAGATGAAGGAGTTCATTCCGCGCCAGATGTTCGAGGTGGCGATCCAGGCCGCCATCGGCAGCAAGATCATCGCCCGGGAGACCGTCGGCGCCATGAAGAAGAACGTCACGGCAAAATGTTATGGTGGTGATATCACCCGCAAAAGGAAGCTATGGGAGAAACAGAAGGAAGGCAAGAAAAGGATGAAGCAGGTCGGCCGGGTGGAAGTGCCCCAGGAGGCCTTTCTCGCCCTGTTGAAGGTGACGGACTAGCCGTCCCTTCGATCGAGCCGGCCCCGCTCATCACGACAGCCCCGGCAAGGGAGGCGGACGCGTCCGCCCGGCCCAAACCGCTCTGGCGGGAGTACGCCGAGGCGATCGTCATCGCCGTCATCCTGGCCCTCTTCATCCGGACCTTCGTCGTGCAGGCGTTCAAGATCCCCTCCGGCTCCATGGTCCCCACGCTCACGATCGGGGACCACATCCTAGTGACGAAATTCCTGTACAACATCAAGATGCCGTTCTGGGATATGATCGTCGTCCGTTTTTCGGAGCCGCAGCGAGGCGACATCATCGTCTTCAAATTCCCGGAGGACGAGAGCAAGGACTTCATCAAGCGCGTGATCGGTCTGCCCGGCGACAAGATCGAGATCCGCAACAAACGCGTCTCGATCAACGAAGAGCTCCTGCCGGAACCCTACACGCAGCACGTGGACCCGAGCATCCTGCCGCACCAGGTCCAGCCCCGCGACAATCTCGGCCCGCTGATCGTCCCGACGGAATCCTATTTCGTGATGGGCGACAACCGCGACCAGAGCCTGGACAGCCGCTTCTGG
>JACXTT010007770.1_pt1 | contig 15033 bp, 5 predicted proteins | sample 9270951 | NCBI WGS metagenome assembly JACXTT01 (sample SAMN15532306, study PRJNA645909) | rock metagenome | isolation source: weathered quartz diorite | place: Puerto Rico | collected 2017-06-21
ACGCCGCGGTTATTGCTCTGGCCATAGATCGCTGGCAGTCCGACACCGAGCGTCGTCAACTTACCCGTCGCGGAATCGGTCCCGATGCGGACATTGCCGTCGGCGTTGATCCCGATGCCACTCGTGCTTCCTGGCGGTCCGCCCGCGGGGCCTGCGAGTAACCTGACGGTTGAACCATCAAAGCGAAGATCGGCGCGGTAGGATGCGTTCGAGAAAGTCATCCCTGTTTCGGAGTTTGGAGTGCCGAATTGAATTGCGGCCGGTCCGCCAGGGTTGAAGCGCGCGAGACCGGCTACATCAAGCTTCATTCCGGTCAGCGGCGCCTGCGTGCCGATGCCGAGTTGTCCCGCGACGAATCCATTCCCGGCAATGTTGAAGTTCGCGCTTGCTTGTTGCGTCGTCGCGTTTTGAATGAAGTTGAGGCCGGGTCCACCGAGACGTGGGTCGTCAGTCTTCACGTATTGACTGGCATCGACGCCGCCGAGCTGCTGCGCGTTGATGGTTTGAATTGCGTAAGGCGAGTTGGTAATCGGTTGGCGCGGGGCCAGCGTCGTGAACGCACCAATTGAATTACCCGGCCGCACGCCGATCTCCAGTGTGCGCGCTGCACTGTTAACGAAAGGCGACTGGCCAAAGTCGAGTGTGACGGTGAACGAACCATTGGTGACGATGACATCTTCGCGCGTCATCGCGGCGCCGATCTGCGTGTTGGCGATGTCGAAGAGCTTAAACTCGAGATCGTACTGGCCGTTCGCCGGCGTGCCCGCGTCGGACAATTTGCCTTGATACGTGAAGGCGGTGGTTTGGGCTTGCGCAGCGACGCAGATCAAAAGAGTGAGCGCAAAGAAAGCCAGAATTCTCGTGCAAGCAATTTCAATAGTGGATTCAGATCTCATGGTAATCATCCTTAAGGGTTCGCCCGAATTCCTGGGCGGTGACTGTCTCATCTCGGGTTTTAGGGTCAGTAAATGATGACTACGAAATCGGCCAACGCCCCGAAACCGGCGCGCCGGTCGTCGAGGTAAATGTAGACGAACAGGTCGGTGCCGCCAGAACTTGCGCTCGCCGATGCTCTGTATGAGCCGGAATTCCCAGCTGTAACTGAATGGAATGCAAAGGGAAATCCGACGTTGACCCTGTAGAGGCCTTGAATTCCTGAAGCGTTGAAGGTAACGCTCAATCCGCATCCGCTACTGCCAGATGGTGGCAGCGACGCTCCGCCGTCCGCCAATTGGGAGTTGAAACAAGCCCTGATAGTTCCATCGGCATTGACTGCCAGCATCGCCTTCACGAAGCCGCCCTTCATCGGTGTTTGCCCAACTCCACCTTCCGCATACATTGCGTAGCCACCAGGGTTTTTTGCATACAGGCCGTACCCTGTTCCGCTGGTGCTCTCGCCGCGCAGTGCGGTGCCACCATTGCTCTTGCCGAATACGCCGATGGAGTTGTTAGCATTGGCTTCACCCGTGACTCCGACGCCGCCCGCGGAGTTTCCATAGACGCCAGTTGTTCCCGTGCCCGTCACACCGATCCCGTTGGCCACCGTGGAATTGCCAAACACACCGGTTGCTCCGTCACCGCGAACGCCCACTCCGCCAGTTCCGGTTGAGACGCCCAGGACACCGGGCTTCGCGGGATCACTCGCGCCGGTGCTTCCATACACGCCTACGTGACTAGTACTCGCGCCGACCGTGCCGACGTTGCTCGTGCTCACGCCCTGCACACCGATGCCGCTGCCACTCTCACCAAAGACGCCATAGCTGCTGCCCGTGCTCTTGCCCCAGAGTCCACGGTTTGCGCTCTCCGCGTACAGCGCGGGCTGGCTTGGGGACGCGAGAATTGAGAGCTTCCCGGTGGTAGCGGCAACCGGACCGATTATCACGTTGCCCTCGGTGTTGATGCCGATGCCGTTTCCATACGACGGTGGCCCACCCGCTGGTCCCGCCACCAACTTCAACAGTCCACCATCGAAACGAATATCAGCGCGCGTGAATTGATTGCTGATCGTCGTTCCGGTTTCGCCGTTAGGCGTCCCGAATTGAATCGCGCCGCCGGTGCCTCCCGGCATGAACCGCGCGACTCCATTCACGTCCAATTTCAAACCGATACCCGGAGTTTGCGTTCCGATGCCGACTTGCCCGCCGAACAATCCATTGCCGCCAATGTTGAAGCCCACCCCGGGCTGCTGAACGGTCGAGTTCTGCACATAGCTGTTGTTGCCTGAACCACCCAGACGCGGATCGTCTGTCTTCACGTATTGATTTGCATCGACTCCGCCCAGCTTCTCGGCGTTAATGGTCTGCACGGCATAAGGCGTTGACGTGATCGGTTGTCTCGGCGAAAGAGTTGTGAAGGACGCGGTCGATGTGCCGGGCCGCACACCGATTTCCAACGTCGAAGCCGTGGCGTTCGGAGTGAACGGCGAAACTCCAAAATCCAGCCGCACCAAAAAGACGCCATTCGTCACCGTTACGTCCTCGCGCGTGACGGCCGTTCCGAGTTGCGTCGCCGACGCGTCGAACAGTTTGAACTCGAAATCGTAGGTGCCGTTCGCGGGCGCTCCCGCATCAGTCAATCGACCTTGGTAGGTGAATGCTGTCGGCGTCTGTGCACGGACAATGCCGCCCGCTAGCGTCAGCACCAGAAGCAAACTCACTTTTATTAGATTTGTGCGCATCATGGATCCACTCGCTGTTTTCGCATGAAGAAATTCTGTTCTTACTGACTAACGCGCAGGAGCGGATAAAACGGGGCCAGGCGGCACGTCGTGCTAAGCATTGACGCTTAGAGTCGCACCGCCTATCTTTGCTGCGCCCGGCAGATTCCTCAGAGGAAGGACCTTGCAGCCATCGCGGAGCAGCTACACACAGTGACCGAGATGCTTCAGGAGTGGAGCGATAGCGGCAATCGCGAGGCGCTCGACAAGCTGATGCCCATTGTTTACGAGGAGCTGCATCGCCAGGCCGCGCGTTACCTCAAACATGAGCGGCAGGATCACACGCTGCAAACGACTGCCTTAGTCCATGAGGCTTACGTTCGCCTAATCGATCAGGCTGGAGTTCGTTGGCAAAACCGAGCGCATTTCTATGCCATTGCGGCGGAAATGATGCGACGCATCCTCGTCGATCACGCGCGCCGACGCCGCGCTGCAAAGCGTGGCGGGGACGCGGTCAAGGTCACGTTGAACGAAGCAGTGCAGGCGGACAGCGAACAGAATCTCGATCTCATTGCGGTGGACGAAGCCCTCAATAAATTGGCTGGCTTGGATCAGCAACAAGCGCGTGTGGTAGAGCTGCGGTTTTTTGGCGGCCTCAATGTAGACGAGACTGCGGAAGTGCTCGGCATCTCAGAGCGAACTGTGAAACGTGATTGGCGTGTGGCGAAGGCCTGGATTCGACGCGAATTGAGAATCAACTGAAGTAGCAAGCCTGGATTCGACGCGAATTACCGTCGTTGACCCCGATTCGGTCAGCGAATATCGTCTTTCAAAGTTAACAAGGCCTGGATTCGACGCGAATTGCGCGTTAGTCAGTAGTCTTCTATGACAACGCCGAAGCAAAGATGGAAGCGCGTTACTGAGTTGTTTGAGCAAGCGCTGGAACGCTCTCGCGAGGAGCGGCCGGACTTTCTTAACGCTGCGTGCGCCGGCAACGCTGAATTGCTCCGCGAAGTAGAGTCGCTGCTGGCGCAACACGATGCGGAGACTGGCTTCCTGGAATCTCCAGCCGTTGAAATCGTCGCGGAGCAAATCACTGGGAGCACCCATCACTTATCGATCGGGAAACAGCTTGGGCAATACCGCATCGAATCGTTTTTGGGACGCGGCGGCATGGGAGAAGTTTACGTCGCGCAGGACAAGCTGGGACGAAAGGTAGCGCTGAAACTCCTGACTCAGCGATTTGCAGGCGATAAATCCGGGATTGCCCGCTTCCAGCAGGAGGCGCGCACGCTCCTCGCTTTAAATCATCCGCACATCGTCACCATCTACGACATCGACGAGATTGACGGCGTTTACTACATTGCGAGCGAGCTGGTTGAAGGCGAAACACTTCATCAGCGGCTCGTTGCGGGGGACATGAGTCTTGATGATGTGCTGGAAATCACGATTCAAGTGGCCACGGCACTGGCGGCTGCGCATGAGAAAGGGATCGTGCATCGCGACATCAAACCCGATAACGTCATGATCCGGCGAGATGGGTTCGTAAAGGTGCTCGATTTTGGGATTGCCAAACTCACAGAGAAATACTCAGCCGAATCAGAGGCGCCAACTGCAAAGCAGGTTCGAACTGCCGAAGGAGTGGCCGTTGGTACGCCGGCTTACATGTCACCGGAACAGGCTCGCGGCCTGTTGGTTGATGCGCGCTCAGACCTCTGGAGTTTGGGAGTCCTGATTTACGAAGCGGTTGCGGGACGAAGGCCGTTTCCGGGCGAGACCACACCCGACATCATCAACGCGATCCTGGAAAAAACTCCCGCGCCGCTGACGCGTTACGCTGCCGATGTGCCGGAAGCGCTCGAATGGATGGTCTCTCGATCGCTGCGCAAAGACAAAGATGGCCGATATCAAACGGCGAATGAGTTGTTGATTGATCTGAAAGAACTTAAAACCAGGATCGAAATAGCAAAAGTTACAGCCAGCGAGATTCCCAATGGCGCAACGAGAACGCGGACCCACGCGACCGCTGCCGGTGTCGCGGCGGCGACCGCCCCCGCGTCGAGTGCTGAGTACATTGTTACTGAGATCAAGCGACACAAACGTGGAGTGCTGCTGCTGGTGGCGGCTCTGATCATTCTGGTTGCTGCTGGTACGTTTTCCTATTTCAAATACTTTGCCAACCGGCCCACGGTAATCAATTCGATAGCGATCCTGCCGTTTGACAACCAGACGAAAACCGAGGAGGTCGACTATTTGTCAGATGGGATGACCGAGTCCCTTATCAATAACCTCTCACAAATTTCCGATTTGTCGGTCAAAGCGCGCAGTTCGGTCTTTCGGTACAAAGGCAAAGACATCGAACCGCAGCAAGCGGCCTCGGAATTGTCCGTGCAGGCGATCTTGAACGGCCGCGTGGTGCAACGCGGCGAGGATCTGACCCTCTACTTATCGTTGGTTGATGGGCGCAATGGGAATCAGCTTTGGGGTCAGCAGTACGATCGAAAACTGACGGACCTTGTCTCCTTGCAGAGCGAGATTGCGCGTGACGTTTCGCGCAGATTGCGAACTGGGCTGTCAAGTGCGGAAGAGCAAAGAGTGGCGAGGAACTACACTGCGAACGCGGAAGCCTATCAGCTTTATCTCAAGGGACGTTACCACATTCTCAAATTAAAACTGTCGGAAACTCAAAAAGGCATCTCATACTTCCAACAAGCGATTGCCATGGACCCCTCTTACGCGCTCGCCTACGTGGGACTAGCGGAAGCAAATCGCGCGCTGACGCTCACCGGCGAGATGCCTTCAACCGAGTATATGCCGAAAGCGAAAGCGGCGGCGCAAAAGGCAATCGAAATTGACGAAACTCTCGCCGAAGCTCATTCCGCTCTCGGCATGATCATAATGTGGTACGACTGGGATTGGAACGAAGCCGAAAAACAATGCAAACGGGCCTTAGAGCTTAATCCGAACAGCTCGGACGCTCATTTTGTTTACGCGCATTTGCTTTCAAATACGGGGCGGCATGCGGGAGCACTCGCCGAAGCAAAACGGGCCCGGGAACTCGACCCACTTAATTTGAGAATCGGCACGGTCGAAGGGGAATTTCTGATTCACGCCGGACGAGCGGATGAAGCATTAGCCAGATTTCAGAAAATTTTTGAACTAGACTCGAACTTTTGGTTCGCTCATGTGTTTGCTTCAAGCGCTTATATCGAGAAAGGAATGTTTGCCGAAGCCTCTGCCGAAGCACAAAAGGCGAGAGACCTTTCCGAGGGGAATGCCCAACCATTCAGTTTTCTCGGTTACGCTTTGGCGAAGTCTGGCAAACAGGCGGAAGCGCGAGCAGTGCTTGAAGAATTATTGAAACGATCAACCGAACGTTATGTTCCGCCCTATTACGTCGCCATGATTTATAACGGCCTGGGCCAGCGCGACGAAGCTTTGGCCTGGCTGGAGCGCGGGTTTCAACAAAGAGACCCGCGAATGGCTCTTCTGAAAGTGGAGCCGAAATGGAATAATTTGCGCGCTGACCCCCATTTTCAGGATTTAATGCGGCGCGTCGGTTTCTGAATAGAAATACCGAGCGTGGTAACGAAGGCTTCTCAACATGAATACGAACTTCAAGGCCATTCTCGTCATCGCATTGCTCTTCGTTATGTCCGTCATAGTGATGGCCCAGTCAACAGTTACGGGCGCGATCGGTGGGACAGTTACCGACCCAAACAAGAAGGTGGTGCCGAATGCCGCGGTCATGGTTAGCAATATTGACACCAACAAGGAAGCGACTGTGGCGACTGATGCAGAAGGTCGATTCCAGATTATGGCGCTACAGCCGGGCAATTACATTTTGAAGGTGAGCGTGCCAGGGTTCAATCCGTTCCAGGTGAACAAAATCGTGGTTGAGGTTGGGCGCATTACGACCGTCGGTGCTTCGCTCGCTGGGGCTGGACCTGACTACGCAGTCACGATTAGCAATACCCCGACCATCAACACGGCACAGCAGGATTTTTCCACTAATATCAATCAGACTTCGATCAACGAACTTCCCATTAACGGACGCCGCTGGTCCAACTTTGCGCTGGGCACGCCCACCGCTGCGCCGGATGGCTTCAACGTCAGTTTTCGCGGCATCAGCGGCGTCCAGAACAACAACACGATTGATGGCGGCGACAACAACCAGGCAATCTTTTCCGAAGAGCGCGGGCGTATTCGGATCGCCTACGCAATTGGTCTCGATTCCATCCGCGAGTTTCAGATCAACTCCTCGAACTATTCTGCCGAATATGGGCGTGCCGCTGGCGGCGTCATCAACGCCGTCACCAAGAGTGGGACCAACAACTTTCATGGTTCGGCCTTCTATTACATTCGCGACAACAAGTGGGGTGCGCGCAATCCGCGCGGCTTTCAGACCGTCTTGATCAATAGCGTACTAAACACTGTTCCTCTCAAACCGGTTGACCAACGGCAGCAGTTTGGCGGCACGATCGGAGGTCCCGTGGCGAAGAACCGGCTCTTTTTCTTCTTCAGCTACGACCAGCAGAAGCGCAACTTTCCCGCGATTGCGACTACGATCAATCCGGCGTTCTTTACCACCGTTGACCGAGGGACGACCGGCGCTGGCCTGAAGGCTCCAAATCGTCTTCTGACGGATGCGCAAATCGACTCGACCGTCGCCTTTCTCACCAGTTTGACCGGCGAGCTCGCGCGCCGAGGCGATCAGACCATCTATCTGCCCAAGATAGATTGGCACATAACCGACAAGCATACGTTCACCGCGACTTACAACCGCCTGCGCTGGAACTCACCGGGCGGGATGCAAATAGGGACGATCCTCTTCAACGGTCGCCAGAGTTCCGCCGATGATTTCGTAAACGTTGATTGGCTTAATCTGCGTTTGATTTCGACGCTCAACTCCAGGCTAATCAATGAGGCGCGCTTTTATTATGGACGCGACAATGAATTTGATTTAAGTAAGACACCGGCACCTGGTGAGCCAACCACCGGCCCTCATGGCAAGCCGCCGGAAATCAGCATTGGGGGTGGTTTAATTTTCGGCAAACTCTCGTTTCTGGAGCGCCGGGCATACCCAGACGAGAAGCGTTGGCAATATGCCGATACTATTACCCAGACGCGCGGCACGCACACGATCAAATTCGGTCTTGATTTCAACCGCGTCAACGACTTGATGGATAATCTTAATACGGAAGAAGGCCAGTACACCTATAGCACGATCAATGACTTCATCATGGATTACGTTAACTTTACGACGAATGGAGCGCTGAGAGCGGCAAGCAGGGTATGTTCTGGCTCGACCAGGCTCGCAGGTCAATGTTACACCGGAAACTTCCGTCAAGCATTCGGTCCATCCGCTTTTCGCTTTCAGACGAACGACTACAATTTCTTCGTTCAGGATGGCTATCGCGTCGCCCCACGCCTCACGCTCAATCTCGGCTTGCGTTACGAGCACGAACAACTGCCCGCACCGCAAATTCGCAACCAGCTTGCGAATCTATCGGGCCTGGCGTTTGGCCCTGAGCAGACCGGGAGATTCCCGTCGGACAAAAACAACTTCGGCCCGCGGCTGGGCTTCGCTTACGACTTGAAGGGGAATGGCAAGATGGTGATTCGTGGCGGCTATGGCATTTATTATGGCCGCATCATCAACTCGACGATCTACAGCGCGATCATCAACACCGGCGTGGCCGAGTCACAGCGAATATTTCAGATCAACGTGGCAAGCACTCCGGCCATCGCCCCAATTTTCCCGAGCACCCTGGCCGGCCCGACCGGTACGACTGCGGCGCCGAACATCGTCGTGTTCGATCCGAAGATGCAAGCTCCGTTAATTCACGAGGCGGACTTTGTGTTTGAGCGGCTGATCGCGACCAACACCGTGCTCTCCGTCGCTTACATCTTAAGCCCCGGGCGCGACCTTCCGACCTTCATCGACTTCAACCTCCCGGCGCCCACTACCAGAATCTACAGCGTCGTCGGCGGTGACTTTAACGGGCAAACCGTGACCGTCCCGTTCTTCGCCAGCCCGCGTCCGGACGCGAGATTTGGGGGCATCACGGTGATTCAGAGCCGCATCAGATCGAAATATAATGCGCTGGTGCTCCAAGCGAACCGCCGCTTGACCAAAGGTCTACAGTTCAACACCACGTACGCGTTCGCGAAAGGGACTGACAACGGACAGAACTCGTCAACCAGCGGAACCTTTAGCAACACGAATAATCCATTCAATCCTCTCGACTTGTCCTTTGACCAGGCGCCAACAAACTTCGACATTCGCCACAAGTTCTCGGCGGCGTTCATCTGGTCGCCCAAATTCTCTGCTTCAGATCACGGGGTGGCGCGGGCTCTTTTCAATGGTTTTACCTTTGCGCCTGTCTTTGTTGCTGTTTCGGGAACTCCATTCACGGCCGTGACGGGAGGTGCACCAGCGGGAGGCGTGAGCGGTGGCATTACCGGAGCCGGCAGTGTGTTCAATCGCGTTCCGCTTTTCCCCCGCAACTTCTTCCGTCAGCCCAGAGTCTGGAACCTCGACATGCGGATATCGCGCCGCTTCCACTTAACTGAGAAGCTGAAATTGGAAGTTCTGGCCGATGCGTTCAACCTCTTCAATCGCACGCAGGTGACAGGTGTGAACACACGACTGTACATAGTTGGCGGGGGAGCAACGACTTCGACGCTGACGTTTGATCCGGCATTCGGCACCATCTCTGAGACGGGTAACACATCGGCGCGCGAGCGCCAAATCCAATTGGCGGTCCGCTTTCAATTCTAGACCCTGATTAGTCGATCGAGGATTGAGTCCGCCACTACTGACGGGGCTAAGGTGATGTCATACCCGCTGTTCGAGCATCAGCCGTGATCGATCCGAAATGGAATAATTTGCGCGCGGACCCCATTTTCAGGATTTAATGCGGCGCGTCGGATTCACGCCCTAATATCGGGTGGTAAAGGCCTGGATTCGACGCGAATTACGCGTTAGCTAAAGAGGCCCAATGTCCGACTCATCTTCAAAATCGTGGCAGCGCGTCACGGAGTTATTCGATGAAGCGCTGGAGCAGCCACCCGACGAGCGCGCGGAGTTTCTCAAGTCCGCGTGCGCGGGCGACGATGATTTGCTGCCCGAAGTCCAGTCGTTGCTCGACGAACACGAGGCTGAAGATGGATTCCTCGAATCGCCAGCCATCGCCGCGGTAGCAGAACAGATCGCCGATCGCAATGGATTCCCCCGGGTGGGTCAACGGCTTGGTCAATATCAGATCGAAGGATTGCTGGGCGCCGGAGGCATGGGCGAAGTGTACGTCGCCCGCGACAAATTGGATCGCCGCATCGCTCTGAAAGTTCTCACCCAGCGCTTTCCGGGCGACCAATCCGGACTCGCCCGTTTCCAACAGGAAGCTCGCACTCTCCTCACTTTGAATCATCCTCACATCGTCACAATTCATGACATCGGTCAAAGCGAAGGCGTTGATTACATCGCCAGCGAGCTGGTTGAAGGCGAGACGTTTCGTCAGCGGCTCGACGTCGGCAATCTGAGGCTCGAGGAGTTGCTTGATATTGCCATTCAGATCGCCACGGCCCTGGTAGCCGCGCACGAGCACGGCATTATTCATCGCGACATCAAGCCTGAGAACGTGATGGTCCGGCGAGATGGTTTCGTTAAGGTGCTCGATTTCGGCATTGCCAAGCTGGCCGATCGTGATTACGTCACAGAGCATTCGGCGCCAGCCAAACAGACCGACACTGCCGCAGGGGCGGTGGTCGGGACTGCGCCGTACATGTCGCCTGAGCAAGCGCGTGGATTGAAGGTTGATGCGCGCACAGACATTTGGAGCCTGGGTGTGGTGATTTATGAAGCCGTGGCGGGCCGCAAGCCGTACTCGGGCGACACCACGGCCGAGGTCATCAATTCAGTTGTTGGAAAGTCATTGCCCCCGCTCGCCCGCTTTGCGCCAAACGTGCCGGAACGGCTTGAGCAAATCGTGACGCGGTCCCTGCACAAGGACAGAGAGGGCAGATATTCGGCAGCAAACGAATTACTTGCCGATCTGAAGCAGCTGAGAACGCGCCTTGAACTGGCAAAAGTCAGTGGCGAAGCGATCAATGAAGATACGCGCTCTCTACTCGCCGCAACCGGCGCACATGCACCCGCGAGCACGCGTGGGACTTCTACTTACGCATCCGGCACTAATCAGGTCGCGATCCAAATCAAGCGGCGCCGTCTCGCAATCGTCGTGGGGATTCTCGCGTTATTGATTGGTGTGGTTGGCGCCTCGATCTATCTCAAGAGTCGGAGCGGCCGCGGCGCCGGTCCGCCCGTGCCGTTCAGCGAGATGAACATTTCCCGGCTCACCACTTTCGGCAAAGTTTCGCACGCGGCCATCTCAGCCGATGGCAGATATGTGGCGCACATGACGGTCGATGCGGACGGAGACAGTCTGTGGGTCAAGCCGGTGAGCGCGTCGAGCAGTTCGCGTATCGCCGGCCCATCGACGGCGGAATTTGTCTGGGTGACTTTTTCGCCAGATGGGAACTGGATCTATTACGTCACTTTGGATCGAGACAAGGGCGACACCGGGCTATATCGCGTGGCCGTGCAGGGCGGCCAGTCCACCATGGTCGCTTATGATGCCTACCCGCTTGATTTTTCACCCGACGGCAGCCGCATGACTTTTGTCAGAGGCGACAAGAGCTTGAGTCGCCTGCTGATTGCGAATGCGGATGGGACGAACGAGCGAGTGTTGGCGGTGCTCCGGCAACCGGAGTTCTTTCGCATGGATTGGAACGCGCCATCGTGGTCATCTGACGGGAAAACGATCGCGTGTCAGGCCAGGCTCAAAGACGAGCGCGGGCATTATGAAACTGTGATCGGCGTTGAGGTCGCGAATGGTTCATACAAGCCCTTGACCTCTAAGCGCTGGAGTAATGTGGGACAGCCGGTCTGGTTGGCGGACCAGAGTGGCCTGTTGGTCACCGCCAGCGAAAGCGCGACCGGCCCCGAGCAGATTTGGCACATATCGTCCGGAACCGGCGAAGCGACGCGGGTCACACACGATCTGAACAATTATTACGACCTCAGCATCACTGCTGACTCCGGCAAATTGTCGGCGGTGCAGGAGACCTCGGTTTCGACGATCTGGATCGCGCCTGATGGTGACGCGAACCGCGCCAAACAGATCGCCTCGGAAGTGGGCCCGGAAAAGGATCTGGCGTGGATGCCCGACGGCAGAATCGTCTATCGGTCGAATGCCGGGGGCACCCCGGAAATTTGGGTAATGAACTCAGATGGTTCGAACCCGACGCAACTCACGACGGACGCACGAGTGACCCATGGACTCTCAGTCTCGCCTGATGGCCGCTATATCTTCTTTGCGTCTGATCGCGACGGCCGGTCGAACATTTGGCGGATTGATGCAAACGGATCAAATCCCCAACAGTTAACCAAAGGCGATGACGATTTCTATCCTACCTGTGCACCGGATGGGTCGTGGGTAGCCTTTCAGCGGCAAATAATGGAGCCAAGGTTGTGGCGAGTCGGAGTCGAGGGAGGGGAAGCCGTACAGTTGACCAAGACGCGGGCGGTTTGGCCACAAGTCTCACCCGACGGCCAAATGATTGCGTACTATTATCTCGATCCTGAGGTCGAAAAATCGCGCTGGAGAATTGGGATAGTTGCTTCAAGCGGCGGCGCGCCTTTTTTAAAATTCGACTTTCCCATCACCATGGCACGTGAGACGAGGTTCATTCGCTGGTCACCCGACCAGCGGGCGATGGCATTCGTAAACAGCCCGAATGGTTTGTCCGACATCTGGCTTCAGCCCCTTGATGGGACGCCGCCGAAACAACTGACTAATTTCAAAGCAGAACAAATTCTGGCCTTTGAGTGGTCGCCTGGAGAACGTTCGCTCGCCGTCGTCCGCAATGCGGAGACCAGCGACGTAGTGCTGATTGAACAGACGCAGCGCCAGGCTCAGAGCGAAACACCGGCGACAGTCTTTGCGAAGAAATGAGAAGGCCGTGTGGTTTCTATAAACCTTACCTGCCTACGGCACGTTTCTGTCCCGATTCGCTCGATCGGCAATACGACCGGCGAGAGTCCGCGAGACGATCCGAGTCTCTAGGCGGCCTCAAACGGGTCAGCGTTAACGAAGGCCAGACGCAAAGTACGACTTAGAGAACTGCCTTACTGAGAGTTTGCCTCCTCCTCATTACTCACTGCATACTGCGCAGGATTGGATCGAGCTTGACCCTTCCTAAATCGCAGGAAATCGGCGACGGCATAATCGCGCGTCGAACATATGAAGCAATCTGATGGCTGATGCCCAACCATCATGGCAACGCGTAACTGAACTGTTCGCGCAGGCTTTGGAATTACCACCTGAAGCTCGCGCGAAATTCATTGAGTCTGCTTGCGCCGGTGATTGGCAGTTGTTGCGCGAAGTGGAGTCCTTAATTAATGAACATCACGAGCAGGCTAGCTTTCTGGAAAAGCCCGCTGTGGCATCACTCGAGGATGCCACCGAACTCTTCTCCTCGTCGGTGGCCCGCAAGCTGCCGGAAAAGATTGGCCACTACAAAGTCGTCAGGTCGATCGGCGCCGGTGGCATGGGCGAGGTCTACCTTACACAAGACGAGCAACTCCACCGGCCCGTCGCAGTTAAGTTGCTCTCGGGATATGACCTGGCTGAAGGCGAAAGGATTCGTCGTTTTCGACGAGAAGCATTGGCTGCCTCGGCGCTTAATCATCCGAACATTCTCACCATCTATGAGATCGGCGAAGCAGACGGCAGAAATTTCATCGCCACTGAGTTCGTCGATGGGCACACACTGCTCGATCTCATCAAATCCGGCTCAGTTTCAATCAAGATAGCGGTCGACCTTGCGGTGCAAATCGCGGGAGCGCTGTCAGTGGCGCACGCGGCTGGGATAGTTCATCGCGACATCAAGCCCCCCAACATCATGGTTCGTCCAGACGGCCTGATAAAGGTCCTGGATTTTGGCATCGCCAAATACGAAGAAGCACACCGATCGTCATCAACGGAAGAGTCGCAACTCGAAACCGCCGCCGGAACTGTGATTGGAACTGCCGCTTACATGTCGCCAGAGCAGGCGCGCGGATATCCAATCGATCAACGCACTGATATCTGGAGTCTCGGCGTCATCCTTTACGAGCTGGTCAGTGGCAAACGACCATTTCGAGGCGAGACCGTGATGGACACGATCGCCGCGGTGATTGAACGGCCTCCGTCGCCGCTTTCCACGTACCAGGTGGCGGTGCCTCCTCAGTTTGAGCACATTGTCTTTAAAGCCCTGCGTAAGGATCGCGAAGCGAGATATCAAACAGCCTCCGAGTTGCTGGAGGATCTAAAAAAGCTGGCCAAGAGTTTGGAAGCCGGCGAAGCGGAAGCCTCGCCCGACGCGCGGGTAAGCGCGAAGTCTGACGTGCGCCGTCCAGTATCCATCGCCGTCCTGCCGTTTGCGAACATGAGCGCCGATCCCGACAATGAATATTTCTGTGACGGCTTATCTGAAGAACTGCTCAACTCGCTCACCCGCGTCGAAAATTTGCAGGTTGCGGCGCGCACCTCCGCGTTCTCGTTCAAGGGCAAGAACGCAACCGCGAGCGGCATCGCCCGCGCTCTGAACGTCACTTCGATTCTGGAAGGCAGCGTCCGCAAATCGGGAAACAAACTACGCATCACCGTGCAGTTGGTTAACGCGACTGACGGATATCATCTCTGGTCCGAGCGTTACGACCGTGAGTTGCAAGACATCTTCGACGTGCAGGATGAAATCGCGCTTTCTGTAGTGGATGCTTTGAAGGTCACGCTGCTGAAGAGTGAAAAAGACGCGGTGCTGAAGCGTCACACCGAAAACGTCGAGGCCTATCAGCTCTATCTAAAAGGCCGTTATTACTGGTGGAAATCGACTCCTGAGGATTTTCACAAGAGTCGCGAGTTTTTTCAGCGCGCCGTCGAAGCAGATCCGAATTACGCGCTCGGTTACTGTGGCCTCAGCAGTTACTACGGGTTTGGTTCCGCCTTTGCCATGGTGCCGCCGGATGTTGGTTGGCCCAAAGCGATCGAAGCCAACAACAAAGCGATGGCGCTCGACGATACGCTGCCGGAAGTCCACAACGATCTCGCCGGCATCTCGATGGTTTATCATCGCGACACGGCTGCCACTGAACGTGAAGCGCGACGGGCCATTGAACTCAATCCGAAGTTCCAGGAGATTCATTATCTCTATTCGAACTATCTGCTGACGCGTGGCCGTCTTGAAGAAGCAATCGCCGCCGCGCGCGAAGCCGTCGAAATTGATCCGCTCTCGCTGCGCGTGAATCACAACCTTGCGTTTACGTATTACCT